>Ga0302288_1002320_pt1 | contig 11309 bp, 3 predicted proteins | sample III_Fen_N1_1_FD_194549 | JGI IMG/M metagenome (GOLD analysis project Ga0302288, IMG submission 194549) | Peat permafrost microbial communities from Stordalen Mire near Abisko, Sweden - III_Fen_N1_1 | ecosystem: Environmental > Terrestrial > Soil > Wetlands > Permafrost | place: Sweden: Abisko...
CTAATTTTGGATTATCAGAAAATCAAGGCTATCCGGCTCAGATGCAGGTATTACTTGGATCTACAAATTGGAAGGTTACTAACTTTGGAGTTAGTGGACGCACTATGCTTAAAAATGGGGATGAACCATATTGGAACGAAATAGCCTACACCAATGCTAAAGCTTTTTTACCAAATTCTGTAATAATTGAATTGGGCACAAATGATTCCAAACCTGCAAACTGGACTCCCCACGGATCGGAATTTGTTAGCAATTACGAGGAAATGATACAAGTATTTCAAAATTTATCTTCAAAACCTGAAGTCTGGATTAGTTTGTGTCCCCCGGGAAATTTTGAACCGTGGACTATCCTTCTTGTAAATATCAGAGACATAGTAAATCCTAAAATAAAACAAATTGCACTTGAGTCAGGCGTTGGGCTAATTGATCTTTTTGATGCTTTCAACGGGTATAGCCCAAACTGGTATAATACATATTTATTTCTAAGCGATAGCGTTCATCCTACACAAGCTGGCGATTCTGTTATTGCTTACAAAGTTAAGGAAATGATGACAATGCCAAAACCTCAGTTGACATATACAAATGGAAAAATAGTTTCTCCAACTGCAAACGGTTATCAATGGTATTATAATGGAGTTTTAATTTTGTCGTCAGACGGTGGAAATGACCAAGAACTTGTGCCAACTAAAATTGGAAGATATAAAGTATCACTGAAATTAAATGCTACAAATGAAACAAGAATTGTCTCAAATGAAATTGAAATAACATCTCTTGCTACAGAACTAATTGAAAACAAAGATTTAAGTAACTTGAAAATCTATCCAAACCCATCAACATCAGGATATTTAAACATTGAAATGCCTGAAAATTTATCAGGGATTTATCAACTCGCCGTATATGATTTAAAGGGCAAAAATGTAATGAATCAACAGATAACATCATCAACAAAAACATTAAATATAGGTGTATTAGCTAATGGAGTATATATGTTTCAAGTTAAAGACCAAAGGTCTGTTTTGACTACACAGATGATAAAATGTGGTTTGTGAGTAGTGTCTCAATTTAAAATGTGTTAAGTGAAATTTCAGACAAAGTAATTACAGTTTTTGAAAGAGTAAATTTATCGTAATGATAAAGAATTGTTGGAAATAGGATATTTTACACAAATGGCAAGATTGTGGTTATTGTGCTTACTAGTTCGTAAAATAAAGTTCTTATAAAATAGGGATTGCAGGAATGCAAGCACCCGCAGAAAGTGCTCCTCATTCTCGTAATTCGAGCAATATAAAAATAAAACAAAAATAAAATGAGAAAGACGTTTTTATTATTAATGTTGACTGTTGCAGTCATCTGCTATTCTGCTACCAAGGAGGCAAAAACTGATATCCGCCAATATGTTAATTCATTTATTGGTACGGCATACACAGGACATACTTTCCCTGGAGCAACTTATCCTTTTGGGCTCATGCAACCTGGACCTCAAACTGGACGACACGAGTGGCAATATTGTAGTGGATATTATTACAGTGACTCTATCATGGAGGGCTTCTCTCAAAACCGGCTAAATGGAACGGGGTGTCCCGATTTAGGCGACATTTTGTTTATGCCTTTTTCAGGAACTCCGGGCAAAGAATTTAAAAGCTCTTTTTCCAAAAAAACAGAGAAGGCTTCTCCCGGATATTATGCTGTAAATCTGATTGATAATTCGGTGAAAGTAGAACTGACTTGTACACCACATGTTGCTTTTCATAGGTATAAATTTGAGAAAAAAGGAGCCAGTTTATATATCGATTTTCAGAATGGAATAACCGGTGCCGAAGACGATCAGCATACCCGTGTACTCGATGCAAAAATCAATTTTGTTGATAATAAAACGATTACCGGCCAAATGAGAGTAACCAGATGGGTGGAACGTCAATTGTTTTTTGTTATAAAACTGGATAAAGCATTTGAAAGCAAGAAACTAATTCCAGGTGACAAACGAGAAAAAGCACCAAAATATGTTTTATTATACAATCTGGATGCATCCAATGAATTAAATGTGAAAATCGCCTTCTCTACAGTAAGTGTTGAAGGTGCATTGTTTAATATGGAAAAAGAAGCTGCTCAATTGAATTTTGCCAAAGCAAAAATCGATGCGCAATATAGATGGGAAAAATGCCTTTCCCGTATTACTATTGAAGGTTCAGACGACCAAAAAACAAGTTTTTATACTTCGATGTACCACTTGATGATTCAGCCCAATAATATTGCTGATGTAGATGGTCAATATCGGGGGGTTGATGATATGGTTCGGAAATCTCCATCCGGAACCTATTATTCAACTTTCTCATTGTGGGATACTTTCCGTGCTGCCCATCCTTTATATACCATCATTGCTCCTGAATATGATGGTGATATGGTGAATTCAATGCTCTTGCATTCCGAAACGCAAGGTTTTCTGCCTATTTGGGCTTTGAGTGGAAAGGAGACCTATTGTATGATCGGAAATCATGCCGTGCCAGTGGTGGTTGATGCCTGTTTGAAAAACTTTAAAGGTATAGATCAGGAAAACGCTTTTCAACAGATTAAGAATTCATTAACTAAGAATCATGAAAATTCGGAATGGGATATTTATAATAAGTACGGATATTATCCATTTGATTTAATAAGAGTTGAGTCTGTTTCTAAGACATTAGAGTTTTCATTCGACGATTATTGTGCTGCTCAATTAGCGAAAAAACTCAACAAAATGGAAGATTACAAATTCTTTCTGAATCGTTCGAATTTTTATAAAAACCTATTTGACTCTAAGACGAAACTGATGCGAGGAAAAGACTCTAATGGCAACTGGCGGACTTCATTCTATAAGTTAGCACTATCACATGCCGGAACAATTGGAGGCGATTACACCGAAGGTAATGCATGGCAATATACCTGGCAAGTACAGCACGATGTTAAAGGATTAGTTGAATTGATGGGAGGAAAGGAAGCATTTGCAACTAAACTGGATTCATTGTTTTCAATGGAATCAAATGTAGAAGGTGAAGGTTTTGTTGGAGATGTTACCGGACTTATCGGACAATATGCACACGGAAATGAACCTTGTCATCATGTTGTTTATATGTATAGTCAGATAGGAAAAAACTGGCGCACAGAAGAATTGGTACGTGAGGTATTTGACAAGTTTTATCTACCCCGCCCTGATGGACTTTGTGGCAATGATGATTGTGGACAAATGTCTGCCTGGTATATTTTTTCGGCAATGGGTTTTTATCCTGTCAATCCTGTCAGTGGTGAATATGTATTAGGTGCACCGCAAATACCGAAAGCAACCATTCATCTTCAAAATAAAAAAGAATTTACTATGATAGCAACTAATTTATCAAAGCAAAACAAATATGTTAAGTCAGTTATGCTGAATAATATAAAAGTCAAAAACTCCATCATTACTTATGACCAGATTATGCACGGAGGAGTTTTAGTGTTTGAAATGACTGATAAAGCTGCGAAATAAATTAATATATTTAACATGAGTAGATAAAACAAAATGATATCGTATTATTTAAAAAATTATACGATATGGTATTAACTTTAAATTCTCTCTAAGGGATTAAGATAGGAGCAACTAAATGAAATGTTGTCAACTCCCTTAAAAAGATACAAGTTAGTTTTGTCTCTGAAAATAAAATACGACATTATATTTGTCTTGCTACTTAGTTTTGCAAATTAAGTATTGAAAATTACTAATGACTATAAATTGTACTGTGTCAGTAAAGAATACCAATATTTTTATAACCTTACAAAACGGTTTTTAAAGAAAAATATGATTACATGTTTTTTAAAAAGTAAATTGAATACGATTTTTAAAAATAAATGAGTACGATTTTAAAAAAGTAATCTCTTTTATATAAATTGGTTATTGTACTCACTTGTGCCTTATCTAATTTCAATAAAAAAAAATAATCTTAGTATCAACTTTATTAAAAATGTAAACTTATGAAAAACAAAATTTTTACTTTATTCATTGCTCTTTTTGCTATATTAGGAACCGGAGTAGCCGAAACTCCTTTTACATTTAGTACAAATACCGATGCCGGAGCTGTTTGGTATAGAATAAAAAATGCTCGTGCGGTCACTGAGGGAAGAGGTTCATATTTGACAGCACAAGTTGTGGCTGGAACAAGCGATGCAGCAGTACTCCAGGCAGCTGGAGCAGCGGGAACTTCAGGTACAGATGCTCAACTTTGGTGTTTCATTGGAGCTGAAACTGGTTTTCAGATTTATAATAAAGCATTTTTAACTAATAACGCAAAGCTTATTTCAAAAAGTTTAAATAACTCCGTTTATGCTGTATCTTCTGATGCTTGGACTTCTTATTTTACATTACTGACAGATGATCAGGGCAATTATGGATTGTTGTCTAGTGATGTAGCTTCTGCTGGAGCCGCTGATGCCAATCAGTCTGCTATGCATGGCTTGCAAAATGGATATATTTATACCTATAATTTTGGAGATTTTGGATCAAAATGGGTATTTGAATCGGCAACGACACTCATTCCTATCGAAAAAACAGCGTTGCAGGCTCTAGTAACAACTATAACTACTAAAGTAATTGGAAATGAAAACGATAACACATTTGCATCTAAATATCAAAAAGCTATTGATAAAATAAATGGTTACCTTACAACAGCACAAGGTGTTTTGGATAATTCAGCTAGTACACAAGCTGATATAGATGCACAAATTCCTATACTGCAAACGGAAAATTATTTTTATGATAAAACGACAGTTGATTTGCCATTTGTACCGAGTTCTAGTCCGACTGCAACAGATGTAAATTGGTACTTTATTAATAATTATGGAAATTCTACTGACGGATTTGGAAATCCTTCTTATCTGACGGTGGCTGCCGCGGGAGATAATGATTATCAAAGTGCTTTGAGACAAAAGGTGAAAGATGGATCTGATGCTCAACTTTGGTGCTTTGTGGGGGATAATGTTGATGGTTTCTTGATTTATTCGAAAGCAGATGTTACAAAAAATTTAGGATATACTTTACAATTTGGTACCGATGTTACTACAAATAAATGGCTTATTGAAAATAAAAGTGGAAAATATTCGATCATTAATCCAAATGGGGTAATTGAGACACAATGGGATCAGTCAGAGGGAGCAATTCATGCCGGTGGTGGAGGTACCAATGGAAATGTTATAATATATAATGATAATGTGAATAACTCAAAATGGTTGTTTGAAGCAAAAAGTTCTGGTACTATTAGCGGAGTGTTAAAAACTTCATTGGAAAATTTAATAGTTTATTCAGGTGAAGGTTATGTCTTAGTCAAAGGAGCGGAAGGTTTGATAACCGTGACTACATTAACAGGCATTTCCTATAAACAAATACAGGCAAAAGAAAATACTGTTATACCTCTTTCAAAAGGTTTGTATATTGTCAGTGTTGGTGGAAAATCAGTTAAAGCCATTGTTCAATAAAAGAAATTAAAGGTATAGAAATAATAAGTATTAGCAGAATTGAAATCTACAAGAATAATGCTCCGTATTATTTCTTGTAGATTTCTTTGTTTGGCTAAATATATAGTATGTTGTCGTTTGTAAACAGTTCTTTGTATGACTGCCAATGGCAGTAGAGCTGCTATTTTTGTTTTATATGTCTTTATTAACTTATTTGTGTAGTACTAATTCATAAAAAAGTGTTCTTATTCTTCTACTTGATCCTGAGGCTGATCCCTGTTTCCTTGTTTACGAGAAAAAGAAAATATGTGGAAACATGTTGCTCCGTTCATTGTCAGCAACTTTATGGAACTAACTTTTTTAAGAGCGACCTATTCCTTCGGCAATATGTAACCGGATTCTCAAACAGGCAGTTATGATTGACAGTATAGCGGTTATATTATAAAGATACCGTGATGGAGGGTTTCTACCAAAGCCGATTGAATAGTATCGGTTGTCCTGATCTGGAGGATATTTTATTGATGCCGTCTACTGAAACTAAGTTATAAGAATAAAATAATATCATATACATTTGATAGTTCACTTTAAAGTAGTATATCTATCTTAATATGAGAGATGTAACACTAAAATAAATAGTAATAGAAGCATTGTAGTCGCTCTTTAAGATAAAGCAACAATACTATAGCAAACGCAGTCAAGCCTTCTTTTATTTCATCAAAAGCGAACGATAATACCTTTTGAAGATTTTGGTATAATTCGCAGAACTATCAAACCATCGTTTGATAGTCAGGTTTTAAAAGGTGTGGAATCACTTTCCATTTAGTCTGGCAAAGAAGTTAAGGCCCGTCTAAAAAGTGTTGAGAAAAAGGTTTTAGAGTAAGTTAAACTACACAACCACAATTTAAAAATATGATTTCATACTTTATAGAACACCATAATATATTCATCTGCAAAAAGACTTTGCAAAATTTTAAAGAGGCTCAGAAATAGCTGGAAAAGAGTTCGTCTTTGTCTTTAAAGCAAACGGAATCAGGATTTGATTGAATATAAACAAGTGCAAATAGAAGACCTTAAAGACTGGAAAATAGCGAATATATTGATCTTTATTTTGGAGATGAAAGTCATTTTGGACTAATACCCAATTTACCATATGCTTGGTAAACAAAGGAAAATCCGATATTGCTCCTTGCTACCAATGAAAAGTTCCTATATGTTATTGGATTAGTGACACGTAAAAATAAACTTTTCTTTGAAGCGCTTGAAACTAAATTTAATACTGATAAGATCATTAGCTTTCCGGACAGCTTTGTTGCACAAATAAAATAACTAAGAAAACTGTTGTTAAACTGGATAATTTGCCGATTCATAAATCAAAGAAGTTTATTGACAAAATTGATGAGTGGAAAGAAAAAGGTATTTTGATTTTCTTTTTACCTCTATATTCTCCAAAATTGAACTTAATTGAATTTTTTTGGCCCAGAATCAAGTATCAATGGACACTTTTTGTGGTATATCTGTTTCCAAAATCTTAAAGAATATTTGTTGTATATGCTCAATAATTTCGGTACAAAATACAACATTATATTTGTCTTGCTTCTTAGTTCTGCGATTTTAAAATTGAACATTAAAAAAAGACTATAAATTGAACTGTACGAGTAAAGAATAAAAATATTATTATATTTTTTTATAACTTTACAACACAGTTTTGTTTTATGGATGAATTTTATTACAAGGCTTTTAAAGAAGCTTAGATGAGTACTATTTTAAAAAAGTAATCTCTCTTATATAACATAGAGACAACATCGAATTACTAATAAGCACCTTATTGTGGCTAAAAATAGTATGCACACTTATTTGAGTATTACATACGAATAAGGGAAGTGTATATTATTCATCTTGTATCCGAGAAACCAATTAAAAATTAAAAATAAATAAAATGGAAATGGATAATTATAAATCTACTGCCCTTAAAATTATGTTATTGGTTTTTTTAATGATTTTTTTCTGTTGTAGAGATGCAAATTCTCAAACGCCTGTAGATTATGTTAATCCTTATATGGGTAACATTAGTCATTTGCTTGTTCCAACTTTTCCTACTGTCCATTTGCCTAACAGTATGCTTAGGGTAATTCCAAAACGCGAGGACTATACAAGTGATCTGATCAATGGGTTACCGGTTGTGTCGGTTGGTCATAGAGGTCTGTCGGCATTCAGAATCGATCCTGTCAACAAAACAGCAGGAAATGCCATGTTAATGAAAGGATATTCCTATGACAATGAAAATGTTAAACCATACAGATACTCCGTATATCTCGATGATGAGGATATAAATATTGATTTTGCTCCCTCACATCAATCGGCTGTATATAATATTACTTTTAAAGAAGGAAAAGGAAATTTAGTTATATCAACAGGCGAAGGACAGCTCAAATTTATTGATGGGGGTGTACAGGGCTATCAGGTGATTGATGCTTCCACTGTTGTATATTTATATATGGAAACGGAACAAAAACCCGTTAAAGCCGGAATTTTATCAGGAAACATTGTTGATTATAATACTAAAAATACTAAAAGGGAAGGCAGTTCGTTGGTCTTGTCTTTTAATGAACCTGAAGTTAATTTGCGTTATGGAATATCTTTTATTAGTACAGAGCAGGCTAAGAAGAACTTGAGAAGAGAACTGAATACATATAGTGTTGCTGAAGTAGCACGGGTAGGGCGTGAAATATGGAATGACATGCTCGGAAAAATACAAGTCGAAAGTGCCAGAGAAAATGATAAGATTGTATTTTACACATCGCTTTATCGTACTTATGAACGAATGATTAATATTTCTGAAGATGGTAAATATTATAGCGGATTTGACCATAAGATACATGATGGAGGAGGTAAGCCTTTCTATACCGATGATTGGATATGGGATACCTATCGTGCAACTCACCCTCTTCGTGTCCTGATTGAACCGGAAATGGAACAAAATATGATTAACTCATATATCTTGATGGCACAACAGTCGCAGAGCGGTTGGTTACCTACCTTTCCTGGTGTAGCTGGTGATTCCCATTCCATGAACGGTAATCATGTCATTGCAATGATTTGGGATGCCTATAGTAAAGGGTTGCGTGGTTTTGATCTCAATGCAGTTTATGAGGCAGGCAAAAAAACACTGACAGAAAAATCGCTCATTCCATGGACAAGTATTCCCAATACAGAACTAGATTTGTTTTATAACAAAAACGGATTTTATCCGGCATTGAATCCCGGTGAAAGTGAACAAATAAAAGAGGTGAACTCTTTCGAAAAAAGACAAGCGGTAGCTGTTACGCTTGCTGCATGTTATGATGACTGGTGTTTCTCAAAAATATCGAAAGAATTGGGAAAAGCAGCTGATTATGACTATTTCTTCAAACGATCCTTCAATTATCGCAAGATATATAATAACGAAACTGCATTTTTCCATCCGCGAAACGTCAAAGGTGATTTTATAGTACCTTTTGATTACCGTTTTTCCGGTGGATTTGGTTGCCGGGATTACTATGATGAAAATACCGGATGGACATATCGCTGGGATGTTCAGCACAATATTGCTGACATAATCAATTTAATGGGAGGAGATGAGAATTTTGTGAAGTATCTGGATCAGACCTTCAGAGAACCTTTGGGACGCAACAAGCCTGATTTTTATGCCCAAAATGCAGATCATACTGGTAATGTCGGCCAGTTTTCGATGGGTAACGAACCTTCTTTTCATATTCCTTATTTATATAATTATGCAAAGCAACCCTGGAAAACTCAAAAGAGAGTCAGAACTTTGTTAAAAGAGTGGTTTCGTAATGACTTGATGGGTGTTCCCGGTGATGAAGATGGAGGTGGCATGTCGGCTTTTGTGGTATTTTCTTCGCTTGGATTTTATCCGGTCACTCCGGGTTTACCTATGTATGTGATTGGTAGTCCTGTATTTGAAAAATCTTCAGTCAGACAGGGTAATGGAAAGACCTTTGAGGTACAATGTTTCAACTATTCGCCTGAAAACAAATATATCCAATCGGCAAAGCTGAATGGTAAAGTGTGGAATAAGTCATGGTTTAGCCATACTGATTTGATGCAAGGCGGTAAACTGGAGTTGACAATGGGTAAATCTCCGAATAAAAAATGGGCAACAACATCTGATGCTGTTCCACCTTCTTCCGAAATGAAGAATTAAACTTAATAAATATATGAAATCTATTTGTATCATTATTTTTGCATGTGTGTGTGTTCCTCTTATGGCGGTTATAAAATTACCGTCTATTGTGTCGGATAATATGATGATCCAGCGCGATTTACCAGTTAAATTATGGGGCTGGGCTGATAAAGGGGAAACTGTTAGTGTCACGTTCAATGGACAGACTGAAAAAGTCAAAACCGAAAGAGACGGATTATGGAATGTTCAATTTAAAGCGATGCCATACGGAGGTCCTTACAAAATGGTCATTAAGAGTAAAATGAATAGTATTTCACTCAAAAATATTTTGATTGGTGATATTTGGGTTTGTAGTGGACAATCCAACATGGAATTTGTAGTAAATAATGTCAATCATGCCAAAGAAGAAATAGCAAAAGCTAATTATCCTAAAGTCCGTTTGTTGACCGTAAATAAAGGTATGGCAACAACTCCTTTGCAGGATGCAAATGCCTCCGGTTGGGTTGAATGTAGTCCGCGGAGTATTGCAGAATTTTCAGCTGTCGGCTATTTTTTTGGTCGGGAGTTATATCGTCAATTGAATATTCCTATAGGTTTAATCAATACTTCGTGGGGAGGTACTATTGTTGAAACCTGGACCAGTGCTCAAATGATGATCACTCAGCCCGATTATAAGCAAAAAATGGATATATTACATTCGAATTCTTTTGCACAGAAATTTTTGAAAAATAATAAATTTGACATTATACAATTAGCTGATAATGAACCTGGAACAACACAAAAATGGTATCTTCCGGAAGTTGATGTTTTAGGTTGGAAAAAAACGAATTTACCGGCACTCTGGAGTGCTGAAAACATTCATGGAGAAGGAGTTGTTTGGTATCGTAAAGAATTTATTCTCACCTCGGAACAAGCTCAGAGCAATGTTTCTATTTGCTTGGGTGCAATTGATGATTGGGATGAGACCTACCTGAATGGAAGAAAAATTGGTACAACCCAATCGTACAATACACCTCGTGAATACGTTGTTTGCTCAGATGGATTAAAAGAAGGCAAAAATACTTTGGTGGTGAAAGTGATAAATACCGGAGGAGATGCTGGATTTTCCTATCCTGCTGATAAAATATACTGCCAAACAAATACTGCCAGAATTTCGCTTTCAGGAGAATGGAAATTTAAGATTTCGACAATAATTGACAACTCTGAAATTATCGGACCAAATGATTATCCAACGTTACTTTATAATACTATGATAGCACCTCTTACCCATTTTCCTATTAAAGGAGCAATCTGGTACCAAGGTGAGTCAAATTCAGATGAGGCATATAAATATCGTACTTTATTTCCCAATATGATTACTGACTGGCGTAATACATGGAATGAAGGTAATTTTCCATTCTATTTTGTTCAGTTAGCTAATTATATGGATCCTGCTGTGCAACCAGGAGAAAGCACCTGGGCTGAATTACGTGAAGCGCAACACATGACACTACGATTGCCTCAAACAGGTGAAGCTGTAATCACAGACATAGGTGAAGCTAATGATATTCATCCACGGAATAAGCAAGATGTAGGCTATCGACTGGCTCTTAATGCATTGTACAAAACATATGGGCTTAATATTGAATATTCCGGACCGGAATATCAATCTATGAAGATAGAAAAAAATCGC
>Ga0302288_1002322_pt1 | contig 11302 bp, 9 predicted proteins | sample III_Fen_N1_1_FD_194549 | JGI IMG/M metagenome (GOLD analysis project Ga0302288, IMG submission 194549) | Peat permafrost microbial communities from Stordalen Mire near Abisko, Sweden - III_Fen_N1_1 | ecosystem: Environmental > Terrestrial > Soil > Wetlands > Permafrost | place: Sweden: Abisko...
CGTTCGTACAAAGATTTGCAGTTAAAATTGCCACAACGATTTTTGTCAATCGGCAATAATAGAGTTATTCGTGACGATATTTTTAATACAGTGGTAAAAAACAGGTACGATTTGGTTTATCTCGATCCGCCTTATGGTTCAAATAACGAGAAAATGCCTCCAAGCAGGGTGAGGTATGCGGCTTATTATCATTTGTGGACAACGATTATTCAAAATGATAAACCGGCACTTTTTGGAAAAGCAAACCGACGCGAAGATAGCCGCGATGACTGTTGTGGTTCGGTTTTTGAAGAGTTCCGAAAAAACGAATCCGGCGATTTTATGGCAATGGAAGCGTTGAGAAAACTAATAAATGAAACAAATTCACGTTATTTGTTGTTGTCGTACAGTTCGGGTGGAAGAGCCACCAAAGAGCAATTACTGGACATTATCTCCAATTCCGGAAAATTATTGGAAATAAAATTAATCGATCATAAAAAGAACGTAATGAGCAATATGCGTTCAACGAGCGAATGGATTAACAGCGACGGCAAACACAATGAATATCTTTTTTTAATGGAAAAAATTTAAAAACTCCCATAATCCCCAAGGGAGACTTTTAATCTGACTAAATAAAATAATTTAAAACAAAAAAACTTCTCTTTAAGTCCCCTTTAGGGGGTTTGGGGGCTAAATTTTCAAATATGGAAACATTCTTTATACGGGCATTACAGCTCATTCTTAGTCTTTCGATTCTAGTAGTTCTGCACGAGTTCGGACATTTCGCTTTTGCTCGTTTGTTTAAAGTCCGTGTGGAAAAATTCTATATGTTTTTCAATCCGAAATTTTCATTGATTCGTGCAAAAAAAATTAATGGCAGTTGGGATGTGAAGTTCTTTGCTCCGAATGTTCTTGCAAACGAACGTCCAAAACTGAATGCTAATGGATCTGAAGTGCTTGATACAAAGGGTAAACCTGTTATGGAACAAATTCCGACTTCGGAATTGCCCGAAGGCGATTGGCGCAAATACCCTGAAAGTACAGAATGGGGAATTGGATGGCTACCGCTTGGTGGGTATTGTTCTATTTCGGGTATGGTTGACGAAACAAAAGACATTAGTCAATTGGCAGATGAACCACAGCCCTGGGAATATCGTTCGCGCTCGGTTTGGCAACGATTGCCGATTATTATTGGCGGTGTTTTTGTGAATTTCATACTCGCTATCGTTATTTATTCGGCCGTACTATTTACATGGGGAAAAGAATATCTACCATTGTCTAGTGCTAAATATGGTTTGCAGTTTTCGTCAATAATGATTGAAAACGGTTTTCGTAATGGCGATAAAATTGTAAAAATTGATGGACAACTGGTGGTACAACGTGCTGATGTTGTGGAAAAATTATTGATTGATGGTAAACAGCAAATTACGGTACAAAGAGACAGTCAGTTGGTTGATTTGACATTGCCAGCCGATTTTGGTCAGAAAGTATTAGCCGCCGAAGAAACTGATTTTGTTTCTGTTCGTTTTCCGTTTGTTATTGCGGAGGTTTCATCAGGAACTCCAGCTGCTAAAGCAAAATTACAAGCAGGCGACAGTTTGATTGGGATAAATGGTAAGAAAATATTTGTTTTTCAGGATATTGCCGCTGAGTTAGACGCTTCACGGAATACTACTATTTCACTCGATTATGTTCGCTATGGAAAAGTGTTCAATGCACCGGTTCAACTCGATGAAAAAGGAAAACTGGGTGTGGCTGCTAAAATGGCTTTTGCAGATATGCCAACCAATAAAACCGAATACACTTTTCTGCAATCTATTCCAGCCGGAATTAATTATAGTTGGGAAGTATTGTCGAGTTACGTAAAACAGTTTAAACTGGTATTTACCAAAGAGGGCTCAAAACAATTAGGCGGATTCGGATCTATTGGAAAAATGTTCCCCCAAACTTGGGATTGGCAAATTTTCTGGAATATGACGGCGTTGCTGTCTGTTATTTTGGCGTTTATGAATTTTTTGCCTATTCCGGCATTGGACGGTGGTTATGTGTTATTCCTGATTTACGAAATGATTACCGGCAAAAAACCAAGCGATAAATTTCTAGAATATGCTCAAACGGTGGGATTCTTTCTGCTGATGGGATTGCTTGTATATGCAAATGGAAATGACTTGTTCAAGGCTTTGTTTAAATAATGGAGATGAAGCCCACAATAATTTGTTACCCTAAATGTGGTACTTGCCAAAAAGCCGAAAAATGGTTGAAATCCAATGGTATTGAATATACATATCGCCCGATAAAAGAAGAAAACCCTACGAAGGGAGAACTAAAATTATGGATAAGCAAGAGCGGACTTCCTATTGCCAAATTCTTCAATACGAGCGGTTTGCTATATAAGGAGCAGAATATGAAAGACAAAGTGAAAATTTTGTCGGAAAATGAACTGATAGATATTCTTGCTTCGAACGGCTTAATGGTAAAACGCCCGATTTTACTTGCCGGTGATACAGTGTTAGTTGGTTTCAAGGAAGAAGTGTGGAAAATGCTGCTGTAAACTAACAAAAATCAGTAAACAACTATTTACTCGTGCAATTCTGGCACATTTCATATTGCTTCCGGTTTTGGAGAATTGTATTTCTGAAATCGGTTGCTTTTTTGTTGTGCAGGCAAGCGTTTAACGGGTTTTCGTTTATATTTCCAAATGAAAATTCCGAGTTTTTATCGTAACAGCAAGGCAATACTTCACCGTGTGCATTTATCACTGCTCCACTCCATATCCTATGACAGTGATTGGGTAAGCTGTTTCTAATCTGATATTTACCATCGGGCATTTGTTTGTAACGGGCATATTTTTTGATGGTGGTCAATCGGTCATTTCCGTTTTCAAAATCGTATAACTGAGCTGTTTTAAATGTCAGGCGGTCGGCTTTCATTTTTTTTGCAAGTCGTTTCATATCAGGTAGTTGATGTTCATTGGTTTTCAGTACAATAAACTGAATTTCAATCAGCGGCGTTGCCGATTTCAGTTCTTTTTTCCAATAAACAAGTTCCTTAATCCCGTCGAGCGTTTTTTGAAGTTTTCCGCCTTTCCTGTAACTCTCATACGTTTCCTGTGTGCTGCCATCTACCGACACAATAAGCTTGTCCAGTCCTGAAAGTACAATTTCTCTGGCATTCTTTTTGTTTAGGAACTGACCGTTAGTGGACGTTGAAGTGTATATGTTGGCTTTATGAGCGTATTCTATAAATTCGGGCAACTGTTTATTCAGTAATGGTTCTCCCTGAAAATATAGAATTACATGCTGCAAAGTTGATTTTTGATTATCAATAAGTTGTTTGTACAGCGTTATATCGAAAAGCAGTTGGTCTGTTTTGGTTGCTTGCCTGATGCCAACGGGGCATTCAGGACAATGTAAATTGCAATAATTGGCTGTTTCGATAGAAAGAAAAAAAGGAGATATACTTCTCGTTAGTTGTACACCGAATATTGAAATAAGATAGGATATTTCTGATTTCAGAAAATTGACGCTTCGATTGAAAGTTATATAATGAAAACAAATGAGTAATCTACGGATATTATCTAAAAATAGTAACATGTTTCGTTGTTTTAAGTATGTATTAAGCAGTTTAGGCTTTTGTAAGCTATATATTAATAATGATTTAAAAAGAAGCTTAACAAAACGTGGCAAAATTGTTACAAAGTAAGATAAATTCATTGAAAGATTGTATATTTGTACCCTAATTGATTAAGAATAGAAAAAACAAACATTAATTTATAATAAAAACACAATTTTATGAAAAAGCAATTATTCTTCGCGGTTACATTGGTACTTGCGCTGTTCATGAGCTCATGTGCTAAAGACATGGTAGCATTAGACCCAAGCATGTTTAAATGTAATCCTAATCCACTGGAAGTGAAAGGTGGAAAAATCGATGCTACCATTACAGGAACATTCCCGGTTAAATATTTTTCTAAAAATGCTACAGTAACTGTAACTCCAGTGCTTAAGTTCGAAGGAAAAGAAGTGAAAGGTACTCCTGTGACATTTCAGGGCGAAAAAGTGAAGGGAAATGATAAAACTATTTCTTATAAAGCCGGCGGAACTTACACATTGAAAGCCTCATTTGATTATGTGTCCGAAATGGCAAAATCGGAATTATACCTTGAGTTCAATGTAGCTACTAAAAAGAAAACCTATCAGATTCCAAGTGTAAAAGTGGCTGACGGTGTTGTAGCTACTTCGCAGTTAGTTTCTTCAAGCGCAAAAGAAATTGCACCGGTTTATATTGCCGACAAATTCCAGCGTGTTATTCAGGAAATGCAGGAAGCTGACATTATGTTCCTAATACAAAAATCAGACATTCGTAAAACAGAAGCAAAATCGGCTGATGTGTTGGACTTGACTAAGAAAATCAAGGAGGTAAAAGATTCTCAAAACAAAAAAGTAGCTTCTTTTGAAGTTTCAGGTAATGCATCGCCTGATGGTGGCATGACTTTGAACACTAATTTGGCTGAAAAACGTGAAAAAGTAACTATGGATTTCTTGAATAAAGAGCTAAAAAAACTGAAAACATCAGTTACCATGGATGCTAAATTTACTGCTGAAGACTGGGCTGGATTTCAATCTTTGATGGAAAAATCAAACATTCAGGACAAACAAGTTATTCTACGCGTACTTTCAATGTACACAGATCCTGAACAACGCGAACGCGAAATCAAAAATCTTTCAGTAGCTTTCAAACAAATTGCTGAAGAGATTCTTCCTCAATTACGTCGTTCAAAAATGAAACTGACTGTTGATGTTACAGGTAAATCGGATGCTGAACTTACTAAACTTGCTAATGAAGATGCTTCTAAACTTTCTGTTGATGAATTGCTTTTTGCCGCTACTTTAACTAACGATTTAAACGAGAAAGCAGCTATTTATCAAAAAGCAACTGAGCTTTATCCTACCGATGCACGTGGTTTTAATAACCTTGGCGCAGTTAAATTCCAACAGGGCAATGTTGATGACGCAGCTCGTTATTTTGCAAAAGCATTGGAAATTGATCCCAAAACGGCTGATATAAACTTTAATGCCGGTGCAGCTTCATTTGCAAAAGGTGATTTGGCTAAAGCAGAGCAATTCTTTGGAAAAGCTGCCGGTACAAGCGGTAACGTTGGTCAGGCACTAGGCAGCATTAGCACGGTAAGAGGTGATTATGGGAAAGCTAAATCTTATTTCGGATCTACAGCAACAAACAATGCTGCATTGGTTCAGATTTTAAATACTGATTATGATGGAGCTCGCAAAACATTAGCTGCCGTTGCTCAGCCTAACGGAACAACTTCTTATTTAGCTGCTATTGTAGGTGCACGTACTAACGATCGTGACGCTGTTTTTAGTAATTTGAAATCGGCAGTTAAACAAGATGGTTCATTGGCTGTGAAAGCTGTAAAAGATATTGAATTCTCAAAATTTGTTACCGACGAAGCATTCCTTTCTATCGTGAAATAATCTGACACATTGTCATATATTAAAAGTCCGGGGCAAAATTAGCCTCGGATTTTTTTATGGCATAATTTTAGAGTGAAATTGCGCATATCACAAACTGAGCAAAAATATAACTCTACATACTTTTTTATTGTAGAGTTTTAAAGAACATTAAAAGATATTCCGGTCAACAACATTTTCAGTATCGGGCTTTTAAGTGTATCTTTGTATCCATTTTTAAAAATAAAATATAAGAACTTAACAGAATGACTGAAAACGAACAAATTGTAAATAAAATTGTTGAAGGAATACAAGAACGTAAAGGAAAAAATATAGTAATAGTCAATCTGAATAAATTACAGGAAGCTCCCTGCAGTTATTTTGTAATTTGTGAAGGTGACTCGAATGTCCATGTAAATGCTATTGCAGTTTCGATAAAAGACTGGGTTCGTGAGCAAATTAAAGTAAAACCTTACGCCACCGACGGATTTCAAAATTGCGAATGGATAGCAATGGATTATGGGCAAATTATTGTACATGTTTTTCAACGACCAACCCGTGCATTCTACGATATCGAACACTTATGGTCGGATGCTGATTTGAAAAAACTGGAAGATATTCTTTAAACTTTTTAGTCTATGTTTGGTAATTCAAAAACCAACAGGCTCGTTTTTTGTTTTAGGTAAATAAAAAGATAACAAAAAGATAATAATGGAAAATAAAACACCCAATCCCAATCCGATTAAACCCAATAGTAAAGTTCCAAAATTTAATATTTCGTGGATTTATGGTATCATAATTTTTACATTAATGGGTTTATTCTTCTTTGGTGAAAATACTCCATCAAAGGAAGTTCCGTTCACAACATTCAAAGATTATGTAAAACAGGGGATGATTGAGAAAGTGGATGTGTATAGCTCGAAAAATGGAATTGAAGCTCAGTTGGTCGATTATACAAAAGCACCAGTTGATACGGTTTTCCTTCAAAGAGCATTTGGAAATAATTATAAAAGTTTTATTTTCAATGCAAAAGCATTGAAAGATTCGTTGACAAAGAAAGATAACAGGACTCTTAAAAGTGTATATGGTGAGAAATATGAAACTTTTGCCAAAGACAGGAAGATAACCGTAAGCGTTCCTGCCGAGGAAGTTTCGAGATTTCTACAGTCGGCTGATGAAAAATATGGTATAAAGGTTGGCGTAGAATACAAAGATAGTCGTAATTATGTTGACTTGTTCTTATACAGCATTTTACCAATTTTATTGTTAGTTTTCTTTTTTGTATTCATGAACCGTCGTATGTCGGGCATGGGTGGTGGTGCAGGTGGTGGCGGAATTTTCAATGTTGGAAAATCGAAAGCACAACTTTTTGATAAAGGCGATACTACCAATAAAGTTACCTTTAAAGATGTTGCAGGATTGGCTGAAGCCAAGCAAGAAATTGAAGAAATAGTGTCTTTCCTTAAAAACCCAGGAAAATATACCGAACTTGGAGGTAAAATTCCAAAAGGAGCATTGCTTGTAGGTCCTCCGGGAACAGGTAAAACCCTGCTGGCAAAAGCCGTAGCAGGCGAGGCCGATGTGCCGTTTTTCTCCATGTCTGGTTCTGATTTTGTGGAAATGTTTGTGGGGGTAGGAGCGTCGCGTGTTCGCGATTTGTTCCGTCAGGCAAAAGAAAAAGCACCATGTATCATTTTTATTGACGAAATTGATGCAGTAGGTCGTGCCCGTGGTAAAAACCCGAATATGGGAAGTAATGATGAACGTGAAAATACATTGAACCAGTTATTGACAGAAATGGATGGTTTTGGTTCAAATAGTGGAGTGATTATTTTGGCAGCTACTAACCGTGCTGACATTTTGGATAAAGCCCTGTTGCGTGCAGGTCGTTTCGATCGTCAGATTCATGTAGATTTGCCGGATGTTCACGAACGCAAACAAATTTTCAACGTTCATCTTCGTCCAATAAAAATCAACGATACTGTTGATGTTAACTTTTTAGCACGTCAGACTCCGGGATTTTCGGGAGCTGATATAGCTAATGTTTGTAATGAGGCGGCATTGATTGCAGCCCGCAAAAATAAATCATTTGTTGAAAAACAAGACTTTTTGGATGCGGTTGACCGTATCGTGGGTGGTTTGGAAAAGAAAACCAAAATCACTACCGTTGCCGAAAAGAAATCAATTGCGTATCACGAAGCCGGTCATGCTACTATTAGTTGGATGACTGAATTTGCCAACCCATTGGTAAAAGTAACTATTGTACCGCGTGGCGAAGCGTTAGGTGCAGCCTGGTACTTGCCTGAAGAACGTCAGTTGACCAATCGTGAACATATGCTCGACGAAATGTGCTCCACATTAGGTGGACGTGCAGCTGAGGAAGTATTTCTTCATCAAATGTCAACTGGTGCAATTAATGATTTGGAACGTGTAACTAAACGTGCTTATGGCATGGTTGCTTATTTTGGAATGAGTGACAAACTGGCAAATATGAGCTATTATGATTCAACCGGAAATTCTGATTATGGTTTTACAAAGCCATACAGCGAGAAAACGGCGGAATTAATTGATTCGGAGGCTAAAGATATTGTTGCAGTTCAATACGCTCGTGCAAAGAAAATTTTGACAGATAATGCTGAACAGCACAACGCACTAGCTGAATTACTGATTGAAAAAGAGGTGATTTTTGCCGAAGACCTGGAACGTATCTTTGGAAAAAGACCATGGACATCACGAAACGATGAGTTAATGGCTCAAAATGGGAATGTAGATGTATTGGATGAAGAACTGATTGAACCGGAAGAAATAGCAATACCTGAAACTACAACTGAAGAAAAATCCGAAGAAAAACCGGAAGAAAATGCAAAGTAATTCGCGTGAGGAGATATTACAACGAATAGCAGCCGCCGAAAAAGGGCGGCTTGCTTTTGTTGAAGTACCTGCTACAGAATCTGAAGAAATCTACAAACCTATAGTCCCCGATGCAGTAAATTGTTTTAAAAACGAACTGGAAGCCATTAGTGGACAATGTATTCTGTGTGAAGACGAGTCCGATTTGTATTCCAAATTAAGCAATTTCGTTCAGCAGCACAACTTCCCTTATCTTTACTGTCGGGATTCGTATATTACCAGTCAGTTGGAAGTATTTAAAATTCCTACTTCAAACAAAGAATCTGACTTTGAAGCTATGCAGGTCGGAATTACCGGTTGTGAGTTCCTTGTTGCCCGTACAGGTAGCGTACTTGTTTCTTCGGCGAATCAATCTGGTCGTCAAATGACTGTTTTTCCTCCGGTACATATTGTCTTGGCACATGTTTCACAACTTGTAAACTACCCTGTTGATGCTTTAACAGCTATACAGGAAAAATACGGAAATTCTTTACCCTCAACTATTTCTACCATTACAGGTCCAAGCCGTACTGCCGACATTGAAAAGACGCTTGTGTTGGGAGCGCATGGTCCTAAAGAATTTGCGGTTTTTCTTTGCAAAGCGTAAAGTTTTGCTATCTTTGTAATCGTTTTATTCACGGTTTTTTGGTGTTTCTTGTAACTCATTTTACTCGAAAAAAATGGTAATTTTACGTGTATTTTGCCACCTTCACGCCAGAATTATCTAATCTAATCACATTGAAATTAAAAATACTCTTATGAAACTTTCAAAATTGTTCTTGTTAGCTCTTGCCGTTTCATTTACACTGTTTTCATGCAAACCAATATACAAATGCGGAGAACAGAAACCTTCAAAGAAAATGTTTTATATTCCTAAAATTGTTCAAACGGTTATAAATGAGCGTGACTCTCTTTGCACTACTCTTTCGGATAGGAATAATGAAGTTTATAATCTGAAAAATGATACGGTTATATTAACTGCAGACATAAAAAGACTAGAGAAACAATATGCAGATTTGACTAATTATAATGTGTCTCAATCTGAGCAATTTAGCTCTGCTCTTAAACAGAAATCCCAGGAATTACAACAAAAGTCCGATGAACTCGCTGCGAAAGAAAAATTACTTAGTGAGCGAGAAGTATCACTTAATGAAATGAGAAAAGTGATTGCTCGTCAGGATTCTATCACCAAACGCCTGAATTCTGTGTTGCGTAATGCTTTGTTAGGTTTCAAGTCAGATGAACTTTCTGTTGAAGTGAAAAATGGTAAAGTGTATGTGTCATTATCCGATAAATTGCTTTTCAAATCAGGTAGTGCAGCTATCGAGACAAAAGGAGTTGACGCTATCAAAGTGTTGGCTGATGTGCTGAGCAAAAATACGGATATTGACATTCTGGTGGAAGGACATACTGATAATCTTCCTATCAAAACAGCTCTTTACAACGATAACTGGGATTTGAGTGTGGCTCGTGCAATTTCTATAGTGCGGATTTTAACTAATGAATATAAAATCACACCAACTCGCCTCACTGCTTCCGGCAAAGGTGAATTTTCGCCCAGAGCAACTAATACTACTCCCGAAGGACGAGCAAGTAATCGTAGAACGGAGATAATTTTATCGCCAAAATTGGATGAAATTATGAAGTTGCTTAAAGCAAATTAGTTGAAAACAGTTTTTTCATCTGTTTACTCCTTAATTCTTATATCAATCTATGAATAATTTTGTAAAACGAACGTTGAGCGGTGCACTTTTTGTTGCGTTGATTATTAGTTCTATATTATTTAATCAATATCCATTTGCGGTCGTTTTTGCATTAATTTGTGGATGGTCGGTAAGTGAGTTCCATACATTATCCAACAAACAAAAAGATGTGGAAGTAAATGTATGGATTGCTTTTGTGGGTGGAGTATTACTTTTTCTGACTTCATATTTACATGCTTCAGGTATCTGGCGTTATCCTGTTTTTTCTATTTATGGTTTTTACATTGTCATAGTGCTGATTTCAGAACTATACAAAAAGAAACAGAATCCATTGAATAATTGGGCTTATTTTATTTTAGGTCAAATCTTTGTTGCTTTACCTTTCTCTTTGCTGAATTTTATTCTTTTTATCGATGGTTGGCAACCGCTTGTGTTGTTGGCCGTTTTTGTAACTATCTGGGTCAACGATTCTGGTGCTTATCTTGTAGGTGTTACTTTTGGAAAACATCGCCTGTTTGAACGAATTTCGCCTAAAAAATCATGGGAAGGCTTTTTTGGTGGGGCTTTGGCAGCACTATTGTCAGGTTATCTATTTTCTTTACTAATTCCTCAGATAAGTCTTATAAACTGGCTTATTTTCTCGGAAATTATCGTAATTTTCGGCACTTTTGGAGATTTGATTGAATCATTGATGAAACGCACGGTTGACATAAAAGATTCGGGGAATGTGATTCCCGGTCATGGCGGTTTGTTAGATCGTTTTGATAGTATGTTACTTGCAGCTCCAGTCGTTTTTATTTATTTAAGTTTTCTTTTTCTAAATGTAAAATAAAATTTTCTCGCTGAATTTTAAATAATTTATTTCCTGCTGATTAGGAAAAACCAGTTTAGTTTATTATAAATAATTTATCCAAAGTGTTATGGAATTCAATTTTGATGAAATTCGTTGTTTTAACAACGAAGAAGTGCCTGTTGTTTTAGAACGTTTGACTAACATGAAACAGTTTATGAAGGTGATGAGCACTGTTTATCCTTTACTGCCAAAGGAAGTTATCAAACAGCGGTTAATGAGTTTCAACTCCAATTACCAATTCCAGAAAGAGATGGTGTATCCATTTTTGCAATATTTGGAAGCAAATATGACCAAAGGAATAAGTCTGAACGGTTTGGATAAAATAGATGTTTCGAAACCGTATTTGTATATTTCGAATCACCGTGATATTATTTTGGATTCAGCCTTTTTGTGCGGTAAATTCATTG
>Ga0302288_1002326_pt1 | contig 11287 bp, 9 predicted proteins | sample III_Fen_N1_1_FD_194549 | JGI IMG/M metagenome (GOLD analysis project Ga0302288, IMG submission 194549) | Peat permafrost microbial communities from Stordalen Mire near Abisko, Sweden - III_Fen_N1_1 | ecosystem: Environmental > Terrestrial > Soil > Wetlands > Permafrost | place: Sweden: Abisko...
CTCCAAAACCGGTACAGCAGATCCGATATAAGGATCATTAAAAACGAAACCAATAATTGCCATTTAACTGCCTTCTGCATAATTAAGAAGGCTATCAAATAAGTTACTGATAGTTGCGCAAGAACATTTGTGAAATGAAAAGTGATCTTACCAGGACCAATACAATAAAGCGCCCAACCCATGAAGAGCAGCAATACGGATCGTGTCAATGCATGACGAAATGTTTTATTCCAGCTGTCACCCCTGTTCCATCTTCTGGTCATTGAAAATGGCATAGCCACCCCAACGATAAACATAAAGAATGGTTGGATCAGATCCCAGAAATGGAGCCCTATCCAGTCGACATGATGCAATTGCCTGCCTATGGCAGAAATAATCGTTCCATCCATCGAAGGGGCAACCAACGTATCGAAGAAACCTGAAAACTCGCCGATAAGCATAAACATCGTAAATCCCCTGAAGAAATCGATGGAGAGCATCCTGCTCTGATACTGGCCGGGAAGGACTGTATTACTCATCTATTTGAATTAAAGTAGGTTAAAGATTTATTAAATAGCTATTCAGGTGGAAGATCGATGGAATCCAATTTTTTTCTTCTGAGTTTAGTATCCTGCCTGGTGCGGTAAAAATAGTAAGAAATAATACAAAATGGCAAAATTCAGTCAATTTGGAGTAAACATTTTCACTTGGGTCTCTCTTTGTTTTTAATCGGCTGAAATTCATTGTTATAGATGTAAATGAATTTTATCTCAATAATAAATAGCAATAGTCATATACCAGCTACATGCCAATCTGGGCTTTGCAGTTCGGGCACAACTGCTGATTCTTTTGATCAATATCTTCAACGTAGTTACTAGACCTCATTACACAGTCAGTGTTATGGCAGTGTATCAATCCGAAAGTATGCCCAAGTTCATGTATAACCTCCTTTTTGAAACGATCCTGCAGAAACTGGTTGTCACCGGTCATTCCGTATCGTTCATTATTAAATCTGTAAAGTGAAACAATTCCACTGCGTCCTCCTAAAAAGGCCTGGCCGAAAATAAATGTAAGAATTGGGATAAAAAGATCAACATTAAATAACCCAAGGGTCTTTACAGAACCCGGGAAAGACATTGCGTCGATCATTTTTAACAGGTTGTTTCCATTATATTGTCGCCGTGCCTGATCATAAAACTCGCTCAAATCAATATGACCTTCTTTGATATTTACCGAACAGCGGAATTCATTTTTCACCGCTTCAGCAGTGTTCTCAAGAAGCTCCTTCTCAAAATATCCAAAAGAAATTAAAGTAATGTTTGGCAGATTCATTATACATTTTTATTGATCTGCGGGTTTTAGTTCATACTTCTTGATTTTATTATAAAGCGTCACCCTGTCGACTTTTAAAGCTTTTGCTGCACGCGAAATATTCCAACTATATTTGTTAAGAATTTGAAGTATAAATGTCTTTTCGAAATCGTCAAGACTTTCAGTTGAGTTATTTACAATAGTTTTTTCAAGCGGAAGGTCTTTCAGTGTGATTTTTTTACCATCCCCGACAACAATCGCGCGTTCAATCATATTTTCAAGTTCGCGAATGTTTCCGGGATAATTAAACTCCTGCAAACGTTTCAATGCAGTTGCATCAATTGATGCAGGTGGTTTGTTCATTGAGGTGCAGTACTTTTTGATAAAATAGTCAACAAGCAGCGGAATATCCGAAATCCGGTCACGCAATGGAGGGATTTGAATATTCACAACATTCAGCCGGTAAAAGAGATCCTCTCTGAAGGTTCCTTTTTCAACCATACTTTTCAAATCCTTATTTGTAGCACAGATCACCCTGAAATCGGAGCTGATTTCCTTATTCCCACCAACGCGCATAAAGGTTTTTGATTCTAAAACACGGAGCAGTTCTATCTGCATTTTTGTTGAGATTGTGGCAATTTCATCGAGGAAAATTGATCCGTTGTCGGCCATTTCGAACCTTCCCTTGCGATTATACATGGCACCTGTAAATGCACCTTTTTCATGCCCGAACAGCTCACTCTCAAGTAGGCTTTCGGTCAGTGCCCCACAATGTACACTTACGAATGGAAAGAATTTTCGTGGAGAATTTGCGTGAATAGCCCTGGCAACAAGTTCCTTACCTGTACCACTTTCGCCGGTAATGATCACAGATGAATTGGTCTGGGCCACGCTCTCAACTTCTCCGAGCATATTTTTCATCGCGTCACTTGCGCCTATCAGGTCTTCCACATTTTCCAATGAGACGACTTTTTTCTTCAACGTTTCATTTTCGTCCGCTAATGAAATTTGCTTGGTTGCATTTCTGATTAAATGGGTTAAATCGTCAGGATCAAAAGGCTTTGTTACATAGTCATATGCGCCGTCTTTGAGGGCCTTCACAGCTGTATCAACAGTTGCAAATGCTGTCATTACAATGACAATGGCATCCGGTTTGAGTGATTTTATTCTTCTGAGCATTTCAAGCCCATCCATTCCGGGCATTTTAATATCGGCCAGAATAATATCAAATTGGTCAGATTCAAGAATTGTGAGCGCTTTTTTAGCGTTTTCGGCACTTTCAACGCGAAATCCGTCTTCGAGAAACCAGTTGTACAAAGAATCTCTTACCGATTCTTCGTCGTCAACGATAAGTATTGAAATCTTTCTCGCCATTTAATTTCTTATTAATTTCTAATTATAGGTGAAAGTTACATATTCAAGAAATAAGTTTTTACGGTTCCAGGAAGCAAGAGATGTACAAAACCAATAAAATACGGATCTTTTTGCATAATCGGAGTCTGGCAAATATTGCTTGAATCGATATGTCTCAAAGATAAAAAAATTCTGCATCGTGAGAGGGTTGATTGAGATGTATTAACAGGATATAATACTTTGAATATTTACAATCTTTGAAACGTTGCAAACATTCATTTTTTCTCGATAAAAAGCAGCTGTAATGGACTAAAGATGCCTGTTATCAGGCATTCTTTCCATTGTTTGATAATATAGTTAGATTGATTTAATGGGTGTTTGACACATCGTATCCAGGTTACCTTTTGAGGTAGGGAGACTTGCTGTATTTTGAGGCCAAATATTTTAACTCTAATTGGTTGATATTATAGAGCCTGATAACATTGGAATTATTACCATCTGCACGATTACAGCGAGATATTCTTTCCTCTTTTTTAAGTTGGTATGTGTCAATTTCAACTTTACTGGATTATGGTTTTGGCTTGCCTGATTTTAAAATTCAAACGAATGAAGTAGTAAAAGTTTATGTTGAAAACAAGAAAAGAGGTTGTCAGAAAAACCATCTGGTCTTAAATTGACAACCTCTAATATTTTTTGACTCGTATTATTATTAAAAATTGAGGCTGCTGAAATTCAGTAATCCTCTTTTAATTCCATTATCAGATTTTAGTCCTATGTCCAAAAATGTAAAATAAACTCAATTGAAATCCCCTGTTGGTGGAATTCACATCACCGTTTTTATTGATATTGCTCAATCCAAGATTATATCTTGCATCAATACCAATACCTGTAGAGGGATGAATATAACTGGCACCAAAACTTACTCCCAGGTCGAGGGGTTTAAAACTATTTTTAATGTCACCCGTGATGCCGTTGTTTACCGCTTTTGCGCTAACGAGTATTCCTGCCTGCGGACCAGCCTGTAATCTGAATCCATTGTCCCACATGTATTGTAGCAGGACTGGCACATTAATATAATTCAATTTATATACGTTATTACCGTTTTCATCCGTATATTTTGCACCCTGAGCGGAATATTGAATCTCAGGTTGAAGTGCAAAATGTTTGGCTACGTGGATGTGACCGAGTAATCCTACATTAAACCCTATTTTTGAGTCATAAGATAAATCATAGTTATTGTGGATGTCGTAAAAATTTACTCCGCCCTTAATTCCAAGATTTATATGTCCTTCAGGTGAATTAATGTTTTGCGCACTTGCTGCGCCTGTAATCAAAATTGCTGTTAATAATAGAAATAAAAATTTCATGGTTTTTTCTTTTGTTTAAATTACTTTTTATTGTTCCTCTTTTATAGAACAAGTTTAAATATCGCTGGCAAAGGTGCGGGTGATTTCATGATTGAATGTTATATAATTGTTTGCAATTTTTATATAATTCACACCTTAGTGAGATCCAAATTGTCTGACGGATGAAAGTGATAAACTATATGTAGCGTTATTGCATTTGGGTGCCAGTTGTAGACTGATCTTTAATAAAGCAGTTGGCTGCCTTTCCTTAAATCTGCTAAATTGTTTTAACAGAAGATTCTGACTCCACTTTTGCAGAGCAACGATTTATTAGTGATTGCTTCCAGGGCGTTCGTCTGTTATGCAATCTTGCAGAGATAAAGTCCTGTCAGCTATATTCGGCAAGCGACCAAAACATAGCATTGGCATTAGCTGACGCAAATAAATGATTTGCAATAGTTCTGGTTATGACTTAATGACAGGTAAAGTTACTGATAGGGTAGTACCATGTCCGGGTTCCGATCTGACTTGAATTTTCCCTTTATGGTTTTGAATTATTCCGTGCACAATTGCCAATCCAAGGCCAATGCCACTTACATCCTGTTTTGTTGAAAAGAACGGTTCGAAAATATGGGGGATATCTTCTTCAGCAATCCCCGATCCGTTATCTGTTATTTCAAAAGTGATGGTATCTTCATCCACGTTTTTGGTTCTGATCAGGATTTCACCGTTCTCTGGCGGTACCGCTTCAGATGCATTTACCAACATTGCTACACAGGCTTGCTTAATCTGGTTCGGGCTGCAGTATATTAAATCAGATTCAGCAGCAAGATCATTTAAAAAACTGATGTTTGCAATTTTAATTGGATGAGACATTAATTCATAGGTTTCCTGAAGAATGTTATGCAAATGTTTTGGCTCAAAATCATTCTGATCCTTTCTTGAAAAATCGAGCAAGCCTTTTACGATATCACCACAACGTTTTGTCTCATTTTCGATCAGCTTCAGATGTTTGAGCATTGTATCTCGTTTGGAAGCATACAATTCAGGGTTGCTGACTTGCTTGTACAGTAGTTTTGTGTAAATCAAAATACCGGACAAGGGATTATTGATTTCGTGAGCCACGGAGGAGGATAATTTTCCAAGCGAAGCTAACCTTTCTACGTGCATCAATTCATGTTGAGCAGCGCCTAATTCCTCTGATTTCTTCTGGACTTTATACTCAAGTTGCTGAGACCAGTTCTCGAGTTCTGTGGTAGCAGTTTGCAGGTTATCGAGCATATCGTTAAATGCCTGAGAGACCATCCTCATGTCATCCAATTGATTGGGCATTATTTCAACCCTGGTGCTTTTATCTCCGTTTGCGACTGCAATACTCACTTTTATCAGCGCATTTAACGGAGCTTTAATCTTTTTTCTCGTGAATAATAATAGAAATGAGACAAATAATAGTGTGGCAAATATAGCCAGCAGGAAAAACTCGGTCGAAGATTTTTGTATTGCGGCATCTTGCGTTTCCAGCGGAATTTTGATAACAAGTGAACCAAGAACCGTATCTTTTTCTGAATGAGCATGGCAAGAGCTTGTAGAACAGGATTTTTCGTTCAGAATTGGCGATTTAATCAACAAATGTCTGCTGCCGTTATCATTCTGATTCATCTTACAGTCGCTGTTGACATTGATTATTTTGTAAGATTTCTCCTTCCCTGGGAACATCGACTTAAGATTAGGATGGCAGCTTTTACAGTTCGGGTCGCTGTGCGAAGTGTTTGTTTCGGTAGTGAAAGACGAATAAACAAGGTTGTCATCGCTGTCATACATATTCACCTCGTCGATGCCTGGCAGTGTATTAATAATATCAAGCGTATTCCGGAGTGAACTCTTATCGTTCTCGAGCATGCTGTGATACAATGCTCCTTCAACGATCGATCCGATATTGTTACCGCTCTGTCGAATAACCGTATTCAGATATTGCTCGTTAACAGATCGAAGGATCACACTGAAAGATATAAACAGGAAAACAGACAAGACGCTGATGATCAAAACCACACGACTATAAATCGATGATCTGAATTTAACGTAGTTATTTAGAATGATTTTCCCTGCATTATCTTTGTTTTTTCGCTTGAAAAGCATGTTGACAAATTGTTAGAAATGTTGGTGGCGAGGATCATTAACCTACAGGTTATTTTTCATTGCAAAATACAAAAAAAACTGGTGTAAGGACACCAGTTTTAAAATAATCTTATCCCATTTCATTAATCGGACTTATCCGAATATTTCTTGTTGATATCTTAGGTTTGTTAGTTGTATATTAGCGATTTAGATTTAGAAATTCAGCTTCGAAATCTCTCCATATTTCATTTGGTAAAGCTGAGAGTGAGTGATCACATATTTCTCCACCATCCTGCAATATCAACATTGAGGGTTCGGGTGAGTAATTTTTCATTGATATTGCAAGGAAATCTTTGAACCGTTCAAGTTCAGCTGATGACCAATTTGTAGCTTCTTCGGCAAAATAACAGGATTTTACTTCTGCAATCCAGTTGGAAGGCTTGATTTTATAAATCCAGCCTTTGCCATACGGATCTTCATTGAGTATACCAGGGGTTTTTTGAATCATGTTATTTGTATCCATAATTTTTCCTGAAACAGGAGAATACAAACGAAGAAGTTTTCCGTTTTGATCAATTTCAGTCAATAAATCGCCTTTATTGATTGTATCACCCGGTTTTTTGTTTACTATGAATTTCACCTCTCCGGTAATATGAAGCAACAGGTCATCAAGTCCAATCCTGGCATTACCTGTTTTTTCCATGTACATCCATGTGTGATTTTTAGAGTAATACAACCCCTGGGGAATTTTCAAAATACTTGCAGAAAGAAAGCCAAGTGCTTTTTGAATTTTACTTTTTATTTCAACTTGTTTGTTTAGCACCACCCAGAAGGGAATTAGTAAAACCAGAAAAGTAATGATAATCAGGTATTCAATTCCTTTGGTTGCGAAAATGTCAGAATAGCTAAAACCGTCCATATTTTTGATTTTTATGCAATCACCATTAAGAATGATTGCGGTTAATATTATTCATGTTCAATTGCCCAGGATGGGGAGTCGCGTAAAACAGGCATACGGTTAATGACCCACCTGAAAATCCATATCTGCGTAAAAATTACGGCCAATGCAACGACAACTTCCATCCATGATGGAACGTATCGTACTGCAGCATCCCACCTGAATCCGATAATTGAAACATTCAACCTATTCATTATAACGCCGATCATGGTCAGTAACGCTGCAATTTTAATCATTGTGATATTGTTGTTTCTGTAACTGATAAAGAACAGAATCATCGGGAAAAGAACAAATCCCAACATCTCGAGGAGAAACCAGTGTCCCATTCCGGTATTGAGCAGGTCCCAGTGTTGACCATGAATAAATACAAGCAATTGCAGAAAAAAGTAGGCAAACATAGTTCCTGCACAGATTTTGGATAATCCACGGATGATGCCGTTTTGAGCCTTTTTATTTTTTTCACTGATCTGATCGAAAAATACCCTGTCGCTGATCGATCCCTCAAAAATAACCATCGATAAACCCGCAAATATGCTGGATACAAGGAACATGACAGGTATAAATTCGTTGTACCAAAGCGGATGTATTTTTTCTCTTGCCATAAGGAATAACGCCCCTAATCCCGATTGATGAAGCATGGATAATGTTATACCGAAGATAACTGCGGCCATGGTCATTCCTGAAAGAATTTTGTGAGCCCGTCTTACTCCAAGCCATTCAGCAATAGTCGGAGAAAATTCAATTAATTGCGCAACCATGTAAAGCAGGAAGTGCCATGCTACAAGGAATAGAACAGAACTTGCGCCAAAGCTGTTTCCGATTATTGGATTGAATATATGCCATGGTCGCCCCAGATCGAGAACCAAAGCCCCGGCATAAAATGCATAGGCAAGAAATCCATTTAATACGGTTACCCTTATAATGGAATGGTATTTACGCATATTCAGAATATATACCATAAAAGTAAGAACGTAAGCCCCGCCTGCAAATGCCACGCCTGTTACTACATTAAACCCTTTCCACAAACCCCATGGAACCTCCTGTGTTACATTTGAAACTTCACCGAGTCCCTTCCAGAAACGGATGACAATCAATGCCAGTCCCAAAAGAATGATTGGAACTGAGATAATATTAAATGGGGTAAACCATTTTCCTCTTGGTTTCATTTCACTTACCAAAAACTTCCAGATGGAATTGCCATCGTTGTCTAATGCGATCTGCTGGTTATTACTCATCTTCTTTCTCTTCGTTAAGGTGGTTGTTTTTTGTGGCCTGGTGTATTCCCAATAATAGTGTAGGTACCAATACAAATACGGATGGTACGGCGTAAAGGAACCCTTTCGTTAATGCCGGATAGGAGGATTGTTGAATAGATGTATTCAATCCCAGCTGATCAAACGGAACAGGTGAAAGATATAACCATCCTGTGCCGCCGGCTTCATGTTCTCCATAGATATGATCGGTGTATAATTCAGGCTTTTCGTAAATTCTTCTGCGTGCTTCAGTTATCAGGTCCCTACGTTTTCCGTATAACAACGCTTCATTTGGGCAGTTATATACACAGGCAGGACTTTCTTCCGTTTTAAGTCTTTCGAAACACTGGTCGCATTTTTGAATTTTTGGGTTTGCACTGTGATATTCGAATTTGGGACTATCAAACGGACATGAGACCATGCAATAACGGCATCCCATGCATTTATTGCCATCCCAGGTTACTGGACCCGTTTTTGTTTTATACAAGGCCTTTGTCAGGCAGGCAGCTGCGCAGGCAGGCTCATTGCAATGCATACACTGCCGCTTAATAAACACTTTACCTTTTGCAGTATTGAAAGTATTGATAACCGTGTTGCATGTATCGTCTGTTTTACGAATTGCTGCGATCTCTTTTGACGGTTTGGGTTCGGGTAAATTATGCGCTTCTGCACAATCAAACTCGCAACTACGACAACCCTTGCAACGGGTTCCGTCATACAAAATTCCATTGAACTCGACTTCGGTTTCGCTTTTGGGTATTGCAGACACATTCTCTCCTATGGCAAGTGTTAGTCCCGTAACGCCAAGCAGCTTTAAAAAACCTCTTCGTTGAATGCCCATGATTTCAAGATTTATCAGGTTAGAAACTTAAAAAAATTAACTATTTGGTTATTATCAATAAATTTTGTTTGAAAATCTTCCCATATTTCAGGTCCGAAATCGGCAAGAACATTCTCTTTCAATGCTCCTCCATCCTGCAATACAAGCGCATATTCGGGCGAATCAATTTTCACAACAGTTGCAAAAAAGTCTTTTAATCTCGAAAATTCATCCTTTAACCATGTCTTGTAATTCTCGGCCATGGTTAGGAACTGGATTTCAAGTAACCAATTTGTAGGTTCAATGGAATATACCCAACCATCTTCGTAAGGAGCCGAATTGAGAAGGGAAGAATTGCCTGTCAGTATTTCATTGTGAGCTTTGATTGTTCCAGATATGGGCGAATAGATGTTAAGTTGTTTACCTTTTTGAATAATAGAGAGTAACTGGTCACCTTTTTTTACTTTTTCCCCTGCACTCTTCATTTCAATGTGTGTAACTGGTCCAGTGATATGAAGCAGAAAATCATCAATGCCAATTTTCACATTTCCATCTTTTTTCATAAAAGCCCAGGTATGTGTTTTATCAAAATAGATTCCTTTAGGAATGATTACCGAATTCTCATCAAAAACAGGTTCTAAGGCAGACTTGGTATTTGTAACTGTCAGCCTTTTATTTCTTAAACGCCTGGTTGCCATGTCATAAATGAAGCTGATTACGATGAATAAAAATAAAACAAAGAGTAGCATTTTTAATAGGACATTGGCTTCGTTTGCCGGGGCAACTGAATAAACAACAGGTTCACTAATCTTATCAAGCTGAGATTTTATTTCACTTGATACGAGATCACTGTAACCATTTGCATTTAGAAATATCTGTCCGTCAGTGATGACCCAACTCAGAAATGCTAATTCAGCCTCATTTTTTGGTTTTTGGGATGACACAGAATAAATATTCCCTGACAATACTTTAGGATATTTTCCAATCCAAACCCCCCGGGAGAATGTCTGCAGGTTGTCGTAGATGTTTTCCATATAGTCAATTTTCCCGTTCCCGTTTTTATCAATTGGCACCAACTTTATATTTTCCGCCAAACTTTGATTACTTGGATCCATAATTTGAACTAACCTGCAAAAGCCCAAAGCATCAGGATCTTTTTGTATCACTGAAATCATCTCTTGTCCGCTGGTTATTTTGATGCCGGTAAAGATTGGTTGATTTGCGTTCAGAAATTTTTCAACACCCGACAGAATTGTAGGATCATTCATGATGTAATAATGTACAGGCTTTGCAGAACTGCTTTGGACTTTTCCAAGTAGCATTTCCCAATTTTGTTTATCCGGATTTGTTAAAATACCTGACAACTTCTCCGCAGTAATCCCTTTCTTATAGATATCTTCAAGTAATGGATTATGTGCATTCATGACGGGAACAATTACATTTCGGCCTACAATCATATTCCAGACAGATTGATTGCCAAGAGCAGTGAAAGTTTCTTCTGCTGTAAAACCAATGCCTTCGCCTGATTTCAACTTTCCGGCGAATTCACTATCGGTCGATTTAACAACGGTTATTTTCAACTTTGGATTTGCATTTCCGTATTCGCTGGCCCATTTCTGCGCCAGATTGTACAACTCAGGAGATGTAAATACATTTATGGAACCCTGCTGAGTTGGGGTTTTCCCGGTTACCACTTCTTTACTTTCAGCAAAAATGTGACTTAGTAATAAAATTCCAATTAATAAACAGATCTTGGTTTTCATGATATTCCCTTTTTAATGACAGAAAGTGGTATTCAATTATGATGCCAAAGGCAAAAATGCGACGTAAGTATTAGTGAAACAGCGTGTTGATGTTTATGGTGTTAGAAAATTATACAGCGCATGTGATGAATAATTCAACACAAATTATTGTTCTTTATTCTAATGAGAAGATATACAGAGAGATAGCAGCTGTGTATATAAAATATACACGTGTTGAATTAATCAACAATATTGTTTTATTTTTCATTCTGTTAAGTTTGTTATTTTCTTAAATTATTGTAGCTCCGCAAAATAAAAGATGAGGATTTAAAAAATAATGATCTTGACTTGTAACTATTTTTTTAAAGATTTCGTAAAAATCACATTATTCGATAAATTTTTGTTTTAAC
>Ga0302288_1002331_pt1 | contig 11267 bp, 7 predicted proteins | sample III_Fen_N1_1_FD_194549 | JGI IMG/M metagenome (GOLD analysis project Ga0302288, IMG submission 194549) | Peat permafrost microbial communities from Stordalen Mire near Abisko, Sweden - III_Fen_N1_1 | ecosystem: Environmental > Terrestrial > Soil > Wetlands > Permafrost | place: Sweden: Abisko...
TTGATTTACTTAGAAATACAAAGATAACTGATTTTTCAATGTTAAAGTCTCCATTTTAGCAGTATTTCTGCAAAATGTATCATTTGAAAAGTTTGAAAAGTTTGAAGGGTTTGAGGTTTGAAAAGTTTGAAGTTTGAAAGGTTCTGTGATCTATAGTCTTAACTCTTTGCTTAATGCTCAATACTCTTTTGCAGTCCGGTGCACTTTTTTGGGTCTCGCGATTTCCATATCGCGAATTAAACAATATTAATCACCATGTTTAATATTGAGGAACGAGGAATGAAGAGCGAGAGGGAGTGTGATTCTCAATCCGATGTCGCCCTCCCACTTATCGTTCAATCTACAAATGATTCAAAATCAGATGTGGGAGTGCGACTAAAAGGGGGTTTGAAGAGTTTGAAGTTTGAAAAGTTTAAAAGATTCCGGGTTCTGCAATCTTTAGTCTTTTCTCTTTTGTCCTTTAGTCGCACTCCCACATCGAAGATTCACGCTTTCTGGAATCATCACCAAGTGGGAGGGCGACCTACAGGCAGACGTCGCCCTCCCACTTATCGTTCAACCTATAAAAGATTCAAAATCAGAAGTGGGAGTGCGACTAAAAGAGGGTTTGAAGGGTTTGAAGTTTGAAGAGTTTAAAAGGGTCCGGGTCCTGCAATCTTAAGTCTTTGCTCTTTTGTCCTTTAGTCGCACTCCCACATCGAAGATTCACGCTTTCTGCAATCAACACCAAGTGGGAGGGCGACATCCAGGTAGATGTCGCCCTCCCACTTATCGTTCAACCTATAAAAGATTCAAAATCAGAAGTGGGAGTGCGACTAATTGATTTGTACCAGTAACCTTTCAAACTTCAAACCTCAAACTTTTCAAACTCTTCAACAAGTCTTCAGAATCTTCCCGCACCCTGCATGATTCACCGGCATAATTGCACCTCCAAGCCCGACATTTCCAAATTCAATGCCCATACTTAACACTACCGTTATATCATTGGTAAGTAAGGGTGGAATGCTTTCATCGTATTGAACGGATAATGCATGGGGAGGGATTATGTCATTGGTCGAATACCATTCACTGATGGTGGACAGGCAATAAAGGTTCAGTTCATCCATTACCGGTTTGTACTTGCTGGTAATGCCATCGGGGTTATAGACCATATCCGATACCATCCCCAGGCAAACAATCAACCTGAAATAAGGCAGGCGCTGAATGTTCTGGATATCGTTAACAGTATTGATACGAGGAACGGATACTTTTGCAGAGAGAGTATCACGGTTCAGTTCTATTGAAGGCAATACGCGGAATATTGTATTAAACGGATATTTGAGGTTGAAATTAAACCCATCCAATTCCTGTTTATACTCCGAAATACTCAATCTTCTGGAACCGGTCTTATTCACTGAATCCATTTTCATTACCTTCTTCCCCAATCCGTTCCATTTGGAATAGAGGTTATAATCCGCCAGGTGGTACGTCTGATCAATCGCACCCCTCATAGATTGTGAGAACTGTACACATCCCGACCATTCCACCTGATGTTGGCGAAGTTTTGCAAATTCAGCACCCTTTTTAATCCTGTTTTTGGAGGCTCCGCCCTTGGTGCGCATAATCACTTTGTCACTGCCGGCAACGGTGTAAAACGATACACCTTTTATGCTGCCTGTCATTTGAAGAAATCCTTTTACTATAGCCATAATCTTAGTTAGTTAATTGGTTAAACAGATAGTAAATTGAATTATATAATGAATTGATATATTCCAACCTATGAACTACTTACTCAAACTCCCGACTACTATCTCCAAACTATTTTCTGCTTTTTTACTTTCTTATTTTACTTTCTTATTCTGAAATTTGTTTACACATTTACTACTTACTCAATTACTATTTTTCTACCTACTACTTACTACCGACTATTTTTCTTACCTCTTACTCCTTGCCTCTTAATTCTTTTCTCATTCCTGATTCATGGTCCTAAGTATCACCGTTCAAACTCCGTAGTAACTCCCAACTGCAAAATTAATTGATCTTTTTATACTATACAAATAAAACACACAAAAAATACATCTATATAGATAAGTTTTCTATGTATTTTATATGTATTTTATCTATGTATTAGATGTATATATACCTGGGAGTTACATAGGAGTTACTATAGAGTTGGATAGAGGGTAAAAAGGAGCTGAATTTGATAAAAACAGAGTGATAATTAGCAAAAACCTATCTAAGTGAGTACTTCACTTTGTGTTATACAGGCTTCACCTGTAATGAAACATCCCCTCAACCTCGGTTTCCTAACGAGGGGGTATCTGGTTTTACGTTTCTAACGTAAATATACGATAGATTTGTGTTTATGATTCGTTACAAACGAAACACCAAAAGCTCCTTTGTATTGTGGTTAGTTGGTGTTAAATTGTAAATTGAGTTGGTCGGTTGGGGAAATAAAACAGGTAGAAAATGCTGTGTCAATAAAAGATGAAACTTATTGGAAAAAATATGCATTTTATTAATTAAAATTTTAAATAGATTTACTATTTTTGTTGTTTATTGTCTTAATGCATTAAATTTAAAATAGCTGAAACTAAGCATTGCCTTAAACAAAGCCAATCTGAAATAGAAGTCAGATTTACAAGAGATTGAATTGTTTGAAAAAGGCTCATTGAGGATGATCAACATTAAAAAATATGCCCGGGAAACATTGATAGAAGTGATTAAATAAAATATAAGAGAACAAATCAATTCTGATGAAGATATGAAGTGTTTTAAAATAGATCAGCAACAATATTTTTACTTTTAGGATTACTCTAAAATCCAGTAGGTTACGGTTAAATACAAAAAAATAATACTTATGCACTGTATGAAAACATTTTTTTTCCATTTTATGCTTTTCCTTTTGTGCAGCCAATTCATGCGGTCACAGAATGTGGATGAAAAGGCGGCTTTTCAAAAGTTCAGTGACAGTTGCAATGTAGAACTCATTAACCATTGGAAGAATAAAGAATACGATGCTGCTCTAAGATCATTGGATGATATAAAAAGCCGATATGACAAACTGGATGAGAAAAACAAAAAAGGGCTGAATCTGGATGGTGCTATTTATCATCTCTATGCAGCAATTTATACAGAAATGAATGATAAAAAATCAACGCTGATAAATTTGAAGAAAGCGGTGCTTTCCGGTTATACCCATTTTGATCCCCTTCAAGATCATATTTATTTAAAATATAAAGACAATCCGGCTTTTGCAAAGTGGTTTGATAAGTTGAAAAAATTAAGCCTTAAGTTTCCGGTTGAGGAGAAACCGCAACTGACACTTGTACAAAACCAACTGAAACAAAAGGCTAAACTGGCGATTCCATTGACGAACATTACTGTTTCTCCGGCTAATATCGCTCAGCCGGGATCGGGTGTTGAGAAAATTGCAGATGGAAAATGCACAACTGATAATGAGATATTTCATACCTTATGGGCAGGCATTCCCAAACAGGATATTACCATCGAGGCTGATTTGGCTGGTAAAGGAAAACGACTCGATAAAATTATTGTTACCCCCAGAGCAACAGGTGGAAACGGTGTTATAAAAACAGCCGATTTATGGATCATGACAAAGGGTGTTTATAAAAAAATCACAACTATCCATGCCGGACTCAGTAATGAACCGATACAAATTGAATTGGATACTCCACTCCGTAACCCTCAGAAAATAAAACTCGTTATTACCGATTCTTACGGAGATATGTATAGCAATCTTTATATTGTTAGTCTCGGAGAACTGGAATGCCGTACAATGTCAGAGACTGACATACGGCAATCGCAATTAGCCAATGATTCAACTCTATTTACAAATAATGGGCTCTCATTAAAACCGGGAGTTACAGAATTAACTATCCGTAAAATGAAAGTACCGGTTCTAAAAAAACTAGCCACTGAACTGTACCATCATACCTATAAACCGGGGGCATTAATAGCTGACTACATTCCTTACCAACATCCTTCGGTGATAGCCGGCAAGATGCACATGTCCGATGGTTTCAGCAAATATGAAGGTATCACGGGAGTTGTTCTGGACGAAGGTGATAATATCATTTATGTCGGTGAAACCAAAGGTGAGCGAATTAAACTTTTAATCCCCGATTGGACAAGGAAAACACCTGCAGGCATTGAACCTGATAAGGATCCCGAAGCCTGGGGACTGCATAAAGATGAATATTCATTAAAAAAAGGGTGGAACCTTGTTCATCTAAAAAAGGGTGGAAATGCATATATTCAATATTTCACACTTAATAATCCATCTGAATATAAACTTGTTACGGTTCATTTTATAACCGGAAAAGTCAACGGTTATTTTGATATTACAAGGGGTGATACGAATGAAGATTTCAACAGACTGCTTCAAAATGCCATAAGTCCCATTATGGATATCAGGGGAAAACATATCCAGATTGCTTTTCCGGTGGAAAGTTTAAAACGATATACCCTGGGCAAAGGAGTTGAACTGGTCAGTAGCTTTGATAGTATCGTTGGGTTAGAGAAACATTTAATTGGTTGGGAGAAAGAAGGTTCCATTCCTAAAAATCATATTCTGGCGCGTGTCAACTATCAGTATTATATGTTCAGGGATTGGGATGGAATGGCCTTTGAGAATGGAGCAATGGAAAAGGTGGCTGATCCGAAAAAAGTAACTACAACTGAAATCTGGGGAATTGCTCACGAAATGGGACATATTTTTCAACTGATTCCTCAAATGACCTGGGTAGGAATGACAGAGGTGAGCAACAATATCTTAAGCATGTACTGCCAGACAAAGCTCGGAAATAAAAGCCGCTTGGTAGAGGAAGGCAGGTATGCAGCTGCGAAAGAACATATTCTGGACAAAGGAATATCCTATCTGGCTTTTCCGGGTAAAGCACCGAAAGATGCCAATATATATGGCGAAGATGGAAAGAGTACGAATGTTTTTGAACGCCTGGTACCTTTCTGGCAACTCTATCTGTACTTTAAGGAACAGGGGAACGAGGATTTTTATCCCGATCTGATGATTGCCATGCGAAAGCAAGCACCTTTAGGTGAATATGACAGAAATAAAAACTATCTGAATATGCTGGAGTTTTGCAGGTTGGCATGCATAGTTTCCAAAACCGATCTGACAGAATTCTTTCAACGGTGGGGCTTCTTTTATGTCGGAGAAATAAATATTGTTGATTACTCTCCCTGTACGTATCAGGTGACTCAGAAAGAAATAGATAAGCTTAAGGATGAAATCGCCGGATTGAAACTGCCAAAACCGGTCAAAGATATTACTGCAATTGAAAATTAAGATTGAAGAAGCTACACCGGGAAAATGATAATTGGATAGGGATCAGTAATCAGTGCATTGACATCACTTAAGACGAGATTGACCTATTGGTTAATCACCTTAATGGATTTACGGAGGAGGAGATATGGATTGTGGAAAATGTCAGAACCACTGACGTGAAAATTGCTTCAGGGGATAGTCTTAAATGCAATTAATTAAAACAATAAAAAAAATCAAATTAGAAGTTTATGAAAAAAGGCATTTTGATTTTAATATTTTCACTGTCTTTCTTCTTTTCCGGAGGAGTTAAGGCAATTAATGAAACTGATGTAACGAAATTTAAAATTAAGTTTAATAAAATTTTAGAAAACCTTGACTCTGTGATTTCAACTTCAGAGAAGCAGCAAGCAACTGTAGTCAGGAATTACAATTTCGTAAAGACTAAGATTAACAATAAAGAATTGGTTGTTGCATTTGATTCGACACTAAATTATGATATTTATGGTTGTGCTTCATTTGGTATTACTGAGAAAGATCCTCAAAAGGGGCAGTTGTCGTTTGGTCGGTTTATAGTTGATAAATATGATAAATTCCCCGCATTAGCCTTCGCTGTTATTATCAACACATTTCAGAGTGCATCCGATTTTTATAACAACAAGGAGCTATTCTTAATCAGTACGAATAACCCGATTGAAAAAACATATTTCGAAACAGACGCTATGACCTTGGAAGCATTGTTTTTAAATGTGTATATGAAAGATTCTCATCAATTGGGATTTTTAGAAAAATATCTGATTGAGGATTTAAAAAACGACATGGATGGTTCAGCGATTCTATTCTGTAAAACGGATTTAGAATTACTCCATTCGATGGACAATATAAGATCGGAGGGAAAAAGTGAATCAGATCTTTTAAAAAAATTCAATAATATGGGGAAAGATATAATGAATATAGCATCATTCAATTCGGACAGTAAATGGACAAATTATTGTTCGATCATAAAATTAAAGACTTATGTTTATTATAGTCGACAAGTGATTTTTGATATTGTACACTTAAAAAGCGGCGTAACACAGACCTCATTCAAACTTGATAATTACCCCGAAAATCTGGAAACAATAAAAAAAGTACAAAAAACAATAGAAGATCATATTGAGTGTTTGAATTACCATCAAGAAACGTTGAAAATGCTCGGTGATAGTTATAAATAATCTGTTTAATCTAAGTGTATGAGGTGAAACTAACGATAGTTCAAGTCTGTGCGAAGCGAATGATTCCTGGTGAATAATCCAAAAAGCGGAACCCCTGAACTGTTTAAAACCGAATGAGGTGGAGTATGAGGAAATAGAGATTATTAGTAAATTGATTGAAATGTTAAATTGACCAAATCGATTTTAAATTATTATAACAGGTATCGTATAGAAAAAAACAGATTTCTATCACATTGTAATGAATTATTGAGATAGTAATTGGATCATAAAAACAGTTAGGAGGAATAAAATATGACTGACAAACTGATTGAGACAGATAAAACAGAATTCAAGTCCATTCTCAATGAAAAGTTGGAGAAAGTGGTTGTGTCGTTTTTAAACTCAAAAACGGGTGGCGATTTATACATTGGAGTTGCCAATAATGGAACTGCCTTAGGTGTTGAAAATATCGACAAAATTCAACTTGCAATTACTGATAGAATAAAAAATAATATATTTCCTACTTGCCTGGGTCTTTTTGATGTGTACAGTGAGGAGCTGGATACGAAAATGATCATTCATATCGTGGTTTCGAGAGGAACAGAAAAACCCTATTATATCAAATCGTTTGGCATGTCGCCGGCAGGTTGCTTTATGCGCGTAGGCAACGGAATAAAACAAATGGATATTGCACTGATTGACCGCCTTTACGCATCACGTACCCGAAATTCGTTGCGCAACATCGTATCGCCTCGTTATGCAAATCACACTTTTGCCCAGTTGAAGATTTATTATGAAGAGCATGGATTTAAATTGAATGAATCAATTATTCAGAATTTAGACCTCTATACGTCTGATGGAAAATTGAATTATGTGGCCTATCTGCTGGCTGATGTGAACAGCGTTTCCATTAAAGTTGCGAAGTATGCAGGTGTGGACAAACTCAACCTGATTGAAAACGAAGAATATGGTTTTTGTTCGCTGCTCAAAGCTACTGAAAAAGTACTGGATAAACTGGAAATAGAAAATAAAACTTTTACAAGAATTACAGGTTCAGCCCAACGGTTGGAACGCCGAATGATAAATAAAATAGCACTCAGGGAGGCTTTTATTAATGCAATAGTTCATAATGACTATACACGTGAAGTCCCTCCGGTTGTAGAGATATTCACCAACAGATTGGTGATCACTTCGTATGGTGGATTGATAGAAGGGCTTTCGGAAGAAGAATTCTATAACGGACGGTCAATGCCCCGAAACCGTGAACTTATGCGTGTGTTTCGGGACTTGGAATTCGTAGAACATTTAGGATCGGGAATGAATCGTATACTTGAAGTGTACGATAAAGGAATTTTCAATTTAAGCGATAACTTTTTACAGGTTACATTTCCTTTTGAAGAAGACTACGAAAATGATTCCGATCAGGTTACCATCCAAGATACCATGCATGTCACCATGCATGTCACCATGCAAGTCGCCGAGATGATAAAAGTGATGGATGGTACGATGCCAAGATTAGAAATAATGCAGAAAATGAAATTGTTCAACAGAGATTATTTTAGACTCGAATATTTGCAACCATCACTAATAGAAGGCATTGTAGAAATGACAATTCCTGATAAACCCAAAAGTAGATTCCAAAAATACCGTCTTACGGACAAAGGAATTGAACTTCAAAAGAACCTGATTTCGGATAAAAACTATAAAATAATCAACGAAAAAGGAGATGGAAAATCGGTTTCGGCACCTGTTTCAGATTATACTACCATGCATGTCACCATGCATGTCGAAAGTTTGATTCAGGCAACGGAAGAACTTTTTTCTGTGCCGGAAATCATGGAAAAACTCAAACTGAAAAACCGTCCTTATTTAAAATTGGAATATCTAAAACCGGCCTTGCAATTTAATGTTATTGAACCCTTTAAGTCTGAAGATTTGAATAATTCAATTGAAAAATACCGTTTAACCGAAAAGGGAATGATAATTAAAACACTGTTGAAAGGTAAGTAATAAATAAAGCGAGGTAATATAAGCCTGCAAACTCTGAATTATTTACATATTCTCCATTAACAACCCTAAAAATGACTGATTATGGTAACAGACAATGAAGCCCACAACAAAAATCATGATAAGCTACGGGCGGCGAACGAAGTAAAGAAAAATAAACTTATCGAACAGTACGGAGCTTATTTTCCTGACATGCCAATCAATAAAGAATTGCCGCCGGAAATAGAGAGTCAGTTTCTGGATAATATACTGGCGTTCGAAACTGATTATGATTCTGTTAAACGTATTCCATTGTATGACTTTGTAGGTAAACCATCCTACCTCAAGGTTGATGATTTGACGGATGAAGAGGTTACTGTAGAATTAAACCGGCTCACAGGACTGTTGGATAGTTATCAAATTTCCCTGGAAACCATTTGTGATGTAGCCGATCGGGAATTATACCGGTTTATAACGGAAGAATTATTTCACGAAGAAATAGATGACAGGCATATCTCTGGTCTGTTTTCGACCTTTGTTTATGAAGAATTTTATCCCAATCACGAACACGATATTCGTGAGCATTCCTATGATTTTATTCGTTCATACTTTGACAAAGAGAATGACTTCTACACGTATTTATTGACTTCCGAGGCAGAGAAAGCAGATTGGCATCTTCATTTCCGACAGGCATTCAGTTCTTTTCAACTCAATAATTTTTCCATTACCGGACTAAATTTCGATACAGAAAAAGCACAGGTTGAATATGAATGCGACTTTGAAGGAAAAATTGACGGTTCTGAGGAGTTACTTCATTTTATTGGTGCCGGTGAACTTAACCTGCTCCGTCAATGGGATTATTGGTGCATAGATTCAATTAAGATACCAAAAAACCTATAAAATGATGGAATTCACTATAAGTTATAGTTTGTATTGTAAGGCGTAGTCACATGGACCTTCGTTCTGTCCGGATTTGTTATTTGCAGTTTTGAATAGTTGAAATTAGTAAAAACTGAGACCCGTACTTAATACATTCACTTCGACAAAAGTAGATTAAAAGAAAAAATGATAAATAACTATGAAAACGGGTAATAAAAAAGTACTTTTGATTATTGATATGCAAAAAGGGTCCTTTACCTCTGAAACTCCCCGATTTGACAGGAATGGAGTTGTAAACAGGATAAATTCTCTGTCAACAATTTTTAGAAAATCACGCTTTCCTGTGATTTTTATACAACATGATGGAACAAAACAAAACGAATTCATTCCACATTCAACTGAATGGGAACTGCTGGACGATCTGGAAGTTGAATCAACTGATATTTTCATAAATAAATATGCAAATGATAGTTTCTACTTATCAAATCTTACGGAAATCCTTTTAGAACTGAATGTACACGAATTATTTATAACAGGATGTGCCACTGATTTTTGTGTTGAATCGACTATTCAGTCTGCTTTAGTGAAGGATTATAACATTATAGTGGTTGCAGATGGTCACACAACCGGAGACAGACCTCATTTAAATGCTGAAAAAATAATTGAGCATTATAACTGGGTATGGAAAAACATAATACCTACAAAAGGGAAGATCATTGTGTCTGATTTTTCCGAGATATTAAAAATACTATCAGTTACAGAAAATAATTAATTGCTCCTTTCAATTTCCGGACTTGTTATTTGCATTCAGTGGAAAGTTCAGATTATAAAAAAGTAAAGTCTTCACGAAGAAAAACCGTGATAATAGATTATAGATTGAACAGTTTTGGACCGGATTCGATAAGAAATATTCATCTTCGTGAAATTAATATAATAACAGATTATAATCTTTAACCGAATAAAGTACTCATTATGTATTGATTATACACATTTTTTGTTGCAAATGTCAAATATATGAAATTTAATTATCAACTTCTCCCATATTAAATCGTTATATAATTAGGTTAGTTAAGTATAAAACATGCAAAAAAGCAAAAGAAAGATAGAATTCATTTGATTATAAACTTTATAAAATACTGGAAAGGAGTTATTCAAAATGATTACAGATAAAGAAACTAACACAATTTATTTTTCGGAGAAACTGAAAGAGCAGTTCCCTGAGATTGCAAATCAAATTTACAACACGATTGATCTATTGGGTGCAAAATGCAGATTTCTATCAGGTACAAAAGATATCTGGGCAAGGGATTATATGCCTGTACAGGTTGATGAGCATAAACTTATCCAGTATACATTTTATCCTGACTACCTGATAGACTTTGAAAATATAAAATCTGACCCGGAAAGCATTTGTGCTGATCTTAAACTGACTACAGTCAGGTCGGATATTATTCTTGATGGTGGTAATGTTATTAAATCGGACAATTGTGTTATTATGACCGATAAAATTGTGCTTGAAAACAAATATAAATATACTAAAGAGCAATTATTGTATAAACTAAAAGATTTGTTTGAAGTTGAGAAAATAGTATTAATACCCTGGGATCGTGGAGAAAGGTACGGACATGCCGATGGTATGGTTCGGTTTATTGATAATGAAACTGTATTATTACAAGGATATTATAAAACACGTAAGGATCTTTTCGAAGTTGGGTTTATAGAAAACCTGTTGGGTACTTTAAAAGAGAATCATCTGAAATATGAATTTGTAAATATAGATTATCCTGAAAAGATAAATGCTAAGTTTGCCTATCTGAATTATTTACAAACAAAAGATTTTATTTTGTTACCTTCATTAGGTATTGATCAGGATGACGAAGCATTGGAGCAAGAAATAAAGAAGTATTTTCCAGGTTATGTGGATC
>Ga0302288_1002334_pt1 | contig 11254 bp, 8 predicted proteins | sample III_Fen_N1_1_FD_194549 | JGI IMG/M metagenome (GOLD analysis project Ga0302288, IMG submission 194549) | Peat permafrost microbial communities from Stordalen Mire near Abisko, Sweden - III_Fen_N1_1 | ecosystem: Environmental > Terrestrial > Soil > Wetlands > Permafrost | place: Sweden: Abisko...
AAAATGGCGGTTATGTCTATTTCACCTCTGCCAGACCGCAACATTACAGGGTATATTCCCAAGTGAATCAGGCAATGTGGTGCTGCGTGGGTTCGGGCATGGAAAACCACGGCAAGTACGGTCAGTTTATCTATACACATAAAGATTCCACTTCACTTTATGTCAACTTATTCATTGCCAGCCAATTGAATTGGAAAGCAAACGGTGTGGTCTTGAAACAGGAAACGCGTTTTCCGTACGAACCCGGCACCAATCTGACGCTGAGTATGGCAGATGGTCGGACGGATTCGTTCAGCCTGTTCATCCGACATCCGAAATGGGTCACCGAGGCCGGCTTCGTCGTCACGGTGAACGGAGTGCCGGTGACCACGGTTTCAGCCCCCCAATCGTATTTGGAGTTGAAACGGAGCTGGAAGAACGGGGATGTGATTCAGGTGAGCCTGCCCATGAAGGTGGCGGTGGAACCGTTGCAAAACTACACGAATTACGTGGCGTTGACCTATGGTCCGGTGCTTTTGGGCGCCAAGACCGGTTCCAAGGATTTGATTGGTTTGCTGGCTGGCGAGGATCGGATGGGTCATGTGGCTTCAGGGCCGCTGGTCAGCCTTTCTTCGGCTCCCGTATTGGTGGGAGATCGTACGGGTTTGGCCGATTCCGTCAAATTACTGAACCAAGATTCGTTGATTTTCAAGATCAACGGTTTCTACAACAATGCCAAGTTCAATTCGTTGCGCCTTCAGCCATTCTATACGATACACGATTCGCGGTACATGATGTATTGGTGGCAACTGACGGCGGCGCAATACACCACCATCAAGGCGTCGGTGGATGCCGAGGAAGCCAAGGTGTTGGAATTGGACCGAAGGACGTTGGATTTTGTCAGCCCCGGGCAACAGCAATCGGAAGCCGACCACTTCATGAAAACGGAGAGCTCGACAACGGGCGTCTACAACGCGGAAGCGTATCGGGACGCCGTGAATGGTGGTTCGTTCAGCTACCGGATGAAAACGAACGGGGTATCCGACAGTGTGTCGCTGATGGTTCGGTATTGGGGGAATGAGACTGGGAACCGTAAGTTCGACTTGTTGATTGACAAGGACACGGTGACCGGCATCAACATTGCCAACAAGTGGAAAATAGCTTTGTTCGTCAATGTGGAATACCCCATTCCTGCCAGCATGCTGGTTGGCAAGGATAGCGTCCGGGTAACCTTTGACGCACGCTCCGGCAATGTTGCCGGCGGTGTCTATTATTTGCTTTTGTTGAGCAATGCAAGAACAATAACGGCAAAACCCTACGCGTTCGTTGCCAAAGAATACGGTGTCTGCGATGCCGCTAGGGCTCCGCTGACCGCCTTTACGTACGATACCATCGCCAACACGTTTACCATCAAGAAGTCGGGGTTGAACAACCTGGCTTTCCGATTGGCACCGACACGAACCGATTATTACAACATCACCAACAATAAGGTTTATTTTCTGGTCAAGGGAAAATACCTTAAATCAGGCAGTTCGGACAGTTTCATCTGGTGGTTCAACGGTTACAATTGTGGGAGTGTCGCTCCGTCACTCATCGTGAACGGCAGCAATTCGGAAACGTATATGCTTTGGCACATTCCGAGCCAAAGTACATTGACCAACTTTATGGATTATTCGCAACCGTACATCACGTTGACGCACAAGGGCTCGTTTTTTATTCAGGCGATTGGGCTGACGAGTTCAGCCACCGATAATGCCTCGACTTTTAGCGATGTGAATTATTACAGTGCGGAGGAAATCGTTGCCAAATATCCGGAAACGGCCACGGCACTCGGATTTCCGACAACGTTGAAACATGTGAAGTTGGCTTTGGATGGAATGACGGTGATTTCAGGAAGCAACGGGGAGTTGTTGCTGAATGCCCACAAACAGCAAATGGTTCACATTTACGACCTACTAGGGCGACCCATCAAATCGTTTGTGATGGAAGAGGGACAAAGCCGGACGCTGACCTTACGACCGGGCTGTTATTTGATAAATGGTCGGAAAGTGATGATCAAATAGCCTACAGGGCTAGTTTGCTCAGTGCTTCATAGACCAGGTAGGCCGGCCATACGATGGCTTTCAAGAAACCAACCACACCCATCCAAAAACCGGTGGCGTGGCTAATAAAGTAGATGGCGGCACCAATCATTCCTAAACCGTAAACTGCTCCTTGGGAAGCATTGTTTTGCATTTCTTTTTTCATGACCTGATTTGTTAATGGGAAACTCAAAAATACATAAAAAATGATTCAATCCGGAAAGACGTTCGAGAAGTTTGCGTTTCGTGAAAATCCGCTAAAAAAAGGAGAATACGAAAATTGCACGTTTACGGGCTGCGACTTCACCGATACCGATCTCACCGATTTTCATTTTTCGGAATGCACTTTCAGCCATTGCAACCTGAGCATGGTGCGTGTTTTTTCAACGGCGCTTCGGGACGTGAGGTTCGTGGAATGCAAGCTGTTGGGACTTCGGTTCGACACCTGCATGGCTTTCGGACTGGTTTTAAGGTTCGAGAACTGCACACTCAATTATGCATCCTTTTATGGACTGCACCTTAAAAAGACGGTTTTCAAAAACTGCTCGATGCAAGAGACGGACATGACTGAATGCGACCTGACCGGTGCCGTGTTCGACCGATGTGATTTCACCCGTGCCACGTTCGACAAGACCATTTTGGTCGGGGCCGATTTCAGAACCGCCTTTCGTTTTTCCATTGACCCGGCCGGCAACCGCCTGAAAAAAGCCAAATTTTCCATGAGCAATCTATCTGGGCTGCTCGACAAATACGATATTGAAATAGAACCATGAAAAAACTCTTTTTCGCCTGCTTGTTTGGAATGGCCGCCCTCTCGACGTTGGCTTCCACGACCGAGATTAAGTATTTATCCGGTTTGGACAAAGACCATACCGTCGCCTGGGATTTCTTTTGCACCGGTGGGATGAACAGTGGCAAATGGACCACCATCGACGTGCCGTCCCAATGGGAACAACAGGGGTTCGGCGCCTACAATTATGGGCAGGGCGATCCTATATCTCGGGAGCGGGGGCTGTACAAACATCCCTTCAGCGCCCCCAAATCCTGGCAGGGCAAAGTGGTGCAAATCGTTTTTGAAGGATCCATGACGGACACGGAAGTCAAGGTCAACGGCGTATTAGCCGGTCCCATTCATCAAGGGGCTTTTTACCAATTCCGGTACGACATCTCCAAGTTGCTGAAATATGGTGCCGACAACCTGTTGGAAGTGAACGTGAGCAAGGAATCCGCCGATTCGAGCGTGAACCGTGCCGAACGACGCGGCGATTATTGGGATTTCGGGGGGATTTTCCGTCCGGTATATCTGGAAATCGTGCCCAAAGCACACATCAGCCGGGTAGCCATCGATGCCAAAGCCAACGGGTCTTTTTCGATGAATGTCTTTTTGGAAGGCGTTGAAAAAGCCGCCAAGGTACGTGCTCTACTTCAGACATTGGAAGGCAAATCGTTCGGAAAGCCCATAACCGTGAATGTTCCAATTGATGCTGACATGGTGCAACTCACGGGTTTGTTTGACAAACCTGCCCTTTGGACTCCGGAAACGCCCAAACTGTATCGGGTCGTGGTTCAACTGAAAGGAGGCAAGACCATTAACCATCGGTTCAGCCAAACCTTCGGATTCCGCACGGTGGAAGTCCGGCCCAGCGACGGCATCTATGTGAACGGCGTCAAAGTGCTGTTCAAAGGCGTCTGTAGACATACCTTCTGGCCCGAATCTGGTCGATGCAGCAGCAAGGAACTCAGCATTTCCGATGTGAACACCATCAAGAGCATGAACATGAACGCGGTTCGCATGAGCCATTACCCGCCCGACCAGCACTTCTTGGACGTCTGCGACTCCCTGGGGCTGTTCGTGCTGGACGAATTGGCTGGTTGGCAGGCCTATTACAGCACGGAAACGGGCAAACGCCTGGTCAAACAAATGGTGGAACGCGACGTGAACCATCCCAGCATCGTCTTGTGGGACAATGGGAACGAAGGCGGTTTCAACAAAGAATTACGGACGGAATACGCCAAATACGACCCCCAACAGCGCATCGTCATTGAACCATGGTCCAAGATCAACGGCACCGACACCAAGCACTATCCCGGCTATCGCTATGTGGAGAATGCCCTGACCAAAGGGAATCTCATCTATTTCCCCACCGAATTCCTGCACGGATTGTACGACGGCGGCCATGGGTCGGGATTGGACGATTATTGGAAATTAATGACTGCCAGCCCTTTATCCGCCGGTGGTTTCCTTTGGGTGTTTGCCGATGAAGGTGTGGTCCGCAAGGACAAGAACGACACCATCGACAACCACGGAAACAACGCGCCCGACGGCATTTTAGGCCCGCACCACGAAAAAGAAGGCAGTTTTTATGCCATCCAGGAAATTTGGTCACCAGTCTACATTGAAAAAGCAGCCCTTCGAACTTCGATACCGGTGACGAACCGTTACCTGTATACCAACCTGAACCAATGCACGTTCAAAGGACAATTGAAAAAATTCACCAAAGCCTTTCCAAGCAAAGATGTCTTGTGGAGAAGCTTCAACGTTGAGTCTCCCGACATTTTGCCCGGACAAAGCGGCCTAATCCGCCCCTTCTGGCCCAGTGATACGAGAGATTACGATGTCTTTTATTTGACAGCCTTCGATCCCAACGGCAAAATCATCCACACCTGGTCCTGGAATCTAACCTCGCAGGAAACGATGGCTTCAACCATCACCGTAAAAGAAAAACTACCGGTTTCAGCCAAGGAAGACGCCGTCTCCATTCAACTGACCTCGGGCAAAACAACCGTCATCTTTAACAAAACCACCGGTTTAATGGCTGAAGTCGTGGTTGGACAGACCCACTTGCCTTTAAGCAATGGGCCGACCTTTGTTGGTGATACCCTGAATTTCAAGAGCATACGAAATTACACGTCGGACAACGACCAAGTGGTGGAAGTCCTTTACGACCAAGCGGACTGCTTTACGAAATGGACCCTGAAGGAAGGTGGGCTCTTGCAACTCGATTACCAGTACCACCCCACCGGCAAACAGGACCTGGCCGGCATCACCTTCGATTTCCCCGAGAGTCTGGTGACCGGCGCCCGATTGATGGCCGACGGGCCCTATCATGTCTGGAAAAACCGGTTGAAAGGCGTAGATTTCGGCATGTACGATAAAAAATACAACAATACGGTTACCGGGGAAACCTTTGATTATCCGGAGTTCAAGGGCTATTATGCGAATTTCTACGCCGTGGAGGTGCAAAACAGCGTGTTGCCTTTCAGCATCGTTTCAGCCACACCCAATTTGTATTTGCATTTGTTTACGCCGGACAAGCCCAAATTTTCCAAGGGAGGCGTGTATCCACCCTTTCCGAAGGGGAACATTTCCATCCTGAACGGCATCAGCGCCATCGGCACCAAATTCTCCAAACCGGAGGATGAAGGACCTCAAAGTCAGAAAAATGACTATGGAATCGAAGGAAAAACGTTAAGCGGCCGAATTTTTTTTAATTTTGAGCATTAAATGAACGCTTATGGAAAAAGTATTGAACTTTCTGAAACAGATACGCGAGAACAACAACCGGGAATGGTTCGAGATTCATCGTTCGGAATACGACGAAGCTACAGCCCAATTCACCGCTTTTGTAGAGAAACTCATTCAGGGCATCAGCCAATTCGACCCGACGGTCGCCGGACTGAAACCCAAGGACTGCATGTTCCGGTTCTACCGTGACATCCGCTTCTCGCCCAACAAGATGCCCTTCAAAACGCATTTCGGCGCTTACATTTGCCAACAAGGCAAGAAATCACCTTTTTCGGGTTACTATTTTCATGTGGAGCCCAAAGGCAGCGGCTATTTGGACGGGCATTTGATGGCTTCGGGCTTGTACGGCCCGCAACCGAATGTGCTCAAAAGTGTCCGCGAAGAAATCGAGATGAACGGTGCCTCATTCGAAGCAGCTTTCAAGAAAGCCAAGGGTTTTGTCCTGGAAGACTCTCAGGCGCTTAAGAAAGTGCCCAAAGGCTTTCCAGCCGATTCACCTTGGGCGGAATACCTCAAACTGAAGAATCCGTGCTTGTTCAAATCGTTCGACGATGCTTTCCTGCTGAGTGACAATTTATTGGACAAGACCTTGGAAGCCTACCGTCCCACGGTCGAATTCAACAACTGGCTGAACAAAGCCGTGGAATACGCGTTGGACTGATGAAACGGGTTGCGATTGTCGGCGCTGGAGCCGGAGGCATAGCCACCGCCATCAAGCTCGCCCAAAACGGGTACAAGGTGACGGTTTACGAAAAAACAGCTGCCCCGGGTGGACGTTGCGGACAGTTGATCCGTGACGGTCATCGCTTTGACTTGGGGGCGACCATTTTCTTGATGCCCTCCATCTACCGCGACGTCTTCCAATCGCTGGGCCTGAATTTGGACGAATGCATTCCGTCCAAGCCCCTGCCTGTCATCTACAAACTCTTTTACGGCAACGGCCAGACCTTCGACTTCACAACCAATTCCTCCAAAATGAAGGCGCAGTTGGAAAAGATCGAACCAGGTAGTTTCCAGTACATGCAACGGTACGTCAAGACCGGCTACAATTTGTTCAAAATATCCATGACCAAGTTGCTGGGGCGGAATTTCTACCATATTTATGACTTCATCAACTTGGGCAATGTCAAGCTGTTGTTCCAAATCAAGACGCACATCAAGCACATGACCTACATCAAACAGTTCTTCAAGAACCCGTTGCTGCAGGTGGCGTTCACGTTTCAGAACATCTACGTGGGGCAAAATCCGTTCACGGCTCCTGCCCTCTTTTCCATGCTCCCCGCTGCCGAACTCAGCGAAGGCTCCTTGTATCCCATCGGCGGCATGTACGCCATCATTGAGAAGTTGATGTCGGTGGCCACGTCCTTGGGCGTGGAATTCCAGTACAACAAAGCAGTGATGCGCATCAACGTGGACGCGGACAAGGCGGATGGTTTGCTTTTCGAGGACGGGAGCGAAGTTACAGCCGACCTCATCGTGGCCAATGCCGACCTGCCCTATGTCTTTAAAGAATTGCTGCCCGACCGTTTGCGTTCGCTCAAAATGAATTTCTTGAAATACGCCTGTTCCGGCATGGTTTTCCATTGGGGCTTGGATAAGGCCTACCCCCAGCTGGCCCACCACAGCGTCTTTTTGGCCGGCGACTACAAGGAAAGTCTGGATAAGATATTCAAAGACAAGACTATGGCTGAAGCCCCCAGCTTCTACATCCACGCACCGGTCAAGAACGATCCGTCGGCGGCACCCGAAGGACAGGATACCATTTCAGTCATTGTTCCAGTGGGGCACCTCGACCCGAAGAAGGACCAAGATTGGGCGGCACTCAAGGAAATAGCAAGAGCAGGCATCTTGAAACGCCTTCAGTCAGAAGGATTGACCGATTTGGAGGAACACATCAAATTCGAAATCTGCTACTTGCCCAAAACGTGGGAAACCGTGCTGAACATCACCAAAGGTTCGGTATTCGGAAGCATCAGTCACAGCATCCTGCAAATGGGCTATTTCAGGCCGCACAATAAACATCCGCGCTACAAGAACCTGTATTTTGTCGGTGGAAGCACCCATCCTGGAAACGGGGTACCGTTGGTGTTGCTTTCGTCCAAACTGACCTCAGAGCGCATATTGAAAGATGCCAAAAAGAATTGAGCCATGTTGGAAAGTTATTTGAATACGTTCAACGCCATTGATTTTGAGAAAATCATCGATCATCCAAACATCTTGATTGCCGCTAGCTTTTGGGAAGCGGACCGTTACAAGGCTGCCAAGGTTTGTTACAAAGTGATGCGGTACATCGACGATTTGGTGGACAATTACAAGACGGAGCATCCGGTCATTTCGGAGGCGGAACAACGGGGACTCACCCTTGAAGTAGAATGTTGGTTGTCTGGTTTGAAAAATGGCTCGATGGAACTCGTTCAGAACCAAGATCTTCTGGACACCTTTCAGCAATTTAAGATTCCAATTTGGCCGATGGAGGCTTTTGCCAAGTCGATGATTTACGACATCAGCCACGATGGGTTTGCAACATTGCAGACTTTTTTGGACTATGCGGAAGGCGCATCGGTGGCTCCGGCGGCCATTTTCGTGCATTTGTGCGGGCTGAACGGGGAAAACGGGCAGTATGGGGTTCCGGCCTTCGATGTGAAACAAGCGGCCAGAGCCTGTGCGGTTTTCAGCTACTTGGTGCACATCATCCGTGATTTCCAGAAAGATCAGTTCAACCATTTGAATTATTTTGCTGACGATTTGATTGCAAAAAATGGTCTGGATCGTCTTCAGTTGGATGCCATGGCACACGGGGCGCCCATCCACGAAGGGTTCCGCAACATGATTCGCGAATATTTGGCCGTGGCCGACGAGTACCGTCAGAAAACCTACGACATCATCCAGGAAATCAGGCCCTTTGTGAGTCCGCGTTGCCAACTGAGCCTCGACATTATTTTCAACCTCTATTTAATGGTGTACGAACGCATCGATGCGGAGCACTCCAATTTCACCACCGAGGAACTCAACCCCACCGCCGAAGAAGTAAAAAGGCGGGTTCATGAAACAATTCTGGCCTTTCTTCCGTCTTTGCTTTAAACACTGACTGCTATGAAAAAAATCGCATTCCTTACCGTATTGACCATGCTCGTTCCGACCGTCCTATTGGCGCAAAGTCACGTAAAACATGGAAACATCGTATACACGTTTGGTTACAACGAAGTGCCTAGCAACTGCAACATTCCGCTCATCGGCTTTGTCAACATGGCGCATGGCGACCAGCAAAGTCTCCACGTGGGGTTTGTCAACACCACGGAGGATAACATGGGTGGCGCTCAAATCGGGTTCATCAACACAGTTGGTGATGGCATGGAAGGTATCCAGATTTCCTTTGTCAATACCACCGGTGACAGCCAGCAGGGATTTCAGTGCGGATTCATCAATACCATCGGTGATAGTTTCAAGGGGGTTCAAACTGGCTTCATCAACACGATTGGCGACCATGCTACAACTGTACAAGTCGGCTTTATCAATACGATTGGCGACCGTATGGCGGGAACGCAGGTGGGATTCATCAACACCGTTGGAGACAGAGCGATCGGTGCGCAGATTGGTTTCATCAACAGCGTCCAACGCGTGGATGGCCTCCAGGTCGGGTTCATCAACGGCGTCGAAAAACTGAACGGATTGCAGTTCGGCTTTGTAAACAGTGTGGGACGGGTGGAACACGGTGTACCAATCGGTTTTCTTTCCTTTGTCAAACACGGTGGTTATCAAGCCTCTGAGTTCAGCTTCAACGAAATGTATCCCTACAACATCTCCTACAAACTCGGTGTCGAGAAATTCTACACCTTTCCCATCGTTTCGTACAATCCCAACTTGGCTGAACCCTGGGCCATCGGTTTCGGTGCCGGCAGCATTGTACCGATGAACGAGGAGGTGTTCTTTAATCCGGAACTGAGTTCTCAAACGGTGCTTTCGGGTGATTACAAAGAATTTTCAAGCCTGGTGCTGAACTTTGGCCATGCGTTCACCGAAAATGTGGACTTTTTGGCTGGACCTTCTTTGGTTTGGAACCGCACCAACAACAAACCCTTGTTTTCCTTGCGCGATTGGAACTTGGACGCAAACGATCAACTCCATCTCGGTTTGCGAGCCTCGCTGAGGTACCGTTTTTAAAATTGTCATCCTATCTTTACGTCCATCACCTAAATGAACAGCGCTATGAAAAACTTGATTTGCTGCATGTTCCTGTTGCTAGTAGGTCTTATGCCCGTTTCGGGGCAGAACACCATCAAGATGGATCCCGACCTGAAGTCAAACAGCACGGCCCTGGAAGCCAAGCGGAAAGCCATCACCACGTTCCCCAAATACCAGTTCGGGCCTTACGCCATCGTATCGGCCAAAGCGGGTTGGACCATCACCAAGGGTTCGACCAAGATGCGATTCATTCTGGAAGACACCAATTCGGAATCCAAAACCAAGTCCTCTTTTGTGTTGGTGGGCAACAACGACACGGTCAAGGTCAATATGGTCAACAAGGTTTTGACGAGCGAAACCGCCCTTGGTAGGCTTTCTACGACCAACCAAATCAACAGCATGTTTATGGCTGAAATCTTGGTCTTGGCCGATTCCAGCTCCTGGCAGCTCAAGTTGCAAACCGAGATGGGTCCTCAAATTGCGGGCAGTTTCCACACCGAAGGCGAATTGACGAACGGCGACCTGAAGATTCAAATTTATCCGATCAAGGAATGGGAATCGGGGAAAACGGACCTGTTCAAGATGATTTTGGGGTATGAACTGGTGCTGAACAACCAGTCGGTGGCTGCCGTGCAATCACCTCAAATGACCACCAAACGCAGTGTTTGGATCCGTGAATCGCTGGATGAACATCTCAAACTCGCTTTGGCCACGGCTTCAGCCATACTGATGGTAAGGTCCGATTTGATTCAAGCCGATTTGGCTCATTGAAACAATTTATGAGCTCATCGGGTATAAAAGTGTAAGCATATTCGGTTTTTTTCAAATAAAGTCTTACTTTTGCACTTAATAAACAATCCAAGATGATTCAACGTGGTTTTGCATACTTTTATTTTTACTTTTACTTTAGCAACAGTAAGAGCGGGATTTTGTGTGCATAATCAACCAGATAAAAAGTAACAAAAGGGTCCCGCTAAGCAATTGGCGGGACCCTTTTTAATTAATTTAGGGTTTTAAAAACAAAACAAATTATGAAACGAGTAGCGATCCAGGGTGTATCCGGTGCCTTTCACGACATTGCCGCCAGGAAATTTTTCGAAGGAGAAGAAATAGAAACCATCGACTGCCTCACGTTCAAGGACGTGTTCAGCAGCATTCGGAAAGGAACTTCCTCCTTTGGCATCATTGCCATCGAAAACACCATCGCCGGAAGTTTGCTTCAGAATCATAATCTCCTGCGCGAGAGCGAAACCAGCATCATCGGCGAGTTCAAGCTGCGCATCAGCCACTGCCTTGCCGTGCTGCCCGGTCAAAAAATGGAGGACATCCAGGAAGTGCACTCCCACCCCATCGCGCTGATGCAGTGCACCGACTTCCTCGAGGAGCATCCGGACTGGAAGGCCGTCGAAAAGGAAGATACCGCCTTGAGCGCCAAGGAAATCCACACCAAACAAATCACCGGTCGCGCTGCCATCTGCAGTGAGTA
>Ga0302288_1002339_pt1 | contig 11243 bp, 8 predicted proteins | sample III_Fen_N1_1_FD_194549 | JGI IMG/M metagenome (GOLD analysis project Ga0302288, IMG submission 194549) | Peat permafrost microbial communities from Stordalen Mire near Abisko, Sweden - III_Fen_N1_1 | ecosystem: Environmental > Terrestrial > Soil > Wetlands > Permafrost | place: Sweden: Abisko...
AATTTCATAAACACCTTTTTTATCATAAGACGGGCAGATATATTTTGCTGCCTGTTTTACTTCGCTAATTGCATTTTCCACTGCATAACTTTCGCCTGCTGCCTTCATCATTCCAACATCATTACCATTATCACCAAATGCCATGGTTTCTGCTTTGGAAATACCAAAAAATTGCTGTAAAAAATTCAGTGCATTTCCCTTGTCTACAGAAGAATCCATAAAATCAACCCATTCTTCTCCAGCCATACAGGTCTTAACTTTATCCTGCCATGCAGGTATTAATACAGTTTCACCTTCTTTTCGTATACTACCAGGATGAAAAACAGCCGCTTTTATAACCGGATTTTCTTTTGAAAAAGCCTCTTTCATATCTGCGATGGTAATTTTGTTGTGATAGCCCGTTTCCATAAGTTCTCTGAACGAATTACTGCTTTTAGTACTAAGAACACTTCCTTTTGGTGTGGAAACAACATAATCAAAAGGCTTTTCATAGGCATCCAGTTGATCAATGATTTCTGTTGCCCACTTTTCATCCATTGGTGTCACCAGAAGATTTTCACCCTTATATACAATATGAGCACCATTTTCAGCGATATATCCGATTCTATCTTCCACCTCTGAAAACATTCTACGAATGCTCTCAAAGCTTCTTCCACTGGCTACAACAAACACAATCCCCTGGTCAGTTAACTCTTTAATGGCTTCTATGATTTCAGGATATATTTCAGGAGAAGAATCCTTAACCAACGTACCATCTATATCAGTTGCAATTAATTTTATCATATTTTAGTACTTCACTTGGAAAAGAAATAATAGCATCTGCATTATTTTCTTCCAATTCCTTTCTATCCCGAAATCCCCACAGTACTCCAATCGTAAAAAGTCCTGCTGATTTTCCGGTTTTCATATCAGTACTGGTATCCCCCATATAATAGGTTTCCTCAGTAGCTACCCCCAGCTCACGAATAATTTCAAAGACTCCATGAGGACTTGGTTTTTTTGGTATTCCTGTTCTTTGCCCCCTGACACAATCAAAGTAATCTGCGCCAAATAAGCTTTCTACCACATCTATGGTTCGTAAATCCGGCTTATTGGATAAAACCGCAATTTTAATATTTCTCTTTTTTAATTCCGTTAATAATTCCAAAATACCTTCATAAGGAACCACCTTGTACATACAGTCTACTTCAAATAACCTGTCATATTCAGCTTTTACTTGCTCATAATGTCCAAGCATCAGATCTCCCGCATAATAAAGACTTCTGCGAATCATCTCATCTGCTCCGTCACCCACAAAATACTTATACTTTTCTTTATCAATCTCTAAAAAACCGTATTTTTTTAATGCCCGATTGGCACAGTAGGCGATGGATTCCAGGGAATCAGACAAAGTTCCATCCAAATCAAAAATTACTGCCTGCATAAATCTATACCCACTTCTTTCGCTTCTCTATATATTCTTGACAAGGGGAAACCAACCACATTATTATAGTCTCCCTTTATTTCTTTGATATAAATGGCACACAACCCCTGTATTGCATATGCTCCTGCCTTATCCATGGGTTCTCCTGTTGCAATATATTCCAAAATATCTTTCTCTGTCATAGGATACATTACCACATCTGTTTTCTCATAAAAAGATATTTTTTGAAAATTTTTATTTTCTTTTTCATTATCACTTTTTATGATCAGGGTAACGCCTGTAAAAACCTGATGAGTATTACCCTGAAGTTTATTCAGCATCAAAAAAGCTTCCTCTTCATTTCTGGGTTTTCCCATAATTTCATCCTGAAATGCAACTACAGTATCTGCTCCTATTACAAGGAATTCCCCTTGGTTTTTTTCAGTTATATCAATAGCTTTTTGTTCCGAAAGATCCATAACCACTTTTTCGGGCTCTGTAAAACGGACGATTTCGTCGATCCCGCTAACCATCACTTCAAAAGTGATTCCAGCCTGATTTAATATATCTTTTCTTCTTGGAGATCCCGAGGCTAAAATAATCTTCATTTATTTTCTACCTTTTCTAATTTTATAAACATCTTCTACAATTTTCAATTGGTAACCTTCTGTCAATGCGCTTTAATCCTTGTAAATTAATCTTTGTAAATTAATCCTGGTAGTTTAAGCCGCCTGGTTTAAAATTATAAATTAATCAATATGTGTTTCTGGAATAAACACACGGTCTTTACCGGATTGTTTTATTTCCTTTGCTTCTTCAATTGCTGCTTTACAGAAAGCTTCCTGAACATTAAATTTTTCCTTACCTCTTAGGTCAGCTTTTTCATAGCTTCCATCTGGCATTAAAAAATGTGCTTTTACAGTGTCCCGTAGTTGCCAGTTTAGGATTTTCATAATTTCTGTTTTTAATTCCGGTGCTTCAATAGGAAACAGAATTTCTACGCGACGCTCCAGATTACGTGGCATCCAGTCAGCACTTCCCATATAAAATTCATTTTTCCCATCATTTTCAAAAAAGAATATTCGCCCATGTTCCAGGAAATTACCCACAATAGAACGAACGGTAATATTTTCACTAACCCCTGATATTCCTACCTTTAAACAACAAATTCCGCGGATTATCAAATCAATTTTAACGCCTTCCATACTGGCCTGATACAGAGCTTCAATAATATCCTCGTCACACAAAGAATTCATTTTAGCGATGATTCGGGCTGGACGTTTTCTTTTTGCATTTTCGGTTTCCCTGTTAATCAGATATATAAACTTATCTTTCAGCCATAATGGCGCCAGGGTAAGCTTATTCCAGGTAAGTGGTTCTGAATACCCTGAAAGCATATTAAATACTGCGGTTGCATCCTCGCCATATGCCTCTTTACAGGTAAATATTCCTAAGTCCGTATATAATTTTGCTGTAGCATCATTATAGTTTCCTGTGGCCAGATGAACATAACGACGAATTCCATCTTCTTCTCTTCTAACAACAAGTGTTATTTTACTATGTGTCTTTAATCCAACCAGTCCATAGATAACGTGACAGCCTGCTTTTTCAAGCATTTTTGCCCAGACTATGTTGTTTTCTTCATCAAATCTGGCCTTTAATTCTACAAGGACAGATACCTGTTTACCATTTTCCGCTGCCTGGGCCAATGCCGCAATAATAGGTGAGTTTCCACTCACGCGGTACAGAGTCTGTTTAATAGCAAGTACTTCTGGATCTTTTGCTGCCTGACGGATAAACTCAACTACCGGCATAAACGTCTGATATGGGTGATGTAATAAAACATCCTGCGTACGTATCACTTCAAAAATATCTGTATCTGAAGTAAAAAGTGGATGTGGCTGTGGAGTGTAAGGTGGCATCTTTAAATGTTCAAAGCCATTCATGCCATACATTTTCATCAAATAAGTTAGATCCAGAGGGCCGTCAATATAATATATATCATCCCCTGGTATTTCCAGTTCTTCACTTATGATTTTCAAAAGTCGCTTATCAACGCCATATTCTACTTCGAGACGTATCGCTTCGCCCCACTGTCTTTTTTTCAATTGCTTTTCAATTTCTTTTAATAAATCTGCAGCTTCATCCTCGTCAAGAGTTAAATCTGCATTTCTCATAATACGGAAAGGATGTGCGCAGACAATATTATAATTCAGAAAAAGTTTTTGCATATTACGCTCAATAATTTCTTCTAACAAAATGAGTTTGGTAATTTCCCCGTTTCCAGGGACTACAATAAGTCTGGATAATACGCTAGGTACCTGAACTGTAACAAAATCCAAATCTTCAGAATCTTTCTTAGTAACAAGTGCACCAATATTTAAAGATTTATTGCGAATTAATGGAAATGGTCTGGATGAATCAACTGCCATGGGTGTCAGAACTGGATAAATATTATCATCAAAGTAATGATCAATAAAAGTTCCTTCTTCCTTTGTCAAATTCTCATGGTTTGTAATCATTCTGACACCATTTTGCCCTAGTAATGGGAGCAGAGAACGGTTATATGTGGAATATTGTAAATCTACCAACTTGTGAGTTTCATTATTAAGAATTTTAAGTTGTTCCTGTGGCGTGTACCCTGCAGTGTCTGTTCTTGAATATCCTGCGTTTACCATATCTTTTAAGGATGCCACACGTATCATAAAAAATTCATCCAGATTAGATGCTGTAATGCTTAAAAATTTTAAGCGCTCAAATAATGGGATACTTTTATCCCTTGCTTCACCTAAAACCCGGTAATTAAACTGAATCCAACTAAGTTCACGGTTGGCATAATATTGGGGGTTGCTGAACTGATTATTCAATTCCATCTTTGACCTCACTTATATTTTTTTCTTTTGTTTGATTACAGGACGTATGCTAAACACTTCTTCAAAAAAATCTGCTTTTGTAACAAAAAGTTCCTTTTCCAGTGTAATATCTTCATCGTTGGAAATAGCAATTACAAGCTCCCTGTCTTTTAGAAAAACCTGCATATTGTCAAACTTCTGCTTATGGCTTCGATCCAAGCCATTTGCAATTCTGATGATAGCTGTTAATTTTGCAATGGTAAGGTATGCCTGCTTATCAATAGTAGACTGACTATCCATTTCTTCAAAATATTCAAAATCCAGGTGGTTATACTTTACAACATTAGCTACAATTTCTCTTTCCTGATGAGACAGTCCGATAATTTCTGTGGACATAATAATGTTATAGCTACATTCTGCCACATTTGCCAGACTGATATATTTTCCACAGTCATGTAACAGAGATACAATATGTAGCAAAAGTCTTTCCCTTTTCGAAAGTCCATGAAGTTTTTTCATACTGTCAAAAATATTAAGGGAGATTTTTGACAGCATCTCGCCTCTGCTCTTGCTTCCCATATATCGTTTGCTAATGTTTACAGCACAGGCTATGATATCCTGTTCAAAATTATGTTTTTGTGTAATGAATTTATTTTTTTCACCATATTCATATGCAATTCCATCACATAATGTCACACCTGGCGCCCAAAGAAGTTCTATATCCATAATATTAATCAGTTGTTTGATTAACATGGCTGACAAAAGCATCAGCGAGGCATTTTCAGAAGGTACATTCAGTGCTTTAGAGATTTCTTCAGGTGTTTTCTGTTTAATAGATTCAATAAAATTAAGATACTGTTTCGTGGTAATATAACCCGAATTAGGTGAATCAGCCATTTTTTTCTGGAGAATCATGGAAACATAATCGTCAACAATGATAATATTTTTAATTTCATTATCTTTGGCATATAATTTTTTAAAAATCATTAACTGACTGGATACCAGTTCTTCCACCAGATATTCATAATGAGCAGCTTTAGGTTGAAGTTTTCCCAGTTTATCCCTTAATCTGAGCACTCCCAGACGGAGATTCTGCGTTGTTACCAGACTATCCCTGTCAAATAAGGAAATCTGTATACTGCCGCCTCCAATATCTAGGATTGCTGTTCCTTTTTCAATAATTTTGGTAAATCCCTCACCTTTTGAAGCAATGGATTTATAATCCAGAAAGCGTTGTTCGGAATTACTTAAAACGCCTACTTTTATTCCGGTTCTGATTCGAATCTGATCCAGTATAATTACCGTATTTTCCGTCTCTCTGACGGCACTGGTTCCATATGCCACATAATCTGTAACTTTATAAGATTCCATTATGGTGATAAATTCACACAGAATACGGCATAACTGGTCAACCTTGTCAAAACCCATTTTGCCATGAGCATAAGTGTCACTGCCTAGATCCAGCCGGTAACGGATGTGATCTATCTCCTTCATGGAATTTTTCTTGGAAAATTCGAATATTTTCATGCTCAACTCAAAAGATCCTACATCAATTGCTGCAAAGGTTTTTACTGGCATTTTCCGTTCCCCTTTCAAAACTATTATTGCATATCCGAATATTTATCTTGTTGTAACAAAATCTACTGCTTTCCCGCCAGATAATCAATAAACTGCTGGGCACATCTTCCAGAAAGTCCCCCATGTGATAATTCCCATTTATTTGCTTCCTGTAATAGCAGTTCATCTTCCATGGTAATTCCATTTCGTTTAGCAAGTTCAAGAACGATATTCTGGAATTCTTTTCGATCAGGTGCACAAAAGAAAATGCTCACGCCAAATCTGGATACAAGTGAAAGTTTTTCCTGTACGGTATCTCCTGAATGAAGATCATCTCTTCTTTCTTCCTTGTCACTGAATTTTTCACGAACCAGATGACGGCGGTTGGTTGTTGCATATATAAGTACATTCTGGGGTTTTTTTTCAAGTCCGCCCTCTATCACAGCTTTTAAATATTTGTATTCAATTTCAAAATCTTCAAAGCTAAGATCATCCATATAAATAATGAATTTATAATTTCTGTTTTTAATACGTGCTATCACGTCGTTTAAATCGTGAAATTGATGTTTGTATATTTCAATAATTCTAAGACCCTGATCATAATATTCATTAATAATGCCTTTGATACTGGAAGATTTTCCTGTACCAGCATCACCAAAAAGCAGACAATTGTTAGCTTTTCTACCTTTAACAAATGCTTCCGTATTATCGATTAGTTTCTGTTTTGGAATTTCATATCCCACAAGATCATCCAGACGAACATGGGAAATATTGAGAATTGGCTGTATTTGAACACCGCTGTCATCGTGATCTACGCGAAATGCTTTATGAAGGCCGAATTTTCCCACGCCATAATCTTTATAAAAATCAGTAGTAACATCCTTCATTTCTTCTGCGCTCTCTGCTTCGCCAAGTTTCACAGCCAGTGTACAGATTCTCTCTCTGATTCTTCTATTATATACTTTGCTTTCTTGACTGATTCCTTCATATTCCGTAATCATCTCAAAGCAGTCTATTTCCAGCTGATTGCAGATGTTTGTAAAATCATAATTAAAGTATTCTTTTAATATTCTGAAATCATGAAGGGCTGCTACATTAATCGTTCCTTCTACCGCACCTATTACTTCACAAGCTGTACTGTATGCATTTTCATTGTTTGCAACAAGATTTGCCAGATAACAGTGCCAAAGGTTTCCATAGAAACCATGTTTTGATGCAGTAGCAAGTATTTTATGGAAATTCTCATAGAACAGAGCCTGTAAATCTTCTTTATTGTAAAAATCATCCTGAAAATGTTCAATCAGCCAGGACATATCATAAAATATCTCTCCGTCTTCAAATTCCTTATAAACGATCAATTGGTTCTCATGCATTATTTTGCCTCTTCTTAATTAAATTTATATTTTATTTTTATTTCATGGTATTTTTAACTGTTTTTGATATAAAAAAACATATTAATTAACGTTATTTCGTTGTTATTTATTCCTTAATACGATTATTGTATTGTATTTTCTGGTTTCTTTCCTGTCTCAATTTAATCAATCTAAGCAAGATAACTGACAATTCACTTTTGTTAAATCATGATTAAATTGTAATTGTAATGTGTTTTTCTAGTAATTTCCCAGGATTTTCATATTTTTAGCCTCATCTCGAAGACCGCGAAGTGCATTTTTAACAGAACTGTCATAAAGATTACCATCAAAATCAATAAAGAATCGGTACTCCCAGTTACGTCCTTCAATAGGCCTGCTTTCGATTTTGCTCATGTTGAGATTATTATATATAAAATGGGACAGCATATGATAGAGTGATCCGCTTTCATGAGGTATTTCAAAACAGATACTTACCTTTCTGGCATCATTTCTAAATATCTTCTGATTCGTTACTATAATGAAGCGGGTAGAATTACTGCTCGACTGGTTAACTCCCTTTTCTAATACTTCAAGACCATATATTTTACCTGCATACTCACTTGCTATGGCAACCTGGGATAAATCTTTATCTTCGGCCACTTTTTTAGCTGCAAAAGCATTATTCTGCATACTGATTTGTTTCCAAGCACCATGTTCTGTCAGGTATTTGGATGTCTGCATTAAAGATTGAGGATGGGAATAAACCGTTTTAATATTCTCTAATTTTGTTCCTGGTAATCCCAGCAAACAATGCTCTATCTTTATGATCTGTTCTCCGACGATATAATTTTCAAACTCCACAAGAAGATCATATATTTCACTCACTACACCGGCAGTAGAATTTTCTATTGGTAATACAGCAAAATCAGCACTTCCTTCATCAATGGCACTCATGGCATCACGAAAAGTATCAACATGAAAACTATGAATGGAATCACCAAAGAATTGCTGCATAGCGGCCTGAGAATAGGCTCCGTCTGCTCCCTGAAACACAACTCTTGCTTTATCAATATCAAGAGAATCCATTCCAATAAAAGGTAATTTCCCGATGCTTCCATTATCAGAGAGCATCTGATACTGAAGTTTACGGCTCATAGACATAATTTGCTCGAAAAGTTCTTCAATTCCATGACTGTTGAACTTATTATGGGTCATGGCTTTTACCTTCTGTAGTTTTTCGATTTCCCTTGATTTATCAAAAACTTTCTTTCCAGTGCTGATTTTATATTCAGCCACCTGAGAGGATAAGTCCATGCGCTTCTCATATAATTCCACTATTTTGCTGTCGACTTCATCAATCTGTTCTCTTAACTCTAATAGGTCCATTTTTATGTCCTTCCGCGGTTTTTTCTTAAATGTTATCTTATAACAATTATGTCAGGTTAGCAAGCAAGAATACACCTGTTTTCTATATGTTACCAGGATTTTACATTACCATTCCAGAACGGTTGCTGTGCTGAAATAATGAATCTTATTACCCAGTTCTTCCTGCAATATGCCAAAGGCAGGATCTCCAGTGCAATGTCCTGTATATATTTGTTGAACACCAAGTTTTTCCAGCGTTCTGGCAAGAAGCCTTACTTTTTTTCTTCCTGACTCATAAACCAGTTTCTCAGTTTCATTATTTTTATTTTTTTCTATTTCTTTCTTAAGAGAACCCATCCCTAAAGTTTTAGGTCCAAATATTCCCATCAGATGAAAGCCTCCGATTAAGGCAAGAATTTCTTTACCGGGAAAAATCTGCTTTACTTCTTTAACCACGGTATCCGCACCTGCATGACAGCAACTGTTAAGTATGACAAGCCCCTTCTCAGTCTCAAATACCAGGCTTTGTTCGTGGGAAAAATCGTCTGCAGTAAACGATGTTGTTATATTTTCCTTCCGATACATTTTTGCCCTTTTTCCCCTTTTATCCAGATCTGGCGTAGTGTGGCGAATAACATGAACGCCCTTTGCGATTTCAAGGTTATCTTTAACAAAAATCAGACGGTTCTGATAGTTTTCAATAATATTCCTTGGAATACCTATATACTTTGAAATCGGTCCGATTTTTTCATAACAGAGTTCATCTGCGGTAGACTGAAGGTATAAATTTGCTTTTTTATTGATTTTAAAAAATCCCTCAAATCCTCCCGAATGGTCATAATGACTGTGTGATAAAATAGCAGCATCAATTTCTTCCAGATTTATTCCCAAATTTAGTGCATTCTGCAAAAATGAATCTGAGGCCCCTGCGTCCAAAAGATACTTCTTTCCTTCGTATTCAATCAGAACAGCCAGACCATGTTCACAAACCAGTCCATTACCGGCTTTATTTTCTATCAATGCTGTTATTTTCATATTTTCTCCCTGTTATTTCAGCTTTGCTGACAGCTCACCCATTGTCTGTTTCAACACAGGATGCCTGTAATAGGGCGCAATTTGTGCCATAGGTTCCAGTACGAAACTTCTATTGTGCATATCAATGTGTGGAATTACCAGATTTTCACTGTCATATATGAGTTTATCATAAAAAATAATATCTAAATCCAAGGTTCTTGGACCCCAGTGTACTTTACGTTCCCGTCCAGCTGCTGTTTCTATTTTGTTTAACACCTCAAGAAGTTCTTCCGGATTATAAAGGGTATCCATTTCCAATACTCCATTTAAAAAATCACCCTGATCCGTATTTCCGTAAGGTTTTGTATAAATAACATCCGATATTTTACCAATTTTACAATTATAATCATTTTTTATCTTTTCGATTGCCTTTTTTATATGTTCCTCACGATTACCCATATTAGAGCCAAAAGCCACATATGCCTTATGCCATCCTCTATTAATTTTCACAGAGACTGACTGTAGGGGAAGACCAATTGGAGCGCTTGGTTTCCTGATTTCAAGGTCCAGTTGCTGTATTCTCTCGAACTTCAGCAATATTGCCTGTGCAAGTCTTTCCGCCACTGTCTCGATTAATTGAAACGTGTTTTCCTCTACAAACTGATTCATAAACTGGCAGACATCACCATAGTGGGTAGAAAAAGAAAGATCATCTTCCAGCCCTGCCTTTCGGGTATCTGTATACAGAACCGCATTAATATAAAAAAACTGACCTACCGCATTTTCTTCTGGCAGTACACCATGATAGGCATATATTTTTAGATTATCAATTTTTATAGCATCCATATATTTTTCTCTTTTCTGCAATGCTTTTGACGCACAGCAATTTTATGTTTTAAGCAGATTGGTTACATCGCTCTTACTTTCCATTGTACTTTATGGCTTCTGTCATTTTTATGGCTCTGGCATTCTCTTTGATATCATGAACACGGACAAAGGAACAGCCTTTCATAACAGCAATAACGGTAGTTGCAAGTGTTCCTTCCAGTCTGTCCTCAACCGGTAGTTCAAGTGCCAATCCAATAACAGATTTTCTTGAAGTTCCAAGTAGAAGTGGATATCCAAACATGTGCAGTTCCTCCAGACAATTTATAACCTCCAGATTATTTTCATAACTTTTGGCAAACCCTACCCCTGGATCAAGGATGATTTTATCATCTTCAATACCCGCTCTCTCTGCTATCTGTATTGTTTCTGACAAATCGGCTGCAATATCCTGCATAAAGTTCTGATAAATTCTATTATTTCTATTATGCATGAGGCAACAAGGTAACTTGCTTTCTGCTAATAACTCTGCCATTTTGGAATCATATTTTAATCCCCATATATCATTTATTAAATCTGCGCCTGCATCAATACCAGCTTTTGCAACCTCACTTTTATATGTGTCCAAAGATATTGGAATGTTAAATTCTGATTTTATTTCTTTAATAATTGGTATAACTCTTTCTATTTCTTCTTTATCAGTAAGCAACGTATATCCTGGGCGGGTAGATTCCCCTCCAATGTCTATGATATGTGCTCCATCTTTTATCATAGTTTCCACGCGTTTTTTTGCCAAGTCTGTACTATTATATTTTCCGCCATCCGAAAAAGAATCTGGCGTTATATTTAAGATACCCATTATATATGTTCTCTTTT
>Ga0302288_1002343_pt1 | contig 11230 bp, 8 predicted proteins | sample III_Fen_N1_1_FD_194549 | JGI IMG/M metagenome (GOLD analysis project Ga0302288, IMG submission 194549) | Peat permafrost microbial communities from Stordalen Mire near Abisko, Sweden - III_Fen_N1_1 | ecosystem: Environmental > Terrestrial > Soil > Wetlands > Permafrost | place: Sweden: Abisko...
TCTCATTTGACTTTAATAACGATTATGTGTTTATCACACAACCCGATTTTTATTATATGTTTATACTCGCCATTTTCTTCTCGTTTTTTGCCTTAAATGGCAAACTGAATCGTTTTCAGGAAAGATTGTTTGATGGCAGAATCTCAAAAATAGAGACATTTATTCTTTCAGGATTAGGTATTGCTTGTCTTTTCATCTGTTTTGTATCATTAAGCGGTGGTCTTTTTAATCCATTTATCTACTTCAAGTTCTAACACATGAAACCAACTACTAAATTGAGCCCCAAAGAGCCCCAGAAGAAAGGTGGTAAACAAATAATACCGGCTAAAAATCCAGCTAATAGCTTGTTCTTTAAGCTTATGTGGTATTCTGTACTGGCTTTGATGCTGTTTGTATTTCTTAAACAAACCAATCCCGTTGATCCAGACATCAAAATAGAACCCTCTGAAGATATTTCTTTTAGCGGATTTACCTCCGGAAAAGATCAAAAGAGCTTTGAAAACCAGTTACTGAATAAACCGTTTTTTATTGAGTTGAAGAAAACCAAAAATGAATATGAGTATCAGTTGTTTGGCAAAGTGAATCTCGACGAATGTTATTCGGGGAAAGATGGCTATATTTTCGGCGAAAGCATGACAAGAGCATCGTTTGGAGATGATTTTATAGGTACTGCTGCTATAAAAACAGAGGTAGAAAAGGCCAAATTTGTGCAAAACAAGCTAAACGAATTGGGAATCCCAATGCTTATACTTTTTGCTCCGGGTAAGAGCACTATTTATCCTGAGTATTTGCCGGATATGGTTACGAAAACGAAAATGAAAACGAAGAATAGCACCACATACATTGATGAATGCAAGGCGTTGGGCGTTAATCATATCGATTTTATTCAATATTTTTTGGCTTTGAGAAATATTACTCAGTTACCTCTTTTTAGCCAGTACGGATCGCACTGGAGCTATTTTGGTGAATGTATTGCGGTGGATACTACCATTACCCGACTTGAAAGATTGATGAACGTTAATTTGCCAAGTTTCAGATTTGGCGATATTCAGCTTATGGATACGGCATTAGTGCGCGATGCCGATATTTTCAGGAAAATTCCTATGCATAAAATTCCAAAAGGTAAAGCACTTGCATATCCACAATCTATGACTTACGAACAAGGGAATGGCGTTACGCCTCAAAAAATTACGGCTATTGGTGATAGCTATTTACGAGGCTTCTTTTATTTAGGTGCTATGGACAATGCTTTTGCAGGCTCTAAGCAGTGGTATTATTACAATAGTATTATACCCGAAGATCCGTCTAATCCTGAAGTTTGGCAATTAGACCTGAAAGCAGAAATTCTTAAGACCAAAGCTGTTCTGGTATTGTGTAATGAAATGAATTTGAAAAACTTAGGGAACGGATTTATTGATGATGCTTATTTAATGTTTTCTGATGAAGCAAAGTTTAATGCCTACAGAAGAAATAAGTTTGAAATAAATACCTTGAAAAAAGAAATACGAAACGATAAGGAATTGATTGATAAATTGACAATAGAAAGTCATTCGAGGTCGATAACGTTGGACTCAGTCATAACCGAAACTGCCAAAAAGAGACAGATTCAAATGCATAATCGCTAACTTTTCATTCAAATCTGACAAGTAAAAAAATTTAATTATTCATCAATGACAAAAACTCCTTTGGTAGGTAAAACGCTCGACGAATTAAAAACCGTTGTTTCTGAACTTGGTATGCCTGCTTTTACAGCTAAACAATTGTCGGAATGGTTGTACAAAAAGCGTGCTTTCACGATTGATGAAATGACCAATGTTTCAGCAAAGAACAGAACGTTGTTGAATGAGAAATATGACGTTGGACGTAGTTTGGCAGTGCAAGTAGCGGAATCGGAGGATGGTACAAAGAAATACCTATTCAAAACGGAAGAAGGACATTTTATCGAGTCGGTTTATATTCCCGAGGAAGATCGTGCAACGCTCTGTGTGTCGTCACAAGTGGGTTGTAAAATGGATTGCACGTTTTGTATGACCGGAAAGCAGGGTTTTATTGCGCAGTTGAGTACCAATGAAATTTTGAATCAGATTATGTCCATTCCAGAAGCTGAATCGTTGACTAACCTTGTGTTTATGGGAATGGGTGAACCTTTCGATAATACACTAGCTATGTTACGTTCGTTGGAAATTCTGACTGCTGATTATGGTTATGCTTGGAGTCCTCGACGAATAACGGTTTCGTCTATCGGTTTAATTCCGGGTATGAAGGTTTTTCTCGAAAAATCGCAATGTCATTTGGCTATTAGTCTGCACTCACCTTTTACTCAGGAACGTTTGCAACTTATGCCCATTGAGAAAGCATATCCGCTTGCCAAAGTGCTGGAAGAGCTGCGGAAGCATGATTTCAGCAAGCAACGCCGGGTCTCGTTCGAGTATATTTTGTTCGATGGTGTCAATGATTCTATGCGTCATGCCGTTGAGTTAGTGAAAATACTAAGAGGAATTGATTGTCGGGTAAATCTGATTCGTTTTCATGCCATTCCGGGTATCGATTTGAAAAGTTCCACTCCCGAAAAAATGACTTTCTTCCGCGATTATCTTACCAGCAATGGTGTTACAGCAACAATTCGTAAATCGCGTGGTGAAGATATCTTTGCAGCTTGCGGTATGTTGTCAACGTTGGAAAAAGAAAAGGCGGAGAATAAATAAGAGCCAAGACTTAAGAATGAAAACACAAGTAAGTAATGAAGACAATATAATGATATGTTTCTTAATTCTGACCTCTCCTTAAATCCTTCTCCAAGGAGAGGGACTTTGCCGAGTGAAAGAAACGTCTAGAATCTCATAAATGAGCTGCCGTGTCCCCTTTCTCCTTTGGAGAAAGGGTTAGGGATAGAGGTTTTTCAAGCAAAATAAGTGTAAGCCGAAAACATATCATTAAATATTATTGATTACTTAATTCGGGATATTTAATAATATTATTTCTAAAAACAATATTCAGATAAACAGACTTGTAACTATTTCCTTGTAACTAGTTAAGATTGACAATTAAAAGAAATGAAACAAATTCAGCACATAATATTCATAGTTGTATTGTTTCTTTTGGGAATCAATCCAGCCATTTACGGGCAAAAAAATCTGGAAAACCAGATTTCCGATTCGCTTACCGCAATTGTTAATAGTTACACTTCTGTTGGCAAAATAAATCTGTCCGATTTTCAATTGAATACTAAATCAGGGAGTCTGTTTATTGTTGCCAACGAGAAAATGGCATATATGCCTTTCCGCCCCGATAATGTAAAGCGGATATATAATGCCATACGTTCTGTATTACCGGCTAAATATGCCGGATTTACCATCAGTTGTCACGTTGATAATAAAAATATCGACGAGCTGATTCCCAATTTTTACAAAACAAATAATTCCGATATCCGAAAACAATTTTCTGTCCCACAACTAGCTTCACCTTTAGTCTCTAATCTTTCCCGACCGTTTGATATCCTCAGTGGGTTGAAAAACAGGCACATTGCACTTTGGCAAAGTCACGGTAAGTATTTCGATCAAAAGCAGGTACGTTGGGAATGGCAACGAGCGCGCGTGATGCAAACCGTAGAAGATTTGTACACGCAGTCTTATGTGCTGCCATTTTTAGTGCCAATGCTCGAAAATGCAGGTGCAAATGTGTTACTTCCCCGCGAACGGGACACACAAATTAATGAAGTGATTGTTGATAATGACATAAATAACGATCCATCGCGTTACAGGGAACATAATGACCGTAAAAGTTGGAAAAAAGAAGAGGGTGGTTTTGCAAATACAAAGAAATTCTACTTGCAAGGCGAAAATCCATTCTCGCTTGGAACATATAAAACTATTCCGACTGTTGCCGATATAAATGAATTAAGTAGTGCCGAATGGTGTCCCAGCTTTCCGGAATCGGGACGTTACGCTGTTTATGTGTCTTACAAAACACTTGAGAACAGTGCATCGGATGCGCATTATAACGTTTATCACCGTGGAATAAAAACTGAATTCAAAATAAACCAGAACTTGAATGGAGGAACATGGTTGTATCTAGGCCATTTTTATTTCGATAAAGGCAGGAATAACCTGAATAAAGTGCAATTGACAAATTATAGTACAGAAGATGGAAAAGCGATTACTGCCGATGCAGTCAAATTTGGAGGTGGTATGGGAAATATTGCCCGTAGTCCAAATGAAGTTGCTTTTGCTGTTAGCTCAAAAAGTTCCGACTCATTGAATATTGTTGATCAGAATGCACCGACTCCCATTTACGAACCCGAAATAAGCCATTATCCACGTTATACTGAAGGAGCACGTTACTGGTTGCAATGGGCGGGAGTTCCCGATAGTGTTTACAGTCGTAGTAAAGGTGTAAATGATTATACTGACGATTTTCAGTCACGTGGTTTCTGGGTGAATTATGTGACGGGTGGTTCATCCGTTTTGCCTAATACAAATGGGTTGCATGTACCGCTCGATTTAGCTATGGCTTTTCACAGTGATGCCGGAACAACGGCGAACGATTCAATTATAGGCACATTGGGAATTTGTACTGTTCAAAATACAATTGGGAAAACCGTTTTTGAAAATGGTACATCACGTTGGGCTTCACGCGATTTGGCAGATATTATTCAAACCCAGATTGTAACTGATGTGCGTAAACAGTTTGCACCCGAGTGGACACGCCGTGGTTTATGGAATAAATCGTATAGCGAATCGCGAGTGCCGGAAGTGCCTACCATGTTACTCGAATTACTTTCGCATCAGAATTTTGCCGATATGCGTTACGGTCTCGATCCCCGTTTCCGTTTCACGGTCAGTCGTTCTATTTACAAAGGTATGTTGAAATACCTTTCGGTAGCCAATAAAACCGATTATGTGGTTCAACCATTACCGGTGGAACAATTCAGTTGTCGTTTTATTGAGAAAAATAAAATTGAATTACATTGGGTGGTTGTTTGTGACAGTCTTGAACCTACCGCTACTGCTGACCAGTTTGTAATGTACACACGAATCGATGATGGTGATTTTGATAATGGAGTGTTGATTAATTCCAACCGTGCTATTGCAACCGTTCAAACGGGTAAAATCTATAGCTTTAAAGTGGTAGCTGTGAATAAAGGCGGACAGAGTTTTCCATCCGAAATACTCTCGGCGTACCGTGCACCCTCTGAGAAAGGAGAAGTGATGATTGTAAATGGTTTCGATAGACTCAGTGCTCCGGCAAGCTTTGCATTGGACAGCACGTATGCCGGATTTTATAACGAAAAAGATGCCGGCGTTCCTTATATGTCCGATATTAGTTTTGTTGGCAGGCAATATGAGTTTAAACGCAGCAAACCGTGGGTGGATGATGATGCACCCGGATTTGGGGCAAGTCATGCCGATTATGAAATGAAGGAAATTGCCGGAAATACTTTTGATTATCCATTTATACACGGTAAAGCCATAAAGGCAGCCGGATATTCTTTTGTGTCTGCGAGCGTAAAAGCAGTCACTGGTGGCGACATAGATTTGACACAGTTTAAGGTTGTGGATATCATCTTGGGTGAACAAAAGCAAACATTCGTAGGAAATGCTAAAAAAGCACCCGAATTTAAAACTTTTCCATTAGCTTTGCAGCAGTCAATTCAACGATATTGTTCCAATGGCGGAAACCTTTTGCTGAGTGGTGCTTACATTGGTTCGGATATGTACGAGAATGCAAAACCGATACGTGAAGACCGCTTGTTTCTTGAAAATGTATTGAAATACAAGTTCCGTACTTCGCAAGCGAGTGTAAGCGGAAATGTAAAAATGGTGAGTTCACCTTTTAGGCAGTTAAAAAAAACGGAGTTGACGTATTTTAATCAACCAAACTCAATGTCATACTTTGTGGGTTCGCCCGATGCAATTGAACCGACAGGAGAGGGGAGTTTCACAATTTGTCGGTTTTCAGAGAACAATTTGAGTGCCGGTGTAGCGTATTCAGGGATATATAAAACCTGTGCATTTGGTTTCCCTTTTGAAACTGTCAGGTGCGAAAAGGAGAGAGCAAAGTTGATGGATTCGGTCTTGCAGTTTTTTTCTGCAACCAATGTAGAACAGAAGAAATAATCAGAGACCCCCAACCCCCAAAATGGGGCTTCGAAAGATTACGAAGGAGCTTAAAAATTTAATGATTGCTTTCAAAAAGTAACAACCAAATAAATAAACTTGTAACCTGCATACAGCAGGTAGGCTTGAAACTTGTAACTATTTACTTGTCACTAAATTACTTAATTGTAAATAATATTATGGAAACGGACAAAATAATTATCGGTATTACACATGGTGATATCAATGGCATTGGTTACGAAGTTATTCTTAAAACATTGGCCGAAGGCAGAATGCTCGAAACCTTTATTCCCGTTATTTACGGTTCATCTAAAATGGCAGCTTATCATCGTAAAAACATGGATATTCCGGGATTGAATTTGAACATAGTGAATACTATTGAGGAAATCAATTTGAAGCGGGTAAATATCATTAATTGTGTGGACGATGAAATTAAAGTGGAAATCGGAACTTCAACCGAAGAAGCCGGAAAAGCTGCTTTTGCAGCTCTCGAACGTGCCACCGAAGATTTGAAAAACGGGTTTTTGCAGGCTATTGTTACTGCTCCTATCAATAAGAAAAACATACAATCAGCATCTTTTAAATTTCCCGGACACACCGAATACCTCGAAGAAAAATTTGGGACAGGAACTCCGGCACTTATGATGTTGATAAACGATGTAATGCGGGTGGCAGTGGTTACCGGTCATATTCCGGTAAATAAAATTGCAACTGAACTGACCGAAAAACTCATTCTGGATAAACTGACTGTGCTAAATGCATCACTCAAAAAAGATTTCTCTATTGTTCGTCCACGTATTGCCGTGTTAGGATTAAATCCGCATGCAGGTGATGAAGGAGTAATTGGCGATGAAGAATCACGCGTGATTATTCCGGCCATGAAAGAAGCCGAAAAACTGGGGATTATTACTGCCGGACCTTACCCTGCCGATGGTTTCTTTGGCTCGGGTAATTTTGATAAGTTCGATGCTGTATTAGCTATGTATCACGATCAGGGCTTGATTCCGTTTAAAACAGTTTCGATGGATACAGGGGTGAATTTTACCGCCGGACTTTCGGTTATCCGCACTTCGCCCGACCACGGAACGGCTTACGATATTGCCGGCAAAAACATGGCTTCCGAAGAATCATTCCGTCAGGCGTTGTATTTGGCCTATGATGTTTACCAAAGTCGTATATGGAACGAAGAAATTGCCGAAAATCCCCTGAAAATTGAACCTCGTGCCGAACGACCTGAAAGAGGTCCGAGAGTGGAGTAGAGATGAACAGTTGACAGTTAGCAGTTAGCAGTAAATTAAGAAATCCGGTGCTTCATCAGCATCGGATTTTTTTATAGGCAATCAATTATCAATTATGAATTATCAATTATGAATTATGAATTATCATCTAATCCCTGTTTCACCAGGTTTTCAAAAATCCAGTCTTCCAAATCAACGTCTTTATCTATTCCAATACGTTCTTTAATAATATTTCTACGGTGATACATGGCATTTTTGTTCATATTGAGCAAACTGCAACAATCCGAAATATCGAGTTTTAAACAAATAAGGGTTATTACTTTTATATCGGAATCTGTCAATTTTAAATTCGTCTTCTGCAAGTTCTTTATTTTTTCATCAAATATATGGTTCACTTCTTCCATATAGTACTGCCATTCGGTATCAGTCATTATCGATTGTTTTGTAATTTCTTTGAGAAAAGTATCTTGTTTCTCGGGAATTGTAATTCCCATCTTCAATCGGTTAAATTGTAAAGTATTTCCCACTTTGTTTTGTAGTTTTGATAATAACAGTTCTCGTTTTTGAGAGTTTTCTGTCATTTTTACATTAATCTCATGTTGTAACTGTTGTTTTTCCATTGCAAGGATTAGTTGTTTTTTCTTATGGTTATTGGTTCTTACCAGTAAAATGATTGATATTGTCAAAACAATGATAATCAATAATGCGATAGCAATTACCATATTCCGATAGCCAATTTTCAATTGAGTATTTTCTTCTTCTTTTTGAGTCAAATCGTACTGCTTGTCTATTTTGTAAAGTTGGTTACGAATAGTTTCTTCAAAATAATTATTACGTATGGAATAAGCTTTCTCATACAGATTAAAGGCTTTATTTATATCTCCCTCATCTCTTGCCACATAAGCTCCTACAAAAAATTGTGCCACTTTGTATTTCGACTCCAGGGTGTTTTTTGATGCAATATCAAGATAAAATCTGGCAGAATCGGGTTTGTTTAATTTTGAATAGGTGAAGGACAACATTGTTGCATAATTTGGTCTAAGCAAAGGGAAAAACCGATATCCTTTTAATAAATATTCTTTCGACCGTGCATAGTCTCTGTTATATAACAACTCACCTTGCTGTGCCAATATCGAATAATAATTGGCAGTATCTCCTGCTTGTTTCGAGAGCTGTAAGGCCAGATTAGAATATTGCATAACACGTTTAAATGGATAATTTAAACGAAAAAAAACGTCAGATATCACACGATATGCATACGCCTGATATTTTTTGTTTTTTGAGGTAATATGATGATTCAACGATTTATTATAGTAAATCAACGTTTGGCTGAAAATTTCATCTTCCAAATAAATACTACCAATATTGGAGTCTATAAGCCCTTTTATATCATTATCATCTATATTTTGCAGTAAAAACTCCGCTTTTTTTAGAGCAAGTAAAGCTTCTTTATTTTTTTTGTTCGATTTTAAAATACAACCCAATAAGTAATAAGCCCTCCCGCTCTGTTTCCTCAAATTCGTATTATCGTAATAATTCACGGCAATACGGATAATGCTATCCGACTTTATATCCATATAAAGCTTGTATTGCGCATGAGTGTATTGCAAGCACCAGGCCGCATAATCAGCTTTATTCATTTTTTCGGGATGCGGTATAGCGCACAATAAATGAAAGGAACTGTCAGGGAAAGATGTTAATAATGATTCTGCACGAAGTATCGTTTCGTTTTTTGTATAGTTTGCTCCACACGAAGCTAATAATACGCAGAGTAAAATGGACAACGTGAATTTGAGATAGTTCATAATTAATGCTATTATGGCATTTAAATGATTTTGATTTTTAGATAACTCAAAGCGTTAAAACGGCAATATTGTAAGCTGATAAAATGATGCGTACAGATGTTTCTATAATGTTCCAAATTTAGTGTTTGATTTTTAATGGTTTACAGTGATTGTAATAAGGACTCCGTACAATAGTTTTTTTTGGAGTTTTGATATATGATGTTTAACTTTGATTGCAAAAATAACCAAAATCATTGTAATTCAAATCTATTTTATTATGAAATATATAAAATTATTAATCGCCTTCTTTTTAGTATTGAATTGTACTAATGTATTTTCACAAATTATTCCACCGGTTGGACCTCCTCCAATTGGACATTCTCCAACAGTAAGTGTTCCGGTTTCAATAAGTGTGAGTGATGCTGGTTTAGCTCTTCACTTTAATGAGGCAATAGGTTTAGCTGTAATAACCATTACTAATGATGCGGGTGACATTGTATATCAGGAAACCGTTGACACAGACGCTACATCAAGTGTATTTATTCCAAGCAGCAGTTGGAATACTGGTAGTTATACCATTACTATTACGTATGGGACTACAAGTTTGATAGGATGTTTTGAGATAGAATAACTTGAACCTTTTATAAAATAAGCGGTACGGTCAACTTTCGTGAATATAGTGAATTAGTGAACATTCGAAAAAATTTGTCTTTATGAAAACCTAAGCATAAAGTAAATGACAGACAAATTTAATGAGTATTTTTTGTTGACCGTGCCGCTTTAATATTGAAATTCATTCCGAAAAGGAGTTATTCAGTTGAAATTCTATTTCATACTTAAAATAGATATCTTACTGGTGTCGGAATTGTTTTCCGTCCACGAAATGAATCTCCGACTACACTCGGAAATGTATTTCAGCCATGAAACAGATGTCTGAGCGTTTCAGGAATTGTTTTCCGTCCACGAAATGAATCTCCGACTACACTCGGAAATGTATTTCATCCATGAAACAGATGTCTGAGCATATCCGGAATTGTATTTCATCCTTGAAATAACTCTCCGCTTATTTTTTGTAATAAATTAATAAATTACCCTTAAATAATTAACTTTCTAATTAGTTCTTTTATGAAAACAGATCTCACACATTTAAGTACCAAAGACCTTGCAGCATTAGGTCAACGCACAATTACCATTTCCGATGAACCTGCTTTTGCCGTAGTGAAAAATAATCCTCTATTGGCAGCTGTGAAAACGATGTATAACGATTACGATGCGGTTTATACCAAAAAAGCTTACAGTGGTAAGGGCGATTTACTACTCGAAGCCGATGGAAAACGTGACGCACCTTTTGGTGGATTTAAATTTATTTTGCTTGGGCATATCAAAGTTAGTAATTCGCCTTACCAGCAGGATGCCAAAGATATTTATGCCATTGTAGAAAAATATGGCATTGATTTGGATCGTTACAAATACGCCGAAGAAACAGCACAGCTCAAGAAATTGATGGAAGAACTGGATAAACCTGCCAATGTAGCTAAAATTGAAAACATGCAACTTACCGCTGTAGTAACTCAGATAAAAGATGCTCAAACGGCATTCGAAAAACTCTTCAACGAGATAGCCGGTGAAAACTCTGAGTTGCGCCTGATGGAATCAGCTTCATCGTTCCGCAAAACTTTTGAAGTTACCTTACGCAACTACTTCAATTTGGTAAAAGCCATGAGTGAGCAACCCGGTTGGCGCGAACTTTATGCTAAACTGGACGAAGCTGTAAAAGCGGCTAACAATAGCAAACAAACACCTCCGAAAACGGATGAAATTACTGAAACAAAGTAAGAATGATAAAAGCATAATCCTCCCAACAAGCTCCGCAAGTTTAGGCATAGCCGTAACTTGTGCTGGAAATTGTTTAAGTTCATAACTTAATATTAGTTGAAAACTACACTGGTTTTCAGTCCAAGTTACACTTCGTTAAACATAGGAACTTGACACATTGGACCATTGAATAGACTTGGAGGAAGAGGGGGGGGTGAAACGGTTATTTGGACTCATAATTTAGAAGTTTCTATCTTCTGTTGTCAGTTGATAAACT
>Ga0302288_1002347_pt1 | contig 11220 bp, 10 predicted proteins | sample III_Fen_N1_1_FD_194549 | JGI IMG/M metagenome (GOLD analysis project Ga0302288, IMG submission 194549) | Peat permafrost microbial communities from Stordalen Mire near Abisko, Sweden - III_Fen_N1_1 | ecosystem: Environmental > Terrestrial > Soil > Wetlands > Permafrost | place: Sweden: Abisko...
ATATTCAATATCTGTTTGTTTAAATATTTTTGGCATTGTCAGTAACTATTAAATTCAAATCCTATATTGTTTCTTATCGTTATTCGAAATATCATTTTAAATTTAGCTTAACCTTTTGCGACACGTTTTTTCAGCTTGCCACTAACGAGCTGCAGGACGTAACGGCTTACGGTTTGCGGAGCGACTTCTTATCGCCCGAGACGATGCCCAAAGCGACTGTAGAACTTGCACTTACAAAGAACCGTAAGCTGTTACTTGCCTGTATGTTACCGCTTGGTATTTTTTATTTAAAATTATTTTTTCTTTTTATCTCCTTTCAATATTTTTTTCTCATCTCCATCTAGTTTCCTTTGTAATTTCTTTACATCCTCAGCAGGTGCAAGATTTTCTGGAATAATACCTCTTTGTGTAAGCATATTTCTTACAGCAAAATTGTTATCAATATGTTCTTTTTCAATTTTTTGTTGCCCTTTCAAATCCTTGCTTTGAACATTTAGCCCTGTCATTTCTGCTGCTAAATCTTTAGCTTTTATACTAATTGTAGGAAGAAAATCGGCAACTGGTCGACTATCAGGAACACCCATTTTTCGCTTTAACATCTGGGTGTTTAATCTGAATAAAGCTTGGTCGCCCTTACTCCTAATTATAGCAAATCCCTGATTGTCAATACCTCTTTCGTATAGAATACCTGACAATTGTTTCTCTGTTTGACTTAGTTTTTCGCGAGCCTTAATTCTTTCAAACTCTAATAATCGCTTTTCAACTAATTCTGCTCGACGAGTTTGTACTGCAAAATAATTCTGAGCAAATGCAATTTCTTCTTTTCTGCTATCTCCATTTTGTGCTATTAAATAACAGGCATAACGGGTTAAAAGAATATCATCTATCTCATCTTTAGCTCCTTTGCCCTTAGTAATCACCTTCCTGACATCAGGAAAGTGATAGTCTATTTCTTCACCAGCAGTTCCGCAGACATCTTTCGCTTTTTGAATTACTTTTTCAAAGTTTTCCCATTTTGAATAACCTAATAATTCTTGCAATTCGCGAGCACTCCAACATTCAACACCTTCCAATACAGATGCTGCGGTTTCAAATTTTAAAAACAGATTTTTTATTTCTTCAGATTTCATTTAGCAAATTTTAGTCATCTAAAAATAATCAATCATACTTGACTAATTTTATAAAACCAAATATTTTTCTTAACATTCTTTCTTAATTTTTCAACGCGGTAGTTTTTTATACTTGGCGGTAACGAGTTGCTGGACGTAACGGCTTACGGTTTGCGAAGCGACTTCTTATCGCCCGAGACGATGCCCAAAGCGACTGTAGAACTTGCACTTATAAAGAACCGTAAGCTGTTACTTGCCAGCGTGTTACAAACTGGGCTTAGTTAATCCATCGTCAAATGTAAGGAATTTATCAATTCGGCAAAGTACTTTATTAATTTGTTGTCAAGTTGCGAGGTTTTATCAACGTGCGGTTGGGTGTGTCGGGCTGGCAGGCTCTTTTACTACCTTTGGTTGGGCAGAGCCTTGTGCGGGTAGTAAATGTGCCTGACTGCGAAGCGTTGGCATGTGTCAGCTTGCGAGGTTTTTCCTATGTGACCTTCTAAAAGCTAAAATGGCTCAAAGTATTATTATAATGGTTCGTGTTTACATTAAATGACATGAGAATACATATTTTTAGGCTCAGAGATTAATTTAATGGCATCTTTTGTAAATAAATGAACGATACGTATTGTCAAAAGGGTGGAGTTTCTTTTCAAATGCAATCTTTTTTAATCAAATTGACGTAACTGCTGGATATATTCTTTCTTTTCTCATTAAATGGGTGAATGTATTTGTCAAATGCCTCCTTTTTTAAATATATTGACAGAGGGATACAATAAATGCTTGTAACATATAAAATAATGGAAGATAATTTTATTCAATTATTTTGCAATTTTAAAATAATATTTAAATTTGCTGTAGAGAGATGAGATTAGGTGATAGAATTCCAAATGGTGTTTGATGTTTGCGAAGTGATGCATTAGGTATGCATTCTGTGGGTTAAGAATTTGGTGTGTGATTGAGGAAATCTTATTTGTCGATTTTTGGAATTGTAACGTTTTAATTATTAATCGATAAATTGTAATAACATGACAGGAAATCAAGAAGACAAATTGAGTTCGTACTATGAAGTAAAAAGTGTGAACGAAAAAAATCAAGCTACATGGACAGCCAATACGGTGTATGCGGCAACACATACGTTGTTTTTAGGAAAAATTACGTTGATTGAACAAAACAGGGATGCACAGTTGGCAACATCAACAGGTTTAACAGCAGAAAAAGCTCAAAAACGATTAGTATTGACAGATAAGGTTGGGTTTATTATTAATCGTATCCAATCGTTCGCCAATACTACGGGCAATAGTGATTTGCTTGATAGTGTGAAATTCACTGCCAGTGATTTGAAAGGTGCTCGCGACACAAATTTAATTGGCATTGCAAATGTTATAGTGGGAAAAGCAAATGCTAATGTTACTGCTTTAATTCCTTATGGCGTTACAGCTGTATTAATTACCGAATTACAAACAGCAATAACGGCTTATTCAGCAACATTAACAAAACCAAGTTTGGCGATATCACAGAGTAAAGTAGCTACTGAAAATCTGACAAAATTATTTAAGGAAGTAGACGATATTTTAACCAAACGGATGGATTTAGATATTGAAATGTTTAAGGCTACAAAACCTGATTTTTATAGTCAATATAAAACAGCAAGAATTGTAGTTTCGAAAAGCGGAAAAACGACAATGTTTATGGCCAATGTAAAGGATGCCGTATCGGGCGAACCGTTGAAAAATGCAACGTTTACCATTAGCCAACAAACAGAAGGTTTAATGAAATCGGCAAGTACAAACGGAAAAAGTTCGGTTGCTCCTATGATTAAGAAAAGTGCAGACAAAGGAAATCTGCGAGTACCAACTCTTACCGATGGGGCGTATATAGTAACGGTTGAAAAACCAGGTTACGGAAAGCAGCAGTTTACCATTGATGTAATGAAAGGTGAAACTACTTCGTTGAAAGTGGAATTGGTAAAAGGTTAAGTTATATAAATAATAAAGTCCCTGCAAATTATTTTTACAGGGACTTTCCTTTTATTATGCTTACTGAAACGTTACAGAGTTTTATTTAAATCGTTTGCGATTTCTTTGATTTGGGAAACTGACAATTTCGTGTATTTAACAATCTTTTCGATTGATTCATTATCAAGAATCATTTCTTTAGCGACTTCAACTTTACCATCTTCTTTTGCCGTATCCATTGAATTTTTAATATCACGGAATACATTTAAACTTTCTTCGTAGTTACGAACTTGATCGGTTGTGAATCGTGCGATTTCAGCCGTTTCAAATACTTTTTCAAATATTTGTTCACGTAACTTATCGGGAATACGGTCGAGTTTTGCAAGGTTACGCAATACATATAACCATTTTTCGAATCTCGTTTCAATTTCTTCAATAGTTTTATTGAATTTTGGCATTTCGAGATAGATAAATGTTAGCTTATCGTAGAATACTTTTTTTGTATCAATATCGGTAAGTTTTACATCGTAACGATATTTTTGCGTTTCGCTCTTATCTTCATCAAAAACAAAATCGAGGATTGCAATTACGTAAACAGCTTTTAATGAAAAATCCCATTCGTTTTTAACTGCTTGGTCGCGAATTGGTAGAGTAGAATAATACAAGGTGCGTTCTTTAAAGAACTTTTGTTTCGTTTTTTGAAGTTCAACAATGAACTTTTCGCCACGTTCATTTTCGCAATACAAATCGAAAACAGCTTTGCGGTCGCTTAAAGTATAACCAACATATTCTGTTTTGAGATAGGTTAAATCAGTGATTCGTCCTTGCTCTGCACTTAATAATTCATTCAGAAAATCAAGCAATAAATCTTTATTCAACTCTTCACCAAACAGTTTCTTGAAACCGTAGTCGGTGAAAGGATTTATATATTTTTCTATAAATTCTGCCATGGCAATATTATTTTGGACAAAGATATGATAATTCTAGATACATTTTTATTGATTAATGCAAGTGTAATAATCTATTTGATTAATACATTCCGTCGCAATTTTATAGGAGAATTCACCTTTTGCAAATTCATTAATTGGTAAAATCAACCATTCCTTATCTCTATTTACATTTTCAATTTGTTCGGGCAAAATATTAATATTTAATCTTTTTAATTCTTTTAAATATTCCTTCAAATTCATCAACAAAATCTTTGCTTTAAAATTAAATTCTATCCGACTAGTGTCGTATTCAATATAATAAACACCATGAAAGATTTCTTTTTTATAAATTGAAGTCATGCAATTTAGTGAGAATGTAAGAAGTAAGAAATCCCATTTATTCTCTCCCATATAAGGAAAATATTCTTTACCACCACTCCCAAAAAACTTCGCTCGTTCTTCGCATTCTGAAAAAGATAAAAAATGTGTTTTTTCCCAACCTGGTGAAACATGACTTTGAACTAATTCCTGAAATGAAGTGTCAAATATTGCTTTCCCTTTTCCAGAATTATTTAGATTAGTCATAAGTAATCCTGAGGATGAGTAACCGCCATTAATATTAGGATTATAAAGTTCATGTAAATGACGTTCTTGTTTTGAGTCACTATCTCCCCGATATAGAAATTCTGGAATAGATATCATATTATTGTATTTTTAAAGGTTGTAAATTCTTGATTATATTTTTTTTGATTAATAAAATGTTACTGGCAATGTGAATTGTTGTTCTATTGCATGACCAGATAATATAGCTGGATTCCATTTAGGCGATGCATTTATAACTCTAATTGCCTCATTATCGAATAAAGTTTCGCCTGATGAACGTAAAACTTTAACGTTGCAAACTTCTCCTTTTGAGTTAACTGTAAAATGTATAAAAACACGTAACTTAGTACTGTTTTCAACAGTTTTTTGAGTATAAACTAGTTTACTTTGAACATCTTTTCTGAATGCACCAAGATCGCCACCTTTAAAAGTTGCATTTTCATCAAACACAATAAAAGCGGGTTCTTCAACTTGCGAATATTCTTGATATACAGGTTCTTCATCTTGTGATTTTTTTTGTAGTGATGGTTCTGAAATAGGTGAAATATTTTGAGTCTCTTTGTAAGTTGTTCGCACTTCATTAATATTATTAAATTCGTCTCGTTCCTTTTGGAGTGCTAATTCTGCTTGTTCTTTAATGTCATCAGTGCTAAATAATTCCTCACGACGCTTTTTAATGTTATCAATAGAGTCAATTAATAATAATTGACCTTTAACAAATTTGTATGTTTTAGATTCATCAACTTTGACTATTTTATGTGACTTACCATTATACATTATATCAGTCCCTTTTTTGTTAAGTATTATTTTATTAGTTAATTTATCAAGATTAAAACTTGTACTGAATTCATATAAATCTTCATCAACAGTACCTTTATTATCTTCATCTGTCGTAAAGTTAAGAATTTCTTCCCCATCATAAAAGATAGAAGTATAACCAGTAGTAACACCTTGACCAGTGAAACCTGCACTAATTTTTATGCAATAACTATTCTTACCAAATTGAATAAGTGAAATATTTTCAGGTGCAGAACCATATGAACCATAGCGTCCTACAAATTTCACAAATTTATCCAAAACATATATTTTCTTTTCAAAATTAAAATGTAATCTAATATAACTCATACTAGGAGAACATGCATGACAAGATTCATAATCATCAAATAAAAACAAAAATGTAGAAACAAGAATAATAGTATATTTATTTTTACTTGTTAAATAGTTAAAGACTGTATCCGTTTTGGAATGTAAATAACCGTCATATGAATTTCCAAATAATTTTTCATCTTTAACTGTAGGCTTCCATATAAAATCTTTTGTTTTATTACTCCATTTAGCTTTAAACAATTTAGGTATAATTTCTTGTTCGGATAAACTTGAAAAACAAACCTCTTGAGAATAAACATTAACAAGGTTAAATAGAAAAAAAGATAATAGTATTCCTTTCATATTATATAGTTTAGATAAATGAGTGTGTGTGTCATATTTTTTCTATTACGGGAATTTCTAATCATTCACACTATTAGGAAATGAGGATAAATAATAATGATAGCGATTGATTAATTTTTCTCATACTATAATTTTTTGTTTTAAGAACCAGACCTTTGGGTTATTGACTAGTACTTTGTTAAATGAATTAAGAATTGATAACTTTATTTTTTAAAATTTTAAATTCATCATCTGTTATCAGATTGTCTTCTCTTAATTTTTGTAGTCTTTCAAGTTCGTCAATAACTGATAACGTTTTAGTTTCTTCAGTTTCAGAAAGTTTCTTTAACACATCTTGTTGATTTTGTTGAACCATTAAAACCTTTTCTTTATAAGCTTCATCGTCTACATCTTTTGATACCAATGCAAAAATAAGTCCGATTAATGGGCTAAATATTAATGCAAGAAAAAAAGCCCCCCAAAATCCTATTTTTCGATAAGAACCAATAATACTAACAAACAAACTTAATATTATCCAAATCAATATAATGCCCATTAAATTCTATTTTTAAAAATTATCCTACTCTTATGGCTTTTCGGTGTCGCCCCGTTTTTTTTAGTGGTTGCTGGTTTCCACTTATAATTTTAAATATTATTCTACACTTTCAAGAAGTATCAGCATATTAGGCACTTTTTTAAAAATTCAAACAATATACTTACTTAACATAAAAAGTACTTAATCCATAAAAAAGTAATCAGTTTTATTAATTGTATCAAATGAACAATATCCTAGTATCATTTTTTGTTTGCCCAATAAATACATTGATATGTAAAATAAAAAGCTTATCCCTTAACTCATAAGTTATGAATTTAATTCATTAAGCCTATTATTAAAAAAAGTCTTATTTAAATATTGAAGTAACTTATTTGATTCATCAAAACCGCCACAATATTTACTCTCCTTACAAATAGTAATATTTTTGGCATTTTTGATTAATTCCGTAATAGTTTCTTTTAAAGTTGCCCCGTTGATGAATTTTTGATTATACAGTTCATCTAATTCGGTTTCATTATATGCGATATTTTTACCTTCTTCCATTTTTGTCATAAAATCAAGGTCAAAATCTAATATAAAGTTATTCTTAATTATATGTTGAAATTTCTTGATATTATCATTTGAAGGAATATGTGGGTTTTGTGATAATGATAAAATGTTATGAATCTTACCAAAAGTATCTTTATAATGACCATTTAATTCATTTATATTGTCAACATTTTGTCCTAAAATATTGATTCCATGCCTAATTAAACCATATTCACACCCAGATATTAACCAGTCATCATCTTGATTACTATGCTTAAACTCAATATAATTATAAAAATTTTCAAAATTAAATTTCTTAACTTTATTAATCTGGTTTTTACTTAAAATAGAATCATTTTTATAACAATCGTCATGGAAGTCAAAATAAACGACATTAATTGGAAAACTATTGGTTTTATTGATTTTATAGAATTTTAAAATATTTAAAAAATATCGATGGTCTTCATATATTACAATGCTCTTGTCTTCAAAACTTATTGTATTAATATTTGCTCTATGTTGTAGATATTTATTCATTTTTGTTTTAATTAATATGTTATCATATAGTGGAAACTTAACCACAAATTGAGTGCGGTGGCAAAAAAAAGCAATTGTTTGACAGCCGAAGCGTCGCCCGTGGGTTGGGGCTGGCAAAGTATTGCTTTTGTGTGTCGGGGTCGTTGCATTATTTTTTGTTATCAAGTTTGTAGTTCGTTGTCAGCGAGCTTTTGTTTTTTAGCCTTGTTTGTAACGAGTTGCTGGACGTAACGGCTTACGGTTTGCGAAGCGACTTCATATCGCCCGAGACAAAGCCCAAAGCGACTGTAGAACTTGCACTCACAAAGAACCGTAAGCTGTTACTTGCCAGCGTGTTAGTGCCTGTTATTTATTCCTTTCTCATATTGTTGAAGATGCCAATCTGTACGTGGATATACAATCCTTGTATCAGGTTTCCAATTTTTAGCTTTATCAGTAAATTTATAACTATTAATTGTTAATTTAATTGTTGGCGTAGAATTCTTAATCATAACAATTGAGCTTTTAGTCTCTTCATCTTGTTTTTCTAATGGAAATTCATTCAAAGATTGTTTATCAAAGGAATTATGTTTAGATGCAATTCTTAACAATTCTTTAAAATACAATTCTGAAACTTTTGAATTAAAGAAAATAACTTCATTCGAATTTAATATTTGAAGCAAATTTAGTTGTTCAACAACTTTTTCATCCTCAATTGCTATCACTTGAGATTTTCTACTACCCAATTTATATGCCCAGGAGTCATAAAAGAATAAAACATAATCTGGAGATATAGGAAAAATTAATTGAAGACCTTTACTCATAAGTCCTCTACCATTTGTAATTTTATGACCTTTTTGATTATTAAAATCATTATAAGTAATTACAGGATGGTCAGAAAGAATAAACGGTTTATTCGTTTTGTTTTTTAGTAGTTTGTATTCCAAATCACAAGTCAGATGGTAAGCATTAAAAGCAGCGCTTAAAATCAAATTAAATGGATTTTCCATTTTGATTTCATAATCTGGAGCAATGTCTTTTAATTCTTTATGTTCACTAAAAAATTTCTGAAAAATTAAATTTTGTGAATCATGGGTATTATCAAGTTGTTTACGAGTTCTTGTTTTTGCGAAAACTATATAAAGTAAAAGTAAAAAATGATCTTTTGAAAAGTGTTTTGGTAAAATGTTTTGATTTTGTATTTCTTTAAATATCTTATTTGTACCAGATTCTAATTCTCCTAAACGCTCTTCAAAATAGCCATCATTACCATAAAAATAATCTTCTGATGCTTGTTTTTTTATTGGGACATTATCAATTCGTTTCGAAGTTTTTTTATGGTAAATATTGATTAATAATTTATCATTATCTGTAGCAAAGTTTCTCAAATGCATTTGAGGAACATAATGTTGATTCTTTTTCTCTGGCATATCGTTTTTTATAATAGGCACTAACGAGCTGCAGGACGTAACGGCTTACGGTTTGCGGAGCGACTTCTTATCGCCCGAGACAATGCCCAAAGCGACTGTAGAATTTGCACTTACAAAGAGCCGTAAGCTGTTACTTGCCTGCATGTTATGTGTTGTTTTTTATTTTTTTTATCTTCAATTTTCTATTCGTAAATTTATTTTAATTTATTAGGTTTCCAATCTTCGTCAAATGGTTTTACTTCATTAACAACACCTACATTATAATTAAATAATCCATAAACAAAACCAACATTTTTACTATAAATATGATCAATAATTATTGTAAAAGCAATTAATAATTCCTTTTCAACATCATTATTACATTCTAATCGAAAACCATCTTCTTTAAAGCTAGTCCATCTGTCTTGGGATATTCCAGCAATTTGTTCCCCATTTTTAAAGATTGAATACTTTAAACCTTTATGAGCAAATATTTCATAAAAATCATTATCCCAATTACAATAGAAATGATTTTTAAAATAGTTTTTAGGTCTGAATTTTAAAGGTAATTTTCGCATTGAGATTTGTTCATTGTTGAAGTAGATATTGAAACAAGAAAAAATCCCAAAATAGACTCTATAAATAGAGATTATTTGTCCTAATTTTTTGTTGAAAAGTAAGTATCTAGAATGTAAGAGATATGAATAACCTTCACAACTATAATCCCTTTTATTATCAACTGAAATATGAAATTGATTTTCAATCGATATTGCTTCTTGTAAAATATGAATAATCATTTCTTAAGAATTTTCTGTTTAAATAATTGACTTTAAAATAAATGAAATTGTTTCAACTTTTCGTTTTTTAAAATAACACATAACGAGTTGCTGGACGTAACGGCTTACGGTTTGCGGAGCGACTTCTTATCGCCCGAGACGATGCCCAAGGCGACTGTAGAACTTGCACTTACAAAGAACCTTAAGCTGTTACTTGCCAGCGTGTTAGCAAATGTAACTTTTTATATATCAATCGTTTATAATCTATTATCAAAACGTAGTTGGCTTTTTCAAACCGCTACAATTTTTGTTTAATTCATGTTCTTTTTAAATCGTTATCGACGGCTGAAATTTATCGGCTTACGAAAAAGCTTTCAAACGCAAATTACAATTTCTTTTTTATTCTCGACTTTGTATCGCTCGAGAAATATTTATTCAATTCCCTACTTTTTTTCAAATCTCTCGTTTGTTTATGGCGAAGAATTATCGACCGAGAAATTGTTATCAAAATACGACTCGTAATCAATCGTCAAAATCAGAAATCTTGTCAACGGCAAAACGTTATCAAATGTGACAATTTATCAAACGCAAACAGGTTTCCTTTTTCTTTTTGTTATTTTTGCTAACGAGTTGCTGGACGTAACGGCTTACGGTTTGCGGAGCGACTTCTTATCGCCCGAGACGATGCCCAAAGCGACTGTAGAACTTGCACTTACAAAGAACCGTAAGCTGTTACTTTCCAGCGTGTTATGTGGTGTTTTTATTTTTCATTCGTTGATTTAAAGTTATCATTTTTTGACCAATCAGCCATTAATTCTATAAATCTATTTCTATCGTATCCAGATGTAATTTGAAATTGGTATTTGAAAGTTTCATTTTTAAAGTCAAATACAATCCAATTGTCAATCGAACCAGCTAAACTCGCAAGTTCTTTTCTCGATTTTAGGTATTTACTTTCGATTCTAAAATTATCAAGTTCTGAAATTTTATATTCAGATTTTTGATTTAAAATTTCAATTTCAATTAATTCTGGTGTCAAAGTCAGTTTCCCAAGTTGTTTTCTTTTTCGACTCAATACATAAAATACAAGAAGTAATATAACTAAGATAAAATAAATTATCAAAACGATGGAACCTATCGTATCGTTAAACCACTTTTTACAAAATGAGATATTACTCGGATTTCTAAAAAAAAGAGTCAAGATTAAAATTACAATTAATAAAACTGTAAATATTGTCTCAAAAGTCTTTTTGTGTTTTGATGTTGAAATTATTTTAGTTGTCATCTTGTTTTTTTTAAAATACCACATAACGAGTTGCTGGACGTAACGGCTTACGGTTTGCGAAGCGACTTCTTATCGCCCGAGACAATGCCCAAAGCGACTGTAGAACTTGCACTTACAAAGAAC
>Ga0302288_1002348_pt1 | contig 11218 bp, 4 predicted proteins | sample III_Fen_N1_1_FD_194549 | JGI IMG/M metagenome (GOLD analysis project Ga0302288, IMG submission 194549) | Peat permafrost microbial communities from Stordalen Mire near Abisko, Sweden - III_Fen_N1_1 | ecosystem: Environmental > Terrestrial > Soil > Wetlands > Permafrost | place: Sweden: Abisko...
TTTTTGGTTCTTACTCTTAGATTTTTCGGGTAAAGTCATTTCATTTAATTCCTCTTTTAATGCGGGTTCAAGGTAACTTATTGAAAAGTGAGATCTGTTTTTTAGTTCCAGTATTTCCATGAGTTGAGTCCTGCTCATTTCCCCCTGGATCACCAATACCAAACGATGTGTGAGTTCGGCTATTTCCGTAAATGTTGAAAAAGTATCATGTATGGTTTCATGTATGGTATCATGTACGGTTTCGGCTGAAGGTCGCCATATAGTAAGTTTAAATCCTTCATCCAGAGAAATAAGGGGAGGTTTTAATCCTCTCTCTTTAATAAGATTATACATTTCCAAAATGCCTGTGCCAAACCTTTCAATTTCACCAGTTAAAAACATACATCCAGCAAGAAGAGGATTATGTGGATATGAACTATGTGGCTCCTTTAAATCACTGATGTCCAATTCGGGAGGCAAAGTACCAGGATTACTTATTTCAACTCGGTTTTTAAAAACCGAAACTTGAATACTGCCTTTACTATTGTAATCACGATGCGCAACGGCATTGATAATACCTTCTGCGATGACCGCCCTGGGAATTTCATAAATGGTTTCAACCTGATTGCTCTTTTCCCTGGTACCTGTTGATAAGCTTATTTTGGAAAGAACAAAATTTACGGCTTCATCGGCAACTTCGAAGACGGTTCCTCCAAATTCCTTATAATCAGGGATGGGTTTTTGAACTTGTATCCCATGAAAGTTGGCACATTTAATAGTAGCCGATGGGAAAAACAATTGAGGATCAGGAGCAAATGCCAGTAATGCACTGTTCACCAGTTTCCCATCCCTAGTCATTCGCAAATGTTTTAGCACTTGCTCAATCGAAGCTGTTTCTTTCAGCGGAAAATTGCGTTTTTCTTTGGCAAGGATTATGAATTCTCTTATTTTAGCTTTATCTAATGATTCAATACTTGCTGTGGAATGTAAAGAATCGTCAAAATCACGACTCTCGATTTTTCCGGTTTGCTTCAAAAATAAAACAGCCGATCTGTAAACTTCCTTTTTCAATGAATCAATAGTGGAAAACTTCTTTCGGGAAACATCCTGTTCAATTTTCCGGATTAACGCCAATTCTTTGGGGTGTCGATCAGCTCCGACCATTTTCTTAATAAAAATCCATCTGGGTATGTGTTCCACTTTTGCCTGATCGTATTCTCTTTCAGTCGGAGAAACACCCCTTTCATCTTCATATCCATAAGCCTTACCCAATAATCCGATGTAAATATCAGATTCTTTCACCTCCGTCAAATATACCTTTCCCGGGGAAAGCGTATTGGCAGGTACTTCTTCAAAAATAAACGGTTCAAAAAAAGACCCTAACGAGGGATCATTCCGAAAATAACTGGCAAGTTCCACCCTTTCATTGGCAAACTCATTCTGAACACTTGAAATAAATATTTTCAATTTCTTCACCATACCAAGCTTTTAGGTTTTGAAGATGACACCATATTTAATTGGTAAAGATAGCGGTTGTCTTGTAATTAGACATTTATTAATTGATTCCACACATTTTCAAAAACTCCTCCTCATAAACAAACCGAATATCACAACCTAACGCATTCAATTGCTCAATTTTCTCCATTTTAGAAGGACCTGGGGCAGAACCTGTAATAACAAAATTAGTTCGTTTGGTGATGGAAGTATCTATATCTGCACCCAGCTTCTTAACCAGATCAGCCGCTTCTTTCCGATCAATCGAATTTAAAACACCAGTAAAAACGACTTTTTTTGAATAAAACGGGCTATTACAATCAGCATTGCTCAAGTCAGGTTTTAAAACATCTCCGCAAAGGTGTTCATGTCCTTCAGGTTCAAAAAAATTGTTTGACTTTTCAGAACGTTGCCTGATTTTAGAGAAGTCAGGTTCAATTCCTCGCAATAAATTCAGGTAAACTTTTGCACAGGCCACTGCATCACATGTGGCATCATGATGGTTACTCAGGTCGATTTCAAAAGCATCACAAATTTCTGTCAACTTGTAGCCGGTTCTTGAATAAGTACAATCACAATCCATCTCTGGAATTTGGATATTGTAGAAATCAAGAGCCTGGTGCAGACAATTTATGTCGAATGAAGCATTGTGTGCTACAAGTCTTTTTCCCTCCAATAGAGGATATATTTCGTTCCAGACTTCTGGGAATATCGGTGCATTGGCCGTCATATCAGGAGTAATTCCATGAACATTCATATTTCCAATAGCATATTCATTCTGTGGTGGCTGAACTAACCATGAAAAGGTTTGGGCGATTTCTCCGTTTTCAACTATAGCCAATCCAATTTGGCAAATACTCCAACGCTTGCCAATAGCTGTTTCAACATCAATTGCAACAAAATTCATAGTTCTAGATTTTAGGCTAAAACCAGCCTGTCATTATTTTTAAGAATCATTTCATTTTTAAGAGCATACTCAATTCCTAGTTTCATTGACTGTTCCACATTGGTTCCAATTCGGGCATATCCAAACAATCGGGCAGTTTCTTTTATTAAATCATCTTCAGGCAAACTAATTTGTCCAGTTAATATATCTACAATTGCGGCAGCTATTTCCTCTTTGGGAAGATCTTCAGCATTCCGTTTTTGAGCTTCATTTACTGGAATCCGAAATATTTTATATGCTTCAGGAGCTTGTTCCTGAAGCCAGTAAAAGAGTACCCCATTTTGTGAAGTATGTTTTAATTCAAGATAAGCATATTGACTTTCTAAATAATCATTCAAACGAACACCAAGCCGTGTAATTCCCCATGCTGCCAATATTCGTTTTGATAACAATGGTTGACTAATTGGTGCTTCCGCGTTAAGCACTTGGTAGATTTGATTAAAAATTTCATTTTGCCGATATGTATCGAAGAATTCGTTTGAAGAGTTCAGCGAAGTTAATGGGAAAGAACAAACCTTATATTCTGCATATTTTTGATTGGCTTCGATAACATGCTGAGTGATTCCCTGAAGTTTGATCTCGGCAAATTGATCTGTTTTAGGTTCACTACTTTTGACCGCCGGTATTCCTGGCTCAACAATTGTTTGTCCTTTTTCTTTAGGTTTTTGAGCTTCTTTTATCGACACCAAAATATCCTGAAGTACTTTCCGAGAATTGTCCCACCAATCGGGAGACCATAGTTTATAAATATTCCACCCCAATAACCTCAAAACTTCCATCCGTACCACTTCCCTATCTTTGGCTGTTTTTGCCGATTTATAGTTTTCTCCATCCGTAAGGATTCCTAAAATATATTCAGAAGGGTTTTCCGGATTAACTACTCCAATATCTAGCCGATAACCAGAACAACCAATATCGGTATGGACTGTGTATCCTGATTTCTGAATTTCTTCAGCAACCAGTTTTTCAAATGAATTTGATTTTGCTTTTCGAATGTAATTTTTTTGAGTTAGTACTATTTTACCTTTTTCAGAATATTCAAGGAATGCCTTTATCCCTGCCACTCCTTCGGATGCTGTCCTTGTAATATCGATCTGGTCGGAACGCAGTGTCGAATAAACTTTCATTTCGTATCTGGCTCTCGATACGGCTACATTTAATCTTCTCCAACCACCATCGCGATTCAGTGGACCAAAGTTTAAACTAATCTTACCATCTTTATCTGGTCCATAACCCATTGAAAATAAAATAACATCACGCTCATCGCCCTGAACATTTTCCAGATTCTTAATAAAAATCTCTTCATTTAGCTGCTTTGCCACTAATTCCATTTCAGGATTTTTCACAAAGGCTTCAGTCAATAAGTCATCAATTAAATTTTGCTGGGTCGAACTAAATGTAACAATACCTATGCTCCTATGAGAAAGAACTGGGTCTGTCAATCGTCGAAGCACCTCTTCAACAATTGCAGCCGCTTCAAATTTATTTTGCCGTGTCTTGCCCCTATCATAAAAGCCGGGAACATGAATGTTATTCACCTTTGTAGCAATATCATCGGGCGAAGGGAAAGTCATTAATTTATTGTCATAATAGTTGGAGTTACTGAAAGCGATCAAACTTTCATGTTTGCTCCGATAATGCCATAACAGGTGCTTGGAAGGAATAGACAAAGCCAGGCAATCATCCAAAATACTTTCCAAATCCTCTTTCTCAGCATTCTCTTCATCAAAATTACTGGTTGAAAAGAAGCTGGTAGGTGGCATTTGTTTGGGATCTCCAACCACAATCACATTCTTTCCACGGGCAATTGCACCAACGGCTTCACATGTTGGCATTTGCGAAGCTTCATCAAAAACAACCAAATCGAATTTAGAATGATCAACATCAAAATATTGAGCTACCGATATCGGACTCATCAACATACATGGACACATTCGTGGCAACAAGTTTGGAATTAAATCAAACAGCTTCCGCACCGACATTCCCCGGCCTTTGCTCCGAATAGCTCGCTGGAGTATTCCTATCTCTGAACTTTGGGAAGCTTCCTTGGTAAACGAAGGAATCGAAGATGCCAGTTTGGAGTACAATTCAGCTTTTGTAAGTTCCTCGAAATACTTACTCTTCTCTTTGAATTTCCTGATCTTATTTTCGAACAGTTTCCCGTTAAACGCAGACAACTGCGGATCATGGGAAATAATACGTTCTGAACATTGCCGATATAAAGCCTTCTTGAAAGAATTGACAACCTCTTCATTTTTTAGCTTTCCACTTCTATATGTTGAAACAACCGGTTCAAGACCGAATTTCAAACACTTTTCTACTGCCAGATTCCAACTCGTCCAATCCCTTAACGAATCAAGATTTTCATTCCATTTTTGAGCCTTTTGCTTCCAAATTTCAATCCAATCGAGGGTTTTATCTTCAGTATCAGAAAAGCTAATACTTAATAATTCAAACAAACGGGTTTCCGTTTCTTTTATCCGGTCATTAATGCCGATGAACGTTTGCAATATCTTTCCATTAACTTCAATGTAAGTTCGGGAACCTTCTGAGAGTTGAACTGAAAGGTTTGTTCGTATCTTCCTGGCCAACAAAGGATCACCAGTTAAGCTTACCGTAAATTGGTGTATTCTTATAACAGCTTCACATATTTGAATCAACTTAGTCCAGTCACTATTTCCGCTATTCCAAAGAAAGTCCAACGTTTTGGAAAGCATAGGTGCGTTCTCATCCAGAATTTCCTGTTCTTGTTTGTAAAGGATTAATCTTTCCAAGTAAGCAACAACATTCTGCTTGTATACTTTTCCGGACTTTGACATCGGATTAAGTGATTTCAAAACCTTATTTTGCTCCAGCCATCGGGGCAAGAACCATTTTTCTGAAGCTGAGTTCCATGAAGCCAATCCAGACTCAGCATCAAATTGCAAAATACTTTTATTGAAATCATTGAGTAATTCCTGTCGATAGCTATCTCGTTTTATTCCATGTCGGGAAAGTTCAATGATGTTTCCAAGTGTGTTTTCAACATTTCCGGCACTCATTATTTCGGCAGGAGTACCAGGTAGACTGAGGAGTTCTTTGGACAATTGAGTTGCGGCCAAATCCTGTTCCCTGCTATAAATAGAAGTATCTATTTTCAACAACTCGCGTAATTCGTTACGGCTTTGATTCAATTGTATCAATAACCCGATATAGGTAGAGATCAATTCAAAAGCACTTGCCTTTGCCTGTTGACTATATGATGTTGTTTTTATTTCGGCCAAAGGATGGTTAAAAGGGTGTCCACAAAGTGATCCCACGTTTTGCAGTTCTTCGACTATTTCCGTGTATTCAACAAATTTGTCACTATTTAATCCATCCAAAAATCGTTCTTCCAGAGTAATGCAATCAGAAGCGCCATTCATTTGTGCATATCCGGTAAAACAATCGAACAAGGAAAATCCTGATTGATGTTGTTTATGAAGCGATTCCACATAATCATTAAGCTCAGTTCTAAGAGTATGCAGTCTTTCGGCTTCAGTTTGATATTCCAGCGGAGATGACTTTTTTACCACTTCTGTTGTTTTCTGTAACTGCTCCAGAATGGTTGATTTTTTCGATTTGTTGGAATATAATTCCAGACAAAACGGATCAAGTCCAATATCTGTCAACCTCTTTTGAACAACCGAAAGTGCAGCCATTTTTTCTGCAACAAACAAGACTTTTTTCCCTTGATAAAGGGCATTGGCAATAATATTGGTAATGGTCTGCGATTTACCTGTTCCAGGAGGACCATGTAAGACAAAACTTTTATCCTGAACTGCGGCACAAATGGCTTCAAGCTGCGATGAGTCGGCACTTATCGGTAAAGCTATATCGGAAGGTAGGTATTCCTGGTCAAGATTTGATTCCACAACGAGTGTTTCACTCGTTTCCCATTCCATTTTGCCTGAAATAAGACTGGCAACGATTTTGTTTTCCTTTAATTTATCAGCATTGTTGTGGATATCGTTCCACATGATAAATTTGTTAAAGGAAAAAGTTCCTAAAAAAGCCTCCTCTTCAACATCCCAGCGTGTTTGCGCCATTATTCCCTGCCGAACAATGTTGAATATTCGTTTTACATCAACACCACTTTCATCTCTTGGAAGTTCATCCAATCCATTGATTATTATTCCAAAGTCTTGCCTGAGCATCTCCAACAAAGTAATATTCATCAATGTTTCCTCTTCGCGACTTCGGATCACGTACCCCTTTTGTGCTGATTTTCGAATGATTTCAATTGGCAACAAAAGTAGTGGTGCATAACGGGGTAACTCACTTTTAGGTGTTTCATACCACTTCAGAAATCCAAGTGCCAAATAAAGTGTATTTGCTCCGTTTTCCTCCAATGATACTCTGGAGGAACGGTACAGTTTTGTCAACGCAGAACTCAGTTCGCCTTCTGTCAAATACGAGCGAAGCCGTTTGTGGACTAATTCATGCTTCAACAAGTCAACAATGGGATCTGATTGATTTACGGCCTGGTAAACTCCGGAAATGCTCAACGGATTTGCCCAATCATTTGGTTTAGGTAAAACCTGAGACTCATCGCCATCAGCAAGTGCATCCTCAAAGGAACCAAGACTTACCGAAATAAGTTGAATGGTGTTTTGAGTCACCCGTAGGTTAAGAAGGTTATTCCGTAAACTCAGGTCTAATAATTTCCGTTCCCAGAGCTTTTGTTTAGTAAAAGTAGTTGCTTGTTCTGGAACATCTAGTCTTTCAACTAAAATGCTATTGGGAGCATCAACAAAACGGGAAATTTCCTGAAATTCAACAATCTCCCATCCATCAGAGGTTTTTATTCTTTGTGGCAATGGCTTTATTCCACTGAACCGAGCTCTTTTTATATCGACAAATAGAAGAAAATTGTCTTCATTAACCAGTTTGTAGTTTGCATCATTCATTGCCTCGTCAAAAGAAAACGAATGACCCGCATTCATGCAAGTTGATTCCACCAAACCAATTTCATTAATGCCGCTTGCAGTGCGTTTTTTTAACAACGAAACATCATCGTTAACACTATCCGGGAAAGTTTGGTCAACTAACCAACTACCTACAAAGGCATGTCCTTTAATTACAGTCAACAGGGGATTTAATCCAACCGCTTCCAGGCAACTGGCGTACAAAATGGCCATATCAATGCAGGTAGCAAGTTTTTGTGAAAAAATAGTATCACACATCCTGATGCGTTGGCCTTCTCTTTCAAAACTTGCAGGAGGTGAGCAATAAACAATTCCAAGTCCGGCGATTGCTTCATAAATGGCAGCCATTTGCTTTTTAACGCGATCAGGATTTAAGCTCTGATAGGCATCAAATGAAGGGTCTCCAGTCCAACGTTTAAGTATCTCTGAAGCTGATTTGATTATTTTTGATAGTTCCGGATGGTTTGGGGTAACAAATGCTGCCAGCATTTCAGGCAAAATGCCAATGCCATTCCATTGGTCGTATGCAAGTATGTCAACTGTATAATTCTTCTTGAGCAGAATCCCATCATTCGAGGAAATAGTCAAGCTTAGCTCCCCCAATATCCTTTCAGTCAATTCTGAAAGAAATCTTGCAGAAAGTTTCAAATTCTTCACATCTAATTCCAGCCTTTGATTCTTTGGGATCAATTCAATTCGATGTTCCCAATTATTTGCGAACTCCGGATCGCATGTGATTTTGACCTGAATATCAGTTATAACTTCATCAGAGCAATTTTCAATACTAAGTTTTCGTATAAGCGGTACTCGGTTTTGTTGAATGGCATAATTTGCGACAGGTGTGTGTGTAAATTCAACTTTGGGGAGAATAACAGTTTCAGTCATAATTTCAGGTAGTCAAATAAGAATACTAAATGAAAATAGTTGTACTTCACTATTTTGCATCATTCGACCATAAAATTAAATAATTCATTCAACAATAAGGGTATAAAATCTAATAGATTTTGTGCACTTATATTTTTTGCTCAGAACTCTAATTAAAACAACATGAAAAAACTCCAATTCCAGCTTGTTTTGTATGCCGCAAATATCAGCCAATTCTTTTAAATAGCTGTTCATCTTTTGATTGGAATAAATTGGAAGTAATCGATTGACAGAACTGCTCTCGATTCAATTTTAAAAGCACCCGATTTGAAACTATTTTACTAGCATCAACTTGAGCCAAATTTAATTGAAATACAAAGAGTTACGTCATTTATAGAAACCTAATACAGAATTTCTAAATAGGTCTCGCTATAGTTCCGGATCCCCTTGTCCATAGTTATTGTCCATGCCGGGGCATCATAAAAAAAACGCCGCAATCATTTCGATTACAGCGTTTTATATTTTCAAAAAGTGACCCAGCTGGGATTCGAACCCAGGACCCCATCCTTAAAAGGGATGTGCTCTACCTGCTGAGCTACTGAGTCATCCTCATGTGCTTTTGTTTTTCAAAAGCGGATGCAAAAATATGTTTTTCATTTCAAACTATCAACTATATATTGAATAAATTCAAATATAACTTTCAACATACTGATATTCAGAAGCAAATTCGATAAATTAACAATTCAACTAGTGACTTGTTTAAATTTCGCCCAACAAACAAATATTTGATTTATAAAAAACCTATCCTAAGTAAACAAATTCCTATTTTCGCCTCCCGTATTCGACCGGAAATTGAGCTACAAGTAATTTGCAGTTTCATAAAATACGAACGAATAAACACCGTTTTACCCTAAAAACTCTTGCAATGAACATTCAAATGGTTGATCTGTACAATCAATATCTCAAAATAAAGGACGAAATTGATCATGAAATTCAGGAAGTTATTCGCACATCGGTATTTGTAAAAGGTGGAAAAGTGCTGGACCTGGAAAAGAATCTGGAAAAATATTTGAATATAAACCACGTGATTACCTGTGGAAACGGAACCGATGCCTTGCAAATTGCCCTTATGGCTTTAGACCTGAAAGAAGGCGATGAGGTAATTACAACACCATTCACTTTTGTTTCGACCCTTGAAGTCCTGGCCCTTATGAAACTTAAACCGGTATTGGCTGATGTCGATCCTAACACCTTTACTATCAGTCCTGAATCTGTTTTGAGGTGCATCACGAAAAATACGAAAGCAATTGTTCCGGTTCACCTTTACGGACAATGTGCCAACATGGAATCGCTTATGGATATCGCCAAAAACAAAAGGCTTTTTATCATTGAAGATTCGTGCCAGGCTTTGGGAACCGATTTTATTTTCAGAAATGAAAAAGTTGCAAAAGCTGGAACGTTGAGTGATATTGCCTGTAATTCGTTCTTTCCGACGAAAAACCTCGGGGCATTTGGCGATGGTGGAGCCCTTTATTCAAACAACGATGACCTTGCACAAAAAATGCGTTCGATTGCCAATCATGGTATGGGCAAACGGTATTATTACCAGCAGATTGGCATGAACTCGCGACTGGATGCCATGCAAGCCGCCATTTTAGATGTAAAGCTAAAATACCTCGATGAATACATCGCTGCACGACAAAGTGCTGCTGCTTTTTACGATGTTGAATTGTCCGGAATTCAGGAAATCTCAATACCAGCAAGGGTTTCGTACAGCACACATACTTTTCACCAGTACACAATAAAGGTTCCCGGATGTCGCGATGAACTTCAGAAACAGTTAAAAGAAAAAGGGATTCCCAGTATGATCTATTACCCCTTGCCTTTGCACCTTCAGGAAGCATATCGTTATTTAGGCTACCAAAAAGGTGATTTCCCTATATCTGAAAAACTTTCGGAACAAGTATTATCTTTGCCCATGCACACCGAATTAACAGAGGAACAACTTAAATACATTACCTCCACAATTCGTGAATTTTTCATCTAATGGATACAGTTTATTTTGCTCACGAAACCGCAGTTATTGATCCGAATTGCACAATTGGCGAAGAAACCCGAATTTGGCATTTCTCGCATATTATGTCGGGTTGTATCATTGGCAACCAATGTTCTATCGGCCAAAACGTAGTGATTTCGCCGGAAGTCAAAATTGGTAACCGGGTGAAAATTCAGAACAATGTATCGGTTTACACAGGTGTAATCTGCGAGGACGATGTTTTTCTGGGTCCATCGGCCGTATTTACCAATGTGATTAATCCGCGTAGTGCAATTTCGCGAAAGGATGAATATAAGCCAACCCTTGTACAAAAAGGTGCCACCATTGGGGCAAATGCAACGATTGTTTGCGGCATTTCAATTGGTCGTTTTGCTTTTATTGGCGCCGGGGCTGTTGTAACGAAGAATATTCCAGATTATGCGCTGGTTGTTGGAAATCCGGCCCGCCAAACTGGTTGGATGAGCGAATTCGGGCATAAATTAAAATTCGATCCAAATGGGAACGCTATCTGTCCGGAAAGCAGAGCGCAATACCGATTGGAGAATGGGAAAGTGACTAAAATTTAAAAAATCAATATGTTTTCAGAAAAAAAGATACGATTTGCTGTTGTCGGACAAGGACATATCGGCAAACGTCACGCTGAAATGATTCTTCGTAATCCTCAGGCAGAATTGACCGCTGTTTGCGATATCTGTTCGGCTGAAGAATGTAAAACCTCCTATCAAGAGGTTCCTTTTTATAGTTCAATCGACGAGTTGCTCGAAAAAGAAACGAATCTGGATGTTCTAAATATTTGTACCCCAAATGGTTTACATGCCGGAATGGCACTCAAGGCGCTCGAAAAAGGCCTGCACGTGGTGATTGAAAAGCCGATGGCGTTGACCAAAACCGATGCCGAAAAGGTTGTTTTCAAGTCGCTTGAAAAAAATCGGA
>Ga0302288_1002350_pt1 | contig 11213 bp, 7 predicted proteins | sample III_Fen_N1_1_FD_194549 | JGI IMG/M metagenome (GOLD analysis project Ga0302288, IMG submission 194549) | Peat permafrost microbial communities from Stordalen Mire near Abisko, Sweden - III_Fen_N1_1 | ecosystem: Environmental > Terrestrial > Soil > Wetlands > Permafrost | place: Sweden: Abisko...
TCATTAGATCATCAGTCAATTTTAATTTTCTCTTTTTTGATTTATTATTTACTTCAGATGCTGCATCAGTTAACTCATTTAAAATACTATTAATTTTCAAATTACTTTGCTCCCAATCCATTGTAACTGTTTGCATTAATTGTTCAACAGTAGCAATAAATGAATCTACATTCGATAATACAACAGTTTCTGTTGAAATTATTGGTGAAGATTTTTCATATAAGGTTTTAAATTGTTTTATCTCAACAAGTAAATTTTCAAATTCAATTTGAATTCCTATCGTATTTCCCATATAATGAAGTTATTATAATATCCCAGTAATATTAAAAGTTAATTTACAGAAATGCTAGTACGAATAATAGAGTATAAACGTTTCGTTTATGCTCCCTTCATCTGTTCAATATATTCTGATGGCGAAACACCAAAATACGATTTAAAGGTACGAGAGAAATAATGAGGATCGGAAAAACCAACTTCATAAGCAACTTCCGAAATGTTTTTACCACTCGCAACAAGCAAGCCTGCAGCACATTTCATTTTTTGCATGCGAATAAAATCGTGTGGTGTAATTTTTAATATTGCATTGATTTTTTTATTCAAATTGGTTCGATGCATTCCCATTTGTTTACTCAATGCTTCAACACCAAAACTATCGTCAGAAAGATGCTCTATAACTAATTGTTGAACCTTTTCTATGAATTGTTTGTCAACTGAATTGGCTGCTATGTGGTCGAGTGCATTTTCGTTAAGGCAATATTTTCGTTTTAAGTTTTCACGATTTATTATCAAATTCGATAATTTCAAAACTAAAAGTTTCGAATCAACAGGCTTAATTAAATAATCGTCAACGCCTGTTTGAATTCCTTTCAGAACATCGTACTCATCTTTTTGAGATGTCAACATTACAATTGGAATATGACTTGTATCTATATCATTTTTAAGCATTACGCTCAATGTTATTCCATCCATAACGGGCATTACCACATCCGATAAGATTAAATCGGGCATAGTGTCTTTAATCATATCATAGGCATTTTGCCCATCAACAGCCTCTATTACTACAAAATAATCACTCAACTGACTTGCAATTGCTGTTCGAACTTCTTCCTGATCATCAACAAGTAAGATAACTTTATCTTTCAACATCAAACGATCTTTGTCGTTGATAATTTCAATTTGAAGCTCTGATTTAACTTGTGGTAATATTTGTGGTAATTCAACAATTTCGCTACTTGCAGTACAAGCACATTTGAAATGTAGAATAAACTCTGTTCCAACCTCAACTTTCGATTTTACTTCCCAATCGGCAGAAAGTAATTCCAAAAATTCCTTACATATTTGCAAACCAAGTCCCGTTCCTTTTTCGCCTTTGGTTCCATAACTTGAAACAACTTCTTTTTTCAGCAAAATTGCTTGTAAAACGTCTGGTTCCATACCAACTCCAGTATCGCGAATGCCAAAATCAAAACCAGTAGAACTTGGTCGAACATACATCAGAATTTTATCGTCTTTCGATGTGTATTTCAATGCATTATTTACCAAATTCCGAACAATTGTTTCCAATAAATCAATATCTATTTCAACCTCAATATTCTTAGGTGTTTGAATTTCTATTGACACTCCTTTTTCGGCTATGAGTGCTATATAAAAACTTCGAACTTTTTCAAGGAATGGAATCAGATTAACCGTTTCGTTTCGCACTTCAATTTTACCAGTTTGCGAACGCGACCAATGTAAAAGATTTTCTAATATCTGAAAAAAGCCATGCGCCGATTTATTTATCAAGTCGGTAAATTCGCGTTTTTTATCATTATTAAACACATCAAATCGAGTATACAACTGATCCGAAAGTCCCATAATTGCTCCAATCGACGAACGCAAATCGTGCGAAATAATTGAAAATAGTCTATTTTTAGTAGCATTCGATTCTTCCAATAAAGCATGTTGCACTTTCAATTCTTCGTTCATTTGGCTTATTTCCTCAACCCTTTCTTTAATTTTTTGTTCGAGGTTTATATTTTCAGAAACTATATTTCGCATTCGCAAATACATATATGCCCATATTGCTAATACTAATAGAATTATTAGCATTAACTTAAACCAAAGCTGTTTCCAAAATGGCGGAGAAATATGAATAAATACATGAACCTGATTTTTACCAGCACTACCATCTTTGGTTTGAGCTCGCACTATAAATTCATAATTCCCAGGTTCAATATTTGTATAATTAGCAAAATGTCGATTATCAGCAAAATACCAGTCTTTATTGACACCTTTAAGCATGTACCAATATTTCACATTTTGATGATTGCTATAATCGAGCAATGAAAAATCGAACGACAAGTAGTTTTCATTATAGTTCAAATCGAGATACAAAGAATCGTGAACTGTTTTGTATATGGATTTTTCAAAAAGTTTTATCTCCGAAATAATTAAAGGTAACTGCGTTATAGTTTTCTTTATTCGTTTGGGATTGAAGATATTAAATCCATTATTTCCTCCAAAACAAAGTTGTCCATCAGATGTTTTCCATGTTGCATTTGGCTCAAATTCATCATTTTGCAAACCATCGTCTTTGGTAAAAGTTGTAATTTCTTTATTCGAAACATTTAATTTACACAGACCTTTGTAACTCGAAATCCAGATGTTTCCCATTTCATCATCCAAAAGTCCAAATAAGGTATTTGTTGGTAAACCATTATTTGTTGTATAATGCTTGAAAATAGTCTTTCCTTTTTCAATACAATTTAATCCTTGTCCACGAGTTGTAATCCAAATATTTCCTTGTTTATCTTCGAGAATGCAACGGATATTATTTCCACTAATTGAAGTACTATCTTTAGAATTATTTACATAGGCTTTCAAGCATTTAGTTTTAGGATTATAATTGAATAATCCATCTTGCAAACTACCAATCCAAATTGAGTTATGGGAATCTTGATAGAGCGTTTTTACCGAATGTTCAAATGCGATTGAAGCAGGTTTAAATTGTATTATTTTCTTTGCATTTGCATCAAAGGTAAATAGACCTTTAGTAGCTCCAATCCACAACGTTCCCGATTTATCGAAAAGCAAGTCAATAACATTCAAATCGGCATAAAAGCTAACAATTCCTGAGCTTGAGTACTGAAATAATCCATCGGTTGAACCAATATACAAATTACCAAGATTGTCTTCAACCATTGTATTAGCTCGTATAGAACTTATGTCACTATTTTTACCCGACAAATGAGTAAAGCTACCTTTGCTTTTATCGAATCGAAAAACACCAGACTTTTGCGTACCGATGTACAGATTTTGTTTTTTATCTTGGTAAATACTTAATACATAACTGTCAGTCAAGCCATTCGACGGTTTTGAAGAATAATAAGTGAACAATATTTTTTTAGATGCATAATATTGAATCCCTTCAAATTTTAAACCAAGCCAAATGGTTCCAAACATATCTTCATAAACATCACGAACAAAATTACTTTTCAAGCCTTTTTCGGCAGTTGCATCGGCAATTAAATGTTGGCGTTTGTTTGTTTTCGTATCAAGTACAGATACACCATTTGTCATTGTTGAAATCCACAAACATTTGCGTTTGTCGAGCAACATTCGGTTAATTGTTGCAGGAACTTTATCGGTTACGTTTGGTAATGGAATAGTAGCAAATCGATTATTTTTAATATCATATTTAAGCAAAACAGTATTGCTTGAAACCCACACAAAACCATCGTTACTGGGTAATGCACAATGTACTTCAGAATCGGGCAAACTATCTTTCATTGCCTGAGCAGACCAATGGAGTAATGATGTAGTTTTGATGTTATATTTAAACAAACCGTTATTAGTTCCAAACCAAATATTACCTTGTAAATCGTTTTTTATTGAGAATATTTTAGTTTGTAATAATTTGTTTTTGGGCAAAAATCGGCGATAGTTTTTCGTACTTTTTTCATAATAGTAAACACCTTTATCGGTACCAAACCACATGTTTCCTTCGGGCGATTTAAAGATATCGAGAACGACATTTCCAGGCAAACTACTGGAATTGTCCGACTTCAAAAATCGTTCGAATGTGCCTTTATTTTTATTCAGTTTATTTAAACCATTTTGTGTACCAACCCACAAATTATCATCATCGTCTTCGCCAATCGATTCCACAACATCGCTACTGATGCTTGTAGAATCATTTTCAATATTTGCATAGACTTGAAAGGTATTTCCATCGTATCGGCACAATCCACTTGACTCAACCGACAACCACATTACACCTTGTTTATCTTGAAAAATTCGACGAACGGTAACACTTGGCAAGCCATGTTCATCTGTTATTTGTTTAAACGAAATGGGAGTTTCTTGCGAAAAGCTTGAAAGGGGTAAAAAGCTAATTAGGGATAAGATTATAGAAATAAATCGAATCGAAAAAGCAGTTTTTTTACAAGAAAGAAATTGTTGAACAATCATCACATTTTACCCTTAGTTTTCAAATATACAAAACATTCTGAAAAAAAGATATTTGAAGAAATTTATTACGAAAAAGGTATTAAATACGATTAAGTTAAAGAGTGAATATTAATCGTAGAAAAAACAAGGTTCGAGCGGACTTGCAGTCCGTTCGTTACACAAAATAGAAGCACGGACTACAAGTCCGCGCTAGCCAAGTATTAATAATCGAAAATCAGATTAATTAACAATTACGTTATTCGACTTTCTCATTAAAAACAAAACAATCCCCAAGCATAAAATAGTACTAATACCACAAGCTAGAAATCCAATATTTGCACCATATTTTTGTGTGATAGTTCCTGCAAAAAAGTTCCCAATTGGAGTCGTTCCCATAAAAGCTAAACCATAAATACTCATCACCCTACCCCTATATTCATTGTCAATAGAAAGTTGAATCGTAGAATTCGCCGAAATAAGAAACATCATATTTAATAAACCTACAATGGGAGCAAAAGCAAGTGAAAGATAGAATTGAGACACAAAACCAAGTCCAACTAATGCCAAACCAAGGAATAAACCACTTCCAAACAAAATGTAAGGATTAGGACCTTTTTTCGATTTCGACGATACAAACATAGCTCCGAACATAGAACCGATTCCCATAATAGAAAGTATGCTTGAATATGTTTGAGCATCGTGATGTAAAACTTCTTTCACAAAAACGGGAACCAATACCGTAGTATTCATTGCAAAAGTTCCAACAACAATTACCGAAAGTAAAGTTCTACTCACTTTTTTATTATTCGCAATATATTGAATTCCTGCCCAAGCTTCATACATCACGCTAGTAACTTTCTTTGTTATAGGTTTAACATGTACTTTCACAAATGCCACACAAATAATAACAGCAATAAAGCTTAAACTATTAATTAAAAAGCAAAGATTTATACTTCCATAAACCAAAATTATACCTGCTAGTGCTGGCCCTAATATTCGAGCAATATTGACAATTACGCCATTTAGTGCAATTGCTCCCATCAAATCGTCACGCCCAACCATTTCGATAAGGAATGATTGACGAACCGGCAAATCAAACGTATTGAGCAAGCCAATAAATGATGCTAACAACAAAATATGCCAATATTGAATGTGTCCCGAATAGAGCAAAATGGTAAAAGCCACAGCCTGTAACATCATCAAAATTTGAATAACCATCAAAAACTTCTTCTTAGGAAATCGGTCAACATATACTCCAGCAAATAAAGAAAGTAAAAGTATGGGAGCATATTGGCAAACACCTAAAATACCAAGCAAAAACGCCGATTTTGTCATGCTGTAAACGAGCCATGTTTGAGCCGTGGTTTGCATCCAAGTACCAAGCAACGATACACATTGACCAAACCAGAAAAGACGAAAATTCCGATGACGTAAAGCCGAAAATGTCTGTAAAAATGTTTCTTTTTTAAAATAACGAAAGCCCATTATATGGTTTTAAATTTACCAATACAAAAATACAAAAGATAGCCGTGGAATTATTGATTTTAATGATTTATTAAACTATTATTTTAATTTATATTAATTATCCTACAATTCTTTAACACTAAATATCAAATACTTAAAAAATATTTTAGTTTTTTTTCAATATTATTTAAAATATTAATAGAACTTGTTCGTCAAGGAACATAAATGATCATTATAATGAAATCTGAAGAATCGGAAAAAATTGGGAAAGTATATAACTCGGAACGGAGACGTCTGCTCGGGTATATAAAGAAGAGGATTTCCGACAGTTTAGATGCTGAAGATATTCTGCAGGATGTTTTCTACCAACTAACAATTGGATTTCAAGAATATAGAACTATTGAAAATATTACAGCGTGGATTTATCGAGTAACCGATAATCGAATTATCGATTTATTTCGAAAAAAGAAAACGGAAACATTTAGTCAAATTGAAAAGAAATATCACGACGATGGACCAATTTCGCTTGAAGAATTAATCCCCGATTTAGGAAACTCGCCCGAAGAAGAAGAACTGAAACAAAAGATTTGGGAGACGATAGAAAAAACGCTGAAAGAAATACCACAAGAACAAAGTACTGTATTTATTGCAAATGAATTTGACGAAATAAGTTTCAATGAAATATCAGAAAAAACTGGAATTGGAATCAATACCTTAATATCTCGAAAGCGATACGCAGTATTAGCATTAAGGGAAAATTTAAAAACATTGTATAACGAATTAACTAAAAATTAAAAAAATGAGAGTATTTAAATTTGTAGGCATGGGCATCCTTGGAGTTGCTGCAATAGGATTGTTTATATTAGGTACCATGCACCTATGGAACTGTTTAATTCCTGTATTATTTCACGGACCAATCGTAACCTACTGGCAAACAGCAGGATTATTAATTCTATCTAAAATTCTTTTCTCAGGATTTGGATGTTGTAAGCACCATAAAAAAAGACATCATGATAATTGTTGTGATGGTGAACATCATGGTCATAAAAGTTGGTGGAAACATTTTCACAACATGAAACATGACTCAAACTGTTGTTCAAAAACGGAATAATTCTATTATCATAACATCATAAAAAAAACAGTATTAACAATCAAAATTTAGATGATAGTTAATACTGTTTTTCTTTTAAGAAAATAGAAATCTTTAATTTAAAATAAATCGTTCGACAACCTCTGCAACACCATTTTTATTATTCGATGCAACAATAACATCGGCTTTGTCTCTTAATTCGGGCGTTACATTATCGACCCACACTCCTAGCCCAGCGTATTCAACCATACTAAGGTCGTTGCCAGCATTTCCTACGGCAATTATTTCTTCTTGTTTTATACCAAGATGTTCAGCCAATATTGCTAAACTATTTGCTTTATCAACTCCATCGGGAACTACTTCGAGGAAAAATGGTTTTGAAAGCGAAACCATTAAATCGGGACGAGATTTTTTTAATTTTTCACCAACCGCTTTCAAGTGGCTTGGTTCTTCAAGCATCAAGCATTTTACTGCCGATTGATTAACCGCAGTTTTAAAACATGATACACGATTGTGTTTCATACCTGTCAATCTTTTTTCAACTTCAATATAATCGCTATCGGTTTCACTTACAATTTTCCCATCGATATAGGTAATGATATGAACATTATTCAAAACACTAAATTCATGAAGTTCGTGTATTTGTTCTTTCGTAAGGCTACGTTCATAAAACACCGTATCTTCTTTTAAATTGGTAATAATTGCACCATTAAACGATAGCATAAAAGAGCCATATTTTGCAAGTTCCAATTCTTCGGCATATTTAGTCATAGCAGGTGTTGGACGACCCGAAGCTAATACTACATAAACGCCCAATTCCTGCGCTTTCATTAGCATTTCTTTATTCTTTTTCGATATCTTATGATTATCGGTAAGTAGCGTATCGTCCATATCGAGGACAAGCATTTTGTACTTCATAACTTGTGAATTAAATTCCTTTGCAAAGGTACAGCTTTTTTGATACGGGATTCTCGCATTTTTATTGGTGTAAATTAACCGTTTAACTTAATTTATATTGCATTTTATTCATACTTTTGTTTTAATATATAATAACAACAGAACTCATGTCACCCAAGAAAAACAAAAAAATAACAGTAAACGATTATATTAAAGCCAACCGAAAAGGAAGTCGCGATGCGGCTCTTGAAGGTAAAACAGGCTTTGTTGCAAAGCACAAAATTCACAAAGGCGAAAAAACATATACCCGAGTAAAAAAGAATTGGCTTGATGATGTTGAATAATTTCAATATTTTTACATTCAATTAATTCAACAAAACGCATGGTTGGCACTTCAAAAACATGTAACAAACGTATTGTTTTACTTCAAATTGTTTTTGCAGTTCTTTGCCTTTCCTTTAGCTTTACAACTCAAGCACAAGTTAGCTTTAATGATTTTAAAACCATCCCCACTGGTTCTGCTCCTACAGTTGTTTGCATTGGCGATCTCAACAATGACAGTAGAAATGATGTCGTTTTATGTACTGGATTTGGAGTCGACGATGACCCTGTAAATGACAATAAAAGCTTTGTTTTTATTCAAAATGAATTGGGCGAATTATCGAATCCTGTTAAATATCCTAATTCTAAATTCACTCCATACGCAGCGACTATTTGCGATGTCAATAACGATAGTCTCAACGACCTAATCATTGGCTATGACGATAGTATTGGAATATTTTTTCAGAATAAAACAGGCACACTTAATCCTATTAAAAGTTTCTATTCTGGTAGTTTCAATCGCATTGATGGAATAAGCACTGGCGATTTAAATAACGACGGTTTGTCTGATATTGCAATCTCACATTTCAGCGCATCGGTTATTACTGTTTTATATCAAAAATTATCGGGTGGTTTTATAAATAAATCATTTGCCTCACCTAACAATTCAACCGATCATGTAATTGAAGTTGGTGATATTAACAACGATAAACGCGACGACATAGTACTTTCAATGTCCGATGGTTTATATATTTACAATCAAACATCAGCTGGCAAGCTCAATAACTTTGTAACATATAAAAATGGTAATTTGGCTACCCCAGCAAGTGGATTATCAATTGGTGATTTAAATAATGATGGCTTGAAAGACATTGTTCAAACAATATCGGGTGAATCACCCAATGCTTCTGTATTACAATATTTACAAGATAAAAATACTAGTTTAATGATTGGCCCATCAAACTTAGTTGCATATCAAACTCCTGAACCAGTAAAAATTGCAGACCTCAATTGCGATAAAAAAAATGAAATAGTAGTTGCAAATGGAGGCACACAAACACTTACTATTTATGAGCAAAATGCAAATATCTTTAGCAATTATAATACTGTAACAATAAACGATGCCAATCATTACAGCCCTTATGGATTATGCGTTGGCGACATTAATTATGATGGGTTAAACGATATAGTTTTAGCCGATTATAAAAATGGACTAATTGTTCTTTACAACAAATCAAAAGCTAAAGGTGCTTGTTGCCCAATACTAGGAAAAATGCAAACACCCACAGGTTTAAATGCCATATGTACAAATGGAGTAACGGCTACATATAAGGCAAAACATAATATCGACGATCAAATCATTTGGAATCTTTATCCGTTCGAAGCAGGAACTATCGATTGGTCTGATAACGATAGTTGTATAATAACTTGGAGCGATACATGGCATGGAAAAGCATCTGTTAGTGTTAGAGCATATCATACATGTGCCACAATTTCATCTCGTCCCTTGGTAATAACTGTTCATACACCAAAACTCAACATTGGCAACGACACTTTACTTTGCGTTAATGCAACGCTTTCAATACATGCTAACGATGAATTCGATTCATATAAATGGAGTAATAATTCTACCGATTCAATAATCAATGGAACATGTCCCAATATATATTTTGTTCAAGCAAGCAATATCTGCGAAACACAATACGATACAATTACCCTTTCTGCTCGTACAAGCCCAAACATCAATTTAGTTTCCGATAGTATTTTATGCCCCAATGCATCAATAACTTTTGATGTTACATTAACGGGAAACAATGCATATATTTGGCAAGATGGTTCCGACAAACCACAATTCACAACAACGAAAGCTGGAACATTTACCGTTAAAGTCACAAATTCGTTTAACTGTTCAAGTAGCAAATCGGTAAATGTAAAATCGCTTATCAAACCGAGCATTAGCTTACCCAACGACACTATTTTCTGCAATAGCGTTTCACTCCCCCTTCAGATTCAATGCCCTTCGTGCAAGTATGTTTGGAATAATGGTGTAAACAGTTCTTCTATATCAGCAATACAAGCAGGAACATATCGAGTAACAGCAACAAATGTTTGCGGAACAACTAAAGATAGCATCATAATATCATTATCGCAATCACCACAAAACAAGCTTTTTACCGACACAATTCTTTGTAAAGGTTCAACTCTAGTATGCAATCTAGGAAACATTTCTGGTAAATGTTCATACCTCTGGAACGATGGTTCTATCGATTCAATTCGTAGTATTAATCAAGCAGGAAATTATTCTGTTATAATCACCAATTCGAATCATTGCAGTAGCAACAAATCGGCAAATATTTCACAAAATACAATTCCTCAATTTCTGCTACCAAACGATACCAGTTACTGCGATTCAATACAATTACAACTAGATATCACAACCAATAACTGCACATATCTTTGGAACGATTTATCGACAAATGCACAACGAACAATATCAAAAGACGGAATCTATATTGTATCTGTCACAAATATCTGTGGTACAAAAACCGATACATTAGTCGTCAATAAATTCGATTGTCTATCGTACCTCGAAGTTCCATCGGCATTTTCACCAAACGACGATAACAATAACGACATAATCTATGCTCTCGGTCGAAATGTTTCAAATATCGATTTCAAAATTTTTAACCGTTGGGGACAATTAATGTTCGAAAGCAACGACCTCAAAAAAGGTTGGGATGGCAACCTCAACGGCAAAAAAGCCGAAGAATCGGTTTATGTATTTTACATAAGCGGAACATCAACTACCGATGGACATTCCATTATTGAAAAAGGAACAATAACACTTATTCGCTAAGATGATAAAAAAGCTATTAGCATATTTGTTGTTTTATTTTTGGGTAAATAATTGTTTTTCCCAAGATGTTCATTTTTCTCAATTTTACAATACACCTCAACTCATTAATCCAGCACTTATAGGCGATGGAACAATGAAAGGCCGATTGATTTT
>Ga0302288_1002354_pt1 | contig 11199 bp, 7 predicted proteins | sample III_Fen_N1_1_FD_194549 | JGI IMG/M metagenome (GOLD analysis project Ga0302288, IMG submission 194549) | Peat permafrost microbial communities from Stordalen Mire near Abisko, Sweden - III_Fen_N1_1 | ecosystem: Environmental > Terrestrial > Soil > Wetlands > Permafrost | place: Sweden: Abisko...
ACAAAAATTGAAAAATATAAAAAAGCAATGGACTTGCTTCGCAGCCAGATGAAAACTCACCCTCGAACTTCGGATGGTGGTTTTTGGCACAAGAAAATTTATCCAAACCAAATGTGGCTCGACGGATTGTATATGGCATCGCCTTTTTTGGCGGAATATGCGTTTCGGTTCAATGATAAAACGTTGTACGATGAAGTTGCAAAGCAGATTCTGACTATGGCTAAACACAGTTTCGATGCAAAAACAGGATTGTATTATCATGGTTGGGATGAAAGTAAGCAGCAAAAATGGGCAAATCCAGAAACCGGACTTTCGCCCAATTTCTGGTCAAGAAGCATGGGTTGGTATATGATGGCTATGGTGGATGTTCTTGATTTTCTACCAAAAAATCATCCAAAACGACCGGAAATTATTAAAATTCTGACGAATTTAAGCCATTCACTTGAAAAATACCGCGATCCGAAAACCGGAATGTGGTTTCAGGTTACCGACAAACAAAACGAACCTGGAAATTACGTAGAATCGTCCTGCTCGGCCATGTTTATTTACACATGGGTGAAAGGAGCTCAAAAAGGTTATTTGCCTAAAGAATTTCTCGAAAAAGGTAAAAAAGCGTACGAACAGTTTGTAAAACAATTTATCAAAGAAAATTCGGATGGAACAATTTCAGTCACAGATGCTTGTTCTGTTGCCGGACTCGGTGGAGAACCACGGTATCGCGATGGAAGTTACCAGTATTATATTTCCGAACCAAAACGAGATAATGATCCGAAGGCGGTTTCACCGTTTATCATGGTGAGTGTTTTATTGAAAAAATAAAAAATCTGATGAAAAAATTAGTATTATTCTATTTCGTGTTGATTAGCTTGGGATCTTATTCCCAGCAGCATTATGATATCGTTGTGGACCGCAATGGCACAGGAAATTTCCGTAATATCCAACATGCCATTGATTCTGTTCGGGCTTTTAATCCTGCCGGCACCGTTACCATTTTTATCAAAAAAGGCTTTTACAAGGAAAAACTGGAGATCCCGACGCACGTTTGCAATGTCAGGTTGATTGGTGAAGACCGTGACAAAACCATTATCAACTGGGATGATCACGCCAAAATCAACAAAATGGGAACATTCAAAACCTACACCTTTAAAATTTGTGGGAATGATATACAACTCGAAAATCTGACGGTAGAAAATTCAGCTGCACAACTGGGGCAAGCCGTGGCGCTTCATGTTGAAGGCGATCGTGCTGTTTTTATAAACTGTCGGTTTCTGGGAAATCAGGATACCATCTACACCGGACGCGAAAACATGCGCCAATATTTCCAGAATTGTTATATCGAAGGAACCACCGATTTTATTTTTGGCCCTTCGACCGTTTGGTTTGAAGGTTGTTCTATTCTCTGCAAAAAAAATTCGTATATCACCGCCGCCAGTACGCCTCAGAATATCAAATATGGTTACATTTTGAATAATTGCAAAATTATTTTGGCTGATAGCGTTACTAACGAATATCTCGGCCGTCCTTGGCGCTCGTATGCCATGACTTTGTATATGAATTGCCAACTTCCAAAAGGAATCCGTGCGGTTGGTTGGGACAATTGGAGAAGTGCTGAGAATGAAAAAACAGCCCGTTATATGGAATTCAACAATACAGGTGAAGGTGCTGATACTTCTGGCAGAACATGGTCGAAAGTGCTGACAAAAAAAGAAGCAGCCGAATATACGGTAGAAAATGTCTTGAGAGGCTTCGACGGCTGGAATCCAACAAAATAATTCATCATGAAACTGAAATATTTAATTCTGTTGCTTTTGTCTGTAAATTTGCTTCAGGCTAAAGTGCGCATTTTTACCATTGGCGATTCAACTATGGCCGATTACGATACCATCAAATACAGTGGAGATAAAGAACAACGTGGTTGGTGTCAACTCTTTCCGTTGTTTCTAAAGAGCGATGTAACCTTAAAAAATGCCGCCAAAAATGGTCGAAGTTCGAAATCATTTTACAAAGAAGTGTGGGTAAAACTGCGAAACGAGCTGAAACCGGGCGATTATGTTTTCATCCAATTCGGACATAATGACGAAAAGCAAAACGGACTGGACACCGACGAAAACGATTCAACTGCTCGCGGCACCAATCCATGGAGTCAGTATCAGAAATACCTGAAATTGTACGTGAATGAAGTTCGCGAACGTGGAGCTATTCCTGTTCTTTTCACACCGGTGGTGCGAAGGTATTTCAACGATGGAATGCTTACTCAAAAAGCACAACACAATTTATCTGAAACTGTAGGTGACACTACTCTGAATTATGTGTCTTCAATGAAAAAAGTGGCGCATGAACTGAAAGTTCAATTAATTGATATGACGGCCTCTACCAAAAAACTGGTTGAAAGTTACGGACCGGATAAAGCAAAAGCCGAACTGTATATTAAAGCGGACGACACGCATTTGAAAAATGAAGGTGCTCATCAGTTTGCGAAACTGGCGGCTATTGAGCTGAAAAAGAAGAAAATATTGAATCGATATATCATTCTCAACTAAAATCAACATCAAATGAAAAAGAAATCAACCCTCCTTCATTTCGTTTTTTTGATTTATTCTTTTTCAATTTTTTCTCAATCTGTTTCCAACGTCTGGGTTTCCGATTTAGGAAACGGAAGCTATATAAATCCGGTTTTAGTACTTCAGAAAAAATAAACACTTCCATTTCTCTTTCTCAAAATACCATTTTTCTTCGCCTAAAAGTTAGTCAACGTAAAGCGATGAATAAAGACGGAATCAACGAGCCGAAAGCCAATTGCGTATTCAGTTACAGCATCGATAGTAATAATTTCAATCGGCGAAAAATTTATTGCTCGGGAAGTGTTGTGGATTGGTTCCTGATAGAAGCGGCTAAATAATCAGGCACTTAAGGCCCTTCTACAATTAGATATGTTTTATGACTGATATCCAGCCAAAATTTTCAAAAACCCATTGTTTTTGAGTATAAGAATGAATTGCCAATTACAAAGCAATTTTCGTTAATATCAAAATCTTTATTTTCATCTACATCAGTTTCATCCAGAAACAACTCAATTTTTATCAAAATTATTCCATTTCACACTAAAAATAATTCAAAAACTATCGTTAATTATGCTATTTTAATACACAAATCATCAAAATACTATTAATGTGTGTTATTAATACGTCCAAGCAAGTTAATGTATGTTGTTTTTATGGGGTTATTTTTTTATAAATATGCCAAATTAACCTTGTGTAATGGAATATAAATGTAATAATTTCTATTTAGTGTAGAAAGTACTATGCTTATAGGATTGACAACAGTAAAATTTTGTGTTGTTTTTCATTTTGAATTATACTTACACATAATTAGCTAATTGTTATTTTGGCATGCAAACACTAAAATGTCTTTGAATACTCACAAACCTTTCGCTTAATTTTCAATACATTACATTTATACTCGACCAAGGAGTAAAAATTTAGTATCCAAAAATCATTTATTAAATAGTACTTAAATTCCTTTTAAGCATTTTACACTAAATATTTATACGCTTCTTGTTAGTTTGACGGGTAAATTATTTGTTTGATTCTATTCAATTTTGTAGCAAAAAATATAGTCCAAGCAAAAACATTACTACAAACAGCTGTTTGTCAGACATATACAAACTTTGATTATATTTGTATTGTCGATTTGAAATAAAACCACTAAATATAAACGATCATGAAAACACTAATTATCAAGTCTACATTCAGACTTCAGTTATCATTTTTACTACTTATCTAGTGATCCTATTTATTTTAGGTATGATTTACAGATAAAGTGCTTTATAATTCTTATATCAAATTTTTCACAGTCTTTTCAATTACGTTTAACCCTTAAAAAATAACGATCATGAAAGCTTTAATTATCAAGTCTTACATTCAGACTTCAGTTATTATTTTTACGACTTATCTGGTTATCCTATTTATTTTAGGTATGATTTACAGATAATGTGAAAATTCATGATAATTCAACGTATCACGTAATTCAAACATTGAAACAATATACTCTATTGAATCTAATTATATTAGGTCATAGAATCATATATAAAAAGCTAAAATTCAATTTAATTAAGTTGTATAGTTTTCTCAAGTATAAAAAGTTATTAGTTTATTGTTGATAGAATCTAGTGAAAAAAAACGCTTACCATTAATTTGGTAAGCGTTTTTCTATCTTCGGAACTAACACTTTTATAAACTATTGATTGCATTCAAATCTTCGAAAGCAACCTGTAAGCGAGCTATCAACGACTCTTCCCCTTTGCGTAACCAAATGCGAGGATCGTAGAATTTCTTGTTTGGTTTTTCCGATCCTTCAGGATTTCCAATTTGTCCTTGTAAATAATCGTGATTCTTTGCTTCAAAGCCTCGTACTCCATCCCAATAAGCCCATTGAGTATCAGTATCTATATTCATTTTAACTACTCCATAACTAATTGCTTCACGAATTTCATCGTGCGACGAACCTGAGCCACCATGGAAAACGAAGTTCACCGGATGAGCATCTTCCAATCCTAATTTACTCTTGATATAATCTTGCGAATTTTTTAATATAACTGGCATTAGTTTTACATTACCAGGTTTATAAACTCCATGCACATTGCCAAACGAGGCAGCTATGGTAAAGTTAGAGGAAATTTTACTCAATTCCTGGTAAGCATAGAGCACATCTTCAGGTTGTGAGTATAATAATTTATTATCAATGCCGCTGTTGTCAACGCCATCTTCTTCGCCACCGGTAATTCCAAGCTCAATTTCGAGTGTCATACCAATCTTACTCATACGTTCCAGATAACGTTTGCTTATTTCGATATTTTCTACGAGCGATTCTTCTGATAAGTCCAGCATGTGCGAACTGAAAAGTGGCTTTCCATATTGAGCAAAGTGCTTTTCACCTTCATCCAGCAGTCCATCAATCCATGGTAGAAGTTTTTTAGCAGCATGATCGGTGTGCAAAATAACTGGCACTCCATATGCTTCGGATATTATATGAATATGCTTTGCACCGGCAACTGCTCCTAAAATGGCAGCCTTCTGTCCTTCAAGTTTCAGTCCTTTACCGGCGTTATAAATTGCACCTCCGTTTGAAAATTGAATTATCACAGGTGAATTAGCAATCTTAGCAGCTTCCATTACTGCATTTACAGTGGATGAACTTACTACATTTACAGCAGGAATGGCAAATCCGTTGGTTTTGGCAACTTTAAAAATGTATTGTAAATCTTCTCCTGTAACAACGCCCGGATTTACAACTGTTGAAATTCTATTCATAATCTTCTTATTTATTTTCTAATCTAACATTTGAGAAGTGGAAAAGTTGATTATCGTTAATGCAAAAGTCGAATATATTCTTCAAATTTAATGTGTCATTTCCTCGGATAAAAGATGTTCCAACTGTTCTGGCTTAATATTGACGGTTAATTGACCGTTTACCGCGAATGAAATATGTCCGGTTTCTTCAGAAACCACAATTGCGATAGCATCCGAATGTTCGGTAATTCCCAGTGCAGCACGATGCCTCAACCCCATTCTTTTAGGAATTGCCTGATTCTTTGAAATTGGCAAAATACAGGCCGCAGCTTTTAACTTTCTATCTGACACTATCAAAGCTCCGTCATGTAAGGGGCTATTCTTAAAGAAAATATTTTCTATTAACCTGGAGTTTATTGTAGCATTTATTTGTTCGCCTGAATGAGAATAAAAATCCAGGTTATTATTTCTGGTCAAAACAATTAAACAACCTGTTGAACTTTTTGATAGATTTCTACAAGCCAACACAATTTGGATTAAATCAAAATCAGTTTTTTCCTTATTATTACCTCCATTTCCAAAAAGACGCTTTAATATGTTTAACAGTCCATTTCTTCTTCTGGAACCAATTCTCAAAAAAAATCTTCGGATTTCGTCTTGAAAAAGTACGATCAAAGCAAAAGCGCCAACACTTACAACTCTATTAAATATACTACCCAAAAGCTCCATTTTAAACACATATGAAACCAGAATCCAACTGATTAAAAATGTTAGAATGCCAAAAAAGATATTTACGGCACCTGTTCTCTTTAGGAGTTTAAATGTTTGATATAATAAAATTGCAACCAGAAATATATCTATAACATCCTTAAATCCAATTTGAAATCCCATAATCTAAAATTTTCAATTTATAATTTCAAAAATATCTTATTCTAATTAACTTCGTTATATTTCTTATAAATTTGTATGGCCTGAGATGCTTCCTTAACATCATGCACTCTTAAAATTGAAGCACCACCCATCAATGCAAGCACATTTGCAGCAGTCGTTCCGTTTAAAGAGTTCTCAACATCAATATTTAATAGCTTATATAACATCGATTTTCGAGACAATCCTGCTAAAATTGGCAAATTAAGCTCTTTAAAATAGTTTAGTTTTTTTAGAATCAAATAATTTTGATCCAGTGTTTTTGCAAATCCAAAACCGGGATCAATAATTATATCTTTCACCCCCAACAAATGCAATTGAGCAACGCGTTTTTCAAAGAATTTAAAAATTTCCGCAATCACATCGTCATATTGAGTATTCCTTTGCATATTTTGAGGATTCCCTCGAATATGCATCAATACGTAAGCAACCTGTAAATCGGCAATTGTTTCGAACATTAAATCATCCAGTGTTCCACCTCCGATGTCATTTATCATTGCCACTTGATAATTTGTAACAACGTGTCGTGCCACGCCCGAACGAAAAGTATCAATTGATATTAAAATATTAGGAAAGACTTTCAATATTAACTCCAGTGCTCCCGAAACTCTTGATATTTCTTCTTCCTGCGAAACAATTTCAGCTCCTGGGCGAGTTGAAAAACCACCAATATCAATAATTGTTGCTCCATTTTCAACCATTATTTCTACGGCTTGAATTACTTTTTTAGGAGTGATGAATCTATTACCCGGAAAAAATGAATCTGGAGTTATATTGACAATTCCCATAACGATAGGAGTTGTTAAGTCAATAAGTTTGTTGTTTAAATTTAATTGCAACGATTTAGTGTTCATAATGTTGAAACAAACAAATCTAAATATATTTTTGTTAAACCACTTGTACAAAAGTAAGAAAATATAGCGAAAAAGCAGTTAGAATATGAAATTAAAGAAAAATTTACTGCGAATTATACGTTTTTTGTCGAATTTCAGTTATTATGTAAGAAGATTTTTCTCAGAAACTCAAAAAAAATTATCTAAATGCCTTTTTAAAGGAAAAAAATAGTATTTTTGTACTGTAGTTTTTAATACATTTTTATACTTATAAATTTCACACGTTATATGAAATTGAAAACCATAGCTAATTTTGCAACGATAGCTTTAGCGCTTACCGTGATTGCCTGCTCCAGTAAAAAAGATCAAGCTACTTCCCGTACATCAAATGGAAAGGGATTTTACTCAAAAACAACTGGCTGGAAGTATAATGATAAAAATGGAACAGGTTTCGTTGTTAAAAGCAATAGAACAGGTATCATTCCAATGGGAATGGTTGCTATTGAAGGAGGTACATTTACCATTGGCGAAAAAGGTGAATATGTAACCACACCACGTAATAATAAACCGCGGAGAATAACAGTAAATTCATTCTATATGGATGAAACTGAAATTAGAAATGTGGATTGGCGTGAATACACCAATTGGATGAAAGTTGTTTTTGGTAAAACTGCTCCCAAGTTGGTTCAAAAAGCCCAACCCGACTTTACAGTATGGAGAGAAGAATTGGCATATAATGAGCCATATCTTGAAAACTATTTTTCTCATCCAGCCTATGACCAATATCCTATTGTAGGCGTTAGTTGGGAGCAAGCAATGGACTATTGCCAATGGCGTACAGACCGCCAAAACGAAAGAGCATTGTGGGAAGCAGGCATTATTTTACCTCCTGATTTCTCTAAGCTTGAAAAAATGAATAATTTCGATTCAATTTCGAATAACTTTGTTTTTAATACTCAAAAATATCTAAAACAAGATAGTTATCAACCCCCAGTAGGGAAAAGTTCAAAAAAAGATTTATATGGCAAAAACCAGAAAGTTGATAGGTCTGACGGAATTCTATACTCAGACTTCCGCCTCCCAACTGAAGCTGAATGGGAGTTTGCTGCCTATGCCATTACATCCAAAAATGGAACAGTAAAAGAAGGCAAAATCTATCCATGGTCAGGATCAGAACTGAGAACACAACAATCTAAGCGGGAATTGTCAAGAATGCAAGCAAATTTTGTTCGAGGACGAGGTGATATGATGGGTACTTCGGGAAGCCTAAACGATAAAGCTACAATAACTTCAGCAGTAAATTCTCGTCCGCCAAATGATTTTGGATTATATGACATGGCCGGAAATGTAAATGAATGGGTACTTGATGTATATCGTTCAACATCCTTTGAAGATGTTGCCGAATATAATTCATTCAGAGGAAATGTATATTTAACACCTAAAATTACTGGCGTTGATGCATTAGGGAATAAAACATACAAAATTGATTCGTTGGGTCGTATAGACACTGAAGTAGCACCCGGCGATGATGTGCGGAATTTTAAAGATGGAGACGCTGCTTCACAAATTGATTATTCGGTAAATGACACTACAGGATTAAGTAATTTAAGAAATAACGTAAAACTTGATCCAACAGACATTTTGAGACCTATTATTTCTGAAAAAACTCGGGTATATAAAGGCGGTTCGTGGAAAGATAGGGCTTATTGGTTAAACCCATCAACCCGTCGATATTTAGACCAGAACAAATCTACTAATGACATCGGCTTTAGATGTGCAATGAGTATGGTTGGTGATAAAGAACAACCAAAACTAAAATAAAAAAGAATACATAAAATTTACTATGCACCTGTTTGATACGAACAGGTGCATTTGTTTTTATAACAGTTTAATTTTACGCTGAAATTTTGTACTTTTGTGATCTCAAAATATATAAATCTCAATAAATTATAAAGAAATGATTAGAACAATTATTGTTGATACTCTAAAAAGAAATGATTTTGGAGCAGAAGTAAACATAAAAGGATGGGTAAGAACTCGCCGTGGAAATAAAAATGTAAGTTTTATTGCTTTGAACGATGGTTCAACGATTAATAATATTCAGGTGGTTGCCGACAATGAAAAATTCGGTGACGAATATCTGAAACCAATTACTACCGGAGCATGTATAAGCGTTACGGGCAAACTGGTTGAATCGCTAGGACAAGGACAGAGTGTAGAAATTCAGGCCGAAAAAATCGAAATTTACGGCATAGCTGACCCGGAAACTTATCCTTTGCAAAAGAAAGGTCACACGATGGAATTTCTTCGTGAAATTGCTCACTTGCGCCCCCGAACAAATACTTTTGGTGCTATTTTCCGCATTCGCCACAATATGGCCATGGCTATTCATACTTTCTTTCACGAACGTGGATTTTTCTATTTCCATACACCAATTATTACAGCTTCCGATTGCGAAGGTGCAGGACAGATGTTTCAGGTAACCACCATGAATCTGTATGATTTAAAGAAAGATGAAACAGGTCAGATTGATTATAGCAACGATTTCTTTGGAAAGCAAGCCAGTTTAACTGTTTCGGGTCAACTCGAAGGCGAATTGGCAGCCATGTCGATGGGATCTATTTATACATTCGGACCTACTTTCCGTGCCGAGAATTCAAATACACCCCGTCACTTGTCGGAATTTTGGATGATTGAACCGGAAGTTGCTTTCAACGAAATTGAAGAGAATATGCAACTAGCTCAGGATTTCATTCAGTATTGTGTGAAATGGGCTTTGGATAATTGCAAAGATGATATTCAGTTCCTTTGCAACATGTACGATAAAGAATTAATTGAGCGTTTACAATTTGTTGTAGAAAATGACTTTCAACGTTTATCCTATACAAAAGGCGTTGAAATTCTGGAAGCAGCTATTGCCAAAGGTCATAAATTTGAATTCCCTGTTGGTTGGGGAACTGATTTGCAATCGGAACATGAACGCTATCTGGTAGAACAACATTTCAAGAAACCGGTCATTCTGACTGATTATCCTAAAGAAATCAAATCGTTCTACATGAAACAAAACGATGATGGAAAAACCGTTCGTGCTATGGATGTTTTATTTCCGAAAATTGGTGAAATCATTGGAGGTTCGCAACGCGAAGAAGATTACGAAAAGCTAAAAAACCGTGCCGACGAAATGGGTGTTCCTACCAAAGATATCTGGTGGTATTTGGAAACACGAAAATTTGGAACTGCACCACATGCCGGATTTGGATTGGGATTTGAGCGACTATTACTTTTTGTAACAGGCATGTCGAACATTCGCGACGTAATTCCTTTTCCACGCACACCGAACAATGCCGAATTCTAAATTGTTATCTACAAGCTAAAATATTTTGAATAAAGATTCATGAAACGTACCAAATCGGCACAGTCGATGATGGTTTGTGCATGTTTAGGTTAAGCAAGTTGTAGACTATTCGATATTTACCTACATTTGTAATTAATAATTATAAATGAAATAATTTCAATTAAAATGGACAAAGTAACAAAAACCGAATTGGACAATGTAGTGGTTCGTTTCTCGGGTGACTCTGGAGACGGTATGCAATTAACCGGAACGCTTTTCTCCAATCTTTCTGCCATTTTAGGAAACGAAATTTCCACTTTCCCCGATTTTCCTTCCGAAATACGAGCTCCTCAGGGAACTGTGGGAGGCGTTTCGGGATTTCAGGTTCATTTGGGTTCAAGTAAAATATACACTCCCGGCGATGATGCAGATGTATTGGTGGTAATGAATCCGGCTGCTCTGAGAGTGAATGCTAATGCAGTCAAAAAAGGTGGCGTTATCATTTTTGATTCGGACTTATTTATTAAATCCGGGTTCGAGAAAGCTGGTTTTAAAACTGAAAATCCATTTGAAGAACTGGGAATTTCCGATACCATTCAATTAATTCCGGCGCCATTATCGACCATGACTCAGGAAAGCCTGAAAGATTTTGGCTTTGAAAATAAAACCGTTTTGCGAAGTAAAAATATGTTTTCGCTCGGACTGGTTTGTTGGTTGTTTAATCGCCCGATTGATCAGGCCATTCACTTTTTGGAAAATAAATTTGGCAAAAAACCCGATCTTTTACATGCCAATGTGAAAGTATTGACCGACGGTT
>Ga0302288_1002357_pt1 | contig 11192 bp, 8 predicted proteins | sample III_Fen_N1_1_FD_194549 | JGI IMG/M metagenome (GOLD analysis project Ga0302288, IMG submission 194549) | Peat permafrost microbial communities from Stordalen Mire near Abisko, Sweden - III_Fen_N1_1 | ecosystem: Environmental > Terrestrial > Soil > Wetlands > Permafrost | place: Sweden: Abisko...
TCCAAGCCTAATCCAAAATTTCCCCAAGACACTTCAATTCCGGCATTGGGATTAAAGCTAAATGCATTTGAAACGCCTGATGACAATGCTGTTCCACCATTTCCATTTAAGGACACGCTAATCATACCATTATCGCCCGGTTTCTGTATTTTCCCTTTGAGTTTACCGGCATTTACTGCAATGATATTAAAAATAAGAAATAGAGAAATTATTGATTTTTGCATGGTCATATTTATTTAAAATAATGTAATAGTTTTAAGTTTGCTTCTATTACAACATGGGGTTTTGGTATAAGTTCAAAAATTAAATAAATAGTTGCTGATTATCAATTTAGGATAATATAAATCCGGCTGAATCTCTGTGAAGAGATTCAGCCGGATTTATTGTTGAATTTAATTATTTCTGACTATTTAAATGCGTACTTCTTATTATCAGCCTCGCTTATTTTATTCATAAACTCGCGAAACGCAGGATAATCTTTGATTGATATCTGGTCGGATTTACGTATGAAACTGCGAGTAACAAAAACTTTTCCTGGAGTTCGGGTGTCGTAAGTAAGAATGTAGGAAGCTGCAGTGCAATCGAATTGGAGATTCTGTGGTACTTCTGCCAATGTTTTACCCTGAGGTAATTCTATAATTATTTTTTCAATTGTTTTGTCCTCAGATTGATACGACCAAAATTCGAATGGATATTCTCGTGTTTCAGATGAAACTATACTGAGCGAATTTGTATCAGACCAAGGCAAACTAAAAATCTTCATACCAGCCACATCTTGAACTGCATTTTTAACTTCTACTTTATACCCATCTGTGACACTATCAGTCAAATCATCGAGTTTGGAGAACTGTAAATCGGTTACTTTTGTAGGTGTTTCGAATGATTTGGCTACAGCTTCGCTTTTTTTCTTCAATCGCTCGTCAGATCCAGTGTTTTTAAACTCGTTACGTTCGTACGAGGCCATTGCACCGTAATAAATATATTGGCGATTTATATTCATATCATTTTTTGTGAAACTAATTTTGTGTGTACGGATTGACCCATTAGTTGTTCTACCCACCATATCAAGTTTCATTAGCTTATCACCGATTTTTTGGTCATCATTTGCTATTGGCAGTATCTCCGAATTTAAATCTTGTTTTAATGCCGATCCAAATGGGAGAGTATTATCGGTTAGTTCCAGATAATATACTTTTTTGTCGATATTCAACTGAGCAATACAATGATTAAACCCTATACTCGGTAGTGGCATTGTATTGTAACCATTATCTCTGGTGTTGATAAGTACAAGGTTAGCATTAATACCCGATTCGCGACAAAGTGTTACAAACAGTGTGGATAGATCCTTACAATCGCCTAATCGTGTGGTAATGGTGCGCGATGCTTTTTGAGGAATATAATTACTTTGTAAAAAATCAACACTCGAATATGTTATGTTTTCGAGGATATAATTGTAAAAAATCTTTGCTTTTTCAAGCTGACTAAGATTTTCTTTTCCTTTGAGTAATTCCGAGAGTGTTTCTTTCAGCACAAAATCTGTATTAAATTTGCTTGTTGTGAGGTCTTTATACCAATCGCTCACGTATTTCCAATCGGGCAAACTACTGTAATGCAGCGTTGGTAACACGTCGATGTAAGCGCTCATGTATTTTTCTTCTTTTACAGCCGGTTGGTTATCAAGTTCCCATTTATAAAGTTTCATATTTTCTACCGTGCTAATCTCAGGCTCAAGAGTTCCGTTGGTTATCTGATAGGTAAATTTTGCATCTGTAGGTACCATTAAGTTATATTTTATAACCATTGTTGGCATCGAACGTTTAAACAAGAACTGGTCAAAAAAGTTATTTGCCAGTTTTCCGTAAGAATAATCACGGATGCGATATTCGATGTGAATTACATCGTTTACTTCCAGATTGGTAAATACAATGCGATTTTCAGAGGTTTCTGCTTTTGCAACAATACCGTTTGTTTTTACAACTTCAGATTTGTCAATAATCAATTTCTGGTTATAGCCATTGTAACCTATATTGTATTGTTTCCAACGATCAATACCAGCTTGATTCAGAATTTTAATGGCTATTTCTCTATGAATTTCCTTTGCTCCTTCAGGGTAAACCACCTGCTGAACATCGTTTAGAACAATCATCGAATTGTCTTCAGGGTATTCTTTAGCTGTAGGCGATTTTTTTATGAGTTCTTTCAAATCTGTTTTTGGTAACAAATCGAAAATTTCTTTTTTATTGTCGAGCAAACGAAGTTGAGTGCGAGAATCGTAGCTGGTAGGCTCATAATAAATAGACTTTGAAAAATTTTCTTTAGCAAGGTCTATTTTATTCAAGTTTTTGTAAATATAACCGCGATTTATATACATGTCAGGTTTGAATGGTTCAAGTGTTAACGCTTTGTCTGTCATTACCAATGCTTGATTATATTGCTGCATGCTGTATAGAGCATTAATAATATTATCGTACAAATCAGTTGAATATGGGAATCGCTGAAGTTGTTTGGTAAGTAAATCAATTCCCATTTGAGCATTTCCATTTTCAAAATAAGCTTTTGCTAAATCATCTATTGCTCCAGAGTTGTAATAGTTCCGACAATATTTTTCCAAAACAGCAATCTGACTGCTGGGGCTTTTGTTTACTTCTTTTTCAATTACAGCATTGAGATTGGCATAAGTGTAATTTTCAGGATATTTTTTATAAAGTTTTTTTGACAAAGCAATCAAATCATCGAAACGTTTTTGGTACGATGCCAATCCCAGCTCCCAACCTTCGGTAGTTGCACTTTCACCGTATAGGTCTTTCACATTTTTACATATCTCTTGAGCATCGGTATATTTTTCGGATTTGATGGCATCATTATATTTGTCCTCAAGGCTGAAAAATGAATTCGAATCAGTATTTTTTATTGTTTCCATTTCCTTCTCGTAGTCAGTCTGATTTTGGGCTCTAATGTATGCTTCATAAAGCAAGTAGGAACTTAAAGTTGATTTGCCGTACAATGCCTCCAAGTCTTTCAATAGTTTTGTGGCTTCGTATGCTTTGTCGTTCCGCAAATAGGTTTCGGCCAATAAAATGTAATTTAAAGGATTTTGTTTTTCTCTACTAATCTTGTCTTGAAAAAACTTCTCGGCAAAAAACACTAATTGTTCACATGAAGGTTTTTCGGTTGATTTTATATAATCAGAATAAACACTTGAACTTGTTATGTTTTCAATTGGTTTGGAGTTGGCATCAGTGAGTCGAACCAAAAAATTACCACGGTCAATTTCACTTACACCAATTTGAACTAAGATGCGGTTTGAACCTTTGTTCAGTTTGGTTTTATAGGCATAAATGTCCATATCGCAGTTTCGTTCGTCAGAAACTGAACCTATTAGTGCGTCGTTAACCCATATTTTAATTGAACCTGAAGTTCCCGCTCTAAGTATAACATCTTGCTCTGAATCACTGTTTACAAATGTTTGGGCATAAAAAATTGCGTTATTTAGGTTGAAGTAATAATCAAAAACAAACCAATTATTTTCTTTATTATATGTGGGTGAATACCAGTTTACATTAGCCTGATATTTGTTAATGAAAGCGTGTGTGGCAAGTGGATATTCTACAGCTCCCCAGTTTTTAGCAAAACCACTTCCTGATGTATTGTCGAAACTGCCCAGTACTTGCCAGTTCTTTAGTGCTCTCATTTTATCGAAATTTTCAGTCGATTTTTTCTGGTTGTTAACGTTGCGGTAGTGTTCGCCTAAACTCTCATTTAACATTGCTTTGAGCGTGCCTTGGATGTTAGGATTCTCTACCATTTTCTCAAAAAATGCGAGTTTAGTTTTGGACATAATGTTATTTTGCTCATATACATAAGGTAGCGAGTACATGGCATAAACATATGCGTCTGGATTGGTAGAACTATTATAGAACTTTTGAAAACTTTCAAATGCTGCGTCAAGCTTATTTTCGTTCCAGTCAAGCAAACTAAGGCTTAATAATGCATCTGAACTTGTTGCAGAATCAGAAATTGCTTCTGTAAAATACTTGCGTGCTTCCATGCGGTTGTTTTGTGAAAACGACTTCCAACCATTTTGATAGGCTTGTTGTCCGGAAATAAAACTCATACTCAATACCACCTGAAAGAGTATAATGCAAATGAATGTCTTTTTAATCATGATTTTTTAATTAGATATTTTAGAATGTGAAAATTAATATTCAAAAATAAATTTTAAATAAAAAAATACAAAGATGAAAAATAAATTTTGTTTTTACAATGTTTACGTTCTAAAATATTTTTTTTTTGCTGTTAAAAGAAAAAACATTATATTTGTAAATAATTAGTTACCCCTTTAAATTTATAAAGATGAAAAGAATCACTTTTTTTGTTTTGTCACTTTTAGTCGCTGCAAGTTCACCTTGTTTTGCGTTAGATTACACCATTAGCTTTACAGGAAGCGGAGCGAGTACCACTGTAGATAACGTAATTGTTCAGAATCTTACTCAAGGCACTACAGTAAACGTACCTGCTGGGAACGTATTGAATTTAACGGGCACAACCGCTATAGAACAAGTGAATGCCACCGATGAATTTATTCGTATTTATCCCAATGCTACGGAAGGAAAATCCACTTTGTCATTTTTTTCCAAACAAGCCGGCAGCACTCAAATCAATGTTTTTAGTATTGATGGCAGAAAGATAGCCGGAATAACAGAAAATGTACAATCAGGTGTCAATTCGTTTCAACTTTCGCTGCCAAACGGTTCTTTTGTGATTCAGGTAATAGGGAACGAATATGCCTACACAACCAAAACGATAAGTAACGGTGCAACGCTCATTAAACCGGAATTAGCGTATATGGGTGCTGATAAACCAACATCTTCCCATCCACAAAAAACAAAAAGTTCATCACTTGGAGTAATCACCATGGCTTATGCAACGGGCGATCAATTATTATACAAAGCGGTTTCCGGCAATTACAGCACCATTGTAACCGATAAACCAATAGGTAGTAAAACTACAAACTTTGGCTTTGTTGACTGTACCGATGCCGATGGAAACCATTATACGGTTGTTACTATTGGCACTCAAACATGGATGGCTGAAAATCTGAAAACTGCTAAATACAAAGATGGAAGTTTAATTACCAATGTTTCTGACAGTATAGCTTGGATGGATTTAAATTGGACGAAATCAACTATCGGTATTTGGTGTAATTATAAAAATGATGCTGCGAATGATACAAAATATGGCAAATTATACAACTGGTATGCTGCAACTGATACCCGAACTATAGCTCCCACGGGATGGCACGTACCTACCGATGCAGAATGGTCAAGTTTAACCGATTATGTGACTGCTAATTTAGGCACATCTTTAAACGCAGCCAAAGCTCTTGCTGTTAACACCGATTGGGCTACATACAGCACCACCGGAACAATTGGATGTAACCTTACCTTGAACAATTCAACTGGCTTTTCCGCCCTTCCACATGGTGGCCGTAACGTCGTTGGTGCGTTCGTCAATTTTGGCAGCAACGGTTACTTGTGGAGTGTTACTGAGGGAAGTACAGGGAATGCTTGGTACAGGGGCTTGAGCTATAACGACAGCGGTGCGGGCAGGTACAGTATCTATAAGCAGGTTGCTTTCTCTATCCGATGTGTCAGGGATAATTGATTAATTTGTATATCCCGTCAAGTCGGGTTTTACACTTCGCTTTCAGTATCAAATAGTAGGAGTGCGACTTTAAGTCGCACTCCTACTATAGAAATATTCATCCGGATTTATTTTAAACATAAACAGCCGAATTGATACACTTCAATTCGGCTGTTTATCTAAAATGATTTTGAATTTATTTTTTCTGATTTTCTCCAAAAAACTTGTTAAACATGTTTTTGGCAAAATACATTTGCTTGATATTCAGATTAAGATATGTTTTTGGGGCTGGAATCAACGAAAGTGCTTCGGGAAGAGGAAGATTAATGGCGGGAAGAAAGTCAAACTTTGAGATTTCTACCATAGCAATTCCCTCGCGGATAATATCGAGTGTTTTGGCTGCTGAATAAGATAAGTCAATCATCATTCGTTTGGTAAACGGACCGCGGTCGGTTACTTTAACTATTACCTGTTGATTATTTTTCGGATTCTTTACCAATAAATACGTTCCAAGCGGATACGATTTGTGTGCACAAGTCAAACTATCGGGGTGATACCGACTGCCATCCGTGGTGTGATGTCCTGTTAAATTTGAATTATAATAGGTCGCATTTCCCTTTTCCTGAGCGATGAGCGCAGAAAGAGAAGAACAAATAAATAGCAATATGAATAGCGATTTTCTCATGTTTTTTTACGACTGTGCTACAAATATAGTCAAATAATCCGAACAGCCAAGGGCTGAAAACTTTTTTTTGCATTTTTATAGGATTAATTATGTCGTTAATCTCGGTTTATTTGATACATGATATGAGGTTTTTCTTTCATTTTTCTATTGGCATATTGGCATATTAGCACATTGAACAATTTGTCTTTTCAACAAAAAACAGTACCTTTGTGACTTCAAAATAACAGCTTATCAGTATGAGTCACACCGACCAACAATTTGATCAGATTGCAGCTATTTGCAGCGATATTTTCCTCAAAAAAATGAAAGATTACGGTTGCTCGTGGCGTATTTTGCGTCCTCAATCCGTTACCGATCAAATTTTCATAAAAGCCAACCGAATTCGTAGTATCGAAACCAAAGGTGTTTCAAAAATTGATGAAGGAATTCGTTCCGAGTTAATTGCTATTGTAAACTATGGCATTATAGGGTTGATACAACTGGAGTTGGGCTTTTCGGAAACCGACGATTTGACTTATGAGCGTGGGGCTGAATTTTACACAAAATATCTGTTGGCAGCCAAAAAGTTGATGATGGATAAAAACCACGATTACGATGAGGCTTGGCGAACCATGCGCCCTCAATCGTACACCGATTTGATATTGATGAAGATTTACCGTACCAAACAAATTGAAGACAATCAGGGTAAAACGCTGATTTCGGAAGGAATTGATGCCAACTATTTCGATATGATTAATTACGCGGTGTTTGGATTGATAAAAATGGAAGAATGGCCCCTAACCCCTAAAGGGGAATAAGAATAAAGAACCACTAATGGAACTTTAAATTGAAATTCGTAATTCCATTGAAAAATGCTGATTTGAAAAATACTATTCTGAAAAAATAAAACTAAGCTAACTCAATTCCCCTTTAGGGGTTAGGGGTTTAATAAATATAAACCATGTTTACCGACTATCGCTATAAAAGCAGACTAACTCCTCCAATTCAAAAAACCGCAAATATCTTGTTGCAAGTTGGTTTGGCTTTGCTGGGCTGTGTGTTTATTTTCTCCGGTTTTGTAAAAGCCATTGATCCGTTGGGTTCTACCTATAAATTTGATGATTATTTCCGTGCTTTCGGTGGCATTTTCGAGATATTTACACATATTTCATTCCCGTTAGCTATTCTTCTTTCCACTATTGAGCTTGTTATCGGGTTAAGTTTGCTTTTCAAGGTTCAGTTGCGGATTACATTGTTTGCAGCATTGGCTTTTATGGCTGTAATGACACCACTTACTTTGTATATTGCACTGAAAAAAAATTTGGTGACCGACTGTGGTTGCTTTGGCGATGCCTTGGTGATAAGTAACTGGGCCACCTTCTCTAAGAATGTGGTTCTAATAGCGATGGTGATGCTGTTTATTGTTTACCAAAAGAAATTTCGTTCGTTTTTTACTCTCAAAGCTCAAAATATCTCAATAGGAATTTTCGCTGTTATTGCTGTCGGTTTATTAATTTATTGCTATTGCCATTTGCCACTGATTGATTTTCTACCATACAAAGTGGGGGTGAATATACCCAAAGTCATGACTATTCCCGAAAATGCACCATCAGATAAATACGAAACAACGTTTATTTATCAGAAAAACGGAGTGCAAAAGGAGTTTACTCTCGAAAACTATCCGAAAGGAGATTCGACATGGAAGTTTGTAGATCAGAAAACCGTGTTAATATCAAAAGGTTATAAAGCTCCGATTCATGATTTTTCCATTGTGAACGAACAGTTTGAAGATATTACCGAACAAGTACTTTACGATACGGGAAGCACTTATTTGTTGATAATGTACGATTTAAATGAGACTTCAACAACCGGTGCGAAGAAAACGGAAGAATTGTTCCAGAAAGCAATGATGACGGGTGCTAAATTTTATGCATTAACGGCTTCGTCGGATATTGATGTTCAGAATTTCAAACAAAAAATGCATGTGACTTATCCGTTTTGCAAAACCGACCCGACAACCTTGAAAACGATTATTCGTGCTAATCCTGGCTTAATGTTGATTAAAAACGGCACAATAACCGGAAAATGGAACTGGAGAGACTTTTAATAATTTATAATTCATAGCTAGAGGTACAATTAATAAGATTAGTACTTATGAAAAGGAAAATCGTATTGCTTTTGATTATTGGTGTTGCCGTTGTAGTGAATGCTCAACAATACACTCAGGCTGATAAACCTTTGTTTGTCCCCGAACACGATTTTCGTTTCGGGGTAGGTGCAAAACCGTTCGAAGCTGCCAATATTACTTTTGGATACGATTACTTCTATGAAAATAGAATTGATTTTGATACCAAAGATTATTATTCAGGAGCAAGATATACTACTAATTCGTGGTTTTTCGAATATATTTATCAGGTAAACAAATGGTTTGGGATAGGAGCAACTGCTAATTATCTGGGGTATTATAATCAGTATTACGATGGAGCAACTGATGTGTCGGTTGGTCATAATCTGACACAGCATTTTTCGTTATATCCTACAATTCGATTAACTTGGTTGAAAAGTCATACTTTCAGTGTTTATTCTGCTATTGGGTTAGGTACTCGGTTTGCATTTAACAACGATATAATTTATGGTAAAACTGATAATCATAACTTTAGAACAGGTATTGCCGGACAGATAACGCTCTTGGGTTTCACGGTTGGTCGAAATGTGTATGGTTTTACTGATTTACTGACACTTGGAAGTCAGGGAATGTTGAATGTAGGGCTTGGATATCGTTTAACCGTACCTCAAAAAAGAAAATAATATGAAAAGGAGCTGTTTTATATTTATTTTATTAGTTGCTGTTGTTGCTCTCACTTCTTGTTTAATCCGTGAACCGGAAGATAAATCGGATTTAACGAAAGGTGGTATGCAAATGTTCAGAGAGGCTGAGGGCAGCATTATTCATCAAACCAAGATTTTTGATATAATGATGTGTATAGATGGTTATGTTCGTACTCCAGATTCATTAAAGTCATTCTATCTAAGAAATAATAATAAATATGGAATTCGGATTAATCAGAATAAGTATTCTTTCAAACTTTCTTCAGATTCACTTTGTGTGGACTTTGCCCGAACTAAATCGATGTTTAATGTTGGTGAGGAGTTTTTTATTCTCAACAAAGTATCTCAATATGACACTTTGCGTGTAAATTGTATTGAAAAAAATAAATGGCAACTTAAAACGGCTAATTTTAATTTTACGCAGTGGTTTGTGAAACAACAGCAATTGAAAGTCAGTTGTGCTGATACAGTAACTCCGGCTCATTATAAAAAAGCTTATTTCTATGTCACAGGTAATGCCAGACTATTTTTGACCGATTATATTCAGGATGTTGTACTTGATTATAATATTACTGAACCTTTGAAATTTGGTATTGATAGTGTTTCTTTTAAAGTTGGTGTTATTGAAACAACAGCAGCCGATTCTATTTCTACTTCAAATCTTCATCAAACTTCTTTTGGTCGCTACTTAAATACGAAACCACTTTCGGTTGAAATTACGATTAGGGGTATTTCTTATATTTACAAAAACTGGGGTGGAGGTTATTACTACAATTATTAATACTCACAAGGAAGAAATTTTTAATTTTCAAACTATATAATTTATAAAAAAGATGAGAAAAAACATTGTTGCAGGAAACTGGAAAATGAACAAAACCCTGCAAGAAGGGTTGGCATTGGCAACCGAACTGAACGAAGCGTTGGCTGGTGCAACATTTAATTGTGATGTAGTTATCGGAACTCCTTTTATTCATTTGGCAAGCGTAGCTGTTGCAGTTGATACAAAGGTGATTGGTGTAGCTGCTCAAAACTGTGCAAGCAAAGAATCAGGTGCATACACAGGTGAAGTTAGTGCTGCTATGGTAAAATCAACAGGTGCCGGATATGTAATTCTTGGTCACTCCGAACGTCGCGAATATTATGGCGAAACGAGTGTTATTTTGAATGATAAAGTGGCCTTGGCGTTGGCTAATGGCTTGACTCCAATTTACTGCTGTGGTGAAGCATTGGAAGTGCGTAATGCTAAACAACAAAATGCTTACGTGAAAAATCAGTTGGAAGAAACTGTATTTAATTTAAGTGCCGAGGATTTCAAGAAAATTGTTATTGCTTACGAACCCATCTGGGCTATTGGGACGGGAGTAACTGCTTCAACTGAACAAGCACAAGATATGTTGGCATTTATCCGTACAATCATTGCTGAAAAATTCGGAAAAGACATTGCTGAAAATACTTCAATTCTATACGGTGGTAGCTGCAATGCTAAAAATGCTTCTGAATTGTTTGCTCAACCCGATATCGACGGTGGTTTGATTGGTGGTGCTTCATTGAAAGTAGCCGACTTTAAAGCTATTATCGACTCCTTTTAAATCCCCCGAAATCCCCCATGGGGACTTTGAGAGGTTTATTATTATAACAAAAGATCCTGTAAAGTTACTTTGCAGGATTTTTTTGTACTTTTGTATAAATAATTTATCAAAAAACTAATTTCACATCCCTTTCAGGGGGCTTGAGGGCAATGCTTTTAAAACTTTACGAAGACAATCCGAATCCTGTACAAATCCGTCATATTGCGGAAGTGGTGCGCAACGGTGGAATAATTATATTTCCTACTGACACTGTATATGCATTTGGTTGCAATATTTTTAATGCGGCCGGAGTGGAGTTTATTTCCCGACTGAAAAATAAAGATCTTCGTCGATCTGAACTTTCGTTCATTTGTCACGAGCTAAGCGAGGTCAGTGAATACGCCAAAATGGACGATCAAGCTTTTAGATTGATGAAAAAAAATCTGCCCGGTCCATTTACTTTTATTCTGAACGGAAGCAGCAAACTT
>Ga0302288_1002359_pt1 | contig 11190 bp, 8 predicted proteins | sample III_Fen_N1_1_FD_194549 | JGI IMG/M metagenome (GOLD analysis project Ga0302288, IMG submission 194549) | Peat permafrost microbial communities from Stordalen Mire near Abisko, Sweden - III_Fen_N1_1 | ecosystem: Environmental > Terrestrial > Soil > Wetlands > Permafrost | place: Sweden: Abisko...
GACCGTAATCGCTGCGGTACATGGCAGGATAAGTATTCGATTTATTTTCGGGAGTCCAGGCATTCTTTTCAAAATCTACTGTTGGAGGGCATCCCTGAATAAATGGATCAATACCCCAGGCGTTCACATAGTATTTTTGTCCTTGAACTCCCTGGAAGAAAGCGCTAAGGTCAAAACTTTTCCAGGTCAAATTAATGTTCCCACCATAATAGAATTTTGGGAAAGCGCCAGGAACAACTACCCTGTCTTTTGAATCGATAACACCATCACCATTTTGATCTTTAAATTTCAAATCACCGGGTTTTGGATTGTACGGTTGTTTTGGTGAGGCGTCAATTTCAGCCTGACTTTGGAAAATGCCGATCCATTCAGTCAGATAATAAGAATTCCATGGTAATCCTTCCTGAATAGTTGTTTGTCCGTAACTTGGAGCTTTAACTTTTAAAACTTCGTTTTTATATGCAGAAAGGTTGAAGTTTACACTATACTTTAATTCACCAATTTTATTGGCATGCCCAAGTTCAATCTCAAAACCGGTATTTTTCATCTTGGCATAATTTACTGTCGGAGGATCTAACCCAATACTGGCAGGAATGTCAATCCCGTAAAGGATATCATCGGTTACTTTATTAAACCAGTCTGCAGTTAGCGAGAGTAATCCGTTTTTCATACTAAAATCAACACCAAAATCGGTTACTGAAGTAGTTTCCCATCTCAAAGTTTTGTCAACAAGGCGTGTTACTGCCACACCCTGATCAACAGTAGAACCATAAGCATAAGAATTTAAATTAAGGATACTCTGATATGGATATAATCCGATATTCTGGTTCCCTAATTTTCCCAAAGAGGCTCTTAATTTCAGATTGTCAATCCATGAAAATTGCTGCATGAAATTTTCCTTAGATAAACGCCATCCGGCAGATATAGAGGGGAATAAACCCCAGCGTTGATCTTTATAAATTCGTGAAGAACCATCATACCTGAAATTGCCTTCCAAAAGATATTTACCTTTGAAGTCGTAGCCAACACGTCCAAATACTGATTGCATTGCCCAATTTTCAGATGATCCCTGAAGCCACTGGTTAGTAGTCGACCCTGCATTAAGTTCTGCTAGTTCAGTAGTTGGAAATTGTTGTCTGAAAGCTCTTAAATACCTGTAATTATTAGCTTCCTGACTGTAGCCAACCAATGCATTAATATTATGATCTGATATTTTCTTGGTATAATTCAATGTTGAATAAAAGGTTGTCAGAATATTCTGGCCAAAATTATTCTGAACGCCAACATTATACCCAGTCACTGTAGCCGCTAAGGTATTGTCTGAATAAAAATAAGAAGATAATGCATTCTCATGGCTTCTATCCCACATTCCATCATAGTTTACTGCCCCTTTAGCTTCAAAAACAAGATCTTTTGAAATATTTACATCTACGAATGTTTGAGCTGCTAAAGAATATATTGGATGTATTACACTTCCATAGGCAAGAGCTTGTTCAGGGTTTCTGTTATGCCATGCCGGATTGTTGTATCTCCAGGTCCACCTACCACTTCCGTCTGATAATTTTGGCATATAATTAGGTCCTGCAGTATAAACAAGCAACATAAATTCATTGCCTCCCATTACCGGTTCAGACCTTTCAGAATAATTCATGGAGAGATTTGTACCGAAAGTAACAATCTTATTTAATTTTGAACTCAAATTAAACATCATGTTCGCTTTCTTATAGGTAAAAGCATCATTAATCCCTGTCTGATCTGTTAATCCCAAAGAAACATTGAACCTTGTTTTTTCGTTCCCGCCGTTTAATGACAGGTAATGGTTTTGTTCTGCTCCATTGCCTATCATGTGATCCATCCAGTTGTAATTAGGATATTTAATGGGGTCGTTTGAATTCCGGAAGGCATCAATTTCAGCCTGAGAAAAATAGTTGGGTTGATTTGCCCGTTGGTTGGCATAATTCCAATCGGTCATGAAATTAGCAGAATTAGTCACAAATTTTGGCATCCTTGTTGGCTGCTGAATTTGATAATTGCCGCTATATTCAATATTTAACTCACCTAATTTACCTTGTTTTGTTGTCACCAAAATTACTCCATTGGCAGCTCTTGCGCCATAAATTGAAGCAGATGCAGCATCTTTCAAAACAGAGACTGATTCTATATTTTCAGGATTAAGTTTGCTCAAATCACCCTGAACACCGTCAACTAAAACTAAAGGATCACTTCCTGCACCGGAGAAAGTACCCATACCACGAATACGGATAACCGGATTGTCATTACCAGGCTCACCCGACCGTTGAACAATCTGCAAACCTGTTGTTTTTCCTTGCAACAAGTTTCCGACGCTATGGGCTGGTCGTTTTACAATATCGGCAGATGCCACAGATGAAACCGAACCTGTTAGGTTAACTTTCTTTTGAGTTCCATAGCCAATTGCAACAACTTCCTCAATACCAACAGTTTCTTCTCCAAGAGTAACATTGATCGTTTGATTATTTCCAACAACCACCTCTTGAGATTTCATCCCAACAAACGAGAAAATCAAGCTTGTATTGGGGGAGACACTTGAAAGTGAGTACTTACCATTCGCATCGGTGATGGTTCCGTTAGTAGTACCTTTTACAACGACAGAAACTCCAGGCAAGGTTGCTCCAGAAGAATCAGTTACTTTACCTGAAATGGATTTTTGTTGTTGAAAATTATCCATTAGTCCACTATTTCTAGAAATAATAACATAATGATTCACAACGCGGTAAGAAAGATCAGTATCTTCAAGTGCTTTTTTAAGCACATTTTCAATCGAAGCGTTATCAACATTAAGATTGATTCGTTGATCAATATTGATGTTGGAAACGTCATAAGCAACTTTCATATCCGATTGCTTTTCGATCTGCTCAAAAATTTCAATCAAATTGACCTTCTCCAACCTAAAAGTCAAACTTTTTGATTGGGAATAACTTCCGGTTGCAAATGAAACCAAAGTTGCAGTCATCAAAATGAGTAGTACTTTCATAATTCTACATGTTCTTTCCCATGGGATAATATTTACCCATGAAAAAATTTTCTTGTTTTTTTTCATAAATTTGTAATGAATTAAAATTAAACGTTCGTGATAATGTTTAAGATTCCAGGGGAAGTGGTCGAACACTTCCCTTTTTAGTTAGGCTAACAATTTTCTATCATAGGCAACTCATTTTTTGTTTTTAATTATGTAAATTTTACTATCTTTTGTCGTACACCTTGCTCCAACAGCAGTTTCGATTATTTCCAACAAACGATTAAGTTGTTCGCCTTCCTGAAGCTTAACCGTTAATTTATTTTCTTTAAAATCTTCAGGATTATAAACAACCTCCACATTATACCATTTTTCGATTTTCCTCGTCAGTTTATAAAAATCATCGTCAAGAAAAATTAACCGGTTGTCTTTCCACCCTATTGCAACATCTTTATTTAATTTTGAAGTAGATATTTCGTGAGTTGATTTTGAAAAAGCCATAACATTCCCAGGATTCAATTGAAGTGGCTTACTTTCCCCCTTAAGAACCACGTTAACTTTTCCTTCAATCAGTGATGTTTCAATGAAGGCCTCATCATCGTATGCATTTACGTTAAATCGTGTTCCGGTAACTTTTACATCCAAAAACGGCGTGTGAACAAAAAACGGTTTCCCAGTATTCTTTTTGACTTCAAAAAATGCTTCACCCTTTAAATCGATTGTCCTGTTTTTTTTGTTGAAGTTGGAAGAATAACGGATGTTAGACCCTGAATTCAACCAGACAGTGCTTCCATCGGGTAATTCGACTTTAGCTTTTTGTCCAAGTGGAGCCTCTGCTGTATAAAAATTTTCATCGCTTGATGAAATGTAAAATAAGTACAATGAAATTCCTAAGATCAAAGGGATAAATAATACAGCAGCAATTCGCTGATAATAATGTGAAAAATTTAAAACCCGATGATAAAAGGTATACCCGAACTTTTTTTGATCTTCGTATTCATCAATCTTTTGCTTAAGCGTATCGTAACTGATTTCAATGTCATCAAATTGGGCAATATCCCAATTATTTGTTAGCCATTGACGAACTTCATCCCGGTGAATATTATCAGAAAATAGTATTTTTAATTCCCTTAACTCAAAAGCTAATAAGGTCTCTCCAAGAATAAACTTTTCGAGTATTGAGTGAGTCATTTGATTCATTTTTGTTACTTTTTACAATTAAGTACGAAAAATGAACAGACACCCGTGACAGAGAAATAAAAAATAATTAAAAATTCAGGAACATAAACATTCTTAGTTTCTTTATTTCTTCTCTGAAGTGTTGCAATGTTCGTCTGATTTGGGTATCAACTGTATTTTCTGAGATATTTAATTTGGAGGCAATATCCCGGTATGACAAATCTTCAAAGCGGTTCATCATAAAAATATTTCTTCTTTTCTCCGGAAGCTTTTCCAGTATGGTTTTAAACCAATTTTGCAATTCTCTTTCCTCTATTTTAAAATCAGTATCGTTTGTACAGAAATCAGAAGGGAAAGAGCCATCATGAAAATATATTGAATGCTGAATATTTTTTCGCAATTCATCAATCACAATATTGCGTGCTACTCTGAAAAGATAAGGACCAAACGGACGATCTGCGTCTAATCTTTCTTTACTGATCCATATACGAAGGAATATTTCATGGACTGTTTCTTCCAAATCAATTTGGGGAGGAATAGATCGCTTAATGAAATTACCTACTTTACCCCTATAGCGGTAAAACAGAATTTCAAAAGCCATTTCATCACCACAGGAAAGTCTTTGAATTAACTTTTTTTCATCTATGTTCTTATGCTCCTTCAATGCAAAAGGTTTATTTTGGTACAAATCTAATAAAACCAACTTCAATTTGGATTAGAATCCAATCTTTGGATTGCTAGGATTTATTTTGTTCGATTGTCTAAAATCTTATTAGAAACTGCTTAAAATTTGAAATAGTAGATAAAAATCAAAAGTTTACCCCGGCCCTGAAGAGTGATTTTTGATTCTATTAAGCATTAGTCTTATCATTGCAAGCTGAATCATTACCTCGCTAGTAACGGTCAGGTATTCGAAGTCTTTACTGAGTCATCGGTAACTTTCAACCCAGGCAAACGTTCTTTCGACATCTCATCTTTGGGGTATTACGGTAAATTTACTCGAATGGTCTGATCTTAAAACGATTTCAAGAATCCAACCGAATCTGGTTTTGGTTTTCTCAATGAGTTCACCCCGATAACCATCATCGGCAACAATCTTGATAAGTCTTTCAAACCGACCTTCAATAAGGCAATCACATCACTTGCGCCTTTGCTGTCCTGCACATTTACAGCATTTACAACAACAGCAAGCCCATTGTATCTGTAATGATATGACGCTTGCGTCCTTTGATCATTTTGCCACCATCAAATCCGCGATATTCGCTACCCAATCTGATTGCTTTAACAGACTGGCTGTCAATGCAAGCCAAACTGGGTGATTCATATCTATCTGCTTTTTTGCGTATTGTATCGCGAAGCAGTTCATGTATTTGTTCAATGACACCGTCGTTCTTCCATTTGGTGAAATAGTAATAAACCGGTTCCCAAATGGGAAAACCGCTTGGCATCGTACTCCATTGGCATCCTGTTTTAAGCAAATAAAAGATTGCATTGAAATATCACATAAAGAATGTTTTCTTTTTCGATTGTCCATTAAAATGTCACTTAATAGCATATATTGGCTATCAGTAAGGTCAGTTGAATAGTGTTTCATGTGTTCTTAACAGTTTGAAACCTATTAAGATAACGAAATATCACCAATTAATCAACTGATAGTCAGTGTTTTATTCTCTTTCTGGTTTAATATCCAGACCCTTGGGTCGGATCTGCTTTCAATTTGTACGTTAGATTTTATGATACCTCGCGAGCTTGCTCCGAGGTAGTTCATTACCTTGGCAAAACCATCTTGTCTGAGAAGTTCCAGTATTTTATCCTGGCTTTGATTCGCAAGTATTGCATTTCGTTAATACTTAATATATTATTAACATCTTAATTCAAAGCGCTTTGATGATGTACTTTATAATTTATGGCTGAATCGTAACTATCGCCCTTCGATAAGCAATCAAACTAGGGGTTCCTTCATCTTCAATTTGCATGATTACATGGGCCTTGCCCATTTTACTCAGTGCTGGTGCTGAAAAGACAACCGTTTCTCCGGTACTTGAACTTAAGTAGCATTCTTCACAATTTGTTCCAGCTTCCTGGTAAATGAACCACGAAATTTTGAATTTATTCCCATCCGGATCAGATGTACCACGAGCTGACAGTTCGATTTTGTCGCTTGCCTTTATCGTAATTTCAACAACATCTTTGGTTTTGTCGCCATTTAACACAGCAATAGGGTTATGATTGGCATTGCTGTATTTATTGGCAACGCACCAGTCCATGCGGGCGGAAAAATCATTTTGAAATGCTTCGCGCCAACGCCAGATAGTAGCCTGGTCGGTACATTCCATATGTCCACTTTCATTAGAAACGCAATCGCGGCTATCCTGATTGTTGGTCCAAATAGGATGGCTTTCGCCATAACAGCGATAAAGAACATAGCGTCCTCCCCATCCTCCATACGAAGGACTGACACTCCACCCCAACCCATTATTAATCAGTCCAAGGAATGTCGGAGTATCGCCTTCCATGATATAGGCAAGTTTAGGGTAAAGGCTCCCCAGTGGGCCATGGTTATTGATGATATTTTCTTCAAGCCATGGATTGTCCACCATATCGAATTTATAGCGTGGCCCATTCTTATAATGACGGTCACCACTTATACCGGTCCAGGTCGCCTTACAATATTCTTTCCCATCGGTATTGCTTGGTGTGACAATATAAAACAAATCGGGAAATTCACGCCGAAGCCATGCCCCCGCATCATCCTGATCGGATACGGAGTAAATGCGAAACTTCTTTACAAGTTTTTGAAAGTCCTCAGGCGAACGTTCTACGCGTGCATCCCAAAGCGCTTGTGCCAACGTGTTAGCTCCGCCCCATACACAAACCCATAGCGGGCGTCTGTCAGCTTTGTCAGCCGATGAAAGTAGCTGTCTTGATCCTGTTGTCGATTTCCCGGCACCAACGGCTTCCATACCATAAGTGGTTTGCCCAGTACCAACAACACTTAATAATTGCTGTTTGTCCGGAAAACCATTTTCATGAACAAGTAGGTTATCATGTACTTTTCCGTATGCTTCAATTTGGCGACGGATCAAATCTTCGCGTGGGTTATTCTTCAACCAGGTAGAAGTGGTGGCGACTATCCCTTCAATATCATATTGGTTGGAATATACCAAAAACCTGACCATCGATTCTTCGTCGTCGGGTTCGTTGGAAATATCAGTAAGTACAAAAACCCTCTCTTTATGAGGTTCTATTAGTTGGGCATATCCACTATTTATATGACAAATAACAATAGGGAAAATCAGTAAGAGTTTGAACATGTTAGTCATTATTTTGTCTTTTAAAATTTGTATATCCTAATTCTACGTTAACACATTTAAATTCTTAGATACGAGTTGTTTATGTCACGTTGTCTGATAAGGTGTTGATTGTGCATTCTATCAAAGAACTGTTCTTCAGTTATTTCCTTATAAAGTTTAAATATAAACCATTCCTTTATATCTCTGGCGGAAAACAATGGCAAATTTTCAAAACATCATAGTTTTTTTATCAGGATAAACGAAAACTCTAAAAAGTTCAAAGCCACCGGATGCTGCTACGCTAGCCACTTACGGGTCTGAAACTGGTCCAGTCCAAGTATTTGCTTGGATTCTTTGATGCAATGTTCAACAAAGAACCGTTGAGTCTGAATGTATGCCAATGCCTGATTGGTGTTTTGTTCCAGATTGGCATTGGTGAACGAATATTTTATTTCAACGGCATTTTTTGCTGACCTTATTTTTCAATTGACCAGCATCCGTGATTCAATTTGATTAATGCTTTTGTTCCAGATAAATACCCTTGCAAAGTGATATTCTTCGGTGAGTTTTCCTTTGGCTGTATTGCGAACCTAAATCTTTTCCCAATTGTCTGACAGAAGGCTTTCTAGGCATTCGAATACAGTCATATACTGTTTTGTTGCTTTAAGTCTTTTCGGAGTTGGTCCTTTGAATCCTTTACGTTCAAGAAGAAATAACTCTGGCTGGGTAATAAATATTTTTTGGTCTGAATGTATGTATATCCTGCATATATGAAGTGTTGCATCTGATGATAATTGGCATCAAGGTCTTCACTAATTCGTCCGATGTTTCGTAATTCACTTTGCACTTTTCCTTTGGTGTAATGTCCTGCTTTGCATAGAAGGTGGACTTGAATTGCCCCTATAAAGCTAAAGTCAAGCGTTTGTTGCTCTTCTAAGCGTTCTTGATATTTGACTTATTTCTTGATATTTGACTTATTTCTTGATTTTGTCTTCGTCAAGTCCAATGGTATAAATACAATCTCCTCTATCCCAAAATGATTGCCCCAAAATGGCTTCTTTTTCAACTAAGGATAACTTTTGAAGATTGATTGCGGTTTTCCCTTTTAAAATCCTCATAAGATGTGATATCGATATTTTAGGTTGAACACTTACAATCAAGTGAATGTGGTCGATTTGAATATTCATTTCTATCAATTCACAGGACTTCTACTCATAACCTTTTTATTCACAATTACCGAAAAGAAACTTTTTCATTTCAAATTAATAAATCCTACTGCTTTTTTGCCCCTTCTTTCTATTCTTTATCATCCGCTTTTTATTCCTGAAACTATTTTTATCCGAATAATTTGGAATCAACCGAAGTAAATCAATCAACAATCTGGACCTATTGTGATTTTCTTTTAGAATAGTTGTTTTGTTTAAATTGAGATCATCCTGTCCTTTTTTTTCAGCTTTGCCGTTCGACTGATAGAACTTTGGTCGTTCCTCAAAATCTGACATCTTAATCGGATGACGGATTGGATTTCCTATTCCATCTGTTACAAACACCAGATTTCCTTTCGGAACCTGCCTGATTTCAATATGGAACAGCTTCAAAGCATCGTTATACATTTGTTTACTGGTGATGAAATCCATCCGATTGAGTTCGGCAAAAAGACTTTCTAGGTTTTGTTTTAGGTTCTTGCTATATGCAGTAAATTTCAGATTGATCTTTTCCTTTGGCTCATCATTGGTTAACTTATAGGTTTGTTCAATTTCTTTGATGAACTTCTGGACTTTCTCTTTCTCAAAATTGTCTTTAATCTTTTTGCCGGTTTGTTTGTCAATTCGGGTGGACACAATGTGGAAATGTACCCGGTCAATATCTGCATGACGGTAAACCAAATATGGTTGGCTTCCATAACCTAGTTGCTTCATCAGATTGTCAAGTTCGTTTCGGATACCTTTCTCTCCTATCCGGATCATATCATTCATTGTTGGATTAAAAGAGATATGAAGTCCTTTATTCTTAACACGTGTATTTGAATCCTCAATGCGCTTGAAAATCTGATAGCGGTGCTGAGCGGAGTAAATAAATGGATTCGCAGAAGCTGTATTTCGGCTGTGGTAAAAGGTCGCTTTACCTTCTTTTGCTTTTCGTTCGTTATAAAAAAAAGCATTCGTAGTGCTCGATGCCTGATGAATGACGATAACCATTTCTTTTATTTTTCTGGTTATTCATTATGGAATATGATCCATATACTTTTGCAAAAGCACAAAGCACTTTTTAAGCATTTCATAAGAGTTGTTCAGGGTTCGCTTGTCTTCCGAATCGAGTTGGTATCCCAGATAGGTATTCAGCTTTTTGGCAATCTGGTTTAGGTTAACCCCGATTTTATTGAGTTCAAAATCCATTTTGCCCATTAATTCCGAAAATTCCGGACTGGCTTCAATTCTCCGGATCTCTCGTTTTCTTAGAAGTTTGGCCCGGCCAAAATCACTCAAGGTCGAGTAGCCTTCTTTTCGGCACCGCTCAGTCAACAGTTCTTTTTCAGGGTTGGTCAAACGGACCCTGATTCCTTCACCAAGCTTTCTATCTTTCGGTATTGGAGGCCTCATTTGGTTTCTTTCTGTATTAACTGGATTTTGATTTTGAACTTGTATTTTGAAAGAGGGGAATCATTTTCATCAACCTTTTAGGGAATGAGGGGAATGCTCCGTAGGAAGGCTTTGTCAGGTTTTTGTGGAACAAAAACACATCTTGCATTCCCCTCTTTTATTAGATTCCCCTCCCCTCTTTCGACTTCCTTTTCAATCAAAAAGACAGGAAAAACCGTTTGAAATTCTTCCCGTCTTTTATGACTACTCCGTTCTGAACACCGAAAAATCTAACTGACTTTTTGCCTGGCACCCTGATGTTTTCCTTCCTGCTTTTCCTGTTTCGCAGTTTCGGATTGACCTTGTTTTTCCTGTTTGAAATCAGAAAAGCCAATTCTCCGGGATGCTGCATCAATCTGAAGTGCGGCTGAAAACTTCTTTTCGTCTTTGCCGGTCATACCATCAACTGTCACTTTTTTTCCAGCCGCCAGGTTTTCTTTCTGTTCGGCAGATAAAGTGGCTCCCTTGATCTTTTCCGGAATCTGAATGTAACTGGTTCGTAATGGAATCATCTCATTGGTTTTGGAATCAATGCTCAGGTAGAAAGGTCCACGTTCCCCTATTTTAGGAGTCAGTTCCACCGTTTTGCCCAGGTTTTTGTCATTCAGCAAAGCTCCCTTTTCCTCTTTGGTGAACTTATGCCCCATATACTCATCCGGGATGTTCAATCGTTGGATCGGGTGAACTTTAATACCGACTGATCCATCCTCGTTGTTTTGCAAACGGATTTTCGCCGGAATCCGATAATCCTCTCCATTGATTTTTGCATTGACCGTGTAGAGTTTGTCAGAACGGAAACCATTCAGGAAATCGGTCATCTCCTGCTTTTCCATTTTCTGGATCAGGTCGCGGTTAATACCTACTTTTTCCAGTTTCTCAAATGGAATCTGATCCATGCTCATGCGTGTTTTCTGCTGTTCCATAATTTTTAATTTTAAAAGATTTATTAATCAACTTCAAATACATGTTTCTCCCTGCGGTTCAGTTCAACCAAACCGCGAAGGATTTTATATTTTTCTTCCGGCTCCCTGATGGCCTGCATCAATAGTACCGGCGTAGTTTTGTCAGAAGTGTAAATGGTCAG
>Ga0302288_1002363_pt1 | contig 11172 bp, 11 predicted proteins | sample III_Fen_N1_1_FD_194549 | JGI IMG/M metagenome (GOLD analysis project Ga0302288, IMG submission 194549) | Peat permafrost microbial communities from Stordalen Mire near Abisko, Sweden - III_Fen_N1_1 | ecosystem: Environmental > Terrestrial > Soil > Wetlands > Permafrost | place: Sweden: Abisko...
ATGCACTTCGTGGTCACCATTGGACTGTGCGTTTTTGTTTACGTAATAATGATCCATAATTATTAATTTAAAGGTTGTATTACAGAACTAAAGCATAATCCCCACTTAGCAGAGATTATGCTTCAATTATTTTTATTTTGTTTCAGTAGTTGCATCCGTTTTCGGAGACGTTGTTTTGCTATTATTGGCCGCTTTTACCACCTCGTCCAGTTTAGCATAGAGTTCGCGCCAACCGGGTTGCTCATTCATAGCTTTAACCACATTAAAGTAATTGCGCAATGCTGATTCTAAAGTTTTGCGGAACGATGAAGCAGATTCCATCATTCGCAATTCGGAGTTTTCACCGGCTACCTCGTTAAACAGTTTTTCGAATGCTGTTTGAGCATCTTTTATCTGAGTTACCACAGCGGTAAGTTGCATGTTTTCAATTTTAGCTACATTGGCAGGTTTATCCAGTTCTTCCATCAATTTCTTGAGCTGTGCTGTTTCTTCGGCATATTTGTAACGGTCCAAATCGATGCCATATTTCTCAACAATGGCATAAATATCTTTGGCATCCTGCTGATAGGGCGAACTGCTCACCTTAATGTGTCCGAGTAAAATAAATTTCAGACCACCAAAAGGGGCATCACGTTTTCCATCGGCTTCGAGTAACAAATCACCTTTGCCACTGAATGCTTTTTTGGTATAAACCGCATCGTAATCGTTGTACAGTGCTTTTACAGCTGCCAACAGAGGATTATTCTTTACTACTGCAAAAGCTGGTTCATCTGAAATAGTAATTGTACGTTGACCTAATGCTGCAAGATCTTTGGTACTTAATTGAGGAAGATTGATTTTCATAAATAAACAAATTTAAATATTAGTATAAACGGTATTTTAAAGTTATATTTTAACAAGAATCTTATTTTAAGGTTGAATTAACTATCCTATTACAGTGGGAGAGTTACTTCAATAGTGAAACATCATTCCTATTGTAGTGGGAGAATTATTTCAGGGGTGAAACAACCTTTCTATTGAAGTGGGAAGGTTATTTCAATAGTGAAACATCATTCCTATTATAGTGGGAGAATTATTTCAAGGGTGAAACAAGCTTTCTATTGAAGTGGGAGAGTTATTTCAGAGGTGAAATAGAATTTCAACTAAATTACTCCATGTCGAAATGAATCGGAAAATTAAGCGGTACAATCAACGAAAAAAGAATTGAATTACTTTTTTAATTACCTTATTGATTAATTATTTGTCTAGGCTATAAGGTAAATGCACTTGTTCACTATATACACTATGTCGATTGTACCGCTTTATCAAATCCAGTTTTAAACTTGAATTTCAATTAGAATCATTCGGGCATCCAAACTGTTGTTGACTTACCATCCCTGATAATTGTTACCCATATTCCTCCTCCTATTTTACTCATTTCAAAAGGAGTAATTTTCTTGAAGCTTGCAGCATCATTTTTTAATTGTTTCATACAATAATTTTTAGAGGTTAATGATGCTGCAATATTATAGCATTTAATTTTAACAATCTCTAATTTATTTCTCATTTTTTTCTCATAAAACTCTAATTTTTTGTACTTTTGGCGTTAAATTTCATGGCTATAGAAAAAATAGGGCAATTGCGGAATCAGTTTTAAAAGTTTTTATACAGAAACAGTTATATGAGAAACCTTATTATTACATACATTTCAATCTTGTGTTTGCTATTAGTATTGGTTTCGCAAATTTATGTAGTGGTTGATTACTATCAGATAGTAAGTGAATCGTTAAAGCGCGAAACCAATGCAGTGCTTGATGATGCGTATCGTGCAGAATTGGATTTACGTGATAGAGCGTTACCTAAAGGGAACAAAAACATAGCCATTCCCCCTCCTCCCCCTACTTCAAAAAACACGGTTGTTTACGATCTCGATAAGATGAAAATAAAAAGCAACGACTTGTTGAAATCGTTGAATACGGCCATCAACGATGTTATCAGCAAAAAACGACCTTTGAGTATTCAGAAATTGGATAGTATAACCACAGGTATTTTAAAAGTGCGCAACATAGAGTCCGATTTTGTTATCCGGCTTATAAATCCCGCTACAGGTAAAGTGTTGGAAAGTTCCAAAAAATCGTTTGCCGAGTCTCCTTTTTTAATTTATTCAAAACAGTTAGCGCTTGATTTTGAGAATAAAAAATCGTTACAACTTATATTGCTGAACCCATTATCCAACATATTTAAACGAATGGGGACTCTGCTTTTTGGATCGTTTTTGCTGTCGCTCATGTGTATTTATGGTTTGTGGTTTTTGTTCCGCACGCAAGCCCGTCAGCGAAAACTAATGGAAGTGAAAAACGATTTTTTCGGCAATACGGCTCACGAATTGAAACGTCCGGTGGCACAATTGCATCTGGCTTTGGAAGCATTATCTAACCCGACAATAGATGCTAATCCTGCCAAGAAGGAACGCTATCTGGCTATTTCCAGAGAAGCCACCAAAGATATGTCGGAAAAAATTACTATGATTATGACCTTGTCGATGGCAGAAGAAGGCGTTTTCAAACTGAATTATTCTCATTTTAATCTGACAGCGGAAGTGGAAAAACTTAAGGAGCAATTTTCGACCATTGCCGACAAAGAAGTAAATATTCAAATAAAAAATACGGTAGGCGATGTAAACATAAAAGCCGACAAAGACCACCTGTTGCAATGCATTGCCAACCTCATTGATAACGCCATTAAGTATTCAGGTGTATCGGTTCTGATTCAAATTAGCATTCGGCAAGTGAAAGATACTTTGTGCGTATCGGTGAAAGACAATGGAATTGGGATAGTACCCGAAAAAATTGGAAGTGTATTTGATAAATATACACGCCTGAATACAGAAACTGGAACTCCTACCGGGTTTGGTATAGGACTCAGTTATGTGAAAGCAGTAGTGGAGAAACATGCCGGACGAATTGAAGTGAAAAGCGAAATTAAAAAAGGAAGTGAGTTTACGTTATACTTGCCTTCAACGGTGTAAATTACGGCCATTATTAGGTTACTAATAGATATTTGCCTACGGCGTTATTTGCTTCGCGATATTATTCAAAACCAATAACACGAAGTAAAATAACACGACCGAAGGGAGTTAATAACGCCATAGGCTAATAGCACGAAGTAAAATAACACAACCAACGGGAGTTAATAACACGACACAGAAAGGAGTATGAAAAAAGTTCTATTAATCGAAGACGATGTCAATCTGGCTTTTATGCTTTCCGATGGGTTGGAAAGCGAAGGCTTTGAGACACTTCACTTGACGGATGGGGAAAAAGCGCTGCAAACACTTAGCCATTTCAGGGCGGATATTGTATTGCTGGATGTAAATCTGAGAGGTGTGCTAACTGGATTTGATGTCAGCAAAAAAATAAGACAAACAAATCAATTGCCTATTATTTTCATTACATCCCGTACATTAATTGAAGATGTTCAGGAAGGGTTTAAAATAGGAAATGTGGATTATCTGAAAAAACCATTTGGTATAAGGGAACTAATCTTACGAATCAATGAGCTACTATCTCGTAAGGCTAACCAAAAATCAACTACCCTTACACATTATATCGGGGACTTTTTGTTTTCATCAAGTGAACATTGTCTGCAAAGAGGGGATGAAAAAATTCATTTGCAAAAAAATGAATGCACCGTTTTGAACCTGCTAGTTGAAAACAAAGGAAAAGTGTTGTCGAAAAATAATATCCTGGAATCTATTTGGGAAGACACTGATTTAAAAGCCAAAGAAGCATCTCTCCACAATATTCTTTCGTCGCTCCGAGCAAAACTAAGCTCGGACAACAAAGTTTGCATTAAAACAATACCTAAAATTGGGTATATGCTGTCCATCGAGTAGTTGTTCCGGCTACAAATACAGTTTTTCACACCGCAAAATACGCTTCCAGTTCTTTCAACGTATCTTCGTCGGTTTTCAAATCTTTTACAATGTTTCCTTTCTCCAGCACTACAATGCGTTCGCAAACTTCAGTCACATGGTTTAAATCGTGGCTGGAAATAAGCATAGTCATATTAAACCGGGTTTGTAAGTCGGAAAGGAAACGTTTCAACCTGATTTGCGACGATGGGTCAAGGGCAGTAAACGGTTCGTCGAGAATTAAAATTTTAGGGTCACCCAACAACGCTGCGGCTATACCTATTTTCTTCTGATTTCCTTTCGAAAAATCACGAATCAATTTTTTCGAACCTAGAATTTCGTCGTTGAAAAAATCTTTCATCGAATCCAAAAAAAGAGCAATATCGCCTTGGGATTTATGGTTCAGTTTCCCTACAAAATTAAAATACTCTTCTGTGGTCAGGAAATCGATTAAAAAACTTTCGTCCAAAAACGAACCAGTAATGGTTTTCCACGCATCGTTACGCATCACTTTTTGCCCCTCAATTTGCACTTCACCCTTAGTCGGTTCAATCAAATCGAGAATTAATCGGAACAAGGTTGTTTTTCCCGCACCGTTATTTCCTACCAACCCAAAGCTTTCACCTTGCGGAATGGTCAAAAAAGGAATGTTTAAAACCGTTACGCCGTTATACGCTTTTTGCAAATCAGTTACCTGTATCATTGTATATTTCTTTTATTGGTCTATTAATTATCACATTAGCATATTACCACATTGACACATTATTCACCCTCTCTGAATCCTTCGGCTAACTTATACTTTCTATTATTAAACACATTAACACACACCGTTATTAATGAATTATGAAATACTAAACCCGCAAGTCCAACTAAAGCCAGAGTCCAAAGTGCAAAATTTAAAGAAACAAAAGCCGATAATGCGCCAACAACTATCATTGGCACAAACATAATTGGAAGTACAATCAGAAAACTTTTGTAAGTCATTCCCTGATAATTCATTGTCTGCGATTTGGACAAATCAAGTTTTCGTGTATTAAATGTGGCAAAAAGTAAAAAGAAAAACACATTTACACCTGCATTAAAAAGTAGAGCCGCCAAATGCAGATACACTATTTTCATTCCAAAATAGAAATAAGGCGTTGTTAACACAAAACTAATAAGTACGAATGCGATAAGTAAATAATAGTTAGCCTTTATGTAGGTACGAATGGGAATATTCCGGGTCATTAAACTATCGAAATGCGAACTATCCCAACTAATTATCCATTGTCCAAACATAAACATAAGCGAACCGGTCATAAGCATTGCCACCATAAATAACATTCCTGAATTATCAGCAAAATCTTTCTTCGTATAAAACATCAGCCCATACACCAGGAATATAAGCGATGCAAATAATATACTTTTTGTTCGTTTGTGTCTGAAAATCAATTTCAATTCCAACCCTATAAGCTCTCCTATTACACCAAAACGATTCAGAAATGATAAATCTGCTGTGGCGGTTGTATCAGATTTAAGTTTAATATTAAATTTTTCAGGATAATAATTCTGAGAGAAAAACCATCTGTTTAGCAAATAAGCAATACCCACAAAAATTAATGCTAATACTAAGCCATACGATTTCAGCACAATAAATCCGTAAAGCTGCCTTGATGCTTCAAAAAGCGAAAACACCTTGAAATATTCAAGCACTACGATACTGGCAAAAACTGCAATAACAACTAAAAACGAAAGTAAGCCCGAGCCAAATTTGCGTTTTAGAAAAGATGACGTTAAAGAATTAAACCAGACCAGAAATACAAAACTCAATACAAACCGTATTGCTACTGAAATGCTGTAATATCCTACCACCGATTTAACGGCAAAAGGAACAACCACCAGCAACAAAAAGTAATTAATCGGATTTATAAGCGGTTTCAGCAACAAAAAATTAATCAATAGCGAGCGTTTTATCGGCAACACCTGATAGGGTGGCAGATTCAACGTATTCAATTGTTGCATAAGAAATCGAATAACCAAACCACCCAGCATGATATACAGCATGGCACCATTGAATAACTCCATGGGATTAAGCTTGTTATCCACTTTTTCGAGTATTTTATCCAACGAGAAACCCAAAAACAAAAATACAGCTGCCATATAGAGAGTAAAAAGTGTCAATATTATGGTTACTGCCAGGTTTTTGTAGAAACCCTGAGAACGTATATTCTTACTCCACTCTTGTTTTATTAGATTGAGAAACAGCATAATCTCTTTTTTTGGATTTTATATATGCAAAAATAAATAAAATTATTGAATTTTTTTCATTGAATTATTCTTGCCCTTCACCTTCTTTGAACCATCCGGCATACATAGCGTAATTATGAGCAATTTTTCGGTTCATCTCGTGGGTTTGTTCGGGTTCTACATTTTTCACCAACTTTGCCGGAACTCCTGCCCAAAGGGTGAATGGTGGAATTTTTGTATTACTCAACACCAACGCACCTGCAGCTACAATTGCACCCTCGCCTACCTCAGCATAATCGAGCAAAATAGCACCCATACCAATCAAAGCATAATCATCTATTTTTGCTCCATGAACAGTTACATTGTGTCCGATAGAAACATAATCGCCAATTTCCACGGTAGATTTTTCGTACAAAGTATGTAGCACCGAACCATCCTGTATATTTACATGATTGCCAATTCTGATAGAGTTCACATCGCCACGTAGCACAGCATTAAACCACACACTGCAACCATCACCCATGATTACATCACCTACAACAGTGGCATTTTCAGCCAAAAAACAATCTTTTCCTATTTGCGGAGTAAAACCCCTTACTGATTTTATTAATGCCATAATATTTTAATTTTTATTACCCCTATATCCCCTAAAGAGGACTTTTTTATAGTGTAATTGTACAAAACTTATCTAATTTTAAACTCTTAAGCCCACTTTAGGGGATTGGGGGTCTAATTGAAGTTGCAAAGATACAGGACTTGAGAGAATATCAAAAATGTTAAGCAAATAATTTTCGTTGTATTCAAAAAATCTAAGCATATATTCTCATTTAATCTTAGGAAAACTAAAAAGACCGCTTCGAAAATTCGAAGCGGTCTTTTTATCTAGATTAATTCCAAATAATTAGTCTTTAAATTTAGCACATAAGAACTCACGATTCAAACGAGCGATATGCGAAATAGAAACGTTTTTAGGACATTCAGCTTCACAAGCACCGGTGTTGGTACAATTACCGAAACCAAGTTCATCCATTTTAGCAACCATTGCTTTAGCGCGGTGAGCAGCTTCTACTTTTCCTTGTGGAAGCAATGCCAACTGGCTTACTTTTGCAGCAACGAACAACATGGCTGAACCGTTCTTACATGCAGCAGCGCAAGCACCACAACCAATACATGAAGCAGCATCCATAGCCTCGTCAGCAATTTCTTTTCCAATTGGAATTGCATTACCGTCAGGAACACCACCTGTGTTTACATTTACATAACCACCAGCCTGTATGATTTTATCGTATGCACCACGGTTTACCATCAAGTCTTTGATGACAGGGAATGCAGCCGAACGCCAAGGTTCAATAGTGATGGTTTGTCCGTCGTGGAAGTTACGCATATGTAACTGGCAAGTAGTGATTTCACCATCTGGCCCGTGAGGATGTCCGTTGATATATAAACTACACATACCGCAAATACCTTCACGACAATCGTGATCGAAAACAATTGGTTCTTTGCGTTCTTTGATTAATTTTTCGTTCAAAACGTCCAACATTTCAAGGAATGAACTGTCAGTAGATACGTTATCCACTTTATAGGTCTCGAATTCGCCTTTAACTTTCGGACCTGCTTGACGCCAAATTTTCAGCGTTAAATTTATACTTTTTTCCATATAATTTTAAGTAAACGAGTAAACAAGTAAACGAGTTAACAGTAAAACTCAAGATAATTGTTCGCTCAAAATTATTTATTTTTAAAGTCGTTGTTATTTATAGTTTAATTCTCAGCTTGTTTTATATTTTTTGAACGAATCAACGCTGCAATCATTTTAATCACCTCATTGTTAGCATCGTTCAGTTTACTAAAACTTTCTTCATCTAAGAAACCCAATTTACTAGAAAGTAAAAGCTGAGTTTCTAATTCTGAAGCTGAACCTAACGAAATATACAAAAAACGAATTAGCTCCTTGTCCGAATTTCTTCCATGCCCTTCGGCAATATTTGATGGGATTGAAACGGCCGCTCTTCGCATTTGAGACGCTAAACCAAACAATTCATCTTTGGGAAATTGACTAGTGAGTTTATAAATGAGTATAACCAAATTCATTGATTTCTTCCAAACATTTAAATCCTTATGTGTTGTCATAATTTTTGTTTGGTTTTTCTTCAACTAAATTGTGTACTCGTCAACTTGTTTACTCGTTAACTTGTTTACTATTTATGATTTGTAATTACGTTGTTGACGGTGGATAAATTCATAATCCAACGCTTCTTTAAGCAATTCAGGTTCTTTACCTTCGCCGACAAATTTCCAGCAAGAAGCAAATGAGAATTCTTCATCGTTACGCAATGCTTCACCTTCTGGTGTTTGGTACTCTTCGCGGAAGTGACCACCACAAGATTCTTCACGCATCAAAGCGTCGCGTGCCATTAATTCACCAATTTCGATAAAGTCAGCTAAACGAAGGGCTTTTTCTAATTCAACATTTACATCCGTATTTACACCAGGAACATATACCTTTGTCCAAAATTCGTGGCGTACAGCTTTGATTTTCTCTAATGCAGTTTCTAAACCGGCTTTGTTACGACCCATACCTACAAAATCCCACATGATTAAACCCAATTCGCGGTGAATTGAATCAACAGAGCGGTCACCCTGAATTTTCATGATTTTTTCGATTTTTGCATGAACGTCTTTTTCAGCTTGTTCAAATTCCGGCAATTCAGTACTCATGCGTGGAACCTGAATTTGGTCCGCCAGATAGTTTTGAATAGTGTATGGCAATACGAAATACCCATCAGCCAACCCTTGCATCAATGCCGAAGCACCTAAACGGTTTGCACCGTGATCGGAGAAGTTAGCTTCACCAATACAGAAAAGTCCTTTTACAGATGTCTGTAGTTCGTAATCAACCCAGATACCACCCATTGTGTAGTGAATGGCAGGGTAAATCATCATTGGTGTTTTATATGGATTGTCATCAACAATTTTTTCGTACATTTGAAAAAGGTTACCATAACGTTCACGAACCACATTTTCGCCTAAACGGTTGATAGCAGCCGAGAAGTCAAGATAAACAGCCAAACCAGTGTTACCAACACCATAACCGGCATCGCAACGTTCTTTAGCTGCGCGTGAAGCTACGTCGCGTGGTACAAGGTTACCAAAAGCAGGGTAACGACGCTCCAAATAATAATCGCGTTCGTCTTCGCTCAGGTCAGTTGCTTTTTTCTTTCCTGCACGGATTGCTTCAGCATCTTCTTTTTTCTTTGGAGTCCAAATACGACCGTCGTTACGCAATGATTCAGACATCAACGTCAGTTTCGATTGGTACTCACCGTGAACTGGAATACAAGTTGGGTGAATTTGAGCATAAGCAGGGTTTGCAAAATAAGCTCCTTTTTTATACATTTGAACAGCTGCAGAGCCGTTTGATCCCATTGCGTTAGTTGAAAGGAAGAAAGTATTTCCGTAACCTCCTGAACCCACAACTACTGCGTGAGCAAAAAAACGTTCAACTTTACCAGTTACCAAATTGCGGGCAATAATACCGCGAGCACGGCCATCAATTACTACCACATCCAACATTTCGTAACGTGAATACAATTTCACTGTACCTTTACCAATCTGACGGCTCAATGCCGAGTAAGCTCCCAACAATAATTGTTGACCAGTCTGCCCTTTAGCGTAAAATGTACGTGAAACCTGCGCTCCACCAAATGAACGGTTGTCTAACAAACCGCCGTATTCGCGTGCAAAAGGAACACCCTGAGCCACACATTGATCGATAATGCTATTCGACACTTCGGCCAAACGATACACGTTGGCTTCACGAGCACGGTAGTCACCACCTTTAATTGTATCGTAGAAAAGACGGTAAACAGAGTCACCATCGTTTTGATAGTTTTTTGCAGCATTGATACCACCTTGTGCCGCAATAGAGTGTGCACGACGAGGTGAATCCTGAATACAAAAGTTTAATACATTAAAGCCAAGTTCAGCCAGAGAAGCTGCAGCAGAAGCTCCTGCCAAACCTGTTCCTACAACAATAATATCCAAACGCCGTTTGTTGGCAGGATTTACTAATTTTTGATGTGCTTTATAATTGCTCCATTTTTCTGCTAATTGTCCTTCAGGAATTCTAGCATCTATCTTAGTTGTATCTACCGCAGTAGATTCTTGTTTATTTGTCATAATTTAATTTCTAGTTTTTTTAAGATTTACAATTACATTATGCACCACATCCAAATAAGTAATACAAAGGAATTGACATAAACATCAATACTACAATTGTGGAAACAATGTTTGCAATTACTTTCACGCGTGGCAACCATGTTTTATTGTTTAGACCTATTGATTGCAATGCACTCCAAACTCCATGCGTCAGGTGAAACCAAAGAGCTGTTAACCATATAATATAAAGTCCGCAATAAGCCTGACTGCTGGTAAATAGATCTTTTACATAGGCAGCTCCATCGGCGGCATCAAATGTACCTGTGTGAATACCGGTAAGCTCGGCAAACTGCATTTTAAACCAGAAGTTGTACATGTGCAAAGCCAGAAATCCAAAAACAATGGCACCTAATACCAACATGTTTTGTGATGCCCAATCCACACCTTTTTGTTTTTTTGTTACAGCATAACGTTCTTTTCCACGAGCACGCATGTTCTGATAAGTCAAAAACAAGGCATACAAAATGTGAATTACAAAGCCGGCAGCTAACACACTTGTACCAATAACTGCATACCAGTTAGCTCCTAAAAACTCACAAATTGCATTGTATCCCGAAGGTGAAATAATCACCACGATATTCATACAACTGTGAAAAAGCAAAAATAGCACGAGAAAAACTCCCGTAATACTCATAATAAGCTTTCGCCCAATAGAGGAATCAATTAACCACATAGATTTTTGTTTTAGTTTGTAATATTTAGTAGTTTGTCAATCTAATTCAATGATAATTAAAGCAATAAATCAATACATGCCTTTTCCATATTTTTCCACAAAATTAGTATTTTGATTTTGATATTGCAAGCAATTACGGAAAAAATTCTTTAATTAATACAAC
>Ga0302288_1002366_pt1 | contig 11166 bp, 7 predicted proteins | sample III_Fen_N1_1_FD_194549 | JGI IMG/M metagenome (GOLD analysis project Ga0302288, IMG submission 194549) | Peat permafrost microbial communities from Stordalen Mire near Abisko, Sweden - III_Fen_N1_1 | ecosystem: Environmental > Terrestrial > Soil > Wetlands > Permafrost | place: Sweden: Abisko...
AGCTCCGATAGGTCCTCCGCCTAAAACGAAGCCCAAAGCGCCACCAATCAATTTTCCAAAGCTTCCCATAAATGCTGATTTTGATATTAATTTTAAACCGCAAATTTACGCAAAAATCATCGATTTTTAGATGGTGAGATAAAAAACAATAAAATGGAGTAAATTTCCAGCGTAATTAAGACAATAGGTATTTGTAAGAATACATTGTTTGATATGTTGCTGTATATAAGCGCATAATCGCAATTCGCACTTTGTCGGACAAGCTTTTGACACAAAATATTAAGAGGTCAGACGCTGTCGTTATTCACTTTGGTGCATAATATTGTTGATTCAAACCAAAATTTACTGCATGTTTGCACAATAAAAGCATGTCTGCACCTTTCATTCCTGCTATGAACAACCAATATTTCCATAAGTTCGGTTAATTTCATGCAAATAAATACACCAAAAGTAACTCTGTGTGTGTTTGTTTTACTTTTGACATTGCACAAAATGATAAACTCCGGCGTCTGACATCCTTTTGTTGCATCACTTTATTAGTAACGACACGCGCAGACTTGCTTTTTAATTGCACCGGGTGAATAAATTTTTGTTGCATTTGATTCGTTGCAATTGACTCCCCACAACATTTCCAGTACAGGATTATTTATCTGTGAATAATGGGACTTCTATTATTTATGCCATCGGTATTATAGTTTCTTACTGACAATGCGCAACCAAAAAAATCCCGGTTTCTCACTAGAAATGGGAGAAGTCGGGATTAATTTAAAATTCAAATTGAGAAAATTCCGAGTTTGTAAACTAACTCCTATTTGATATTTACAGAATTTTGCGTTACATTCTTATAGAATTGAGAAGGGGAATTAGAAAGTTGATTACGTCCAATATTTTTAATACGCGATAATTCCCACAGAATCTTCATTTGAACCTTTTGATTCATAAATGAATTATTTATTTCAGAAAGACCTTTGGATTTTGAATCTGATTTCCTGATTTTTTCAATATTGCTCTTTGATGTTTTAAAGGCTAATAAGCATTCTTGAAGTTCTTCTTTTGAAATAGTTGCATAAAACTCATCGCAAAAACTATTTGGTTCTATTTCTTTTAAAATAGCTTTACGTTCATTTTCCATTTTTACTGCATTTAGCAAATCTTCTTTTAATGCTTGAGGGCTATATTCGGAAATAAGTTTTTCCAATTTAATTATCATTTTGTCTAATTCGTCTGAATTAATGCTCAATATTCTATCTGCTTGTTCATCTGTTAATGTTATAAAAGGTGATTTGCTTTTTACGACTATATTTTCTTTTGGAGGAATTATTGGATTTAATTTGGCTAAAGTTATTGTATTCGATATTATTGATAAATTATTAGTTTCATCACCACTTACAACACTAATGATTGTCTTTATAACTGAGTTTTGCCTTATTTTGCCTAATTCCTTTCTTAATAAATCAATCTTTTGATTTGATGATTCAACTAGTTTAAAATCAGTGATTGCTTTTTTAGATTCTGTCAATTGATTGATAACGCCTACTAATTGGTCACTTAAAACGCCTCTGGCTCCATTTATTTGTGGTTTGAGTTTATCGTCTTTCGCCTCATATTGAATATCTAAAGTTCTTATAATAAATTGCATATCAACGAAGTATATCATTAGATTATCATATTTTTGAATATTTTTAAATTTATTAATCACAATATCCAACTTTTCAGGATATTCGTTAATTACTTTGTTGGCCAATTCAAGCGTGTCATTCGTTAGTTTTTTTGGTGTTTTAGTAACAGCTGGAGATTCGACTTTTACCTCTTTTTTGGTACTCAACTCTTTTACCTCCGATTTTTCAGTTTGCTTTTCAACATACCGCACTTCGCTTTTTCCGACAGTGAACGACAACATCGAGAATACAACTATAAGGAAAGGAACATACAACACACGGCGGAGTGTTGCCAGGCTGGTTTGATACGTGTTTTTCATCATAATAAATCGTTTTTTGGTAAATGAACTATTGAAACTGTTTGCTAAATACGAATTATTTTCCATAACTTCCTCCAGAATAATGGTTTGGTATTTGTACAGGTCGTGGCCTTCGTCCAGCACGCTGCGGTCGGTCTGGAACTCGTCCACGTTGCGCAGTTCGCGCCTTACCCACCACAACACGGGGTTAAACCAGAAGATGCGGACAATGACTTCAATCAGGAACACATCGAGGAAATGGCGGTGCTTGATATGCCACAGTTCGTGTTTCAGAATCATTTCCAGCTTCGACCCGGTTATGCTTTCGTTTATAAATATCGATTTGTAGAACGAAAACGGAGTCGGAATTTTGGGATTAATTACTAAGTTGAATGTATCTTTTGCCATCACTTTGCCTTTTTTCTTATACCACAGAATTTTAAACAGTTGAATAAAAAACAGCAGAAAGAGCACAAGGGTCACTACGCCGTAGAGGGTAAAAGCCACATTCCGAACGGTCAGGTATTTCGTAAATATGGTCAACATCGTTGGTTCTTCCGCCGTGACGGTTGGTGCGGTTGCGGTTATAACCTGAGCCGCTGGAACTGACGTAACTGGCTGGCTGGAAGCAGAAACAGAAATGTGTGGTGCATCAATTTCGACTACTTTTGCCGGAGGCGTATAAATCACGATGTTGAACTGCGAAAGGAGGATGGAAACCACCGCTATCGTCAAAAGATAGAATCGACTGGCGTTGAACGTACTTTTTCCGCGATAGAGTAGTTTGTAGAAAACCACCATCAAAGCCGAGGCAATTATGAATTTCCCAATCGGCAACGCTAAGGATAACAATTCTTGTGTCATTTTTTCGAGTTTTTAGTGTCGTTTAAAATCTCAATAATACTCTCAATTTCGTTGGTGGACAGGTCTTCCTTTTCAGCAAAAAACGAAATCATCGAACGGAACGACCCGCGAAAAAACGTGTTCTTCACGCTGGTCATAAAGTTTTCCATATACACTTCGCGGGTGATTAACGGATAGTAGCGGTGGCTGTTTCCCAAGCTTTCGAACCCAACTACGCCTTTGTTGACCAAAATGCGCATAAAGGTGGAAACCGTATTGTAAGCCGGTTTTGGATCGGAGAGTTGAGCCAGAATGTCGTGCACAAAGCCGCGCTCAATGTCCCAAAGCACATTCATAAGTTGCAATTCAACTTTCGTTAGTTCTTTTATTTCTTCCATGGTAGTATTATTTTGGTTATTTCTTTTTTACTTTCAAATTTTCTAGGCGATTAAACAAGTCATCGCCTCTGAGATTGGTTGTAATAATCTTACCATCAGGTCCGATTAAATAGGATGTTGGCCAGGACGCTATATTATACCCCTTGGTTTTGGTAGTAGATGCACTTTTTATAATGTTAGACCATGTTACTTGTTTGTCTTTTAGAAATGCTTTAATTTTTCCATTAAAATCATCTTCGCATACCCCCATGATAACAAACTGATCGCTACTGAACGTATCATATACTTTACGAATATATGGAAACTCCATGACACAGGGCCCGCACCACGTTGCCCAAAAATCAAGGAATACATATTTGCCCCGTAAAGCCGTTAAGGATAAGATTGTTCCGTCCTGCACATTAATTCCTTTAATCTCGGGTGCTACCATTCCTACTTGCTCCGAAACTAACGGGCGGGGAGTTACTTTTACTTTTGGTTTTGCATTAAGCACTTTTTTATCGGAACTGGAAAACCCACTAATTAGTTTTATTTTATTCAGATTTTGAGATATCGGCATGTATTTGAAATAGGTATTTCCAAACGTTGCAATCTGATTGGGCTTAATTATTAGATCATCTAATAAATTGCTAAAATAGGGTCTTGCCTTAATAAGATAAATGGATTTATTGGAGTGATCAAAATATGAACAAATATAATAGCTTTCATCTTCATAGGATATTTTGGCATACCTGAATTGAGGAAACGAAACACTAGCTTCAATTTTATCCGGGGTACTAGATCGATTTAAAAAGATAGAACATAGAATATTTTCACTGCTCACATTTTTTCCATCAAAATACTCCATGGCAACATTTATGGTGTTATTAGCAATTAATTCAAAAGAGCTATTTTTGTTTATTGTGAGCAGTTTTTCATCTGCAAAATCATTATTGCCATTTGTATCAATCACATATTTCGGATTTTTATTTCGATCATATCCAATTGCATACGAAAAATAGCACTTAACCATTTTGGTTGTCAACATGGTGGTGTCACTTAACACCATGCTCTGCTTTTTAAAATACTCCTTGAAGAATTTTTTTGAATAAATACCGTTCCGATAGTTTTGATAATAGAATTGCCTTGGCTCACTGATATATGTGAAAATCCTCAACCCTGACAAAGAATCAGGCAAATTTTTCAATGTGGGGTAACCAGCTAATGTAGTGCTATCGAGCATATCATTGGATGCAAACATCATAGACACATTACCTTTTGGCCCTCTAAAAGTATCAACTTTCTTATCCAATAGAATTTCCGTACTTCCGGTTTTATTTAGGCGTTGAGTCAACGTTGGAACTGTTGGACTTGTGTTCGAAACCTTCATGTCCGATTCGCTAACATCGCCGATTAATCTGATTTTATCTTGATTTTGAGAAATGGTTTCGTATCTGAAAATAGAATTCCCTATTTTTACAATTTGATTAGGACTAATCATATATTTATCCGATAAATCTCCAAAATTAGGTTGCTCCGGGAAAACATAAATGGATTTATTATATACGTTCAAATCAGCACAAACATAGAAGTTCTCTCCTTCGTATGATATTACGGCGTATTTGAACTGTGGAAATGAAATACCAACTGTGATTTTTTTATCTTTTGTATTTGGCATGTCTATAAGGTTTAGCAAGCATGGAATTTTTTCCTGAAAAACGTTTTTACCATCGAAATACTCAATAACAACATTCTTTACTTCTTTGGTATTTATACCGCTATAAATTGTGTAAGATTGTTTTGTCAGAGTGTGAAGTTGATCATCTGCGAAATCATTATTTCCATTTTCATCTATCACGTATCTTGGATTGCCTTTGCTGTCATATCCAACGGCATACGAAAAGTAACACTTCACCAGTTTGTTCGTTAATTTTAAGGTGTCTTGATTCAACGATTTATTATTCTTGAATCTGTTCAAAAAAAATTGTTTTGTATAAATGCCATTCCGATAATTTTGGTAATAAAACTGCATTGGATCTCGATTCAGAGTATAAACCTTTAATTCAGTCAACGAATCGGGAAGGTTTTTCAACTTGGGATATCCGGCTAAAACTATGCTGTCAACCTTGTCATTTGATGGAAAACTATACGAAGAACCACCTCTCGGGCCTTCTTCATCAAGCTTAACATCTAAAGAGATTTCCGTGCTGCCCTTTGCATTCAGCGGTTGTATGCGTTGACAATAAACTGTTGTAGCCGAAAGTGACATTAATAAAAACGATACCAGTGTTTTTCTCATAATTTAGATTTTTAAATGAAATAATATGATACTGCAAACATAGAACTAATATTTTAATTGGCAAACTAATATATTAGTTGCTGTCAATATTTAATATACATTAACTTTTACGGATTTACGGATTTCGTGTGTTTGGTTGAATAAAAACAAGTAAATCATCTGTTTTTACATTATAAAACTCAGTGATAGCAATAACTCTCATCATAAAACGAAGGGAGTAAGAAGTCCTACTTTGTATTTAAAACTATGGAGGATATCGCTAAAACCTATAATATAAAATTGCGAATGTGATTTTGTTTGGGATATCTGAACCAAAATATCCCGAAGCACATTCATAGGCTGTAATTCAGCTTATGAATGTGCTTATTTTTCTTTGGTCGTTATTTCTTCTTTACTTTCAAATTTTCCAAGCGATTAAACAAATCATCGCCTCTGAGATTGGTAGTTATAATTTTCCCATCGGGTCCGATCAAATAGGATGTTGGCCAGCCTGTAATAATATAACCATTGGTTTTGGTAGTAGATGCGCTTTTAATAATGGTTGCCCAGGCTACTTGTTTATCTTTCAGAAATGCTTTAATCTTTCCTTTATAATCATCGTCGCATATTCCCAAAATAACAAGCTGATCGCTACTGAACGTATCATACACTTTCCTAATGTTTGGAAGTTCTGCGACACATGGCCCGCACCAGGTTGCCCAAAAATCGAGGAATACATATTTACCCCGTAAGGAAGTTAAGGATAAAAGGTTTCCATCCTGCACATTAATTCCTTTAATCTCAGGTGCCAGCATTCCTACTTGATCCGAAACTAATGGACGTGGAGTCTCTTTTACTATTGGTTTTGCATTAAGCACTTTTTTGTCGGAATTGCTAAATCCACTAATTAGTTTTATCCGATCCAGATTTTGAGATATCGGTTCGTATTTGAAATAGGTATTTCCGAATGTGGCAATTTGATTGGGCTTAATTTCGAAATCTTTTGATAATGATCGAAAATAAGGTCTTGCTTTACAGATATAAATGGATTTGTTGTTCCAATTATAAAATGAACAAACATAAAAATTTTCTCCTTCATAAGATATTTTTGCATATCTGAATTGTGGAATTGAAACAGTTACATCTATTTTATCACGTGTGCTGTTGGATGATAAACTTAATAAGCAATTAGTATTTTCTGGAATTACCTTTACCCCGTTAAATGATTCAACGGCGACACTCGTACTATTAGCGATTAGATCATTTAAGATGCCTTCTTTATATTGTGTAAGTTTCTCATCTGCAAGATCATTGTTGCCATTCGTGTCAATTGTAAATATCATTTTTTTATTCCGATCATAGCCGACAGCAAACGAGAAATAGCATTTAACTATTTTGGGCGTTAGTTTTAGGGTGTCTCGAAGTTCATATTTCTGGTTTTTGAAATAATCCTTAAAGAATTTTTTTGAATAAATACCATTCCGATAGTTTTGGTAGTAGAATTGCTTATGATCAAAAATGTATGTATAGACCTTCAGATTAAGGGAATCCGGCAGATTTTTTATTTTAGGATAGCCTGTTAACGTAATGCTGTCATAATCTTCGTTTGGTCCAAACCCAGTGTATGCGTGACCGCCGGGACCAAAATCATCAATTTTCTTGTCCAGAAGAATTTCCGTACTTCCGGTTTTATTCAGTTTTTGAACAGATTGGCTACGTACAGCTGTGAAAATAAATAAGGCTACTATAATTGGTAATAGAATTCTTTTCATGGTAAATTAAATAAAAGTGATTTTTATACTTGTAATATATTCTCAGTCAAATTAATAATCATCCGTCATTTCTTAATTAGAAACCGCTGGGCGTGGAGCAATAATTGGAAGTGCTGGACTGGTGTTCGAAGCTTTCATATCCGATTCAGTAAACCCACCGGTAAGTTTAATTTTATCTTGATTTTGAGAGATGGTTTCGTATCTGAAATAGGAATTGCCAATTTTTACAATCTGATAAGGCTTTATCACATATTTATCTGATAATTTTCCAAAATTAGGTGTCTCGGGGAAAACAGAAATGGATTTATTATATGAGTTCAAGTCAGAACAAACATAGTAGTTCTCACCTAAGTATGAAACTGTCGTGTATCTGAACTGCGGAAATGAAATACCAACAGTGATTTTTTTATCCTTAGTATTTGGGAAATTAGAAAGATTTATCAAGCAAGGAATTTTCTCAATGCATATATTTTTACCATCGTAATACTCAATAGCTACTTTTACTGCATTTTGGATAATCAAATCTGAGTTGGATGTTGAAATCTTATTTGTCAATGTGCGAAGTTCATCATCTGCAAAATCATTGTTCCCATTTTCATCTATCACGTATTTCGGATTGTTCTTGCTGTCATATCCAACGGCAAATGAAAAGTAACACTTCACCAGTTGATTCGTCAATTTCAAGGTGTCCTCGTGTAACCATTTGCTAGTCTTGTATCTATCCAAAAAATATTGTTTTGTATAAATGCCATTCCTGTAATTTTGGTAGTAAAACTGCATTTGTTCCCTTATTATAGTATAAACTTTTAAGTCGATCAACGAATCGGGAAGGTTTTTCAACTTAGGATATCCGGCTAAGGCTGTCTTGTCAAGCATATCATTTGGTTGAATAATATTCGTCATGTTACCAGTCGGGCCTATATCATCAACTTTTACGTCCAACGTGATTTCGGTGCTGCCTGTTGTATTCAGCGGTTGAATGCGTTGGCAATAAACTGCTGTAGCCGAAAGTGAAATTAATAAAAACGATACAAGTGTTTTTCTCATGACCTAGATTTTTAAATGAAATAATATGATACTGCAAACATAGAACTAATATTTTAATTTGCAAACTAATATATTAGTTGCATTCAAAATTTAATAAACATTAACTTATTTGGATTTTTGAAATGCGTGGGTTTATTTGAAGAAAAACCAGCAAATCATCCGCTATCGCATTATAAAATGCAGTGATAGAATCGTTTCGGAGTACAAATTATTAGTCGTATCTTTGTCCCAGCATTGGTTCACTTATTCCTTTTCGGGGAAGGTGATTAAAAGGGAATGCCGTGAAAATCGGCAACAGTCCCGCTGCTGTAAGCTTTATTCTGAATTGACAGTTGACAATTGATAGTTAACTATTAATTAGAAAATCTTTTCTGAGCAATTATTATGCCACTGTTAAGTTAATTGAAAATGGACAGTTGATAGTTTTAAAGAACTAAATACAAATCAACAAGTTAACCACTCAACTAACATCGGGAAGGCGTTCAGGAAAATGAAGTAAGTCAGAAGACCTGCCGTGTAATAACTCAATTTCCGCTTACCGGATTAATCGGGGCGGGTGAGGTCAGTTTTAAAGCTTTCGAGGATAGAGCTAAAAACCAATAATGCAATCGGTTGCCTTGTTGATTTTTCTTTTCTTGCAAGCTATTTGGGTAAGTATTTTATACAAATAGATTGTATGCCAATTGTTTCAACAACTTTTTTTAGCAAGCGAAAAATGCTGCTCTCGCTGGGGTGGTTGCTTCCGTTTGTGCTTTTTGGTCAGTCCAAACCAAAGGCGGACAGCCTGAAGTCGGTTACGATGCACGAAGTGACGGTGGTGGAAAAAAAGACAAATACCGAAGTCCGTTCATCGGCTCCGCTTCAAATACTATCTTCTAAAAATATCGAACAGCTCAACGTTTTGCAGGTGTCGGATGCGGTGAAATTTCTTTCGGGTGTAACGGTGAAAGATTATGGCGGCATTGGCGGACTTAAAACGGTTTCGGTGCGGAGCCTGGGAGGCAATCACACGGCGGTGAGTTACGATGGCATTACGCTTACCGATGTGCAAACCGGACAAATTGATTTGGGGCGATTCTCGTTCGAAAATGTGGATTTGATTTCGCTCAGCAGCGGACAAAGCGACAATATATTTCAACCGGCACGGCTTTTTGCATCGGCTTCAGTGCTGAACATTAAAACATTGACTCCCAAGTTTGAAGAAGATAAACGGCTTAACGGTAAAATTTCGTTGAAAGCAGGTTCATTTGGTTTGCTGAATCCAGCTGTGTTGCTCGAAGGGAAAATCAACCGGAAATTTTCGGCTTCTTTCAGTGGTGAATGGATTTCGGCTGATGGGAAATATCCCTACACGCTGCAATACGGTACCGGTTCAAGCAACCTGACCACCACTGAAACCCGCCAAAATACCGATGTGCAAAACCTTAGATTGGAAGGAACTCTTTATGCCGATTTTTCAGAAAATGAATCGGGATACCTGAAAACGTATTTTTATCAATCCCAACGCGGATTACCGGGCGTAGCTATTTTTTATAATTCCGAAAATTCTTCCAAACAGCGCATTCAGGATCACACTTTTTTCTCCCAGGCGCATTACGAAAAGGAGTTTTCAAAAGCATGGGCTTTCAAAGCCAATGCCAAGTGGAGCAGTGGTTACCTGAAATACGAAGATCCAAATTACCTCAACAGCGATGGACGATTGGAAAACGATTATTTGCAAACGGAGTATTATGGTTCGGCATCGGTGCTTTATCGGGCATTTCAGAATTTGTCTTTTTCTGCTTCGACGGATGGTGCGGTGAGTTCGCTTTCGTCCGACCGAAGCGATTTTGCTTTTCCAACGCGCTTTTCGTGGCTCACGGTAGTTGCCGCCAAGTATGTGACCAGTCAGGTGCTTGCCACGGCGAGTGTACTTTCCACCGTGGTTGATGAAACGGTGAAGAACAGAAATTCAGCTAATAATTATCAGAATTTGTCGCCGTTTGTGAGTCTGTCAGTCAAACCGTTTAAAAATCAGGATTTGCATTTTCGGGCGTTTTATAAAAATATCTTCCGATTGCCTTCATTCAACGATTTGTATTATTCGTTGGTAGGGAATCGCAACCTGAAACCGGAGAAAACCAATCAGTTCAACGTGGGAGTGACTTACACCGCATCGTTGGGGAAATGGTTGCCGCTTGTGTCGATCACAGCCGATGTGTATCGCAACGATGTGACCGATAAAATTGTGGCCTACCCGAATAAGGACAGTTTTTTCTGGACGGTTCTGAATTACGGAAAGGTCACGATTGATGGACTTGACCTAACTGCCGAAACCACCTTCCAGCCGTGGAAAAAAATCGGAATCGTGGTGGGTGGAAATTATACCTATCAACGCGCGCTAAATGTAACCGATCCCAACGAACGGGATTATTCGAACCAAATTCCTTATACGCCGCGTGTTTCGGGTTCGGGACGGGTGGCGGTAGAATCGCCGTGGATCACTGTTTCTTATTCGCTGTTGTGGTCGGGACATCGGTATGCCGTGAACCAGAATTATGCTGAAAACCGCCTGCCGGCCTATGCCGACCACAGTATTTCCGTTAGTCGGAATTTCAAAACGAAAAAATACCTGATAAATGCCAATGTGGAAGTGCTCAATTTGTTGAACGACAATTATCAGATAATCCGGTGGTTTCCCATGCCGGGGCGTTCGTTCAGAGCTACGGTTTCTGTGAAATTCTAATTTACAGTTTATTCAAGAGGTTTCACAAACGACATTTCTTTAAATTCCACGGGTTTCCCCTCGTTTTGGAAACCGATAAAACCCTCACTGACAGTCAGTCCGGTAACCTGATTTTGAAGTAATCCATTTATAAAAACCTTCAATGTTTTTCCTTTACAGATTATTTT
>Ga0302288_1002367_pt1 | contig 11162 bp, 7 predicted proteins | sample III_Fen_N1_1_FD_194549 | JGI IMG/M metagenome (GOLD analysis project Ga0302288, IMG submission 194549) | Peat permafrost microbial communities from Stordalen Mire near Abisko, Sweden - III_Fen_N1_1 | ecosystem: Environmental > Terrestrial > Soil > Wetlands > Permafrost | place: Sweden: Abisko...
GCATTTGATGAACTGGGCGTAAAAAATCAAAAATTTGCAGGTATTGTAACAGGGGTGCTTGTCATTGAAGATTTAGTGGCCGTTTTATTAATGGTATTACTTTCTACCGTAGCTGTAAGCCAAACATTCGAAGGAGGCGAAATGGCAAAAGCGGTCTTTAAACTGGCCTTCTTTCTGGTCTTGTGGTTTGTATCCGGAATATTTTTCATACCAACTTTTTTCAGAAAGATCCGTGGTTTATTAAACGAAGAGACCTTGCTGATCATATCCCTTGCGTTTTGCTTCATGATGGTAGTTCTTGCAACCTATGTCGGCTTTTCGCCGGCACTTGGAGCATTCATTATGGGCTCTATTTTAGCCGAAACAACAAAAGCAGAGCGGATAGAGCAACTAACCAAATCGGTAAAAATACTTTTCGGTGCTATTTTCTTTGTGTCGGTTGGCATGTTGATCGACCCGCCAATGCTGATGAAACATATCCTCCCAATTTGTGCGGCTACACTTGTATTGCTGTTTGGAAAGCCTCTTTTTGTGACAATTGGAGCGTTGCTCTCCGGTCAGCCACTTAAAATAGCGGTACAGTCGGGTATGAGCCTTGCGCAAATAGGTGAATTTTCTTTTATTATTGCAACTTTAGGTCTTAGCCTGAATGTTACAAGCGATTTTTTATACCCGGTTGCAGTTGCTGTATCTGTGCTGACAACATTCACCACACCTTATATGATTCGCTTTTCAGAACCGGTCTATAAAGGAGTGGAATCTGTAATGCCGCAGAAGTGGAAAAATACATTGACAGCCTATAGTATAAGTGCACATCATATTACTGAAATAAGTGACTGGAAAAAAGTGCTGAGATCCTATGTGATCAACGTAATTATTTTTTCTGTGATAATTGTTAGCATAATTATATTGAGCACACGATACATTGAGCCTATATTCTTAATTTACGGAGGCCATAAAATTATTACCGCAATTATTACACTTGCTGTTTTATCCCCTTTTTTGTGGGCGCTAGCATTTCGCAGAACGCAGCGTCAGGCTTATGCCAGTGTTTGGCAAAAAATTTCAAAACGCGGTCCTTTAATCCTTTTGCAATTTTCAAGAGTAGCATTGGCTGTTTTATATATCGGGTTTCTGTTTTATCATTTGTTTTCACCAATGATTGCACTTGAGAATATGATCTTTACCTGCATTATTCTGGGAATTTTGGGAAGAAAGATTAAGTCATTTTATGGAAAAATTGAAACAAGATTTTTAGCCAATTTTAATGAGCGGGAATCGGGAACTATCAACCTGACCCCATGGGATACGCATATCACCAAATTTGAAATAAACGCAAATTCGCCTTACATCGGGAAAACATTATTGGAATCGAGGATGAGGGAAGAATTCGGAGTAAATATTGTTTTGATTGAACGTGGCGATTTTGTGATTTCTGTTCCAAACAGGGAAAATCATTTATTTCCAAACGATAAAATTTCAGTTATAGGAACTGATGAGCAACTAAGTAATTTTAAAATATTCCTTGAATCATCTGCAGTCAATGCCAATATAGATGATATAAAACAAAATGTTTCACTTCATCATTTCACAATAAGTGAGAAATCAGTACTTGTCGGGAAAAACATACGTGAATCAGAAATTCGGGAGCGAACTCATGGCTTAGTCGTTGGAATAGAAAGAAATGGAGAGCGGATTTTAAACCCCGAATCGGATGTCATATTTGAAGCAAATGACAAAGTGTGGTTAGTAGGAAATGAAAAACGAATTCAGCCGATCATCGACGAACTGGCCGCGCAATTTTGATTGGATTTGAATTTGGAACGGTCTATAATGATGTTGCATAATTGCTTTATGCGAATAAACAATGTCAGGCACGAGTTTATGAAACCAGCGCCAAATGATTATAAGGAATTGTAAAGAAGAATGTTGTCCCCTGGTTGATTTCAGATTCCACCCATATTCTGCCTCCGAGCAATCCTACAAGTCCTTTGCAAATAGCAAGCCCAAGTCCGGAACCTTCGTACCCCCTCGACATCTTGAACTCCACCTGTGTGAAACTATCAAAAACCTTATTGTAAAGTGTTTCAGGTATGCCAATGCCCGTATCTTTAACATAGAACTGAATCAATTGATCCTTAATGACATAACCAAAATCAATATTACCCGATTCCGAAAATTTGATGGCATTACTTATTAAATTCCCTATAATCTGATATACTTTTGACTCATCCGAATTTATCATTCGGAGTTTATCTCCCTGATTGTGGTATCTCAGATTAATGTTTTTTGCAATAGATATTGGATTGAAGAATCTTAGAAGATCCGAGAATATTGATTCAATAAATATTGGCTTTTTCCTTATCTCAACTTGTCCGGTTTGAATTGAAGAAATATCAAGGATATTATTTACCATCTCAATCAGACGTTTCCCGCTTTGGTTTATTAATGATGTAAACTCCATAATATCTGCTTTGCTTGTTCCTTCATCATTGAGCAATGAAGAAAAACCAATAATTGCGTTCAGCGGAGTGCGTATTTCATGCGACATATTTCGAATAAATGCCGTTTTTAGTTGATCACACTCTTCGGCATTCTCTTTCGCACTCACCAATTCCAATGCCCTGTTTTCCTTTTCTTTATTTTGAAAGACGAGTTCCTTGTTCGCAACAACTAATTCTTCAGCGCGTTTTTCTTTTTCTTTATTTTGAAAAATAAGCTCCTCATTCGCAATAACTAACTCCGATGCACGTTTCCATTTCTCCTGGTTTTGAAAAAAAAGTTCCTCATTCGCAATGACTAACTCTGATGCACGTTTCCCTTTCTCTTCATTTTGAAAAGCCAGCTCCATGTTCGCAATAATAAGTTCTGCTGCACGGGTCTCTTTTTCCTCGTTTTGATGCAAATAAATCCCTACAATGATTAGCAAAAGTATCGTAAATAAATCCAACAGAATAAACATTACCGCAGTTAACGCATTGAAAACTTTAACACTTTGTTCGTTTGTTTGCTGTCGGATTTTAAGTAAGCGGGTTTCTTCCTGCTGAATAGAATTAATTATTTTTAGTATCTGGTCGGAATATTGCTTGCCCGTTTTAGTGGAGATGTAGCCGATAGCTGCGGCAAGTCCTTTTTTGCTTCGCAGATCTATTGCGTGGAGTGAAAAATTCATGTATTGTTGCATATAAATTGCAAGCGAATCAACACGCTGTCGCTGTTCCGGATTATCCTGTATAAGTCGTTTCAGATTACTAACATCTTCGATGATGGTTTGAGGCAGAATAATAGGTTGGAGAAATGAACTGTCATTTGTAATAACAAAACCCCGTGCGCGGATCATGATGTTATTGCAATTTAAAAGTACTTTTCCTGATTGCATTATAACCTGCTCTGTGTGTTGCACCCATCGCTCAGAGTCGTGTAGTTTTTGGTTACTCTGATAAACGGCAAAACCAATAAGTCCATTAACTGCCAAAATAATCAAAGAGAATAGTATCAGTTTTTGACGAATACTAACTTTCTTCCGATATTTTCCAGGTAGCTTATTTTCGTTTATAGGAACAAGCTCATTGTTTGCAGGGATTTCCTTATCAGACTCTTTATGTTTATTCATAGCCATTCAGAGGGATAATACGCGGATTTAAATGGGATAATAAATTTGAATATTAATCAAAATTACATTTCTAACTTTCGGAAAACGTTACACAATTATTCAAATTGCTTATATAATTCAAACATTTTCTTTAGTGACATATGCAATTTATGATGAGTTTTTATACTTTAAATTGATTGTTAATCGCCGTAAAAGCAGAGGATGGTTCTCCAAACATCCTCAGTTCTACAGGCTTTATTAAAAATCATAAAACTCACACAAAAATACCCCCTCCTGTTAACAAAATCATTACACAATTTATGTAATGACTTACATAATTCACACTTTATTTTTTAGTGCGAGATGAACTGATCGTCAGATTTTGGGTACAACCGGGTAATTACGTATGTCGTCAAAGAAAGGTGTTCTTTTTAGCTCAACACATTTTGCTGCATACAGGTAAAGGGCAGCACTCCAGGTTTGCCAGTCCTGACCCATAGGTTTGCCATCCTGCGCTTTTATCCATTCATTAAAACCAAAGCTGACAGTGCCTGTAGCTGTTGTTTTTATACATTTAGTAAGTGCAATTAGCTTTTCCTCGGCCAGCGCATACCTTTTCGCAGCCACGAGGGCTGCAACATAAAATCCGCATATAAAAGGCCATATTCCACCATTGTGGTATTCTCCCGGATTGTTAAATAATGCATAGCGGGGAAGCCAGTCCGCATCTTCGCGCTGAATATATGGGAAGAAATTAGGAGGCAGGTCTAAAGCGAGCTCGCCTCTCTTTTGCATAGCTGAACACTCTTCTTCAATCCATGAGACCATTTCATCAGCCCTGGATGGAGATGCCAGTCCCGAAAGAATGGCAATGCTGTTACCAAGCAGGTCGAACCTTTCGCTGCTATAGATTTTATAAGCCCAGAATGCATAATAGGGTTTGTGCTTTACAACAAGACCCGCCTGAACATGATGATGTGTCGTTTCACCCGAAATGGTAAACCGGCCCATTTCCTCGCGTATCTTTTCAGCTCTTTCGTCCTTACCTAATATACGGAGATAGCTGTATACCAATGTATTTACAAAAAGTCCATATCCGGTCATCCATTGTTCATCGCGCCAATCACTTGTAGGTTGCTGGGCAACAAGGTAACGGTCCGACGGGCTTTGGTACTCCATCCATAACAGCGATTTTTCAACAGCTTCATGAAGGAATTCTGTTTCACCCGTTACTTTCCTAAAAATACCAACTCCCAACAAAAACAAAGGAGTGGTATCACTTGCACCCCTATCGTCCTTGTTGTGTACGAGTGAAGTTATATGGCCATGTGTGGTCTGATTTTTTGCCAACGTTTCCAATACTTTCCTGGCACTGTCTAGCAGCTTTTTATTCCCTGAAACAGCAATGCCCAGGATTGAAAACATTAAATCGCGGGTATAAGGTTCGGGGTAACCCCAACCGGCAGTCCTTGGAAGACCCTGAAACGGGCCATGCGCATTATGTAACAGCACTTCAAGGGCAACCTTCGTTGCCTCGTCAATCTCTTTCCTGTTTTCTTTTTGCATGATTTAAAAATTTGACAATCCTTCAATTTAAAAATCCGCCAATCGAACCATATGATAATGAATTGTTTTGACATTAAGATAATGTCAATTGGAAAAATTGCCGGATTATCCCATTACTTTATTCCTAATTTTTCCTGCACTATCTGAACAAACTTTTTCGCGACAACGCGGTAATCAAAATTCTCTACTACACGCTCTCTGCCTGCCTTGCCCATTTTTTCGCGCAATGCTTTATCATTCATCAAAACCTGCATATATTTTGCAATATCCGGAACATCCGCCCGGTAATCAACGATGCGTGGAACATCAAATACTACCTTATGATGAGGTTCAAATCCCGATTCGTTTCCAAGTAAAACTTCATTGACAACGATTTTCCTGGCAACTCCTACTAAAAATGCAGTTTCTCCATCTATAAGTGTATCGAGCATTCCCATGGCTTTAATACTTAAAACCGGTTTTCCGCAAGCACCAGCTTCCACCTGTGGCATTCCAAATCCCTCAAGACGTGAAGGGGCAGCATAAATATCGCAGGCTCCAACGAGGTATGGCATGAAATTTCGTGAGATGGTGTTGGTTTCGAAGATGATGTGTTTATCAATACCCAAATCTTTAGCCAATTTCAAATCAATCAGGTTTTGATCGTTTGTTCGCTGCTGGGGCCACACTTTGCAGACATATTTCCAATCGGGTACCTTCTCATTAATAATAGCCAGCGCCTGCATCACCTCTTCCCCGCCTTTTGAGGCTGCATCGCCGCCAACGGTGAGTATCATTAACTGTTCGGGTGTAATTCCCAATGCCTTACGAACAGCCAATATTTTTGGATCGTCTTTACTGTAGGGCGTAAAAGTATCCGTATCGCAACCAACAGGCAAAACAACTATTTTATCCCCGCTAATCCCGTCACGGACATACATCTCCTTGACCCAGTTGGATGTCACCAAAATAAGTGGTAGCGCATTCAAAACGTCCTGGTAATTTGCAATATAACCGTCAGCTACGAGCCATGGAACCGGTTGTACTCCGAACTTTTGCGGGTGAAGTATCAGATTTGGTGTATAGCCCCAGTATCCAACTCCAACAGCAACATCGGGCTTAAACCATCGGTAATACCACTCTTTTTCTTGTGCCGATTCGTAGTTAACAGCATGGACGTCAACGCCCATTTCAAGAAGTCCTCTGTAAAGAAGATCTCCCTGTGTTGCCAATCCTCCTGGTGAAGGAGGGTAATCATACATTACCAATACTTTCATCTGTTAATAATTTATTTTAAAGGTTAGATGGAATTTGCATGAAGTTTATTATCACATCAAATTGTGATATTCAAATCATGCTCATTTCATGAGTTTTAATTGAGATTTAAAAAATGAGTTTTTTTGAGAAATTTGAAAACAATAAACTGATTAATTTTATTTGTCATTTTCAAATTGTTTTATCCACCTTTTTGCATCATACGGATCTGTAAATTGCCAGAATGCTTCCGAGCGTGGTGTTGTTTTGGCTTCCCAACTATCTTCTTTAAAGCCGTAAGTTTCAGTTATAATGCTGTATTTACGAAGCCATATTCGTTTTGTCAGAAGACGGAAAATATTAGCGTTTTCAACAGCCAGCGGGTAATGTTTTTTCTCTTCGTCCTGGTATGCAAAGGTCCAAAGTTCATTGGCTGGTATTTTGCCGGAATGCCAAAGTCTGATAACAGCTTTGCTAATCTCCTCGTGCCTTAGGTGACGTGTATATTCACCTGAAGGATTATGGGTGAGAATAAGATCGAAATGCGTGGGAGGCAATAAATCGAGTATTAAACGCTCAAGCTCCGTTTCATCCAATGGCTTCTGATCGGGACCGTCATCCAGGTCTCCCATAACACCTTCGGCTTTATAGACTTTTAAAGCCAGATTAAACCTGGTGGCACGTTCCAGATCGCTTTTCCGGCTTAGACAGACTATAAACCATTTCCAGGAGGGATGGCTCAGGATCGTTCCACCTGCCCACAATGTTTCATCATCGGGGTGAGCAACAATAAGGAGAACGGTTTTTGATTTTTCTCCATCGGAGGCGTCTGTATTCAGAAGATAAGGATTCATTTAAAATACTCTTTTACAAATATTTTCCTTTCGCTTTCCGTCATTTTATCTGCAGACTTAACCACAATCTTAATTTCATCAAAAAGGTGGTTGTCCTTTAAAAGGTTAAATAATTCACTTTTGGCCTCCGTTGGTCCAAACAGTATAACATCTTCATTTCCCAATATGACATCACCAAGTTCCTTATAATAAGATGAAAGCTGACGTTGCTCTTTGTTCAAACTGTGGCTTTCGTCTTTATACTCAATTTGCTGGTCCTCGAGAATTTCAGGTTGTGATTCAATTGTATTTGTTACAATTGTACCATTTGCGAATTTCATCACATGCGCAATCGAATGATCCATCCAAATGCCTAATTGTTTTGTTGACTTCATTTTTTGAGTGTTTAATATTTATTTTTTGTACTTCTCTATTGTTAATCGTGCCATCAGGTAGCTTACTGTTGACTCTGCGCCCTGGTTGAGATTCACATTAAATTCTTCCAGCCCGTCGTAACAGCCTCCTGTACATGGGTTATAAATGATCTGATGTAAGCGGTTTTCGCCCAGGAACCAATTGAATGCTGTTTCCATTTTTATACGGTAATCTGCGTCTTCAAATACATCGTAGAATTTGCTCAATGTCATAATGGTATAGGCAACATCAATCGGCTGTTCGCCAAAATGTCCTGCTTTCTCACCCTTATGCAACCATTTTTTATTTGAAATGACTTCGATCCCGTTTTCATTAAAAGTTTGTGATAAAAGAAACTTAAACGAAGAGATTGCAATATCATGGTATTTTTTCTCGTCGGTCAGCAACCATGCATATAAAAGTGCTTCTGGCATTGCACTATTTGCATAAGTAAGCCAATCTTCAAACCATTCCCAGTTCTTTACAGATTCGTGTTCATACATTTTCTCCAAACGATTGGCAAAGGTTTTAATTAGTTGCAGACTTTCCGGAGACTTTGTACTTAGATGATAGTGATATAATCCTTTTACAGCAAAAGCCATTGCCCGGGCCGAATGCACTGTTTCCATGTGTTGCAGCGATTTTTCAATAATTGCCTTCGCTTCGGTGATGATTTTCCCTGGAAGCAATGACGCTACTGAGAATACATACCCTAATGCCCAAATTGCCCTCCCATTGGAATCGTCCAGATTGACCGCATCATTTTGAACGGTAAAATTGAGACCTTTGTCAACATAATTGAGTAAATCGCCTTCAGATTCCTGACAATATTTAATAAAACCGAGGTATTTTTTTATAGCTGGAATATTCGTCTTATCACCTGATAAGGCAAGATTCATACAAGTAGCAACCAATGCACGCGCATTGTCATCAAGGGTATATCCAGAACAAATATCGGGGCGGTTGATTACTGAAAACTGAATAATCCCGGTCTGAGTCGTCAACTCTTTCATATGATTCAGATTGACTGCAGGAAGATTATATCTTAGCTTTATTTTATTATCTAAAATTTTAGTGATCAGCATAGCATGTGCCACGGCAGAGTTCTCCCAGGCTGTCGAAGCTATTTTCTGTAAGGTATTTATAGCCATACTCCTCCGAAGTTTATCATTGTTGAGCAAACGCAAGACAGCGACAGATAATTGCTGCGAATTACGAAAATCAAAAATAATTCCGGTCTCCCTGGTTATCAGCTCTTTCGCATGTGGAATCGGTGTAGAAATGATCGGGCAGCCGCAACTCATCGCGTAAACAAAAGTACCACTTACAGCCTGGTTCGGATCGTTGGTTGTAAACAGGTAAATGTCTGTAAGTTGCAAATATTCGAGCAATTCGGGCAATTCCAGGTATTTGTTAATAAACCGCACATGATTCTGCATTTCAAGTTTCTCAACTTTTTGTTCCAGCATTTCCCGGTAAGCTTCGCCATCCGTTTTAACGACTTCAGGATGAGTTTTACCGATCACGAGAAATATGACTTCAGGGCATTTTTTAACAATAGCCGGCAATGCATCAATTGTGGTTTCGATACTCTTCCCTGCACTTAGTAAACCGAAAGTAGTCAGTACTTTGCGACCTTTAAGCTTGTATTTTAGTTTTAATATGGTTTTGCTTAACCGGGGAACTAAATGGGTTCCGTGAGCTATCACTGTTATTTTTTGGTGTGGAACACCATAATCTTTCGTTAGAATACCTGCTGAGGTATTGGTCATTACAATGATCGATTCGCAGGCAGCAACAATATGCTGAACATTTAGTTTGAACTGTTCATCAGGAAGTGGCAATACGGTATGAAAAACGACAATAACCGGTTTGGAAAGCAGATTAAGAAATTTAACAAAAGCCTGTTCCTGGGTATAATAAAAGCCAAACTCATGTTGGATCAATACAATTTTGATTTCCTTATCCTCATTTATTTTCAATGCCAATTTTTCATATTCGGCAGCGACTGATGTTTTAAGCACATATTTCACTTCATCAGGATAATTGTAGGCTGTACCATTTGACTCCAGTGCACAAACTCTGATCGAAAATGAATTGCTGAATTTCTGATTAATTACCTTGATTAAATCCTGAGAATAGGTTGCAATACCGCATTCACGCGGTGGATAGGATGTAATAACCAGGATTTCAGCCAAATCCTGATGAGGTGCTGATATTGAATTTATTTCCTCCTGCGTACTATCTGCCAGAACGATTATCTCTTCTTCGCGGCATGCATCTTCGACGCAGGTATTTGAAACAGTAATATTTTTCATGATCTGAAGTATTAATTACAATTCTGCCAGTAAAGCAGACATTCCATCCATTATCATTCGGGATTTTGTTTTTTCCTTCTAAGGTGAAATGGTTTTATCTTTATGATTGACGGCATTGTGTCACCTAATAGTAAACCCCACGGTTTTAATGATTCGATATGATCGAAAATAAGTTTTACAATTGCAAGCAGCGGTATGGATAGAAACATCCCCGATATTCCCCATAAAGCATTCCCCAAAAACACAACTATTATTGAGAAAAGCGCGTTTATCTTTACCTTTGAAGCAACGATATAAGGGACAATGTAATTGTTGTCTATCAGTTGAATGATATAATAACCGATCAGCACATAAATTGGACACCATGCTGAAGTATTGGTGGCCAGGGCGACTATCATTGGCAAAGCTACTGCCACGAGTCCGCCAATGTATGGAATCACATTAAGTATAGCACCTATAATGCCAAGCAGAATTGCGTAATCAATTCCAAGTGCCAAAAGAACAGCAATATCCATCCCAGCTACGATAACAGCCTCAATGATCAGTCCGGTAAGGTAGTGCTGAATAGTTTTTTTGATTTGAGTAACTATTTCTTTAACCTGACTTTGGTTGCTGTCACTAAAAAGACGGCGAATAACCTCGAGAATAAGCGGCTGGTAATAAAGTATCAAAAAAATGTAAAGCGGAAGCAGAAACATAATCATCACGCTGTTGCCGACTATAACAATGGTTTGCCCGATTGAAGCAGTGCTAAAAGTGAGAAGTTCACGAATGCTTTTTGTAATCCATTCATGAATTTTTGTTGGATCTATGTCAAGATATCCAGCTGCATAACTGATTGATTGGTTAAGAATGTCCGTGAATTTATCGACAAGTGCCGGCCACGATTCGGTAAAACGGCTGGCCTGTGTAAACAAAAGCGCAACAAGAGCAGCAAGTGCAATTGTTGTTAATAGTAAAGCTAATACAATGGCCACAACCCTGTTTAATCTCAATCGCACAAAAAAATTAACTACCGGGTGGAGTACAATTGCAAAAATAACAGCAAAGACCAACGGAACAATAATACCTTGTGCAATGTACAATATCGCAACAAACGCAATCAAACCGATCAAGAAAATGGAAATCTTTGCGTAAAATGGGAGTTTTAATTCTTGATCCATTGGTACTTATTAGAATTCGTTTCTCTTTTTGCGCAAAATATGT
>Ga0302288_1002368_pt1 | contig 11156 bp, 7 predicted proteins | sample III_Fen_N1_1_FD_194549 | JGI IMG/M metagenome (GOLD analysis project Ga0302288, IMG submission 194549) | Peat permafrost microbial communities from Stordalen Mire near Abisko, Sweden - III_Fen_N1_1 | ecosystem: Environmental > Terrestrial > Soil > Wetlands > Permafrost | place: Sweden: Abisko...
TAAAAGTGACAGCCCAACGACTACTTACTGAATTCATATATACTTTTGATGTTTATTTATGTATATAAAGTAAAATGACTATCGGCTTTTGCACCAATAGAAAATTCCTGACTTTGCAAGTAAAAAAACATGAATTTACTCCCGTCCTACCGGATTTCCTCATTAAATATACAAAGCCCTCGCTAGCGCAGGTCTGCGACCTGTGCTACTCAAAAACAAAGTTTCTTATATTTTTCTGTATTGTCACGGTTCACAGAACCGCGCCAGCGGGGGAGGGTTTTTAAATCTTCCATTTTTTAAAATCATCTTTTTCTGAATACCAGCGCTTTAACCATTTTGAAATTCCATCTAGTCCAGGATAGATTATTCGTTCTGAGATATTTGCTTGATCTAACTTGTCTCGAATTTCCCATTTGAACTTTTGGGGAATAATTATCTTCTTAAATATGTCTTCTTTATCTTCAAGCCATTTAAGTTTATCACTATTGGGATCTAACATAAAAGAGAAAAGTCCATATTGATTAACAATTCTATCATCAATTGAAGGTGGTTCAAAAAATATCATCGAATTGTCATTAGTTTTTGAGTAATTATTTATCTTTTCAATACTATCTCCAACTTCTACATTTAACTCATTTGATGTTAGTGAAAATATTCGATCTTTTGCTAATCTACTTTTCAAATTGTCAGGATAATACTCTTGAATAGCAGCAAAATCGACCATCCAAATAGCACCATCTTTGTCATATTTTGAGAGATCTTCAGTTACAAAATGTAAAGCCACATAAGGTGAAAATGTCCAATCTAATAGTCTTGTTGGTAATCCGTGGTGCTGACCAAGCGCAATCCAATTCCAGATATTATTGTAGTTATCTACAAGTGTATTTATTGGAGAGTATTTTTGAAAATTTCGTATTAAATTTGCTTCTAAATCCACAGGTTTACGTCCTAACCTTTGAATGCTAGTTTGCAATCCAAAACTTCCATCATCTACACCTCTATAAACAAAATTTGACCTATGTCTATCAATAGAGGTATCAATATTGTCAAATAGGAATTCCTGCAAATCACGCCAATCATCTGGCTCTAAATAGTTTTTTGAAATTTTCTTCATTGTTGTTTTTTTAATATAGCAAATTACTTCAATATTTTTTGCTCTTGCTGCTAATGCCCGAGGCTATGCGTACCTGCGGTTTGTGGGAGTCTCACTTTCGCAAAGCGAATAAGTGAATGCGGGAGCAAAACCTGCGGAATGCACGTCAGCCAGCCAATGAACAGAGCGTGTGTTAGCACCAGTTATTTTATTGTTGTTTAGAGTTTTCAACCTTTGTAGTTTAATTTAATGTTGTTTGTACAGGAACTTTTTTTACCCGTTTCACAACAGTTTTAGGTCGAGTTGCTTTAGATATAGTTTTAATTAGTTCATTTTCAATCTGTGCGTTAAGTTCTTCATTGTCTCTTATAAAGTCATAAATTGGCCACTCATGATACTTATTTAAATCTATATCCTCTAATGATTTTGCTTGTTTTACAAGGTCGATAATATCTTTATAATTATCTGATAATATTGCAAATGCCAGTTTGAAAATTGGAGAAAGGGTTCCTGTTTTTATTTTTTTTAATTCTTTTGATAATAATCCAGTATTTGATAATTTTTTCAAAGCAATTAGTCTGTTTACTTTGGTTCTTAATAAATAATCTTCCTGATTATCATTTCTAGCTTCAATTTTTTGAGTAAAATCGGTAAATCGGGTAACTAACTCGTAATCTTTTAGTTTCAATAAATCAAAACAGTCGGTTAGCATTTGGAATATAGCATTATTAGATTCTTCTTTATCCCATTTTCCCCAACAATTGTATGACAATAATAGACCTGACAAATAAAACTCCTTACAGGCTTTATTAAAATACTCGGTGTCGATATTGACAGTCTCACCAATTTGTAGATTAAATGGATTGCCTGTTCTTACAATATACTTTTTATTTACTAGCGATGAGTTGTGGACAATAAGATGTCTTCTTTCTCTAAACTCTCCTATTAATTTCCAATTGATAATAGCTTTTTCATTATCAATTCCAAGAGTTGAGTGAAAATGTTCAAGCAATTCGTCAAAACTCATCTCTACCATCATTGATTCCACTTCCTTGGTAATAAGAGCTTTTGTAACTTCTTCAATAGTTTCGTATTCATTTATCTCTTTTAAAGCAAGATTGAATTTCTTTTCGTTCAATGACTTTTGAAATTTGTTGTAATGATAAGAGAGTAAATCTGACAATAAATACTCAAAATAGTTATTTAGCATAAGAAATGAACTTCTTGAAAGTATTTCAAAATTCTTTGTAGATATTTTGGGCTTATTTCTATATTTTACGAGTATCTCGACCAATTGATCAGCTGTTATGTTTTCAGTGTTTTTCTTTGAGGTTAAGTCTTTGCGATCAATCCCAATTTCCATGAAGCATGAGTCAAGAAATTCTTCATTTTTTTTCACTTCATCAATATCAGTACCTTGCGCAATACCTCCAAATTTATCAAAATAATATTCTATTCCGTACAAATTTTTCTTGAAGTTCTTGAGAATGTTTTCAACAGATTGACTATTGATTTTCTTCTTTTCATTCATTTTTTCGTCCTCATTCATAATTTTGTGTTGAAGTGATTGATATTAATTGTGGTTTTTTATTTTCTAGCGAAGAATTGTCTTATTTTTTCATAATTGGTGCTAACACTGATATATGTGCAACTGAGTTGCACATATTCCTCCATATAGCTGGATATGTGCAATAGAGTTGCGCATATTTCTATTTTATAAGTACTTGTTTTTGCATAACTTATTTTTTAGCACTCCAAAAGTACAAACTATAATTAACTTACACGCCAACAATTATGTTTATTTTGGAATTTAAATTAATAATTATTATTTATCTTAGATTTTAGTACGTTTAGAAGCTATAGGGATATATAGTTCTGGTTTTGTAGTAGATAGATGTTTCGTACAGGTATATAGCTGTTGCTACAATCTACATGGATAGGATGTGCTAGTGCAAGAGTAATATAAGGTAGTGCTATTTCAGCACTACATAGTGTAATTTTAAAACGGCTTAGTGCTTTTTTAAGTCTACATAGTGGCTGGAAGAAATGTCAATGTTTGTTAGCCACAAAGTTAAGTTTTTTCTTTTCATTGTCTCCAACTTGTATACTTTCATAATGTTTTATACTTTTGTGCCATTAAAATCTCTTTATAAAATATTGATTATATTGAAGACAGAAAGTGAATCACTTTGTCTGTTCGATTAGTTCGGTTTTCTTCTTGAAAAACACGAACGTTTAATCCTATTTTAAAATTTTATAAAGACGAAAATGAAACAAAAAATAAAAATCGCTATAATTGGCGGTACCGGCAAATCGGGAAAATACCTTGTCAACCAACTAATACATCAAGGCTTTCAACTCAAAATTCTTCTTAGAAATCCCGATAATTTCCAACTCAAAAGTTCTCTTATCGAAGTCATTAAAGGTGAAGTGACTAATTATAACTCTATACATTCTCTGATTGAGGATTGTCAAGCTGTTATTAGCACTTTAGGCTTAGGTATACCTGCAAGCGAACCTACAATTTTCAGTCAGTCAACGACCAATGTAATTAAAGCAATGAATGAATGCAATGTGCATCGTTATATCGTAACTACAGGGTTAAATGTTGACACACCTTTCGATAAGAAATCTTCCAAAACTTCATTTGGTACTGATTGGATGAAAAAAACATTTCCAATTTCTACTACAGACAAACAGTTGGAATATGATATTCTTGTAAATAGCAACATTGATTGGACTTTGGTAAGACTACCTTTAATTGAACAAACAGATGAGCGAAATAAAGTTAGTGTTGACTTAGAAGATTGTTCAGGAGATAAAATCAGTGCAACTGATTTAGCACTTTTTCTCATAGAACAACTTTCTTCTAAAGCGTTTATCAAGAAGTCACCTTTTTTGTCAAACATTTAAAACAGCTAACAGTGAGTCTGAAAACGGCTCACTGTTTTTATTTATTCCGTCCTTTTTGTCCTCGTTTTACAATCAGTTCTCTTAAGAATTGTGTGCTGGCAAATTCTATGAAATAATGTCGTCTTTTTGCTTGTTGTTGGGAACCAACGGTCAGAACGCATCTTTGTGTAAGTAAGTAATGGTTATATATCCGCGAGGACAAGTAAAAAAACACGCAACCATCAAGTAGTATGACGATTGCGTGTTGTTCTTTCGTTTAGCGTAGATTGTCACTGTCCGAACCACGATTATATCAGATAAAAAGGATGCATCGCACGCTGCCGCACGATTGCATCGTGTGGCGATAACTCTAAATCAACACAATATCCAATAAACCTTTCTCGCCTGCATAGTCAATCGCACTACTATAAACATATTGTTCTGCTTTAAATACCAGACCTTCTTCAACAGGATTATTATGTATGTAATTTAATTTTTCGTCAATAACGTTATTACTCCAAAGTTCTATTGGCTTATTGTCGTGTCTCCATAATTGATACTGTTTTACATTGGAAGACTTGTTTCCAGCTTCTTCAAATTGTTTAAGCAGCCAATCCTTTCTACTTTCCTGGAGGTTTTCTTTTATGGCAGCTACTATTGCTTTACTGGTAAAACGCTTAAAACTTCCTAATATCATTTCGGGCTTTTCATCCTTTATACTGCTAAAAATCAAATGAACATAATTGCTCATTATACACCATGCCTATATTTCCATTCCTTTTGCATGCTGACAATACCGCAAACTATCCAGTAGGATATCCTTATATTCATTAATCTATCCATTCAACTACGGCAAAACTGACAAAATAGACACCTTCTGGATTGTAAAATTTATAATTTCTACTCACTGTTTGCTTTCATTTAATTGTTTTTCTGACCAACTTACTTGCCACACGATGCATCGTGTGGCAACAGTGCTACGATGAACAGAGCTAAACTGGCTATCGGGATCTGATTACTCACGGTGGAAAGCCATGAACAGCAGCGGCGTGAAATTGGCTACGATGGCCTGCGTGACAAAGCCGAGGTAACAGGACCGCTTGGTGATGCTGTAGTCTTGGGAAGGTCTCATTATCGCTTCAGCCAATGTTTCCCCAGCCAGTTGCGTACCGGCTCGTCATAGAGCTTCAAACATGCCCATGCTACGCCCAAGCACATAATGAAAGTGGTGATACCGACGAAAACATGGGTGCTGACAGGCGAATCCATGTGATTCTCGGCCCAGCTCATGTGCATGTACATAATGGGATAATGGGTGATGTAGAGGGGGAAGGAGAGCTGTCCGACGACAGTGCAGATACGGGTGGCACGATGCCCCTGCAGGCGGCTGCCAGCGCCAATAGAGAGGATGAGGGGAAAGAGCAGCAGGATGGCACAGAGCTCGTAGATACCCTCGTAAAGTGGGCTGATGTCGGTGAGCATAGGAGTAGAAACCATGGTAATGATAAGGAGCGATGCGGCCCAGAAGCCACCTTTGATAGAGATAAAACGATTGATGCGCGAGAGCAGCAGCCCCATGGTGAATGGGAACATAAGGCGCACCATGGCACGATAGACGTGCTCAGGATCGAAGATGAAGCCGCCATTGATGGTGTATTGGTAACCTTTGTCCACCAGATTGCCCCACAGATTGAGTTGCAAGCACAGATCGGCCGATAGTAGGGCACAGAAGGCCACGATGATACCCAGCTGCACCTTATTTACGCGACGCAAGAAGAAGGCATAGAGGACATTGGCTACATATTCGTAAATAAGGGTCCAAATAGGACCATTGATACTGGTGAGCTCGCCCCAACCACGGATGTCCATCGACTTGGGCAGCGGAATCATGCAGATGAGAAGCAATGCCTGGAGCATCAACATATACCAGGGGGCAGAATCAACTGCATTGAAGGTGGGACCACCCGAATAATAGAAGAAGCAGATGCCAATGAGCACACCCATGATGGCCATAGGCTGCAGACGGGTGAGGCGGCGCTTGAAGAAGCCCCAGGTGGTCATCTTGTCCCAACGGTCATCGTAGGCATAACCGAGCACAAGGCCACTGAGCGCGAAAAAGAAATCCACTGACATGAAGCCGTGGGGCATCACCCAACGAGAGATCTCAGAGGGATAACACTCCATCATGTGAAACATCACAACACCCAGAGCCGCAACGCCTCTGAGTCCGTCCAGAATCTCGTAACGTGGTTTGGATTCCTGATAGGTATTGGTTTGCTGATTCATTTTGTAGAAATAATTAAGAAAGATGATCGTACTTTTTGTGGGTGCAAAACAACGACATCTTTCTTAATTGGACAATAGTTATTTATAACCATTCAGAGCAGCCCCATGGCTCGAGCCACACGACAAGCCTCGATGGCATGATCCGCGTTGAGTTTCTCCAGTATGTTCTGGCGATGACGATTCACAGTGTTGATGCTGATGGACAAGATGTCGGCAATCTCCTTCGAGAGCTTGCCCTGGTCGATGAGTCGGAGCACTTCGCACTCACGGGTAGAGAGCACATGGGCGTAATCCTGATTCGTCAGCACACGTCTCTCACCTGTGCGGGTATTGATTATTTTGGCCTGATGCTGCTCCTCTCGGGCCAAAGTATAGACACATGCCATGAGGCGGAAACTTCCGTTCGACGAGGCTTCCATCGGGAACATACGGTGTTCGACGACACGGTAGTTGCCCTCCTTGTCACGCAGTCGGATATAGTCGCTGAGGTAGAAATCGCGACGACGGGCGATGGGTATTGGCTTGAGCAGATGGACAAAAGCGAGTTCGTCGGCATGACGCTGAACTAAATCGTCGGCATCAGCTCGATTGAAAATGAAGTCTTCGTAGAGCGAAGGAATTATACCCTGGCGCTCTTCGACGGTCAAACCGAGTTCGTCGGCCAGCCCACCGAAATAGCAGTAACTGCAATTGAGCTTGTTGTCACCCATCGAGACAATAGCATTCTCGGTGAACGCATACACGCGGGCCAGCGATCGGCACTCGGCTATCTGGCTGGCTTCGCCCTCATCCTCAGCGAAGGGCTGAGATATATACATATTGTTGATCTTTTTGAAATCATTGTCCATTATTCCTCCTTGGTCATGTGGATATTAGTATGAATCGTAATCTCTCATGCTGCAAAGATAAAGTATCTTTCCAACACTTCCAATTTCACATAAAGAAAGTGTAAAACTCTGCTGAGGTTATGTCTTCTCGTATCCCCACGCTGCCGCACGATTAATGTCATTAAGTTAGTGATATATTTATCTTATTATCAGAGAATAATGCTTGTTTTTGTGGATTATTTTTTGTATATTTATATCAGAATCAAATAGTTATTATCATAAAAAAAAACGCCGGAAAGGATATTAGAACTGATAAGGAAAAGAGTATTTTCGCAAGAAATAGTTTTACAATTCAAAATGTCTGATAAGGATTTCACAAGAAACAGAAAGCAGTCTTTTCATAGCACGATTGTCTTTATGATAAATTTTCTCACAAAAAGTCTTTCTGTCGAGATAACTAATTTTATAAGTTTCATAAAATACAATATGCCAGATGCTACGATACATGGTTTTAGTAAAAGTGCTTTTGTTCAGTATCGCAAAAAGATTAAGCCGGAAGTGTTTAAATCACTTTCGGATAGTTTGATTGAGGAATTTTACGCAGATAACGATGATTCCATAAAGCGCTGGAAAGGATTTCGGTTGTTGGCTGTTGATGGGTCAAGGTTGATTTTGCCCAATACTATGGAGTTGGAAAGCATTTACGGAAAAACCAGGAATCAATCTGAAACTGGAGTAGTACAGGCAAGAATACTCCGTTCCTCCGAATATCTATTTTATTCTTTGCACAAAAGTGCGAGCTTGTTGTTGGGAACCAACGGTCAGCCCGCACCATTCTGCAAGTAAGTAATGGTTATATATCCGCGAGGACAAGTAAAAAAAAACGCAACCATCAAGTAATATGACGATTGCGTATTGTACTTTCGTTTAGCGTAGATTGTCACTGTCCGAACCACTATTGTATCAGATAAAAAGATGTACCAGATTTCATTCTTTTTTATCTGATGTATCAGCTGAATCCAAGTTCAGACAATTGCCCACCGACCAGCCCGCACTTTTGTGCAAGTAAGCAATGGTTATATATCCACGAGGACAGACATTATATAGCTCTTATTGTTTAAAAAATTATCAGGATTACTTATTAATTTTAAATGGTTTTATCGAACTTGTGAACTGTATGGCTTGAGGGATGGTTTGATATTTATCATACACTCCAATTGCCGTGCATCCTACCCCTGTAGTTAGGTAATCAAAATTGAATGTTACACCATCCGATTTGATCAATTGATAGGTGTATTTTGCTTTCGATAAATTCTCGGTTGTGTAGTTGTAGCAATTGAAATTAAACGATTTATCTGCCGAGAATTCTATGCCAATGCCATCTTTGTTTGATAGTGTTACCCACTTGTTATCAGTACGCAATCCACAATCCTGTGGCAATAAATAAGGCATAAACATTTCATCCACCGTAGTTTTGTAGCGACCAATCCGATAGCCGGTTTTGCGGTCGGGATAATTCTCCTGCGGCCCACGTCCAAACCATTCTACATTTTGCATTTGGTTATCGAAAACCCATTTTGTTCCGATGCGTGGCAACGACATGGGCATTTTTCCATTCGGATTAATCGTGTGCTGTAAACTAATTTCACCGTCGGGCGAAATCGTATAAATCATCTCATTTTCGAAGCCAGCATTTCCAGCATTTCCAATAAGATCAATAGTACGAATACTGACAATTACATTTTCAGCCTTCTTTTCAACGCGAAATGATTCAAGTTTTGACTTCATTTTATCCAGACCGATGGAATACCATGCAGTAGCAACCATCCTCCCGTAGCCCTCGGTTCTGGGAAATAAATTAACCGCAGGAACTGTCCAGTCGTCCTGTTCGTTTGCCAGAGGGGCACGCCAAACATTGAGTTGCGCTCCCTGTTTCAGCAATTCTGTACCCATATATTTCATGGAGTACAATTGTCCATCGGTTTTATTAAAGGAATAATCGAAATTTACGCCTGATACAATCAACTGTTGCTCATTATCTGTCACTTTCAACGAATTGGTCTGATGCTGTACCAATTTTTCATTGGTAGGAACAATCCATGGCATTTCCAATTGATCCCAACACAGTTCAAAACCCTTCGGCGCCCATTGTGCAGCTTCTTTCGAATGAAAACTAACAGTTACCAAATAGGTTGCACCGGCTTTGAGCTGAGGCTTTGCGATAGGAAGAACGTATATTTTTTTTGCTTCCGCTTCTACATCCACCTCCAATTTTCCGGAAGCTATTGATATTCCGTTTTCCTCTAGATTCCAACGTGCTTCAAAAGCATTCGTATTGGTAAAAAAGTTTCGGTTCTGAACTTCAATTTCCATTTTTTCGGCATTGCTCCACTTTACAGAAATGGGTTGAGCCGACTTTTTCATTTGCCACATTTCCGGCTCTACACGGCGGTCGGGCCAGATGCTACCGTAGGTACGTGCTCCAATTCCATAACTGAAAAACTCGCCTTCTTTTTGCTCCTGTTCAAAATCGAGCCACAAAGCTGCACGATTTTTCAAGTCCGGTTTTGCTGCAAATAAATCATTGATTTCGATCGCTTTTGGGAAAATGCCTACCTGATCGATAATGGCATCGCATAAATAATTGGATAAATGCTGACCTTGTGTCTCGGCATTCTTACCAATATTAAGTGGAAAAGGAAAATTGGTAATATTCCCGGTAACCGGTTTTTCAGCCACCTTTTTATTGTCAATAAATATTGATATCGATTTTCCGTTATAAATACCCGCTATATGATGCCATTTTTGTGTCCAATCATTTGGTAATTCACAACGGACAACTGTTTTTTTCGAAGTGTAGATATAGAAGTCAAGCGAGTTGTCACCAATTTGCTGCAAACCAAATTGATTGTTTCCTTTGGTGAGCAGTGTTCCACCCATTTTCATTAAATCGCGTGGAAAAATCCAAAGCGAAACCGTTAGTTCATCACCCGAGATTTCAATATTTTTATCCTGATAAGCTTCCACCCACTGATCGTGACCGTTAAGATCAATGCCTTTTCCATCGTGTCCGGTAACCAGTTTGGCGCGTCCCATGATGTGAGTTGCTATTTTGTTTGGTGAGGAATCCGTCAATTTGCGAACTGGCTCGCGCAAGCCCGGACTCACGAAATCCCAGATTGCTCCGCCCATGATACGTGGATACTGGTAAATCACATCCCAATATTCATCCAGTCCACCACCGGCATTTCCAGCCACCGATAGGTATTCGTCCATAAACGATGGTCGCGGATCAACACTTTCAGGAACCATCCCCACCTGGTTTTTGAGCTCAAAAGGTGAAGGGTAACGTGGCCCGATAATCTCTTCGCAAGGGTGAGAAAAAGCGTTTCCGCCATACATCCAGCTACGAGTAGAGTCGTATTTCTTTCCTTCATCAATCACGTCGCAAATATTCTTCCCTTCGCCACTTTCGTTTCCGGCGCTCCAAAATAGAATACTGGCATGGTTCCGGTCGCGCAATACCATTTTGCGAACTCGCTCGCGGTACATGGGCTCCCATTCAGGTTTATCGCTTAAATATTCAGTTGCATGAGCTTCATCTCCTGCTTCATCAATAATATACAATCCATATTCGTCGGCCAACTCTAGATACCTTGCAACTGGCGGATAATGTGACGTTCGCACACAATTGATATTGAATTGCTTCAGTATTTCAAAATCTTTCCGAATGGTCGCTTCGTCCATGGTGTGCCCCAAATCGGGATGTTGCATGTGCGAGTTTATAGCGTTCAGTTTAATGGCTTTTCCGTTCAGATAGAAAACCTGATGGCGAATTTCAGTCTCTTTAAAACCAATGCGACCGGCAATTACCTCTTCGGTTTTTCCTTCCCTGTTGATTAATTCCAGCGTTAACTTGTAGAGATTGGGCGTTTCAGCGGTCCACTTTTTAGGATTTAATACTTCTGATGAAATATTAATAATTTGCTTATTATCAGCAGTTATTTGAACTGCATCAGAAGTAAAATTCTTAACCAACACATTGTCTGAATTAAACA
>Ga0302288_1002373_pt1 | contig 11138 bp, 10 predicted proteins | sample III_Fen_N1_1_FD_194549 | JGI IMG/M metagenome (GOLD analysis project Ga0302288, IMG submission 194549) | Peat permafrost microbial communities from Stordalen Mire near Abisko, Sweden - III_Fen_N1_1 | ecosystem: Environmental > Terrestrial > Soil > Wetlands > Permafrost | place: Sweden: Abisko...
GAACAAGGTAAAAATATAACATGTTAGTAAATTTTAATACAAATAATGTAAATCAAACAAATACCAAATTCCAAACCCCCGCATTTTGTGCGGTCAATACTCAATGGTTAACTAAACTTAAAAATGATATTGGTTGCAAGAGAGATCTTACAGATAGTGTCTTCTTTTCAGAAATTTCCGAACAGGATGCTATTGATACTTTAGAAGCTGCAAAAAAACATTATTTCCCTAAATTTCAAAATGGTTTTGACTGTGACATTCAATGGGTTAAAAAAATTTTTGCATCAAAAGGGGATAATAAAAAATAAGTTAAGCAACAAGTTCTTGAAGTTTCTTAGAGCCATAACCACCTATTATTGCTCCTGCTCCCATTCCAACTAATGAGCCAACAGGTCCAAGCTTTTGAGCTCCAATTGCACCTGCGTAACCTATACCTGCGGTAATAGCTGCAACATTTATTCCTGATTTTAAAACTTGTTTGCCACCATTTTTAATTTTTTCTTCAATATCATCACCATTATTAAATGCTTTAATAATTTTTGGGGATTCCAAAAGTGCCATTGCTAAAACACCGTATTTTGTAGTTCTTTCAAGGGAATGGGCCGTTAGTTTGCCAAAACCTGAACCTTCATAAACATTCGCTTTAACAAATTTTGGTGCAGCTTCTGTAGATCCAAAGTCATGAACTCTTGTTTCGATCTCATCAACGCATTCAACACCCAAAATCTTAAATACTTTCTGACCAAATCTAGTTCTAGCTAAGGTTACATCTCCTTTTAATATTTTCTTTGCTAATTCTTTATGCCTTGCTTTATTTGGATCTGCGACATCATTTAATAAAGGTTCCTCTTACAAATGAAAACGGATGTTGATATTTTGTGTAATCATATTTATATTGGTATTTTTCACCATTAATTGCTGATTTAATTTGACTATATGCATTTTTCATATCTCTAAAATCTTCTGGGGCATTAATAAGTGCTAAACTCGCCATTCCTGCAGCAGTAGCAACATTACCTTTTTCTACTTCATCAGGAGCAGAAGATACTCTTCTAAATGTCGGAATTGCTTTAGCAACAGAAAACAAAGAGTTATCTTTTTCTGTATGTTTTTGAGGGATATTTTTATCAAAAATACATACAGGTTCATCTATAACAGGGGAAACATATTCTCTGTTTTTGAGATTTGAATTATTTTGTTTTATTGATTCTACTTCTACAACCAAAATAACACTTCCTTACATGATCACACATATTAATATAAAGATTTTTTTTAGTGAAAAATTTACTATTTTTTTGACTTTTCAGGCATTTTTTAATACTTTGTAACATAAATGCACTTTAAATTTACAAGTAATCTGAAGCTAATTTTAAAATATTGTTTAAATCTTTTTCATCTAATTTTAAATAAGGTCTAGCTTCGATTTTTGTTTTTTTATTTTTTCCAGTTTCCCCACCGAGTTGATGAATTCGTGCATATTCTTTATTAGAACCGACAATTGCAGAAGTTCCGTCATAATTTGAAGTAATTGAGGCTGCGAGTTCGCCTCTCATTTGTAAAATCTTTCCGGGCCAGTATCCTTTTTGGGTTCGAAGTTTTATTGTTGAATCTTTTAATTTTGCCCATTTAGGTCGACCTTCTTGCTTGAAATTTTCTTCAACAGCATCCGCCATTGTTCCGGCAATACTTTTCATCAATGGTTTTAAATCTGTTGTTTTCTCAAAGAGCTTATCCAGTATCTGATTAAGCTCTTTGTTGTCTATTTTTATTTCAATTGGTTCGTCCATTAAATAGCTCCTTAATAGGATAATTTGCAATTAGAAGTTCTTTGAACATTTTGTTTTCCCGATTTTCGATTTTGTTATTAATCCCATTCAAGCGCTCTACCGCAATCATTTCAAAGTCTTTGTACAACTCCCGAATTTTAGGGCAATCATCATAGGAAAGTAAAAATCTGCCTTGAATGTTTTTTAAGGTATCCCTCAACTTTTCATGTGCAAAGCCTTCAGTTGTAGTTACTTCATAACCGCATCCGCAGGTGTAAGGTGGATCACAATAGAAAAAAGCATCTTCGTGATCATACTGTTTTATTAGCTTTTCAAAATCTCTGTTTTCAACTAAAACTTTGTCTAAGCGTTTATGAATTGCATCAATTTTATATAAAATATTTGTTTGGCTTTTACTTGCTCCGCCAGAGGATTTTTTGACAGTTCCATAGGTTTCGCCTCTGCCACCAAAAGAACGAGTAATTAAAAATAAAAATTGTGCTGCCTTTTGGATGTCAGTATAAGGTTTTGCCTTTAAAAACTGCATAAACATTTCACGAGAACCGAGTAAATATTTAAGCTCGTCCTTTAACGCTTCTGGGTGGTATTTAACAATGCGGAAGAGGTTTACAAGTCTTCCATCTAAGTCGTTGTAGATTTCCAAATCTGCCCAACGGGGCTTGTAAAACAAAATCCAACCACCACCGCCGAAAGGTTCAACGTAGGATTTAATATCTATCGGGATAAGTGGGGCAATAGTTTTTCTCAATAATCTTTTTCCACCAACCCAATTGAGTAAATGTTTTGTGTCAATTGTCATAATTTTCTCCTGTATAAATGCTATTTAAATATTGTTTAAATTGGGATTAATCCTCATTATCTAAAATTCCATTGTCTTTGCCGGGGTTATAACTCCAACCGACATCGGGTTTGATTTTGTGTCCTGTCAGTGGGTCTTTGTAAACAGTTACAGGCTTCATCTCACCTGATTTTTTTGATACAAGTTCCATTTCTTCAGATAAACAGCCATCCGAATCATCAGGTTCTGCTCCATCTAAGTCATCTTTGGTTAAAGCCCTGACTCTGCATCGGCATCGCCAACCATTTGGAGGGTAAAAACTACTCCAAAAAGGGTCATCATATCTAAAAGTTCTTTCATTTAATTCTGCATGTTCGGGGCGTGTTCTATTATCCATAACTGCAACGTATTGCCAGTATGGTCTGTCATCTACATTTCCAAGCTGGGTTTTATACCTACCTGCCATATAGGAAGTTTGCATATTAACTTGATAAATTGTTTTTAATCTGCTGAGTGAGCCCATTTCTACTTTTTCAATATTGCCCTGAGAATCACCGACAAATTGTTCTCCCCACCAACCCTTTTTCTGAAGAGTTGGTTTTAGCTCTTTTTGAAATTGTTGAAAAGTATTACCCTCTTTAAGTGCTTTATCAAGTGAATCTCTAATATCCTGCAAAACATCTTCTCGCATTAATTTTGCAACAGTAAACGACTTTTTGTGTGCGGATTGCCAAACTTCGTGCCAATCCCAAGAAAGTTTATTATTTTTATTCTTGAAATATTTTATAGCCATTGATGGGGATAGTTTGAACATTGCTTTTAAATCAGGCATTTTCTACCTCCGCAATCCTCTTTAAAACAGCATAAATAGTATTTACCGTAACAGCATTTCCTGCCATTTTATATAATTGGGCATCAGAAATTTTAAGTGCATATGCCTTTTTAATCATTTCATCAGGGAATCCTTGAAGTCTGAAGCATTCAAGCGGAGTTAATCTTCTAATCCTGAATTTATCAATTGTACCCATCTGACAATGGGTATCAAGAGTTTGTGAGACTTTTTTACCGACACGACCTCTTCGCGTTGTACTTGTTGGATAACCAAGACTTATTCCATCTCCGATTGAGGCTTCATCGTATCCTTTTTTAGTTCCGTTTCGGACTCTCATTAAAGGGGTATCACCTGCGACTTTTAAAGTTTGAACAATATCGGAGGCTTTGTAGGTATCAAATCTTGGTTTATTAATGAAATAAAGTCCTGTTTTACCGCCTTGTCCACCTCCGTTTGAAGTTAGGCAGGAACTTATTCCATCAACCGAATAAACTCTATTGCCCTGCGATTTGCCTTTGGTAATCGCAACTGTATTCAAGTTACTAATATTTTTTGCATCATTTGAGGAGATAGGAAATACTTTTCCGATACATTCTCCTGTAAGACATCCGACAAGGAGCACTCTTTCCCTGTTTTGAGGAACGCCGAAGAACTTAGAATTAAGAACCTGCCATTGAGTTGAATACCCAAGGTCGGTGAGAATTTTAACGATAGTAGCAAAAGTTCCTCCACGCTCGTGGTTAAGTAACCCTTTAACATTTTCGAGTATAAAATATTTGGGTTTTTTGTCTCGTAAAATCCTTGCGACTTCAAAAAACATTGTGCCTCTGGACTCACTAAAGCCTCGTCTTTTCCCAGCAATTGAGAAAGCTTGGCAAGGAAATCCTGCACACAAGATGTCAAAGTCTGGCAATTCATCGGTTCTGATTGTTGTTGCATCATTGAAGTACATCTCCTCTTCTGTGTTAAAAAATTCTCGATACAATTTTGTTGCATATTTATCATTTTCACAGTATCCGACACATTTAAAACCTGCTCTTTCTAGTGCAATTTTAAATCCGCCGATGCCTGAAAACATATCAAAAAATCGGAGTTGCTTTGGGTTTAATTGGGGTTTAATCAAGTCCATCTGCCCTCCCTTGCGCTTCGCATAAAAAGAGAGCTTTGGATAAAACTTCTTCAAATTTATCGGTTTTTAAATTCTTTTCATCTAAAATTTTTCTAAATTCTTCTTCTGTTTTGCATTTAGAAAGCTGTTTTAATAGTGGATTTAATGTAGCTTTTGAAATCTCTTGAAGTTCTTCTTCAGAAATCAAATCAAATAATCCATCAATTTCGTCTTGTCCGACTTTTTCATCTTTTGTTTCATTAAACTGTTTGAACGCAGATGGCTTTTTAACCTCTGCAATCTCTATATCCTCTTCATCAAATCCGTAATTTTTAATGAAGTATTTTTTTGTGAATTTAACTCCGCAATCGACAAGCACTTTGTCCCTTTGAGCTAGAGTTAAATCTACATCTTCAATTTCATACATTTCAAATTGAGGAATATCCTGATTAGGAAAATTCAGTTCATAAATCCATTTGATTAATTGATTGATGGTTTTTTCAACAATCTTTTTATCAGAATCAATAATATCCTGACGAACACCCATATGAGTTTGACTTGCAGCATAACTTCCTGTACTTCCAATTTCAGTCGTAAGAGTTTGTCCTAGGATAGCTTTTGAAATTTCAGCATTCATCGCATCTATTAAAGATTGAAAAACATCGGCAGATGAGGATTTATCAGCCTCCATAATTTCAACAGAACTGTCATCAGGAATAACAGCAACTGCATCTTGAATCATTGCCTCAAGTAAATCCGCAAGAGCTTCGGTTTCATCTTTAGAGGCACCTCTGGGATGTTTTCCTATTAAATACGGAATTCCATATTTTTCGCAAAATAAAATCCAAAACTTCAATCCGCCTTTTTTAAAAGTAACTGGCCAGAAAACTCGAGAAAGAACTCTTTCTCCGTAAGGATTATCATAGCTTGCATTTGATTGCGGACAAAGGAATTTTTTATCGGGTAATTCTTCTCCCCAATAATTTTCTTTGGTTCTGAATTTTAAATTATTTTCTTCATCGTAACAAAACCATTCAGGAGGTTTTGCCACAAGGGCTGACGGTAAAACTAAATTATCAATTTTCTGCCATAAGACTTCTATCGGTTGAAAACCAAAGAACGATGCATCAAGAATATTATTAATAAGTTGATAAATATCTATTTTTTTAAATAAGTTTTCAATAAGCTGACTATTTTTATCTTTATCTGCACCCCTATTAATATCCCATTCGAGGGACAATACTCCTGCTTTTCTCGATTGAGTACAGGCAAAAACGTGTGCATCACAGAGCAATTCCCTATATATTTTCATATCCTTGCCTTGTTTTCTGAGGACAGGGTCGGGATCAGGAAGCATATACCCCAAAGAATAGAAATTCAGCGAACGTTTTCTTGTCGCAATTTCATTTGAAAGTGTTTGTTTTGTATTTTTGTTTTCTAAAATTTCATCTGTCATAATTTTTCTCATTGGGGGTTATCTGAAACACCGTTTAAAAAGCGTTTAAATTTTCTTGTATTGAATCTTTAGGGGTAATTGGGTCTATCTGTGTGCAAAAAACTAAAAACACCATTTAAAACCGCTTAGAATGTTCTTGTCATTTCGACTGTTTCTCGCCTTTTTCTTGTTGCGATATTTATTGGACCGCTGTTTGTTTCAACAGCGTGCAGAGCAAGACTTAAAGCCCAAAACCTGTCAGCGTGTCCTGAGACATCCGATTTTTCAACATCAAATCGAATATTTCCGGCAGTAGTTGTTTGTCTTCTTACGGAGTGCAAATCTTCTCGTATTTCCTGTTCGGCAGGGACATACACAGTTTTGTCTTCAAAATTAGTTCGAGTTGTATAAGCCAATTCTTCTTTAAGTTTATTGGTAAAAGAGAGTGCTTCGACTCGATATTTGCCAAATTTCCTTTGAGCTGATTCTGCTAATTGCATACCAAGTCCTGTCGCATCAATACAGCAACGTCTCATTTTGGGATGCTTTAAAATGCTAAATAGAATTTCTTCTTGAATATGAAATGGAGTTTTTTCTAAAATTTCAACTTTTCGTGTATATTTTACTTTTTCAAAAACTTCTAGAATCCAAATACAGGTTAAATCTTTTTTACGACCAATATCCGTTCCAACATATAAATCGCCGATTACATCTGTTAGCGATTTTAAAATATCATTACATTCGCAGGTTGCAATTAGATTATATGGAAGAAATGCACAAGCTTCATCAATTGCGACACAGCAGTATTCCTGTAACCAAGTATATTCATCAAAACAGTTTGCTCTTTGTTCTTCAAGCCATTCTTCCTGTTCTTCTTTCGTTGTTTCTCTGCCATAAATTTTATCAACAAGTCCTTCTTCAACAGCAATCTGAACCGACGTTGTATGCAATGCCCATTTTAAAATTCCTTTTAAAATTTGTTGAATAAATTTGAAAAACAAACAGCTTTGTCCATTGTGGGTAGATAAAATCCTCAAAGGAAATCCCCAAGTTACACAAGGTTTTGCTGCTTTCCATAGTTCAAAAGGATTATCGTGGTGGGCAAATTCATCTAAAATAACTTTACCGCCTTTACTTCTGAATCCTTTCGGATTTGAACTCAGAGCGTGTATTTTTGTCCCGTTTGCAAATTCAATTACAAGAGCTTTTATATCTTTCTCCGAGTCGATAACAACTTCACCCATTGATTTTGCGGCGGCGTGAAATAATTTTACCCATTGCTCGCAATATTCAATATACTCTTTTGCAGCACTTTCATCGGCGGATGAAAACCAAACAGAGGGAACATTTTTTGCAACACAATCTCGAACATCTTCGTAGCTTTGAACGTAAGTTGCACCGATACGTCTTGATTTCTCCCATATTTTTATGGAAGATTTGTCATTTAGCCATCTTATTTGGTAGGGTAAAAAATATTTATTCAAGTTCATTCGACTTCATTCCAAGAATTTCTTCTTCAATCGTTCTAATAATTTCTTTTGTTAAACCTTTGCTTTCAGCAGGTTTATCTTTCATAAGAGTTGCTACATCTTCGTATTCTTTGATTTTTGTAATCAAAGGAAGCATTTTTGTAAATGCATACATTCTACCTGTATCAATTTTTTCGCCATTTTCTAAATCTGTTTTTATTTCTTTCATTATTTTTCGTGCAAAATCATACAGTTCCTCATGAAAGGCTTGTTTTGATTGCAGAAACTTTCTGCGCTTTACGTCCCAGTCGCCTTTGAGTTTCCATTTGGCAATGGTTCTCGGACACACATTGACTTTTGCAGCTGTTTCTTCCACAGAGCGAAGTTCATAGACATTCGCTGGTTCGGCTTCTATAATTTCATCTTCAATTTGTTGTTCCAAGAATTTTATATCCGTACTTGGTAAATATTTTTTGACTTCTTTTATAATTCTATTTTTTGTACGTTTTTGTTTTTGAATTTTTTGTTTAAAATCTTCCATATCTTTTACTGTTCCGAGGTGATACGACATTGGGTGGACTTTGGTTTCACGTTTTGCAATACAAATAAATTCACCTTTTGTGGAATAAACATGAAGTTTTGAAAGATCGAATAAGCTGTATCTTATATTAACCATTTCTCTCAGCCCTAATATTGAATCGCTTCTGTAATGCATTCCAAGGAAGGTTATTCCATGTTTATTTATAGTTCTTGTTTCAGTTTTCATCATTAAATCGTCTAGTGCCGATATATTTATATTCTCTTTTTGAATACTGTTTAAACATTGTTTAATTGTCATTTCAGGAGCATTTGGGCAGGGCTTTGAATTATGATATTCAATCCAACAATTTATTAATTTAATAGCTTCCTGCACTGTTGGAATTTTTCCGCCTGTTGTTTTTAGGTGTAATTCTTTATGGAATTTCTCTCCACGCTTCATCCACGCAGGTTTATTCTCGATTGAAGTTCCTGTGTATGAAGGCATTAATTTCTCAAATTCTTCCTGAAATTCTAAAAAGAAACGCTCAATGACTTTTGCACGAGCATTGTAGGGTTTTGCAAAAACTGATTTGATTCCTAAGTTTTCATAAACCCCATTAAATCCTGCCTCTTCGAAGTCACAATTCTGAAAATATTTTGCACGAAAAGCTCTTCCGTTATCCTGATAAACTATTTTAGGAATAAGCCCAAGATTAATAATTGCATTTCTAAGAGCAGAAGCTATGCATTGAGTACTTTCAGTCATCATTATTTCATAGCCGACAAGTGCTGTTGATTTCCAATCTAAAAAGCCTACGAGTGTTGCTCTCGTAGGCTTGCCTGTAAACGGGTTAATTACTTGAAAATTTAGAACGTGTCCATCTGCTATTAGTACATCACCGACTTCAAGTTTTGAAATATCCCTTTCAATATATGCTTCCACTTTATCGTGGTATGCTTTTTCTCCCTCACGAATCAGAGTCCATCTGTCAAAATTATGTTTTCTAAAATTTTCCGCATATCGTCTGAATGTTATTATTGATGGGATATCTTCAATTCTGTTATTCTTCAATATTTGAATAGTCAGACTTATTGCTTTTCCCATACTGAATTTATTTGGGTGTAAAAGAAATTTTAAAAAGATATTAATCATTTCATCAGTGAGAATCGTTTTGTGATTATTTATACTCGAATATTTATACTGTGGGACAAGCGATTCCCATGTTCCAAATTCATCATAGGTCAGCTTCCACCTTTTTAATGTTCCTTTAGATGTTTTTCCTAATATATTAAATAATCTTTTTAAAAATTCTCCACTGTTATATATTTCAAGAAACAATTTATCACCTTGGTGCAGAGGGGAGTATTTAATTCTAAATGTCCCCCATTGCTTAATTAAATCTATTCTTGCAAGTGCAATAGTTTTGGCGGTATCAGGTACAAAACTTTTAACAGGGATTGCAGGGTAGTAAAATGGTTCAGGATTTTCTTTAACAAGAGCCTGGATATCATATTCCAGAGAGTGAATTAATATCTCGTAGGATTTGCCGCCTTGAACAGTTACTTCACGAGCAATATATTGACCGCTTTGAATCTTCAATCTTATTGCTCTTGTACTTTTTAAACCCTTGGCTTCGGCTATTTTATTTATATCTATATATTCGTCCATACTCACACGATAACTCCGAGTGCCGAAAATTGGAATATCACTTCCGACTTTTGTGTCTGTTTTGAAACGATAAATATTAGGTAAAATTTGACCTATGAAATTTAGATTTTTTCTACAAAAAACGGAACTGAAAAATGCATTTTGGCTCATACTAAATGCAAAAAACGTTCATTGGCATGTAATTCAAATATATTAGGGATAGGAGGCAAAAAATGCGAATTTCTGGTATGCACACTTTCGGAACGAAATCGGAACAACCATGCATTTTGGCTCATACTAACTTCCGACTAAAATGGGTAAAAAACATGCCTAAAACTCAAATATATCTTAAATGTGCATTTCGGCTCGCACTGGGCGATAAGAACCAAAGTGCATGATAAAATACATCATTCAAAAAATGGACATGTGCTTTGTTTTGTTGAAAAAATGGTGGAGACGGTGGGAGTCGAACCCACGTCCAAAATGGATTAAAGCAAACCTCTACGAGTGTAGATTTTGTTAACTCTCACTAAAATCCGGGTAAAATCATTCCCGTTGACCCTAGCAAAGCAGTTTTAAGCGATACGCGCTTTGGAAAAAGTCTTAATATGTTTTATTTCCATCCACATACTGCAACTTGCTTTGTTGCCCCTATCCCCCCGCAAGTGAGAAAAATAGAGGAGCTTATGCAGTTATAGACTAAGCAGCTAAAGCTTCACGAGATGTGAAACTAGGTGCAAAGTTGCCTACAACTACGTTGTTTTCGTTTTTAGCATTTAATTTGTTTTTGCTCGTTGATAACTCGGAACAGCGCCGAGACTCGCAATTTACTTTTACCGAACATTCTGTCAAATCCAGAGCGTCCCCATATTCTTCTTTCAATGTGCTTTATATCTTTAGTATAACGCGATTTTTTGGAATTTCAAGGGAAAGAAATAGTGAAAAGTAAAAAGTATAACGTGAAAAGACTTTCAAGAGTACACTTTTAACTTTCTCATTAGTCTAAATCTGGTTGAAAAACTCTTCGCCTTTGTCCGTCAATCTGTATTCGCAAACATCAGACATTCCAGTCAAGTCAGGTACAATGTCCATAAACTGCTGGGTTAAGGCATCTTGTAAAATTGTGTGGTCAATCAATGTTGACAAATTTTGCATCAATTTTGCGTTAAGTTGTTTGAGCGAAAAACTGTTGAGGTTTTCGATTTCTGACAAATAATAAGCTGTGATTATAAGATAATGGAATTTGTCGGTTGTATTCTTTGAGTTAACTATGTCCAAAAATCTTTGGTCTCTCGCCGGATTAGGCTCAAATGTCGGGTTTTCTATAGATTTTTCTAAAACTTGTTCAAAAGCGACGGGTTCTGCAACCGGTTCTTCTTCCGGATTTTGAATAGAGTTAATCGTTTTTAAAAGTGTCGAAGCTTTGTCAAAAACTTCATCCTTAGATTCTGTAACGATTTCTGCTGTCGGCTCCGCTACTTCTTCGTTTGGAGTTTCGATTTGGGGTTCGACTTCCGCGATATCAATATTTTTTGGCTCCTCAACAATTGTTTTTTCAACAA
>Ga0302288_1002374_pt1 | contig 11136 bp, 12 predicted proteins | sample III_Fen_N1_1_FD_194549 | JGI IMG/M metagenome (GOLD analysis project Ga0302288, IMG submission 194549) | Peat permafrost microbial communities from Stordalen Mire near Abisko, Sweden - III_Fen_N1_1 | ecosystem: Environmental > Terrestrial > Soil > Wetlands > Permafrost | place: Sweden: Abisko...
CTGCAGCACCAAGTATTACTTCGTCAACAACTATTTTACGGGCAACTCCTGCCAACAGCGCGGTTTCTCCATGAACCAGTGTATCTAACATGCCCATGGCATTGATACTCAAAACAGGTTTTCCACAAGCTCCGGCTTCCACTTGCGGCATTCCGAATCCTTCTAAGCGTGATGGAGCTGCGTAAATGTCACAAGCTCCAATCAGGTAAGGCATAAAACTGCGCGAAATGGTATTGACAGCATAAATCACTTTCTTCTCAATGCCCAAACTTTCCGCCAATTCTTCGTCGGATGCATCCTGAATGCTCGTGCGCTGCTGTGGCCAAACTTTGCACACATATTTCCATTTGGGAACTTTTTTATCAATTTGAGCAAGTGCCCGCATCACTTCCCTACCACCTTTCGAAGCAGCATCTCCACCAACGGTCAAAATCATCAATTCATCGGGAGCAACACCCAACGATTCACGAACGGCAATTACTTTAGGGTCGGTTCTACTAACCGGCACGAAGGTATCCGTATCACAACCAACGGGTAAGACTACAATATTATCGCCACTAATTCCATCGCGCACATACATTTCTTTTACCCAATTGGATGTTACCAAAATGAGTGGAAGTTTATTAAGCACTTCCTGATAATTGGCAATATATCCATCGGAAACCAACCAGGGAACAGCCAACGCTCCAAACTTTTGCGGATTGAGAATGATATGCGGAGTGTATCCCCAATATCCGATTCCAACCACTACGTCGGGTTTATACCAACGGTAATACCACTCCTTTTCCTGATCCGACTGCCAGTGTGCTGCATGAACATCAACGCCCAGTTCCAACAATCCTTTGTAAAGTAAATCACCTTGTGTAGCAAGTCCACCCGGGGTGGGTGGGTATTCAAATAAAATAAGTACTTTCATTATATGTTTATATAAAATAAAATGCCATTGAATTAAAAAACAGAGCAATAAGAATAACCACTAAGGCACTGAGTGCACCAAGAATCACTAAAGAAAATAATCTAAACACAGGACACTAAGTCAAAACCATTAGCAGCAAAGAATATCAAAAGCTTTAAACTGGGTGTAACTCTGTGCACTCCCGATACTCGGGATGTTCCATCAGTGCCTTAGTGGTAAGTATTATAGATTCAATCCTTTGCTGCAAATTCACTCGAGCCCGTTTTACCAGACACTTCCGTTTTCCAATCGTTTTTCTCAAAAGCGAGTCCTCCGTTTCTGAAATAACTCGTTTTCAGTCTTCTGATAGATGGTCTTGAAAATATTTTTGGTTCAGAACTAAACTCACCCATTATCGTTTTTATAATTGCACCCAGACTGATATTGTAGATAAAAGCCGGCATCAAAAATAAGTTTTTATACCATCTTTTGGGACTAAACACATGGGCTATACTTTTATAATATAGATGTTTGAATAATTCAATACTGATAGGTTTAAATATCTTCAGTTCATTGTCCGGAATGAAATAATGAAGTTTCTTTCTACTCTTCAGCCAATGCATCCGTCCTGTATTGCGGCGAGAGTAGATATTTAAATTCCAAAAGTTCTTCTGAAACAAAAACGAATAGTTCTTTTTAGTCAACAATTTGAAAATATTCGATTTGGAAACAGTGATGCTGTTTTCAAATTCACCCTTCGTTTCAAACGCATATGTTGGTTCTTTAAACTGCCAAAAAGCTTCTGCCAATGGTGTTGTTTCGGCCTCCCAACTATTCTTGCCAAAAGCATACGTATCTGTAATGATGCTGTATTTCTGTTGCCAAATGGGTTCAGGTAACAGTTCGTATTGAGTAGCCGATTGAATTGCTTTCGGGAAATAAGCTGCATTTCCGTCTTCGTAAGCAAATGCCCATATCTCTTTGGTCGAAATTTGCTTCGTTTCCCAAAGTTGAAAAACAGCTCTGTTTACTTCCTCATGACGCACATGTCGGGTATATTCACCCGAGGCGTTGTGAGTAAGAATTATGTCGTAATCGACAACCGGAAGCAACTGTAAAATAGCACTCTCAATTTCTTCGGGTTCAAGCAGATGTTGTTCCGGCCCATCGTCCAGGTCGCCCATTATTCCTTCAGCATGTAGTTGCTTCATGGCGATATAAAACTTTGGAGCACGATCTGCATCACGCGAGCGTGACATACAGACTACAAAGCAATCCCATTCAGGATGACTCAGTATTGTTCCACCGGCCCACAATGTTTCATCGTCGGGGTGTGCCACAATGATGGCCACTGATTTTCTATTTTCCATTTTCATCTTTGTATTTTTCTATTGTGAGCCTTGCCATAAGGTAGCTTACGGTCGACTCAGCACCTTGATTCAAATTCACGTGCGTTTCTTCCAGTCCATCATAACAGCCACCCGTACACGGATTATAAATAATCTGTTGCAAGCGGTTATTGCCCAGGAACCAGTTGAAGGCCACTTCCATTTTTTGATGATAATTTTCGTCCATAAACACATCGTAGAACTTACTTAAGGTCATGATGGTGTAAGCCACATCAATAGGCTGCTCGCCAAAATGACCTGCCTCCTGCCCTTTCTGCAACCAACCTTTGTTGGAAATTACTTCTATCCCATTTTTATTGAAGATAAGGGTCAGCAAAAAGTTAAACGACGTCCGGGCTATATCTTTGTAAATACTTTCGCCGGTCATTAACCACGCGTAGAGCATTGCTTCGGGCAGAATACTGTTGGCATAAGTCATGTATCCTTCGTACCATTCCCATATAATATTCGATTCGTTTTTGTACAGTTCAAGCAAACGGTTGGCAAATACTTTTACCATGTCCAGGTGATCTGTTGCTTTTTTCCCTTTATGAAAATAGAATATTCCTTTCATGGCAAATGCCATTGCTCTTGGAGATTTCACCAATTTCATACATGGCAAAGCATTTTCGAAAACGGATATTGCTTCTTTGATGATTGATTTTGGCAAGATATCCTTTAATGAAACCACGTATCCCAATGACCAAAGGGCTCTTCCGTTTGAATCATCTAAATTGACTTCCTGATTTTGATCCGTAAAATTGCGTTCCTTGTCAACATAATTCAGGAAATTACCATTCGGTTGTTGGCAGAATTTTATAAAATCAAGGTACTTACGAATCTCATTTATCCGTTCTTTTTCGCCCGACAGCTTAAAACTCATACAGGTTGCCACCAATGCCCGCGCATTATCGTCGAGCGTATAGCCCGATTTGATATCAGGTTGATTGATTTTAGAAAACTGGATGATACCTACATCCGTTGTCATTGCTTGTATATGTTTCAGGTTAATGGCAGGTAGATTATAGTGCAGTTCTATTTTATTTCCAGTCATAAACTGGAATAATTTAGCATGCGCCACTGCCGAGTTTTCCCAGGCAGTAGACACAATTTTCTGTAGCGTATTGGTTATAATACTTTTACGCAAAGGGTAATCGCCGAGCAATTTGATAGCTGCTTCGGCCAGTTGTTTCGAATTCCGGAAATCGAAAATAATGCCGGTATCTTTTGTCAATACTTCCTTGGCATGAGGTATCGGCGTAGAAATAATAGGGCAACCGCAACTCATAGCGTATGCAAAGGTGCCACTCACGGCCTGATTGGGATCGTTGGTAGTGAAAAGATAAATATCGGTAAGTTGTAAATAGTCAAGCAATTCGGGTAACGCCATGTATTTATTTATAAACTTCACATGGTCTTTTATGCCCAGCTCTTTTACTTTTTGTTCCAGACTTTTCCGATACACTTCGCCATCATTCTTCACCACTTCGGGGTGTGTTTTTCCCATCACCAGAAACATTACTTCAGGGCATTTTTCTATTATGGCAGGCAAAGCATCCAATGTTGTTTCAACGCTTTTCCCGGCACTAAGAAGTCCAAAAGTAGTAAGTACTTTTTTGCCGGTTAGTCCGTATTTTTCTTTTAGAAACTTTTCGCTTAAATGAGGCACAAGGTGTGTTCCGTGAGCAATAATGGTTATCTTTTGACTAGGAATACCATAATCACTCATCAGTATTTCAGCCGAAGTCTTTGTCATTACAACAATAGACTTACATGCTGCCACTATATTCTTCACTTCCAGTTTTAATTGAGCATCAGGATCTGGAAGTACGGTGTGAAACACCACTACTACCGGTTTTGTAAGTCCGTACAGCATTTGCAAAAATGCATTTTCCTGACGCTTGTAGAAACCAAATTCATGCTGAATTAAAACAAGCTGAATATGTTCGTCGTCATTCAACTTTTCGGTCAAATCGTGATAGGCTCCGATATGTGATGTATCCAGCGTATATTTCACTTCTGCAGGATACACATAATTCATAGCTCCATCTTCCAATGCACATACATTGATAGACAGTGAATTGCTGAACTTATTGTTTAATGCGCTAATCAAATCCTGCGAATAGGTTGCTATACCGCACTCGCGGGGAGGATAAGATGTAATAAAAACGATCTCGGCCTGACTGTGAATATGATTCACCTTGATATGATGTCTGTTCTTGCGTATTGTATTTGGTGATAGGGATGTGCTGCTATGTGAGAATATAGCTTCCTGACTAATTAGCCTGTCCAGCATTCCCGGGAAGTTTTCATTTTTCATTTTTTTTCTTTTTAGAGGGTGATTTTGACTTGTGCAGCTTCGTAATATCAGCTGCCTTAACAATCGCAGGTTCACTGGTCGAATTCATCAATAACTCATCGATCAACGCCTTTAATTTCAACGATGCACAGGCAATATACGAATCGGCTGCACCATAATAGATAAATAAAGTATCGCCAAACAAAGCGGTTCCGGTAGGGAAGCAAACATTATTCACCTCACCGAATAATTCCCATTCATGTTCGGGTTTAAACAATACTTCCGGCAGTCGTGCCAGTTCTTTTGTAGGATCATTCAGATCCAGTAATGCGGCGCTGGCGGAATAAATAATTCGATTCTCCGTGGTTTCCACTCCGTGGTAGATCAGCAACCAGCCGTGCTCTGTTTCAATAGGTGGGCAACCACCGCCAATGTAACTCGATTCGTGATTGTAGACAGGATCCATCACAATATGCTCCTTAAAATTCAGGAAATAATCTTTCCAGAAGTTCTCCGTTAACTCTTCAATATTATTGATGGACACAAGTTGAATCCCCGGCCTGATACGGTGCAGGAATACAAGCTTCCCATTAATTCTTCGTGGGAAAAAGATCACATTTTTATCCCACAATACTATTTTCTTTTCCGCATCTGCTTCCTGATAATAGAACTTGTGGTTTTGGCAGTAGTTCTCGTGCACAGCAGCACCCGATTGAAGCAGAGACACAAATTCAGGATATGAAATGGTAGGAACGATGAGACCATGTTTCGTAAAATGGATCAAATCTTTCGATGTGGCCAAAGCGCCACGGGCATTTGTTCCATCATATCCGGTATACGACATGTAATAAGTATCTTCTATTTTTACAATTCGTGGATCTTCAACCCCATGAGATTCATAATCAAACTCAGGAACCATTAGCGGTTTAGTCCACCGCTCGGCGATGTTCAGCGGTCCATCCAACCGGCAATATCCGATGGTAGATTGATTCCATAGTTGAACTGCCCGGTAATAAATACGAACACTATCGCCATCACGAATAATTGCCGGATTCAAAACGCCTTCATTATCAAATTCCAAACCGGATTTAGTGAGCACTATTCCTTCTTTTTTTACATCAATCATCAGTGAGTATATTAAAAGTGAATATCAATTCATTTTATGCATGCAATAGCGAGCAATCGCTATTTTTCTCTTTCTATTTATCCGGCAATCCTGCCAAAGCAGGTTGTTTGGGATCCTGATTTTCACTCATCTTTCGGGGCTTTGGCTTCTTAGGTCTTCTCAAAGGCGGCATAGCGTCACCTAACAAAAAGCCCCAGGGTTTTAATGATTCAATATGGTCGAAAATAAGTTTGATAATGGCCAACAGCGGAATGGAAAGAAACATACCAGGGACTCCCCACAGCATGTTGCCTACAAGCACCACGATGATTGAAAAAAGGGCATTTATCTTCACTTTCGAAGCTACTATCTTGGGGACAACATAATTGTTATCGAAAAGCTGAATTACATAATATGAAATCAGGATGTACACTGCCGACCAGGGAGATTCTTTAGTAGCTAACGCTACCATCATGGGTAATGCTACCGCCACTATCCCACCGATATATGGAATCATATTCAGAAATGCAGCAATAATGCCGAGCAATATGGCATAGTCAATCCCGAGAATAAGCAATGCACTTGCATCCAGAGTGGCAATGATGGCAGCCTCAATAATTAATCCTACCAGATAGCGTTGCACCACCGTTTTGGTTTGCGAAACGATTTCCGTTACCTCCGTTTGATGATTGTCGGCAAATAATCTGCGTATAAACTCAAGTAATAAAGGTTGGTAGTATAATATTACAAAAATATAAACAGGGATAATGAATAGTACAGCCACTGCACCACCTACCGACATCAGAGTTTGACCTACGGCCGCACCATTGAAGTTGATGAGTTCCCCCTGCGTTTTATTGATCCACTCGTGTATATGTTGTGGTTTGACATCGAAATAAATGGCAGCCTGGCTGATGGTGTTGTTGAGCAACAACGTGAACTTTTCGACAACAGTCGGCCATGAATCGGCAAACAGACTTGCTTGCGAAACAACGAAAGCTCCACAGGCAAAGATGATAATAATGGTGAGTAAGAGGGTCATGGCTATGGCCAATATCCTGTTCACTTTCAGTCGCACAAACAGACTGACCACCGGACTCAATAAGATGGCAATGATAAAGGCAAAAATGAGTGGAATAATGATGCTTTGCGCCACATACAGTATGGCTATTAAAGCACATAAGCCTATAAAAAATAGGCTTGCTTTAATGTAAAAGGGCAGTATGTAGTCTTTATTAGTCATTGTTATACAATGTTTTCTTTCTTCTTGTGGAAAATCAGTTCCATTAGAAAGTTACCAACAGACTTGAACATTTCGGGATGTTGAGCCACAATATTGGTAACTCCAAACTGCACAACCGATCCAATCAGTTTTTTAAATATACTGTTCGATCCGCCTACAGCTACCAGTTTCGATATGTATCCGGTGGCAAGACCCATGGCTGAGCCAATAATGTTATCGATCAGATAAGGTGATGTAGCAATTTCATTCAACGCATTCTTTAAAAGGTTTACGGGCGTAAAACCATCAACAGTAACCAGGAACTGTTCTTTCAGAATTTCTCCCTGAATATCGTGTTGTAATTCCATTTGCAGAATCGCAATTTTAAGTTCAGCTGCGGAGTTTATTGTTTTCATATTTTTTTTATTTGTCTATGGTCTAAGGTCAAAAGTCTATAGTCTATGATTTTTGTCCTTCGTCTTTGTTCTTTTGTCTTTGATCTTTCATCTTTGTTCTTTCATCTTTTGTCTTTGTCTACTGACTACTTCCTTGGTTCCTCTTCCTGAATCTTTAGATCGTAACTTCTGATAAGAAAATCGTAGAATATCCGCTTCAACCATTTACGCATAAAAAGATGCATTATCAAAGCGACGAATGCATCAGCTCCGGCCAATACGAAGAATCCAAAATAGATGCGACCTAATAATTCGCCCAGCCACAGTGCCAGTCCGAGATTAAGAAAAAGCAGGAAAGACACTATGATAAAAGCCACAATGGTGTGTGGGAAAAATGAAGACAACTTATCCGATGTTTTATCGAGTACTTTAAGTTTTACAAGTTCAAAACTTGTTTTTCCATATGCCGCGGTATTTTCGAGCAATGTTTCTATATTGGTGGCATTATCTTCCATAAGTTTGATTGTTGGCAAGCATTTTTTTGACTAAAAATAGTTGAGAAACGATTTAAAAAAAACAAAGTCTGCTCAGGGAATCCAACGGCAACATCATCTCGCCTGAAAATTTAGACCCGTAGCAGACTTTATTTTAGTTCCATAGGAACTATTTCATTTTTGAAGCTTTCACTTCTTTTTCTACATCTTCGACACTGTTCATTGCATCTTCGGCGAAATCAACCACTTCATCTTTTACTTTGTCGAATTTTTGAGTGATATTGTCGATAAAATCATTGAATTTATCTTTCAAGTCATCAACTTGTCTTTCGCCTTTGCGTACAATTGTTCTGCGGGTAACTGTACCTTTTGCAGGTGCAAACAAAACTCCTAACAATGCACCGGCGGCTGCGCCGGCTACTACGCCTAATACTACTTTTGCTGTACTCATAATGTTGTTGTATTTAAATTAAACTTCTATTCGTTTTGAATTATACAAATGTAGGGCTGAAACGACTCCGAAAAGTTACAATATTCTTTCTATGAGTTATATAATTCACACATCAGCAGAATAAACTCAGGAAATAAAAAAAAGAAAACCCTTTCCATATCACCGATTGGTGATACAGAAAGGGCAAACCTCACTGTAAACAAAACAACGGTTTATAATCTAAAACCTACTGTGGCTTGCGCCCATACATTTTTGTAACGTGGAGTGGTTGAAGTTCCATCGCCATTGTTGTCGAATAAATCCCAACCAACGCGGGCACCTACAACGATGCTATTAAGATTAATATCCAATCCCGTAACCAAACACAAGGTGTTTTTACGGAGATTATCGTTATTAAAATCATTAACGGTAGTAGTATTAGTAATCGGACTTGAGAACACATCTTTTTGTTTCATCAAAAATGAATACTGTGGACCTACCAGAATAGTCACCATTTCACTTGGTTTCACGGCAAGGAAAATAGGCACATCGATATAATTGGTGGTACGGGTTAAACTTACATCATTACCCAACACGCTGCTCGTGGCTTTAAATCCTTTTTGTGAGAAAAGGACCTCCGGTTGAATCCCAAAATAAGTACCAATGGGGATGCTTACAAAAGCACCGGCAGCAAAACCAATTTTACCATCTGCAGTGTACTCCTTATTTTTGGAGTCGTACATGTTCGAATAATTGGCCCCCGCTTTTAACCCGAAGTGAAGTTGATCGCTCGAAGATTGAGCATACATGCTGCTTCCGCCCATGACAGAAACAAGTAAGGCAAACATAATTTTTTTCATCTGATCTGTTTTTTAGTTTATAATTAATAAGAAAAAGTGTACTGTTTAAAAATTGATACGCGATATTTCAACACCTGTTGGGTACGATATATCCGCTTGATCTTCAGCTGTGATAAAAACCTCCGTAAATTTAAACGGAACCAGGGTTTTCATTTCGGCTTTTTTTGCATTTTCAGAATTCAATTGTCCGATATTACGGACTTTGCTTGACTCCAATATAACCCATACTACATACATTTTCTTAGGTGGAGTTAACCTTTCGGCTGCCGCCATGTTCTTTGCTGTAATTGTAATTTTTGTATTTCCATTGCTATCCTGTTGTCTGCGCATCTCGATATTGGCAGCCGGGTTTACAGAAGAAACCGGAAATTTCGAAACGCTACCACATGCTGACAGTGCTAAGATAAGTGCCAGGCATATTCCTGTTTTTATATTTTTCATTTGATGTTGTGTTTTAAATTATTTTTTATTTTCAATTGTCAGGTCTTTAAAATCATCGTCCAAATCGTCCATATCTTCATTGTACTCCACTTTGAACGAGTCCCACTGTTCCTGACTTTCATCGTTATAGCTATCGAGCCGAATCACTAAATCATTATTTCTTAGTTCGAGCTCCGCTATTTTTTCATCATCCCTGATCTTTGCTTTCTCTTTTTCATCGATTATTTCGGTTTTAAACAACACGATCTCTTTTTTATTCAGTCGTATTTGCTTTTCCGATTGCTTTTTGAATTGGTCGACAGAATCTTTAAATGTCAGTTTTTGATCCTGATCAATATAAATCACTGTGTCGGGCATTTCTTCGCCCTTCGCTTTTTCTCTTTTAGTTGTCGACGATTGGCAAGCTGTCAATATCATTCCTGTCACCACCATTGTGATGATCAGGTAATACATCATTCGTTTCATTTTGATCTGTATCTTTCATCCTTTCACAACACAAAGGTCGTACTATTTAGTGCCTCAAAACTTACACAATCCACCAAATAACTTACAACATTCACATGTTTGAGTAATTAGTGCGATTGCCTGACAAAACAAAAAACACCCGGCGAAAATTGTTGTCAGACAATAGTCGGCGGGCGTTTAAAAAAAATTGGTTACGATTAAATAGTTGGTAATCCAACTTTTAATTTTTCGATACGTTTAGCAGCTTTTTCAGCTCGTTTCTCTTTCAAGTTCTTTTCGGGCGCAGTTTTGTCCGAATGAGCTTTTCCTTCTTTTTCTTTCGACATGATATTAATTATTAATTATCAATTAATGTATAGCTATACCGATGGTCGAAACCCCGGTGGATAAATCCAAGAATGCTCCGATATGATTGTTGAAGTGGTATTCTGTACCAATATGAAGATCTAAAAACAACGGACTCGCATCGTGATAATACGTTCTGTCACCATTGTAGTTAGCATCCCAGGTAGTCGTTCTGAGGGCAAAGCCCAATGAGCCTGCACCGTAGAAATCCCAGTCGCGACCGGCATTAAACAACTTATCAAAATAGTAGGTTCCTTTTACTCCCAATGGAATAACTGTTTCGCGATAATTAGCGTCGCTGTAAGAATACAGGGTGGCAAAAGGTGCCAGGGTGAAGCTTTGTGCTACGTCAAATTCATAATTGGCACTAAATACGGGCAAGGTATGACCAATGTATCCGTAGTAGCCTGAATATCCACCAATTCCTAATCCTAAGTTCAAGGTATGACCATATCCTTCGGAATAGGTACGATGACGGGTTTGTGCTGATAGAGCCGAGACTGAAAGTACTAATGCCAATGAAATGGCTACAAATGTTTTTGTTTTCATATTGCTATTTATTTATCCTGATTATTAATGTTCAAATTAGTTTCTTCCGTGTTTATCGTTGTTTCCACGATTCCCTTTTTCATTTCTCTTGTTATCGTTTTTGTTGCCATGATTGTTATCATTTCTCGACGAGTTGTTTTCAAAATGACCGTTATTGCCATTATTTCCTCTTCCCGGACGAACGCCTATATTGTGTTGTTCCTGTCCACGGTATCCTCTTGCATATTTCATTTTGTGACTTCTGAAAT
>Ga0302288_1002376_pt1 | contig 11130 bp, 10 predicted proteins | sample III_Fen_N1_1_FD_194549 | JGI IMG/M metagenome (GOLD analysis project Ga0302288, IMG submission 194549) | Peat permafrost microbial communities from Stordalen Mire near Abisko, Sweden - III_Fen_N1_1 | ecosystem: Environmental > Terrestrial > Soil > Wetlands > Permafrost | place: Sweden: Abisko...
TGCGGATAGGAGCCGGATATGAAAGAAATCACAAAAGAAAAGGTAAAATCATTATTCACTGGAGAGGTCACTTTGAACAAAAAGGAATTGTGGCTTATTGGGTTGGTATTATTTCTTACAGGTGTTGTATATGGACTTTTTAAAGCACCAAAAACCCACGGCATTAATTATACAATAGGAAGCAATAATGGTAATAACAGTGGAAATTCTGACGATGGCTGGGATGACTGCGACTGTGAATGTGATTGTGACGAAGATTCTGAAGAGGATTCACAGTGTACCTGTGGATGCGAATAATAAAATAGTAAAGTATTTGACAGAATGGAGATTATTATGAAAATAGTATTAAAAGACGGATCCAGCAAAGAATATGAATCAGCCATGCAGGTAATTGATATTGCAGCTGATATTAGTGAAGGCCTTGCAAGAATGGCCTGTGCAGGCGAAATAAATGGTAAAGTGGTTGATCTTAGAACAGTAGTGGAAGAAGATTGTGAACTAAATATTCTGACGGCGAATGACAAAGAAGGACTGCGTACCCTTCGCCATACTACATCCCATGTGCTTGCAGAAGCAGTAAAAAGAATTTTTCCAGAAGCAAAGCTTGCAATAGGACCTTCTATTGATACAGGATTTTATTATGATTTTGAACATGTTCCTTTTACCAGAGAAGATCTGGATAACCTGGAAGCAGAAATGAAAAAAATCATCAAAGAAGGTAATAAATTAGAGAAATTTACCATGCCCCGGATAGAAGCCATGAAATTTATGGAGGAAAAAGGCGAACCTTATAAGGTGGAATTAATCAGAGATCTTCCAGAAGAAGCTGTTATTTCTTTTTACAGTCAGGGAGACTTTGTAGATCTCTGCGCAGGCCCTCATTTAATGAGTACAAAAAATATTAAAGCGTTTAAATTAATTTCTTCCTCAGGAGCTTACTGGAGAGGAAAATCCGAGAATACTATGTTACAGAGAATATATGGAACTGCTTTTAATAAAAAAGAAGAACTTGCTGAGTATCTGGTGTATCTGGAAGATATAAAAAAACGTGACCACAATAAACTGGGACGTGAAATGGAATTGTTTACCACAGTTGATGTTATCGGACAGGGACTTCCTTTATTAATGCCAAAAGGCGCCAAGATGATTCAGACCATGCAGCGTTGGATTGAAGATGAAGAGGAACGCCGTGGTTATGTAAGAACGAAAACACCTTTTATGGCTAAAAAAGAATTGTATGTAATTTCTGATCACTGGAGTCATTATAAAGACGGTATGTTTGTTCTTGGAGATGAAGAAAATCCGGACTCAGAAGTATTTGCCCTAAGACCTATGACCTGTCCATTCCAGTATTATGTTTATAAACAGAGCCAGAAATCTTATCGCGACCTGCCTCTTCGCTATGGCGAAACTTCTACACTTTTTAGAAATGAAGATTCAGGGGAAATGCATGGTTTAACCCGTATACGTCAGTTTACCATTGCGGAAGGTCATTTGATTATCAGACCTGACCAGGTAGAAGAAGAATTCAGAGGCTGTATTGACCTGATTAATTATATATTAGAAACTCTTGGTTTACAGAATGATGTAACCTATCGTCTGTCAAAATGGGATCCTAACAACAAGGAGAAATACCTCGGAGATGAAGCTTCATGGAATTATGTACAGGATACCATGCGGGATATTTTAAATCATATTGGAATTAATTTTACAGAAGCGGTTGGTGAAGCAGCATTCTACGGTCCTAAGTTAGATATTGAAGCAAAAAATGTTTATGGAAAAGAAGATACCATGATCACAGTTCAGCTGGATATGTTTCTTGCAGAACGTTTCGATATGACCTATATCGACCAGAACGGCGACAAGGTTCGTCCATACATCATTCACAGAACAAGCCTTGGCTGTTACGAAAGAACGTTGGCCTGGTTAATTGAAAAATATGCAGGAAAATTCCCTACATGGCTTTGCCCGGAACAGGTACGTGTACTTCCAATTTCTGAAAAATATGCAGATTATGCAAAAAAAGTGGAAGCATCTTTAAAGGGAAGCGGCATTTTATGTTCCATAGATAACCGTTCTGAAAAAATCGGCTACAAGATCCGTGAAGCAAGACTGGATAAAATTCCTTATATGTTGATTGTGGGACAGAAGGAAGAAGAAGAAAATCTTGTTTCTGTAAGAAGCCGCTTTGCAGGTGATGAAGGTCAGAAATCATTGGAGCAGTTTATTGATGAGATTTCCAAAGAAATCAGAACAAAAGAAATTCGTGTGGAAACGGTTACAGAAGAAGAAAGTAAGTAATTAAGAAGGATTATCATGACATTACAAAATAAAAAAATGTGGGCCCATATAGCGGGAGTTGTTACTTCCGTTATTTGGGGAACCACCTTTATATCTACCAAAGTGCTGTTGAATGGATTTGATCCATTTGCGGTGCTTTTGTATCGTTTTTTAATTGCATATGTTGCTCTTAGCATCATAAAACCCAAACCAGTGAGTTTTGAAGGTTGGAAAAAAGAGTTCTGGTATATGATTTCAGGATTTACCGGGGTGACTCTTTATTTTTTGTGTGAGAACGTGGGACTGACTTATACACTGGCCAGCAACGCAAGTGTCATAGTTTCCACAGCACCTATGTTTACAGCACTGCTGGCATTTTTGTTTTTAAAAAATGAAAAGCCGAAACCATATTTTTTTATGGGATTTGTGGTGGCAATGGCCGGAATAATATTAATCAGTTACAGTGGAAAAACCACTTTTCAATTAAATCCGATTGGAGATCTGCTGGCACTTGGAGCTGCGATGGTCTGGGCGGTATATTCTGTTATTGTTAAAAAACATATTGATATGAGCAAAAATATGATTGCTATTACAAAACGAATCATTTTCTATGGAATTATTACCATGTTGCCTATTTGTCTTGCTACTGATATGAAAGTAGACTGGAATCTTATGATGCAGGGGACAAATATGGCGAATTTTATTTATCTTGGAATTGGCGCTTCTGCACTTTGCTATGTAACCTGGAATTACTCCATGGAAATACTTGGCGCTGTAAAAGCCAGTCTTTATATCTATGTGGTACCTGTTATCACAATAGTGGTTTCCATTTTTGTACTGGACGAATCAATAACACTTCCAAAGGTAATGGGAGTAGTACTAACCATTATGGGACTTTTCATTTCCGAGAAAAAACAAAAATCGGAAAGAGAAGAACAGGTTTTTGAAGACCAGAACTTTGTTCCTGAGTTCCCGGAAATGTCGGGTATGGAACCAGTAATGGAACTGACAGAAGAACTGAATGGACAAAACAATCTGGATTAAACTCAGGATTTTCGTATTTTTATCAGAAAAACTTGGAACTTCTGTTATTTAGTCAGAAAAACCCTAGAACTTTTGTCATTTAGACTTGACACAGGATTACCAGTATGATAGTATATGCAAGTGCTTATGGGATGATATTTCATTTGGCACTAACAACAAAGCAGAGTATCCGCTCTCACCCTATGGCAATGGCTTATAGGTGTTTATAGATTTCAGAACAGCTTTTATTGAATACATTAGGTATTCTGTATCAGTATGTAAGATGGAATTATTGTGGATAGTCTGACTATCCACTTTTTTTATGCGGTTTTTATGAATACCGCAGGATATGGTTATATACGAATCGACAGTTTGCGCTGACGGCTTCGTTTACTGGAAACAGAAGTTTTCAGTATCAATAGGTTGACCTAAGGGTCGTTTCTTATGGAGGTGTAAGGTTATTAGCGATTTATTTATTAACGAACAGATTAAGGACAAAGAAATACGTGTTATTGGTGAAGCGGGTGAACAGTTAGGAATCATGACCCCGAAAGATGCCCAGAAATTAGCGGAAGATGCCGGTTTGGATTTAGTAAAGATTGCTCCTACCGCAAAGCCACCTGTTTGTAAAATAGTGGATTATGGTAAGTATAAATATGAACTTGCCAGAAAAGAAAAAGATGCAAAGAAAAAGCAGAAAGTGATTGAAGTTAAGGAAATCCGTTTAACTCCAAACATTGATACTAACGATTTAAATACAAAGATTGCCGCAGCAAAGAAGTTTCTTTCAAAGGGCGACAAAGTAAAGATTACACTTCGTTTTCGTGGACGTGAGATGGCACATATGGGCGCCAGCAAACACATACTTGACGATTTCGCAAAAAGCCTTTCAGATATATCAATAGTGGAAAAAGACGCTAAAATAGAAGGCAGAAGCATGACAATGTTTTTAACTGAAAAACGATCATAGTTACAGTTAGAATAGATAAATAAAAGAAACAGGAGGAATTTAAGATGCCTAAAATGAAAACCAGCAGAGCAGCTGCAAAACGTTTTAAAGTAACAGGTACCGGTAAATTGAAGAGAAGCAAAGCTTACAAACGTCATATCTTAACCAAGAAATCTCCTAAAACAAAGAGAAATCTTAGAAAACCTGCAATGACAGACAGTACAAATGTTAAGAACATGAAAAAGATTTTACCATATTTATAAGCGAAAGGAGGAAATAGAAAATGGCAAGAATTAAAGGCGGAGTAAACGCAAAAAAAAGACATAATAGAACATTGAAGCTTGCAAAAGGTTATAGAGGAGCAAGATCAAAACAATATAGAATTGCAAAACAGTCTGTAATGAGAGCATTAACATCCTCTTACGCAGGTAGAAAAGAAAGAAAACGTCAGTTCAGACAGTTATGGATTGCTCGTATCAACGCAGCAGCCAGAATTAACGGTTTATCTTATAGCAAATTTATGTATGGTTTAAAATTAGCTGAAATCGACATCAACAGAAAAATGCTTGCAGAAATGGCAGTAAACGATGCTGAAGGATTTGCAGCACTGGTTACAGTAGCTAAAAGCAAAATAGCATAACTATCATATAAAACGATGGAATCACGGATAAAATCCTTAAGAACTTTAAGTTCTTAAGGATTTTTTTGTATAATTAGATAAAAATTCACTTGAAAATTATAAATATGTGTTATAATTTTTGCAAATGGACTTTTCTAGTATGGAGGATTTATCTATGGAAATTATCAGTCAGACAAAAAACAGACAATCCCTTAAAACTTTAGAAGCTATGGCCCAAAAAGCTTTTCCTGAAAATCGAATAAAGGAAATTACCGAGTTAAAGGAAGGTTTTTTTAATGTGGCGTATGAACTGGATTTTATAGATAGGGAACCAGTAATATTAAAGGTGGCGCCAAAGCCGGATATGCCGGTTATGACTTATGAAATTAACATTATGAACAGTGAAATCAGGTCTATGAAATATATTATAGAAAATACTTCAATTCCAGTTGCCAGAATCCTTTTTTATGATGACCAGTTGGAAATTTGTGAATCGCCTTATTTCTTTATGGATAAACTTTCCGGTAAAAGTTACGTGACCTGTATGGATAGCCTTTCAGAGGAAAGTAAAGTGGATATCGACAGAAAACTTGGGCAGTATAACAGAGTAATAAACCAACTGACAGGAGATAAATTCGGTTATTATGGACAGCCGGACAGACAGGGGACTGACTGGTTTCTGGTATTTAAATCTATGGTGGAAGACGCTTATGATGATGCGGAGCGGATGAATATTACTATGGGTGTAACCAGAGAAGAACTTCTGGAGAAACTGATAAGTGACAGAGAGTACTTTCAGGAGGTATGCATTCCGAAGCTTGTTCACTGGGATTTGTGGGCGGGAAATGTATTTGTCAATAATGGTGAAATTACTGGATTAATCGATTTTGAAAGATGCATCTATGGTGACGAATTGATGGAAGTGGGATTTCGTACCTATGGTTATAATAAAAACTTTTTTGAAGGCTATGGAATAGAACAACTGGATGAAAAACAGACCAGACGTGCTTTGTGGTATGATATTTATCTGTTTCTGGTATGCTCCCTGGAATGTGACTATCGAAAATATGTGGATCGTGGTGCCTATGAATGGGGCACATCAATGACAAAACAGTGGATGGAAAAACTGGGTAACTAAAGAATATAAAGAATATAAAAGAAGATAAACGAGCATAAAAGAGAATAAATTAGCATATAAAGATAATATAAATGGAGGATGGATATGAGTATTTTGGCAAATATAGAGCCTCGGGATGTTTTTCGGTATTTTGAAGAAATCTGCAAAATACCCCATGGATCAGGAAATGTAGATAAAATCAGTGATTACCTGGTGGATTTTGCAAAAGCCCATGAACTAGAATTTTATCAGGACAAACTTAAAAATGTAATTATAATAAAAAATGCGACAGCTGGATATGAGAATGAACCAGCTGTTATTATTCAGGGACATATGGATATGGTCTGTGTTAAAACCAAAGATTGTGGAAAAGACATGAAAAAAGAGGGACTTGACCTGGGGCTTGATGGGGATTATATTTATGCCAAAGGTACCAGTCTTGGTGGAGATGATGGAATAGCCGTGGCCTACGGACTTGCACTTCTTTCATCAAAAACTCTTCAACACCCCAGACTTGAAGTGGTAGTCACTGTGGATGAAGAAGTGGGAATGGAAGGTGCAACAGGAATTGACCTGTCTATGTTAAAAGGAAAACTTCTATTAAATATGGATTCCGAGGAAGAAGGAATTCTTACTACCAGTTGTGCGGGTGGAGCCAGAGTCAAATGTGAACTGCCAATTGAGTATGAAAATTTAAAATTAAATGAAATGAATAGTAAAATCCAGGCAGAAATACAGGTGTTTGGATTAATCGGCGGACACTCGGGTGTGGAGATAGATAAAAACAGAGGGAATGCAAATTTTATTCTGGGAGAAGCACTCCTTTTACTCAGGGAAAACAAGGTTGATTTTTCCATATTTGAGATTGGTGGAGGAGTTGCAGACAATGCCATCCCTTCCAGCGCAAAAGCACAGATTTTAATCCAGGAAGGAATGCTTAAAGAAATAAAGAATCTAATCCAGGAGCAGGAAAAGATTCTAAAAAACCAGTTTCAGAAAAGTGATCCGGGGCTTATGATAACCTGCGAAAAAATAAGTTGTGATGAAGCCGGTGAGAATGAAGAAATACTTTGCATGGATAAAAAAAGTGCAGACAGTATTCTTAACTTGTTTCAAAATCTTCCAAATGGAATACAGGCTATGAGCCAGGATATTAAAGGACTTGTGGAAACTTCTCTTAATCTTGGTATTCTGATACAAAAGCACAAGAAAATTTCTTTTGATTTTTCTGTGAGAAGTAGTGTTGAAGAAAGCAAAGTAAGCCTCATAAAAAGGTTGTCAGCTGTCACAAGACAGTCAGGCGGAGATGTTAATGTTACAGGGGATTATCCTAGCTGGGAATATAGAAAAGATTCTCTTCTTAGAAAAAAAATGATGGATATATATAGAGAGATGTTTGGTCAGGAACCTGAAGTACAGGCAATTCATGCAGGTCTGGAATGTGGTATTCTGGCATCAAAAATAAAAGGTCTGGATGCGGTATCGTTTGGACCTGATATGAAGGATATTCACACTCCGAAAGAGAGGCTTAGTATGTCCTCCACAAAGCGAATGTGGGATTATACCGTAAAAATACTGGAAACAAAGCAGACAAATTAATTTGCAATCAGGTGCAGGGGCGGTCAGCAGATGAAGAGAAGGAATACGGTAGCCGTAATAACGGCCCAGGTAGAGAGTACATACCAGAAACAGTTAATGAAGGGAATTCTTGGGGAAGGGTTTGCCCATGATATTGATGTTGTAGTGTTTTCGACTTTTGTAAAAGACGGTGTGTGGGAAACTTATCATCTTGGAGAGTGCAATATTTATAATCTAATCCAGTATGATAAATTCGATGGAATTATTATTGTTCCGGATTCTATACGTATGGAGGGAAAACTGGAAGAACTGGTGGAAACTGTGAAAAAATGTTTCCATGGTCCTATAGTAAGTCTGGATTATCCTCTGGAGGGTGTGTATACGGCACAGCATGATACCAACGCTGGAATCGGAGTTATAGTAAGCCATTTGGTAAACCAACACGGAATCAGTGACATTGCTTTTATGACAGGAACAAAAGGACATCCACACGCACAGGCACGACTACAGGCTTTCTTAAAATCCATGAGGGAACACCAGCTTCCAATCCTGAAAAACAGGCAGTTTTATGGAGATTTCTGGTATAACAAGGGAGAAGAAGTTGTTGATATGCTGGTTCACTGCCCGGAAGGAATGCCAGAAGCCATAGCTTGCGGAAGTGATACCATGGCACTGAGCGTTTATGACGCATGTGTAAAAAGAAATATCAGAGTACCCCAGGATATTATCATTACAGGTTACGATGCTAATGAAGATGGTACTGACCGACCATTTTTTGTTACTTCAGTCATCAAAGATTCTGTAACTGTAGGAAAAAATGCCATGATGCATATTTGCAACAGCCTTGGAATCGATACAGAGGAAGAAGCAGTAAGTAAACCACATTTATTTACTGGTAAGACTTGCGGATGTGAAGAAAAAAATAAAGTGCTTGATTTTGCGGAAGCAAAAGCTGAAATCAAGCTTGCAGAGAGAGAAAGCAAAGATTTTTACTCAGGCTACAATTTTATGATGGAGGACTGTATCGGTGCAACCGATTTAACAGAATACTTATGGAAACTGGATTATTACACCAGACTTTTAACTGATATGGAGGCATTTCATATCTGCCTATGTGATGATTGGCGGGGCGACGGAAAAGACGATACCAGTTTTAGAAAATCCGGTTACAGTAATGAGATTAAATGGATATATGATAAAAAAAGAGGCCGTAATATCAAAAATACCGAAGGCTTTGTTGATTTAAACCGAACTTTTGAAAAAGAAGAAATATTGCCCATAATCTGGGAAGAACGGAAGAAACCCGCAGTTTTCTACATTACTCCACTGCATTTTATGGATCGATGTTTTGGGTACACCGTGTTGGAATATGAAAATCGCCAAATAACATATGACCGAATTTTCAGAGACTGGATGAGAAATGCAGGAAATGCATTTGAATCCATGCGTCGCCAGATGAATCTTATGGATATTAATGAAGAACTGGAAGAAATGTATCATCTGATGGAAATGAATGCGGTTACTGATTCACTTACCGGCTTATTTAATAGAAATGGATTTAATATTTATGCCCCCAGAATGCTGGAGCAGGCAGTAGAGGAAAAGCAGAATATATTTGTAATGCTGGCCGATGTAAATAATCTGAAAGGTATTAACGATACTTTTGGGCATACAGAAGGTGATTTTGCTATTAAAACAGCAGCGGCTGCTATCAGAGTAAATACTGCAATGCCCTTTAGTGTGGATGAAAAATGTTTCCGTATCGGCGGGGATGAATTCGCTATTATCAGTATTGGTGATTTCAGTAAAGTACAGATTAACAAAAGAATAGATGATATTAAAAATTATCTGGTGAATTTCAATGAAATATCAGGAAAAAAATACGAGGTAATGATTAGCATCGGAACCAATCTTGGTTCACCTGTTGGGGTGAACATAGATAACATTCTGCAGATTGCTGATCAGAAAATGTATGCTGAAAAACAGTGGCATACGCATATGTATAAAAGCGAAGTAGTAAAGGATTTATAGAAAATTTAATGAAGTATTTCTAAAAAATTATGGCTTGACTAACAGACCATTCTATTTTATAATACAGTTCGTGGTGTTAAAAATGGCGTTGAAAAACAATCCGCTGATAATACCACAATAACGGGGTGTGGCTCAGCTTGGCTAGAGCGCTATCTTAGGGAGGTAGAGGCCGCGTGTTCGAATCACGTCACTCCGACTGCAAAAGTACCGATTTATCGGTACTTTTTTTGTTCCGTGTTGCATTTCGTGTTGCATTTTCATTTATTATTCCGCTAAAATAGTCATCTACCTTATTATCTACAGCAATTCTTTCTGGACTAAACGTATGTGTATATACTGTTTTCATAATATGATCTGTTTTCCAGCCGCCCCTTTCCTGAGCATATTTATCTGGAATATTTAGCATATGCATCACAGAAGCGTTTACGTGCCTTAAATCGTGAAATGTCATTTTAGGAAGCCCATTATCCAAAAGTATTCTTTGAAATCGCTTATAGATAGCAGAACCAGAGGCAGTGATGATATATTCTGAATTTTTTTCTGTATTGTTAAGAAGTTCCATTATATATTCAGGAATAATATGAACTCTTTTTCGCTTTTCGTTTTTAGCATTTATTTTTTCAACATCTTCCTTATTGACCCTGACAACAACTTGATCAATCTGTATTGTATTTTCATGAATAGAAGACCATTTCAGCCCCTTTAACTCAGACATTGAAAACGATAGCCACATTGATATTAATGCAGGTAGTTCCACGTCTGTTTCGTAAAGAGCATTAAGAAGCAGGTCTGGCGATACCAATTCCTTAATTTTCACTTCCTTTTGAGGTTTTCTTATGTCATATTCTTGCCGTGGCGCATATCTTTTTAAAACCGTTAAAACTAAACTGTAATCATTTCTTACGGTATTTGGAGAAATAGTATATTTTTTGTTTTTTACATTTCGCTTTAACTCGTTATTCAATTCTACTTGCAAAATTTCATTTGTAATTGAACTTATTTTAACCTTCATCAATTTCTGAAATGAATTATTTCGAATGCTTTTGTATCTGTTGATGGTTGTTATGGACAATGTACTGTCAGAGTTTTCAATATACCTATCGAAAGCATCCCTCAATGTCCAGTCTTTTGGCTTTTCAGCTATTTTTTTTGTTAGTGCAAATTCAGCTGCCAGATACTCGGATTCTTTTTTTGTGTCTGCAGTAAATGATTCGTAATGTCTTTTTCCCGTAGGGTCTGTGCAATCATACACTAGAGTTCTCCATTGACCTGAGGGTAGTTTCTTTGCTTTTGCCATAGATATCATCCTTTCTTAAAAAGGGCATAAAAATGCCCGGTGCTTGCAAAATAACCGGGCGAATGATACAATATGTGTGTCATATACAGTGATCATTCGTGGTTACCGTATCTAAATCGCTTCCTGTTACAGCAGGGAGCGATTTTTTAGATTAATGATAGTTACTAATAATTAATGATAAAGCTTAATTTTTTATCAATCCATACGTTTGATTTATAATCTACCTGAAGTATTTT
>Ga0302288_1002377_pt1 | contig 11130 bp, 8 predicted proteins | sample III_Fen_N1_1_FD_194549 | JGI IMG/M metagenome (GOLD analysis project Ga0302288, IMG submission 194549) | Peat permafrost microbial communities from Stordalen Mire near Abisko, Sweden - III_Fen_N1_1 | ecosystem: Environmental > Terrestrial > Soil > Wetlands > Permafrost | place: Sweden: Abisko...
TGTAGGTACTTACGCTCGTAAAGTAGTGTAAGTACTTTGTGTATAAATAACAGAATTTTAGTAAGGAGACTAAGCTATGGATAAAAAATTGTACTGTGGTGCTAGCAAAATGAAAATCACCCCACCCCTGAAACTGATACCCAATCTTAGAGGATTAATGGACAAGAAACTGGGAGGAATCGTTGATGATTTATATCTGCGTGTAATTGCTTTAAGCGATGGAGAAAACACGACACTCATCATATCTTTTGACCTGGATAAGGCTCCAAATCCAAAAGAATATATGGATGAAATAAGCCGGCATACCCAGATTCCGGAAAATAATATTTTGTATTTTGGTATACATACCCATTGTGCACCTATTACAGGAACCAGACCTTTTGAGAGACCCAATGATATGACAAAAAAACCGATCGAGGTTCAGGAAGCAACAAAGGAATATGAAAAATTTATCATGGATGTATTAATGGAAACCGTGGATGATGCTATTAAAAAAATGGAACCGGCTAAAATGGGTTATGGAACTGGTACCAGTTATATTAATGTTAATCGGAATCAAGAATACAGTTTTATAGATGATAATGGAAAAGAACAGATTTCCTGTGGATTGGGATATAATAAGGAAGCTTATGTGGACCCCACCCTGTTTGTAGTTAAGTTTGAGAATTTAAATGGAAAGCCAATTGCTTTTTTCATTAATTATGCGGTACATAACGTAGCCATGATCTGGAATAATTGTATTGAAGATGGAAAAGTGGCAATAACAAGTGATATAGGAGGCAATGTAAGCAGATATATGGAAGAAATCTATCATGATAGTACGGCGGTGTGGTCAAGTGGAGCTGCCGGTGATGTAAATCCAATTATGATGAATGAATTATTTTATCCAGATCCCGTTACAGGAAAAGTGGCTTCTACAGTTTTGAAAGAAAAAGAAACTCCACAGGCCATATTAAAAGTGCTGGCATCTCGTCATCTGGCCGATGTTCTTAAGGTTGTTAAAAACATTAATAATATGTTGGAGGAAACAGAAATTTCTACCTTAGTACAATGGTCTAAAACACCGGGACGAAGTTTGGAAGGAAATGAAAATCCAGAACCTTATACGGTACGACTTCATCTGGTACGAATTGGGGAGGTGGCATTTTATGGAATCGGAGGAGAACTTTATTCTTCATTAGGAAAAAGAGTGAAAGAAATATCACCTATGAAAAATACAGTAATTATAAATCATGATGCAAGTCTCATGGTGAATTGCGGTTATATTTATGATGATGATGCTTTCGAACGAAATGAAAGATATTATGGAGAGTTTGTGGGTATGGGGCACAGTACCATGGTTCCAGGATATTTCAGGGAATCTCTTGAGGAACATACACTTCAGATGTTTGCACAGATTATATAAACCTGGGGAAAGGGGTAATATACTTTGAAATTAAAGTATAATAAGATGAAAAAGATGAAAAAGAAAATAAATAGTATACAGACAAAATTAGTAGTTGCATTTTTGATACCGGTATTATTTATCATCGTTCTGGGAGTTATATCTTATACCCAGGCTTCCACGGGTCTGGTGGAAAGTTATAAAAATTCGACGTTTAGTACAATGTCATATATGGCAAAGTACCTGAACTTTGGTTTAGAAACAGCAGCGGATAAAGTAGTATCATTGCAAAATAATCAGGCTATGAAAAGTTATTATTCAGGAACTTATAAGAATGATCCAACGGAAGAAAAGAGCCGTTACAGCGAGGTAATATCTTCAATATCCAAGGATATTCTGGATTCTAACTATATTTCTAATGTTTATATTTTTTCCAATTATGGATCTGGATTTTCGGGAAATGCAATAGACCCATCAAAACTTGTCTACAGCGACTATGTAGCGAACGGAGAAGGTGTCGACTTAGAAGCAAAAGGTGGAATATTATGGTTGGGGGAACATCCTTATCTGGACCAGACATCAGGAGGCAATAAATCAAATTACTGTATAAGTTATATTAGCAATTTTTATAATATTTTGGGGAAGCCTGTAGGTTGCGTGGTTCTAGATATTAAATATAATTATGTGTATGATACAATTTCCCAGAGCGGTTTTCCGGAAGGAAGTGCACTGGCATTTATTACCTCGGATGGAAGAGAAATCACGTGTGGAACGATTCCAGATAATTATAAAATTATCGACCAGGATTATTATAAAAATGCGATTAGTGATTTGGAAACGGAGTCAGGAAGCGAGTATATTTTTATTAATAATCAGAAATACCTGTTTGCGTACTCAAAAGTGGATAACAGTCAAAGCCTTCTATGCTCAATTATTCCCAATAGTATAATTGTTGCACAGGCAAGTAGACTTAAATTAATTACGATTATATTAGTAATACTGGCAAGTGCCATAGCCATTGCACTTGGAACAGTCATGGCATATGGTTTTAGCACCACTATTCATAAGATTATCCAGGTACTGCAGAAAACAAAAACCGGAGATTTAACAATGTTTACGGTTGTTAAAAGAAAAGATGAATTTCAGATTCTGGGAAAAAGTATTAACGATGTAATTGCTAATATTCAGAATTTAATTAGAAAAATGACAGGGACAAGTGCTTCTGTTACCAACTCGGCATCAATTGTATCGGACGCTTCAGTCATACTCGTAACTGCAACCCAAAACATATCCAGCGCAGTTACAGATATTGAACAGGGTGTGACACAACAGGCTGTAGATGCAGAAAATTGTCTTTTGCTTATGTCAGGGCTGGCAGAAAAAATTAATAAGTTATATGAAGGTATTCATAATATCGAACAGATTGCAAAAGTAACTGAAACCATTGTAGGTGGTGGAATTACTGCGGTGGAAACACTGGGTATAAAAGCAAAGGATACTACTATGGTTACAAGAACTGTAATAGAGGATATTGAAAATCTTGCAATAGAGTCAAAGGCCATATCAGGAATAATCGAAACAATTAACGAAATAGCTCAAGAGACAAATTTGTTATCGTTAAATGCTTCGATAGAAGCAGCCAGAGCAGGAGAAGCAGGGAGAGGATTTTCAGTTGTTGCTTCTGAAATTCGCAAACTTGCAGATCAGTCTTTAAAAGCTTCTGATGAGATAGCTATTATCATTCAGCATATTGAAAGCCAGACTGAAAAAACTGTAAATACAGCCAGATATTCTGAGAGCATCGTGATTTCACAGGAAAGTGCATTGGAAAGTACTGTAAACTCTTTTGCAGACATCAATAAGCATGTTGAAAATCTCACAGGCAGTCTGGAACAGATTGTAAGTGGTGTAGAAGGAATCGAACAGGCTAAAAATGATACTTTAAGAGCTATAGAAAGTATTTCCGCAACTTCACAGGAAACAGCAGCAGCTACAGAAGAATTAAGTGTCACGGCTGATAATCAGCTTCAGGAAGTAAATAAATTAAATGATGTGGTAAGTCAGTTAAATGAAAATGCAGAAAGCTTACAGGAAGCAATCAGAATGTTTAAAATAAATTAATGACTTATTCACGAAAAGCGTACTCTAACGATACACAGGGTACGCTTTTTGTTATTCGCTAGTGAAGCAATCTGTCCGCTCATGTTGTCAATTAGGAAAAATTGCAGCGGGAAACAAGAAACAGAGTCGTTTTGAAACGGCTTCAGAGCTATTTTCCATTCTAACAGAAGAAAAACTACAGTGGGAAAGCATTCTTAACTAACTCTTTAAAAAATGGATACAAGGCAATGAATATAAACTTATTGATAAAAAACAGCAAGGAGCGCGTGGATGTGGCAATGGATTTCATGAGGGAAATCGTAAGAGAAGTAATGAAAGATACGGAGATGAATATCGAGGTGACAAACATCATGATGACAAACATCAAGGGGAATATAGAAACAAAGAGGAATATAAGTAAGTTCCTCAAAAGCAGAAAATTTTTGCAGATTTTTTACCGGACATCAGCAAGTATACTGATGGTCTTATTCGATTTTGGGAAATTGTGTTTCATAAAACGAATTGTATAATATATTGCATCCGTTTTATAATGTTAATGTGCTGGCATGTAAGTGAAAAAAGCAAAATAAGTCAGAAAACTACATTATATAGAGAGGAAAGACGAATCTGATTATGAATAGGTATGCGGGAAAAACAGCAGTTATTACAGGCGCCGCCGGTAATCCTGGATTTGAAATTTTACAGCATTTATTAGAAGAAGGTGCAAACGTTGCTGTTTTAAGTTCAACTAAGGAAAAAGGAATGGAAACCATTAATCGTCTTGATGCAAGGAAAAAACGTTGTATTGCACAAGAATGTGATGTAACAGACAAAACACGGGTTAAAGAAGTATTTCAAAAGGTGGAACAGACATTTGGAGGAATTGATTTTGTATTCTGTCTTCAAGGATGGCCTCCAAAAAAACTGCCAATCCTCGATATTGAGGATAATTACTGGGAAAATATTATGTCGTCCCATCTAATGGGTTGTTTTCATATGCTTCAACAATCCATACCTTTTTTGGAAAAAAGTAATTCTCCAAGAGTAATATGTCTCGCAAGTAAAGGGGCAGAAAACGGAAGAGGAGATGATGGACTGGCATATACTACAGCAAAAGGCGGAGTTATAGCTATGGTACAATATGCATCCGAAATGCTGGCAGATAAAAAAATTGAGGTTAATTATATCGTTAAGGATGAAGGTGTTATACTGGCAGTGGATATTCTGTTAGGTGCATAAATTATAATATTTTCAACCTTCATTTAAAGTATCTGAAAAGGATGTTTCAGAGATGTTACCTTTATTAACCGGTTACATGTCTGAAATATCTTTTTTTGATTTTAAATATTAAAATGAATTTATGCAAGAGAAGTAGTAACAACATTTTAAAAATGTAGTTGTAAAATTTATTGCGCTAAATCATTAACATGGCATAAACACTAAGTTTAGATCTTTTTGATAAAAAAATAGTATTAATTAAATAGGTGCAATAAGACAGTATGATTGGTGCAGTTTCTGCATAAATGAACTTATAAAACGGTTTGATTGTTTAATTCTTATAAAATATAATAAACATACAAAGAAAAATTGATAAAAAACACGAAATCAACAGAATTACCGTAGTATAAACTTCGGCATATTTTCACAAATATCCTAGGAAAGGAGTAAAAAGAAAGGTTTCGGGAAAAAATGTATAGTTCAACAATTTTAACAATGAGGATGATAAATGCGAAAGCCATTTATTATAAATATTTTCAAGGAGAAGGAGAAAAAAATATGAAAAAGAAATTAGTTTCACTTGCTCTCGTAACATGCATGGTAGCATCTTTGCTTGCAGGTTGTGGAAGCACCGGGGGTACAACAACAACATCAACAACAGATTCAACTGTAACTACAAACACAACAAGTATTGCAGCAGATCCTGAAAACATGGGACCATGGTCAGGTATGTCGATGGGACGTATTGCAGTTCTTTACACAATTTACGAATACCTTGTAACAACTGCAGGTGGAGAAACATATGGTGTTCTGGCTAAAAACTACAATAAAGTAGATGACCAGACATATGATGTTGAACTTTATGATAACATCCATGACACAGCAGGAAATCCATTAACAGCTTCTGACGTTGTATTCAGTTTTAACACTGCAATTGCAACAAAGAACTATGGAAAACTGGAATGTGTTGAAAGTGTTACAGCTATTGATGCAACACACGTAGAATTTAAATTTAACAAAACACTTGAAAAAGGTCAGTTTGAAGATGTAATGATGGAATGTGCTATCGTAACTCAGGCAGCATATGAAGCAAGTCCTGACGAAATGGCAACAGACCCTGTTGGTACAACTGCATATGCAGTTACCAGTTATGTACCAGGATCTTCACTTGTTCTTGAAGATACCGGAAACTACTGGCAGACAGATGCTTCACTGATTCACACAACAAGTGCACACAATGTTCCTAAAATCACTATGAGTGTTATTACAGATGCTTCTCAGATGACAGTAGCATTACAGACACATTCTATTGATATTTCAAACTGGATTCCTGACTCAGATATCGCTAAGTTCCAAGAAGGCGGAGACAGCGCAGAAGGTAACAGCGTAGCAATGATTCCAGATAATATTACATATGATATGGAATTTAATATGTCATCCGATTCTGTTTTCCAGAATGATCAGAATTTACGTCTTGCAATTGCATATGCTATTGATAAACAGGGATTAAATGATGGTGTTTTTAATGGACATGGATGGGCAGTAAAAGATTTTGCTAACGCAAATTATGTGGATTATATCAGTGACTGGGATAATCAGGATTATTATGATTATAATGTAGATACTGCAAAAGCATATCTTGCAAAATCAAATTATGCAGGTCAATCATTAAGACTTTTCTATACAACTTCATCAACTTCAGATACGATAGCACAGATGCTTCAGGCATACTTGGGAGAAATCGGAGTTACCGTGGAACTTATGCCTCTTGATAGTATGATAGCACAGAGTACACAATATGATTCAACAGCATTTGACCTTGAAATGAAATCAACAGGTTCAACAGATTATATTGTTAATCAGTGGAAATTATGCTGGGATGAAAGAGATTACAAAGAAATGACAGGTGGAACAGCAAACTTTGTAGTTGGCGATACACAGCTTGCAACTCTTATGCAGGCAGCATTAAATGTGGATACATATGGACCAGAATCTATTAGTGCTTTCCATGATTATTTAGTAAAGCAGTGTTATGGCTTTGGTATGGTTCAAGGCACAATTAATATTGTACATTCAAGTTATATTACAGATGTTGCTTTGGATGCAAGAAACCAGCTTCTTCCAGGTGCTTGTGCTTTAGCAGAATAAGGAATGAGATTCTTAGAACTAAAGTTTAAATAGTAAAAGACGGATGCGGCATTACGTGTTAACATCAAAATGTAGTGTCGCTTCTGTTATAAGTTGGCTGCCTTGCAGACAATCTAAATATAAGTTGGCTGCCTTTGCAGACAATCTAAATATAAGTTGGCTGCCTTTGCAGACAATCTTATTAGGAAAAGGAGTTATATATATGTGGAAATATGTCATAAAACGTTTGCTGTGGATGATTCCGGTATTACTTGGTATTGCAGTGGTGATTTTTACGATTATGTATTTTTGTCCGGGAGATCCGGCTGCAGTTATTTTAGGTAACGGAGCAACACCAGCTGCGATTGCAGCAAAAAGAACGGAAATGGGTCTTGATCAGCCTTATATAGTACGTTTGTTAGCTTATTTGAATCAAGTGTTTTTACATTTTGATTTAGGGGAATCTTATTTTTACAAACAATCCGTTATGTCAGGTATATTATATCGTATGCCGTATACAATTATAATTGCAGTTATCTGTATGATATTACAGATTGTAATCGGAACACCGCTTGGAATTACAGCAGCTGTTCATCAGAATGGTTTTGGTGACCGTTTCTGTATGTTAGTAGCATTACTTGGAGTTTCAATGCCAGGTTTCTGGGTTGCTATGATGTTGATATTGCTTTTTGCAGTAAATCTTGGCTGGCTTCCACCATATGGTATCGGAGGTTTACAGTACTATATACTTCCTTGTGTTGCCAATGCCTTTGCAGGAATTGCATCCCAGGCAAGACAGACTCGTTCCAGTATGTTAGAAGTTATTCGTTCGGACTATATTGTCACTGCTCGTGCAAAAGGTTTGTCTGAGCATGATATTCTATATAAACATGCACTTCCTAATGCGTTGATACCAATTATAACCGTTATTGGTAATGGTATGGGAATGATGCTTGGTGGTACCGTTGTTATCGAATCCGTTTTTTCGATTCCTGGAATTGGGTCTTTCACTACAGAAGCTATCAACAATCGTGATTATCCGATAGTTATGGGTGGAGTATTATTTCTTGGTGCAATTTTCAGTCTGATTATGTTACTGGTTGACATCGTATATGCTTACGTTGATCCTCGTATCAAAGCTCAGTATGCAGGCCAGCAGAAACCTTGGATAAGGAGGAAGAAAGCAAATGCCTAATAAAAAAGAAAACACAGATAATAAAGAAGTACAGAGAAGAAAAAAAGAGAGTCAGTTTAGTTTGGTAATGAAACGGTTAAGCCGTAATAAAGCAGCTATGGCAGGACTTATTGTTACATTGACTTTATTTTTAGTTGCGTTCCTTTCACCCTGGATTATGCCATATGAGTATTCAAAATTGAATATGGCAGATAAACTCCAGTCCGTTTCATGGAGACATATATGTGGAACCGATGAAATGGGCAGAGACATATTCAGCCGTTTGCTTTATGGAGCAAGAGCCTCTTTACTTTTAGGCTTCTTGGCCACCATTGCATCAACAATACTGGGTATGATAATAGGTTCTATTGTAGGTTATTTTGGTGGGTTGGTTGATACAGTGGTTATGAGACTGGTGGATATTCTCCAAGCAATACCTGGAATCTTACTGGCAATTGCCATATCTGCTGCACTTGGTACTGGTTTTATCAATACAATCATAGCTCTTTCTATTGGTGGCATTCCGATGACAGTACGACTGCTTCGTGGATCTATACTGAGAGTACGTAAAATGGAATATCTGGAAGCTGCTCAGTTAATAAACTGTTCGGCGCCAAGAACCATTATGAAACATATATTACCAAATAGTATTTCCCCTATTATCGTTTCTGTTACAATGGGAATAGGAAATACAATTCTGATGGCGGCATCGCTAAGCTATATTGGGCTTGGCATTCAGCCACCTACTCCAGAGTGGGGAGCCATGTTATCCGCAAGCAGAACTTATATGCGAGATTATCCTCACATGGTTTTATTCCCAGGTATTGCCATTGCACTTGTTGTACTTTCATTAAACATGCTTGGGGATGGTCTTCGTGATGCATTAGATCCAAAACTGAAGAAATAGGAGGAAAGAATAATGTCAGAAGTAAATAAAAAAACGCCTTTTGTAGAAGTAAAAAATCTGGTTGTACATTATACCTCCGAAGGCAGAGAAATACATGCAGTAAATGATGTCTCTTTTAAAATAGAAAAAGGCGAAACATTAGGACTGGTTGGAGAAACCGGTGCTGGAAAAACCACAATTGCCAGATCTATTTTAAGAATTTTGCCAGAACCTCCAGCACATGTGGATAATGGTGAAATCCTTTTAGAAGGAAAAAATCTTTTAGAACTTTCCAATGATGAAATGAGAAAAATTCGTGGAAAAAGAATTTCTGTTATTTTTCAGGATCCTATGACTGCACTAAATCCAGTTATGAGAATTGGTGATCAGATAACAGAAGGAATTGTACTTCATGAAAAGGTTTCACAAAGAAAAGGCGAAGAAAAAGCCAAAAGAATGCTGGAGATGGTAGGTATACCTGCTTCCCGTTATGGGGAATACCCGCATCAGTTTTCCGGTGGTATGAAACAGAGAGTAGTTATTGCAATGGCACTTGCCTGCAATCCCGACTTGCTTCTAGCAGATGAACCTACCACTGCACTTGATGTAACCATACAGGCGCAGGTTCTTGATATTATTAAAAATCTTCAAAAAGAATTACAGACTGCTATGGTAATGATTACTCATGATCTGGGAATCGTTGCAGGGGTTTGTGACAATGTTGCAGTTGTTTATGCTGGCGAAATTGTTGAATACGGAAGTAAAGAAGAAATGTTTGATCATCCTTCCCATCCATATACCATAGGATTATTTGGATCTCTGCCTGATATCAATGCTGATGTAACAAGGCTTTCACCTATATGTGGAATGCCACCTGATCCCAGCAATCTGCCTTTTGGCTGTTCCTTTTCTCCCCGTTGCCCACGTGCAACAGCAGAATGTACAAAAGAACATGTAAAACTAACCAATATCGGTGGCACACACACCTGCCGTTGTATTCATTATGGAAAGGAGGTTTAACATGTCTGCACCATTAATTGAAGTTAAAAATTTAAAAAAATATTTTGATACACCCAAAGGAACGCTCCATGCGGTAGATGATGTTTCTTTCTCTATTGGAACAGGAAAAACAATGGGGGTTGTAGGCGAATCCGGTTGTGGAAAATCCACTTTGGGACGTACCATGATCCATTTATACGAAAGTACCGGAGGACAGATCCTGTTTGAAGGAGAAGATATTACCCACGTAAACAGAAAGAAAATGCATGGGTTACATGAGCAGATGCAGTTGATTTTTCAGGATCCTTTTTCTTCTTTGAATCCAAGAATGACAGTAGAAGAAACTATACGTGAACCTTTGGAATTATCCAGACGTTTTGGTAAAAAAGCTTTACAGGAAGAAACAGAACGTATCATGAATATGGTTGGAATTGATGAAAGACTTCGTCATTCCTACCCACATGAACTTGATGGCGGACGTCGCCAGCGTATAGGTATCGGACGTGCACTTGCGTTAAATCCTAAGTTTATTGTCTGTGACGAACCTGTTTCTGCATTGGATGTGTCAATTCAGGCACAGGTATTGAACTTATTGCAGGATTTACAACAGGAATTTGGAATTACACTTATGTTCGTTACACATGACTTGTCTGTAGTAAAACATATTTCAGATAATATCTGTGTAATGTATCTGGGACAGCTTGTGGAAACAGCATCTTCAAAGGATTTGTTTGCAGATCCAAGACATCCTTATACAAAAGCTTTACTTACCGCAATTCCTTCCATTGATATTCATAGTACAAAAGAAAGAATTATATTAAAGGGAGAAATTGTCTCTCCAATAGAACCAAAACCAGGTTGCCGCTTTGCTGCAAGGTGTGAGTATACATGCGAAAAATGTCATCAACCACAGGAATTGAAAGAAGTTTCCCCAAACCATTTTGTTTCTTGCTGCAGAGTAGATGAAATCTAAACAAAAATAGAATAAAAAATAAGCATATGCCACACATCCCTCAGAACTTTGAAGCGGTGGTGGCATATTCGCTATAAATCCATAGCTAATGCAAATACTTCATTAGTTCACCGTTACAGATAACCCAAATATTGTGTCAGTTAACCTGAGTACAGATAGGACAATTATGGAAAATATAAAAATATTAGGAATCACAGCAATTACGGATATTAATGGTGAGGGGCAGAAATGCACAGCTGCAGCCATAGAATATAATGCAGAAATTGATG
>Ga0302288_1002381_pt1 | contig 11113 bp, 12 predicted proteins | sample III_Fen_N1_1_FD_194549 | JGI IMG/M metagenome (GOLD analysis project Ga0302288, IMG submission 194549) | Peat permafrost microbial communities from Stordalen Mire near Abisko, Sweden - III_Fen_N1_1 | ecosystem: Environmental > Terrestrial > Soil > Wetlands > Permafrost | place: Sweden: Abisko...
AAACCAGGAACTTGCTCCGATTCTACTTCTGCATTCGTTCCTAAAGCTAGAATCTCCCAATTTGAATTTACTGTATCTGAATAATATATTGGTTGCCACTCAAATACATTTATAATTGACATGGAATTTATTACTTTAAACTTCAAAAGTGAATCTGGGTCATTAGCCATATCAATAACACCACCTTCTCCTAGAGATTCATCTCCTAGATTCTTTTCTCCTAATGAAGAAGTTGCTGCACCAAAAGTATAAGCTGGTTTTTTTATGCTATTTATTGTGAAAGATACTGAATCAGTTGCTCCTTGATAGTTATAATTCATAAGACCATTTAATTGAGTTCCTGATGAAATATATCCTTCTGTAAATTGTTTAGAGAAAGACCATAATCCTTGTCGTCTTTGGCCACCACGATAACCCATAGCCATAACGCAAGTATAAGGTAATTGTTCTCCTGAAGGAGAATCATCATAGTATTGACCGGTATCCCAGACTTGATATATTTGTGGATTAGCATTTGAAAAGGCCACAACATTTCCATCAATCTGGTCTATAAATGTAGCATTCCAAACAAATGGTGAATGCCATAGTCTTTCTGCTCCTATTGCTCCATTATCTCCAATACTACTTCTTACTTGATATAGATAAGTCTTACCTGAATTTGGTGCTGTAAGATAAACAAATTCACCAATACATCTAAGACCTCCACCGGTAAAATTTTCTTTAGTTAGTTCTCTTGCAATTTCTTGTGATAGTGATGGATAGCCTGATACAAAGAGATTATTGAAATCACCAAAATTATGGACCTGATTATCCTGGCCCAAATATATTATATTATCTCCGGTGCTATCTATGAACTCATGAGCCAAAGGTGCTTGTAGCAAAGATACCGGCTTAACATCTACATTAGTTTTTTGAGTTATGATATTGTTATTTGAAATATCTGTAAATGAAATAACTGCCCAAGAACCTGAACCATAACCGATTGTTGCTTTACCTTGCCTTACTCCGATACCTTTTAATGTTCCATCTAAGGTCAAAAGTTCTGGACTTCCGGCAAGTCTTGGTGTTGGAACTACATAGTTAGTAAAATCTGTGCTGCTAGAGATGTAACATAGTCTTGAAGTGTAAGAACCAATATAAGCCTGGTTATTTATTACTTTTATAAAATCATTTAATTGGTTTACATTTGGTGTTGTAGATTTTGTCATTACTGATTGAATAGCATAAGAATTATCTGCTACACCGGCAACTGATGGTGTTACACCAGTAAGAGTAGAAGTGCTTTCACCTCCGGTATAAGTGTATTCAGTTGTTCCAATCATAAATTTCTTTTCTCCTGCTGTATTAGATGCAAAGCCCATCTGTTGCCATGATTTTGTTGTGTCTTTGAGTGTTATTGTATTTACTGTTGGAGATGCTACTGCTGTAATATTTATAGTGCAACCATTACCAGTTCCTCCTGTCGTTGCGTTGCCTGCTCCAACTGTGTAACCATCTCCACCGGATACCAATGTTACTTGTGAAACAGCACCACTAGCCACTATAGTTACTTTTACAGTAGCATTTGCTGAACCACTTGTGATAGTTAAAATATCTCCTACAGTATAGCCTGTGCCACCTGCTGTTGGGGTTGAATTAATTGCTGTTATTATATTATTTAGTCCATTTACCTGTGCAAATCCACCACTCCAATGGAAAATATCAGATGTTCCATTAACAAATAGACATCTGTCTTTCTTTTCTGTATTATCCCACCATTTATCAAACACATAACGAGTTTTTGTTAGGCCTGAAAGAAGTGAATACCAGACATTATCTTTTACTACATATAGATTTCCATTTGAAACAACCATCACATAGGTCATACCCCAAGATGTGTTCCAAACATACTTTGAATAACAAGGAGATGCAACTGTGTTTGCTACGCCTAGTCTTTTTTGTCCTGGTCTTACAGCAACAGTTCCAGAAAGTCTTTTATAAACATTTTGTGAACCTCTAACAAGATAGTTTTCTTTGATATTGGTTTTATCCAAAGAAGAAACATATCCCCCAAAGGAGTTTATGATATTTTTGAACTCAAAGTCTTTTGCTTTTGCTGTGTTTATTGCCATATTATAATTTATTAACTGTTAGTGATTTTAATGTTCCGGTTCCTGAATCATCTAAACTCCCTGATATATTTCCTAATGCAATTACTCCGGTTAAAATATTATCAGAACAGTTTGCGTTGTTTATTTTTATTCCATAAGCTCCATTGTTATCAAAAGATGTTCCACTACTAAATGAATTAGTATTACAATTAGAAATTAATTCAATACCATTTGCTCCATTATTACTTAAATCGCAACTATCAATAGGATTTGAACTACAATTTGTCATTGTTATTCCATTTGTTGCGTTGTTGGCGAATGATGAACTGTATAGGTTAGATTTTCCACATTTTGTCATAACTAATCCTGCTCCAACTGTTGAATAACTAAATTCACAAAAGTCTATGTTATAACCATAAACATTATTCCAAACTGCTCCAACTTCATTATAGTCTGATGATATTGATATTTTAGGAAACAAACTATAATTCATTTCTAAGCCAATAACTGAATTATATATATTCACATTATCTAATCCAACCTCTCTTGTATTGTTTATAATTATTGCTGAACCTGTAGAATTTTGAACTGTTAGTGTTTGTAACTGTGGCAATAGGTTTATTTGAGAAATTACATAATCTGTTTCGTTTGTAAGTGTTGTTCCGGTGTAAATATCTATCAGTTCTAATTCTGTATCTGAAGTAAATGTTGCTATCTCATACCAACTGTCCTGTAACCAAATGTGCCTACCTACCATTGAAACATCAAAAGTAGTTCCACTTCCTGTTACTGTTGTAGACCCATTAGTTATTGAAACATCACCGGTATTATAAACATCTGTGCCTTCCATTCTTACTGAAAAATCTCCACATTCTATAATACAGTTATCTCTGGAAGCACCTTTTAAAGTTACTCCACTTAAAATTATTAAGTCTTGAGTTAGCGTATGAGTTCCGGTTTCTAGTGTGCAAGTTCCACCTCCATTAGCATATAAAATATCTAAGTAGTTCTGTATGTCATCATAAGGTTGTATTGCTAAGTCAATCATAGCTAATTTTCATACCAACTACCTGTTTGTCTAAGTGATTGGCTTGGATTATCTCCTTTAAATAAGTCATATAAACCTGGTTGAATAATTGCACCATTTCTTCCTCTTACTCCATGAAGTATTTGGTTAATTTTTACACTTGAAGCATCACTTTCTCCTGCTCCGGTGTTTTCAAGAACTGCTATTACACATTCATGCAAATAGATATTGTAAGCTGGATTTGAAAGTATTATTCTGTCTGTATCTGCTGTTATATCAATAGTTGCTACATCAGAACCTAGTGGTAGAAAGATTGCTGGGCTTTGGTAACAGATTTGAGCTGGTGTTGGCATTGAAATCCATAGTCCACCAGTTCTAAAGTTAGTGATTGATGCACTATGAGTGAATCCAACCTGCAAATAGGTTATTTTGCTCCAATTAGGTGTTCCTGTTTGGCCTATACCTGAAAAATCAAATGATACAATGAGCCAATTACCAGATACCCAAGACCCAAGAAAGCCTGAAGTAGCTGTTATATTGTTATAGTTTGTGCTATCAGAACCTATTTTAAGAGTTATATTAGTCAAATCTGTAGCTGTTGCTCCTGGTGGAATCTCGATTGCAAGAAAGGCTACTCCTACATTCTGATATTGGTTTAGGTCTACAGTTGAAATAGTCTTTGTAAGAGTTCCAGAAGATGCACCATTTAGAACAAATCTCATTGATGCCGGTGTTTGGTAGAAGTTAGATACATCTTTTACTAGATTTGTTACAGAACCACCAACAACCCAACCTGTAATATCAGTCATTGGGTCTAGGTTTACTTTTTGTTTAGGGTAAGGAGATAATATTTTAATTATTGGTTGCCCATTTTGGTATTCAAAAGCTGAAGTAGTCTGGATTGGGGTGTAGATTCCTTTATTTCTGTCAAAATCATCTGGAAAGTTTTTAGTTACAAAGTTTGAAGCATTGCGTGATATTCCTTGTGGTCGTATGTCAGTAATTTCATTTCCATATATGTGAGTATCACAAAGATAATCTGTAACACCACTATATAAAGTTATGTTTTGGATACCTGTTGCTTCCGGTATTTTTGCTTTCTGTATCATTGTAGATACAGACCTTTCAAAACATCCATAGACATCAGAAACATTTGATAAGTCTACCCCAGAGAGTATTCCTGTTACACTATCTTTAAGGTCAGAGATTATTTTCATGTTATTTTTTAGTTATAAATAATTGTAACATCTGCTACTCCACCAATTGTTGCATAAAGTCCTTTTACAAACTTTGCTCCAAATAATGGAATCCATCTTTCAGTTGCTGCTAAAGTAATAGTGTTACAAAGCACAGTAGTAGCTGCACTTGTATTATCCCAGAACTTAATTGTTCCATTTGTGTGAGAATTAATTATAAGGCCCTGTAATGTTCCAGAACCTGTTTCTACTAATGATGATGCACTTATATTTTTATAAGTTCCATAATCATGTGCTGCTGTTAAGAGTGATGTTGCTTGTAGTGACATATATTTTATTAATTAAATTATTAATTGAGTTATTTACTCATCCCAATCCCCATAAGGGATTGAGGGAATAAACAACTTAAACTGTTCCATTAGAACCTACAAGTCCTGAATATTCAATTGAATCAACAACCTCTCTTGCACGCATTTTATACATGTATTGGTCATTAATATTTGTTTTCCAGTCTACTAGGTCTGTGAAAAATGCTTCTCTTTCAAAACGATATACTCCATGAGTTTGTGAACCTACAAAGTATGCTGTTGTTGAAGTTGCATCTAGGAATGGAGAGTAAACTACTTTCATTCCAGGATACATTTCTGAGAAATAGTTAAGGTCGTTATTTGCACCACCAGCTCTAAGAACTGATTTAGCAATAGTCATACCTGTCTGGTGAAGAAGTGAAGGAGTTAAGATAAACTTAGGCTCATATCCAATTACTACGCCAGTTTGTGACAACTGTGTTCTTAGGCTATTAACTACAATGTTCAAGTTTGCATCTGTTAGAACTCCTGTTTCTAGGTTATCTACAGTATCACCATTTTGGTTGATGTGTGAGTTTGAGAACAAAGCCACTCCATCTATTGTTAATTGAGTAGTAAATCCAAGAGCATAAGTGCTGAAAGCATTTCTGTCTTGTGATGCTGCCCAAGTTAAAGCCTGTTGGCGAACTGCCTTACTAACTGCTGAAAGCTGTTGGTCGGCCATGAAAGTTCTACTGATTGGTAGATTCTTTTTAAACTGAAGGACCAAACTTGTTTTTTGTGCTGCTGCTGAAAGGTTAGCTTCGTTTGTTGGAGCTACATCATCAAGAGTTGATGAAAAGTATCCTCCACCACCGATTACTGAACTAACTACTGCTGCGTTTGTTGCTGAATCCTGTGTGAAAACCATTTCGTCTTTAGCTGTTGCCTTACCGACAACTGCTAATTCTATTGTTGCTTCATCTAACAACTTATCAAGTGCTGTCTTAACGAGTATCAGTGAAGGTGCTATATCATTGTGCATATATATTTATATTGATTAAGTTAATAATAATTAAGCAACCTGGTGTTGGCCTAATAGTGTTCCAGCTGGTTTGTAAACAAAGTAAACTGTTCCTGTTCTGTAATCTCCACCCACGATTGTGACACAATTTACTAGAGCATCTGCTGCTCCTGAATCTACAGTCCAAGTTGTTCCTGTTAAATCAAAGATAACTCTCTTTCTAAACATAGCACCCAATTTAGCTGGTGTGTTTATATCTGTTGCTAATTTAGTTGCACAACTGTAGATATAACCAGGCAATGGTAGCCAAATTGCTACTGTTCCTGCTACTGCTGCTGTTTCATTTGAATCACTTTTTGCTACACCGGTAAAGTTTTCTGCGATTGTTCCATTAGCATCAACCATAGGAATTACTGCTCCTGTTGCTGCTCCTGCTGCATCTGCTGACTTAGTAGGTGAACCTGCTGCGATTGTTGCAACTGCTCCTGCTGCTACTATTACTCCTGGTATTGCAAAACGAGGGTCTGTTTCGGTAATAATACCGATTGCGTTTCTTACTGCTGCCATATATGTTTTGTAAAATTAAATAAATAATAATACAAGACTATTTGATTATTTAGGTTGTCTAGCTTTTATTATGGCTTCTTTAGTCATGTTAAAAGGTTTTCCGAGAAATGGTAGCTCATGAGGTTCAAGCTCACCAGTATTTTCTATTTTCTTGGCTTCGACACCACTACTATTAGAAAATGTTTTTGGTGGAGTTTTCCTTGCAGATTCTTCGATTATCTGACTGTTTTTAACAGCGTTAGTCAAAGCTCTTGCAAGTTTTAAATCCTCATCTGGATTACCGGTAGATTTGATTGAGTTTTCTAAATGATATTTTACAAGTTCCTTTTCAGTTTCGTTTTGTATTTCATCAGCTAGTTGAAATGCTGTTTTAGTAGCACCCTCTTGCTGAATCTTTTTATACATTCCGATTGTTAAAGGTTTGTCATCATCTTCGTCATTTGGTTTTGGGTCCTCATTTATTCCAAGAATAGATGTAGGGTCACCACCTAATGCCTTAACTCTTTCTGCTGTTTTACGCAAAGTAAATTCAGCTTTTTCTTTTTCAGTTCTTCCAGTTTTAGTTACCCTATCTAGCTCAACTTTCAAAGGGTCTTGTTCTATAGTTGGTTCCTCTTTTTTAGGTTCCACTATAACTGGTTGTGTAACTTCAGAGGTTGGAGCTACTGGTTTTTCTACTAAATCCTCTATTTTTATGTTGTCTGCCATGTTGTTCTCTGTTAATAGCCAGAGTTGCGTGTTAGTCTTGCTAGGTGCAAGTTACCTTATATTAATAATACTACTAACTAATTTTTATTGCAACAAATTAATCAATTATTTTTTGTAATAATTCATCTTCTTGTTGAATATTCCACAATGCTGCTTTAGCAAAATACATTGTATCTAAACTTACTGCATTATGTATCCCTAAATTGATTGCAAGGAACTTCATTTGTTCTCTAATTATATTTCTTGCCATGTTTCCTTTCAAAGCGTGGCAACTTTCTACAAAGTTAAGTGCTACCTCTTGTTCTAGTGGTTTACCATTAACAACAATGCCCTTGTGGTTTATTACAAGGGTGTTGTTTAAAGGTAATACAACTAATTTATCCAATAAAACTGTTACAATAGCATTCCTATCCTCTAAGGTTAAGTTGCTTTTTTTAAGTTGCTTTATTAATTTTTCTGTTGTAGGACTTATCATTTATTTTGTTTTCTTTACTTTTTTTGCTTTAACATCTGCTATAACTTCTGGTTCTAATTCAATAGTTGGCTCATCATCTGTAATAATTACTTTGCCACCAAAAGAAATATATAATGCTTTAACTTCTGAAATATCATTTGAGTTTTTAGCTGTTGCCATTGCTCTCTGATACTTAGAATAATTAATTACCCAATCTGGTGTCATATTATTTTTTCTTACTTACTTTTAATACTTTTTCCACCATAAGTTTCGGTGGTTTGGTGACACTTTCGACAAAGTGTTCTACCATTATCTATAGCAAATCTTAATTCAGGATATAAACTAAAGGGTTTTATATGGTCTGCTTCTAATTTTCCTCCTCTTATTTTACACCATATACAAGTCCAATTATCTCTTTTGAAGACTGCTTCTCTCCAAAGTTTATACTCACTAGAGTTTCTTATAATTAGATTCTTTTCAGTTAAACCTCCTTTCCACAAATTACTATTTTCTCCCTTGAATCTTAAACTAAAATATTTTCTTAATTCAGGATTTTTCATAGGATTATTATCCCCTGACATTTTAACTTTAAAAGATTCTTTCCCTTTAATACTCCTTATACATTTTACACCTTTTTTAACTTTACTCATTTTTTCAAGATGTTCTTGTGTAAATGGTCGTCTTTTTTTGCCTTTCCACCACTTACCATAAGAGTTTCCTTTCATTCTTTGGCTAAGAGCTTTTTTAAATTCCTCTGTATGTTTATAGGTTGTTTTATTTAAAGGAGATTTTATTCTTTTGTATATACCTCTTGGCATATAAGTATTTTACTACTTTTTTGTTGGTCTAACAACACTATTTTTCACTGCCCCCTTGTAATCTTTTGGTTTACCACCTGTTGCAATAAACTTATGTAATCTAATTTTTTGTTTTGATTTTTCTGCCATATAGTTTTAAATTATTTTGCTAATTTTTTCATTGCCTTTCCAAGCATAACTTTACCAGACTTAGCCTTAGCCATTTTCTTATCTAGTTTATTATCTTTCTTTGAGCCTTCTTTATAACCCATCTTCTTATCCATCTTTTTATCTGCTTTTGAACCTTCCCACTTTGGTGTTTTTGCTGTTTTACCTACTATCTTTTTTGGTTGAAATTTATCTGCTGTTTTTTTTGTTATTACATTTTTCATATATTTTATTTTAATTTAATTATTTTTGTAAATTCGACCCCATTACATTTTGTAACATATCATTTGCTCCTGGTTGCTGTTGATTCTGTTGTTCTTGTTGCATTTGTTCTGGTGTCTTTTTGAACTTATCTGGATTACCTGATACAAATTCTTTTAGGATAAACTCATCAATCACTTCCGGCATATTGATATAAGGTGATACTCTTGGGTCTGCTAATAGATTAAATGCTCTGTCTTTTCTTAGTTGGTCTGTTCCCATTGAACGAGAAATTATTTGTTCTGGGTCAATTAGTATTCCAAACTGTGTTCGAGCAAACTTGTAAGGGTTGATTCTCCAATGTCTTTGTTTAGAACCAAGACCACCGGCTTTATAAAACATATCCCATTCCATTTCAGATGCCTTTTCTTTGCTCAATGCTTGGCCCATAAGTGAATCATCAAACTCAATCTTATGTGTTACATCATTGCCACCTTCTTTTCCTTTAGACATTAAAGTCTTGAACTTCATTCTTAGTGATTCCGGTATTGTTGCATCAATCTCACCTACTGTTGTGTGCTGAATAATACAATCGACTGTAAGCTCTCCTATCTGTCTAATCAAGTCTGCTGTCATTACTCCTAGAACTCCAAGTATAACTCTTGCATTTTGTTCTGCCTTCATTGCTGCTGTTGCTGTAACTCCTTTTTCTGTAACTCCACCCTGTTGTTTGTCTTGAGTAGATTCACTCATATCTTCAGTTTCACTTCTCATCATATTCATTGCTGCAACTAGATTTGGTGAAAGTGCATAAGGTGTAACTGTTGCTCCTAATGGCATACCAATTGTTGCTCCTGGAACCATAACTGTCTGGTCCACTTTAGCAACTCCGGACATAAACAATGGTTTGATAACATCAAGATAAGTTCCATCATAAGCTAATTGATGCATTCTGTTTTGTGCTGCATCATCCCAGAACTCTTTGAAACAAGCTGACTTGTAGTAATAGAATCTACCAGCTGGGTCTAATGGTTCAAATCCACTTTTAGCAATGTTATAAACTGGAATAGATTTCCATTCATTACCAATCAAAGACATTCTTCTATGATTAAATGGATTGCAATTGTAAACATCTTTTTCTTCTCCCATGTAAACTCCGGCCACAAATGTAACTTCCAAATCTTCTGGTCTATATTGGATGGTTAAGACTTGAACATAGTTCTTATCTGCTTCGGTCCATTCAATATCATAAAGTGTTTGGTGTTCCTGTCCTGCTAAAAACAATCTAGTCATTCCTGCTACCACATGGTCAAATTGGTCTACTTGTTTTCCATCTTCATCAAAGAAATATTTACCGGCATAGATTCCTCTAGCTTCGTCATAAGATATTCTTCTGATTCTAACCATGTAAGGTTGCCTTTGAACATCATTAGTGTAAAAGTCTGCTGGCAATATGTTATCAATAGGGATTAGATTTAATCCAATACCTGACAAAAGCATATCAACTGCTTCAAGCACCTTGTAAGTTCCATCTGCCATCTTTTCTTTAATTCTTTGCATAGCTTCAACATACTCAACCTCAACATGAACTGCTGGGTTTACTAATGCAGAAGTAACCATGTATAAGAATTTTATTTCATAGTCTGCTTTCTTTAGGTGGTCCTCAATTAAGATTCTCATTACTCTTGCTGTGGCTTCATCTTCTTCGTTATCTTCGTTGTAAGCTGTGCAATATGGAAATAACATACCAGCTATCATATGAGCTAATATGCCAATTACTTTATTGCGTGCTGTATTCTTTCTACCTTTCCATCTCCATTGTTTACTCAAAGGTTCTTGTGTAACCCCTACATAAGCACCAAAAGTCTGTTGGTCTAGTTTAGCTCTTTCAAGTAAACTCATACCATCAAACTCATCCCAAGTTCTGTGTTGCAATCTCCAAGCCATCTGATAATCAGTTTGAACTCTTGCAAATAGTTTCTTAATTTCCTCTGATGGATTATAAGTAGAAACAGATAATTTTTTACCATTTCCATCTACTGGTTCTCCTTTATCATTAGTTACAATATTTGAAATCATTGTTTGTTTTAGTTAGTTATTAACATATTAATTGTAATACTTTATTTTATAAATGTAAACTAAAAATGATATGAAACAGATACAACATTTCTTTCTTTTGTTTCATTCTTCATCTGCCATGCAATTACACAAGAAACTAATAGGTCAAAGTGTCTTGTAACCTTGCTCTTTGGGTTCTCGACTATATCAGAATTGGCATAAGATTTCATTTCTTTCAAAACTTGTTCATCATGAATGTGAATTAGTCCATCATTATAATCTCGCCTGAAGTCCATAAACATTTGTGGTTTACTCCTGGAATTAGTATGCCAACCAAGCTGTAATGTTTCTACCTCTTTGGCCTTTGTCCTATCAGTTGCTCTAAATATGTTGTTGTAAATGTTCTTCAAAGTAACAATAACAATCCCTCCGGACATATTGTTTATTTCCGGTGCAATAACACATTCACCATATTCAGTTCCAACTCGTTTTAATTCATACGCAAATAGCTCTGGTTTGATGGTATTTGAGTGATT
>Ga0302288_1002382_pt1 | contig 11113 bp, 9 predicted proteins | sample III_Fen_N1_1_FD_194549 | JGI IMG/M metagenome (GOLD analysis project Ga0302288, IMG submission 194549) | Peat permafrost microbial communities from Stordalen Mire near Abisko, Sweden - III_Fen_N1_1 | ecosystem: Environmental > Terrestrial > Soil > Wetlands > Permafrost | place: Sweden: Abisko...
CCAATGGCTCCGATTCGGTACTGGTTGTACCATCTTCAAATTGCCAGATGCGACTAGCCACTTTGCCTTCCGACGCATCCAAAAACTTATATGGAATAACTTCAGGAACTGAAATCACATCGGTTGGTCGGTAGTACTTAAACCATGCATGACAATTAGCAGCAGGTTTAACCGGAGGTGTAGTATTCATGTAAATATTGATGGGTTCGCAATAAGATGCGACACATCCTGAGGAGGTTTTTACCGTGAGACAAACCTTTCGGGTTGGATTTGGATCAGAAAGCTGATCGACGCCAAGTGGAAGATTAAAAATATGAGTTGGATTGGCTTCAGCACTCGAATTCCCATCGCCAAAATCCCATTTCCAATCGGTTGCATCGGGCGTTGCTTTCGAATAGAAATCCAATACCAACGCAGGAACCAGGGTTTTTATGTTGTAATTTACGGTATAACCAAACCCGGTATAGCATTTAGCCGGATCAACAATCGGGATATTCGGATCAGTAAGATAAACTGCATCGCAAAACGTATCCATGCATTTGTTCTTTCCTGAAACAGTAAGGCAAACTTTTCGTTCTTTTTGCTGGAGATCAAAAGTTACACGAGGCTCCTTCTCAGTGCTGGTCTTTCCATTGTCGAACTGCCAGAAGTATTTTAGAGAATCTCCTTCGGAAAGGTTTGTCAATTGAAAAGAGGCTGTTCCCCCGGCTAAATCATAAGCCGTTTGGTAATACTTAAATCCCGCTTTACAATCAGGAGCCACGTATGGAGTTCCATCCATGATGTTGATGGTTTCAGAATAAAAGCTTTTGCAATTGTCAGAAGTTAAAACAGTTAGAGATACCGTCCTGTAAGGATTCATTTTCAGGGTAATTCCCGATTGGGGATGATTAAAAACAAACATGGGATTCTGTTCCCGACTGGTATTTCCATCGCCAAAATCCCAATACCATTCTTTGACTAAACCTTCAGATTTATCGTAGAAATTAATGGCTGTAGCTGGCAAAAGCGTCATGATCTGGGTATTCACCGCATATTTAAACTGAGCTTTGCAATTGCCACTGGTGATGCTGGGTTGAGCGCTGGTTATCAGGCCGGAAAGCATCAATACAAAAAGTAAAAGTTTTCTCATATCGGCAGTTTTTTGGACATTGATGTTTACTAGACGGAACATTGGAATAAAAGGTTGCGTGACAGCAGAAAGGACTTGAAAATCGTTAGATAGAATGGATAAAATAAAATTACTTTTACGGAATAACATCAGAATCAAAAAAAATGAAACAGTATATCGCACAGATTGCTTTGGTGGTAGCTGATTATGATGAAGCCATTGAGTTTTACATCCAAAGATTACATTTCAGGCTAATTGAAGACACGGTTTTAAGCGAAACCAAGCGTTGGGTGAGGATTGCACCTCACGGTTCGTCAGAATGTTGCCTTTTGCTGGCTAAAGCAGCTACCGACGAACAATTGTCCCGACTTGGCAATCAAACTGGCGGAAGGGTTTTCCTGTTTCTCAACACCGACAATTTCAAGCGAGATTATCAGAACTTACTGGATCAGAAAATCCGTATTATTCGTGAACCTTCGATTGAGCCATATGGCGCCGTTGCGGTTTTTGCCGATCTGTATGGAAACCTCTGGGATTTGATAGAAACCTCCTGAAGATGAACATTTTTCCGAGGTTTCAGTTTCGTAAACAAGTTTGGCAATCTAAGGTTATCGCAAGCAGAACGATGTCCGTTTATTCAGGATTGAGCTTCGATTAATAAAAAGAGGAAATTCGGAAACAACCAGTTTCAAAGAGGTTTTTAACACTCACGCTTTACAAAATATTCGCTAACGCAGTGATTAAATGAGTATTTCAATAATTCCGAAGAGGGATAAACGCAGAAAAATTGCAAAACACTAAATTAAAAGTGTACATTTGGAAAAAATACGGGATTGAGAATTAGGGCATTAAATTGCTTTTTTATACCAGCATTATATTTGTACATAAAATTAAATTGAAACATGAGTAGATCACAGGAATCGTTCAACAAAAAAGAAGTAAGAAACAAGAAAGAGAAAAAGAGAAAAGATAAAGAAATTAAGAAACAGAACCGGAAGGAAAACGACAGAGGTGGCAGTTTGGACGACATGATCGCCTATGTTGATGAAAATGGCATGATCACTTCAACTCCTCCGGATCCTTCCAAAAAGATAGCTGTTAAATTAGAAGATATTGAGATCAGCATTCCTAAAAGCGATCCAAATCAAGTATTCGACCCTATCAGAAAAGGATCGGTCACTTTCTTCAACACTTCAAAAGGGTTCGGATTCATTCGTGACTTAGAAACTCAGGAGAGTGTTTTTGTGCATGTAAATAATCTGCTCGAAGAAATAAAAGAAGGTAATCTGGTGAATTACGAAGTTGAGATGGGACAAAAAGGACCAACTGCTGTTCAGGTGAAACTTTACAAAGAGCCAAAACCTGTTGCTGCACCGCCACCAACACCACCAGTACCACCAGTACAAAACGTACCTGAATAATTGAACTTACCGCCGGAAGTAAAGCTATTCAGCCTGACTTGGGCTGAGTAGAACCTTTTCGGTCTTCTTTAATTTTCCGGATTGCACTTCAACCAGGTAGATTCCACCATGCAAATCACTCGTTGCGATTTTGGAATCGCTTCCAAACAATTCACAGCTTTTTACAATCCGTCCTGTCAAATCAACGATCCGGAGCTTTCCTGTTCCTGAATAACCAGGAAGTAAAACCCTCATACTTTTTGAGTCGTTTTCAGGAATGATCTGAATAGCTCTGATTTCTGAAACGGGCACTACCGCATCGACTATATCGGCTTTGGCAATCAGCCATTTATCCGGATCAAACTCAATCCGATCAATTTTGGTTTCTGAAATAACAAACTCCTGATTTGGACTTGTGTTGTATAACCGCAAATCGGTAGATTTTCCGTCTTTCCATACCCTGATTGGCAAATGCATCTTAAAAAATGCAACCGATGGATTCGACTGAGTTTGGCTGATCCGGAGCTTTTGCTTCCCCAAATCAGTATAATAGGTTAGCTGGTAAGTTGGATAGCCTTCGCCAAAATACCAATCCTTGAAAAACTCGGTAAACGAAGTGTCTGCAGCAATCTCCATGTGCTTTATCAGTTTTTCCTGACTGGCAAATCCTTTCGCTATTTCAGTATCTTTCAGGTAATTTTTCAGGCCTTTAAAAAACAACGAATCGCCCACTTCCCATCGCAACATGTGCAGCAGATAAGCACCTTTTGAGTACGATAGCCGACTATTAAAAATGCGGTTAATATCAGTCGTGTCGGCCACATACACCGACCCGTCAGGTGAGGAAGTAATCCGTTTAACCTGAATATCTTTCCACGATTGCCAATATTGGCCGTTCAGCAAATTTTCGTAGGTTAATCCGGTAAGGTAAGTCGCAAAACCTTCGTTCAGCCAGATGTTGTGCCAACTGGACAGCGTAATGTAATCGCCAAACCATTGATGTGCCATTTCGTGAGCTACCAATTCAAAATCCAGATTAGTCATGAAACTCATGGTTTGGTGCTCCATTCCCCCACTCCAGCCAAACTGCGCATGTCCGTATTTTTCGCTGGCAAACGGGTATGTTATAAACTTCTTGTTGTAGAACGAAAGAATATCCAGCGTATTGGCCGATTGATCCTTGGCAGTAACCAGGTATTCCGGATAAATATAGTTGAGAACTTCTATCTTTTTCCCGTTCGAAATGTCCAGAAAGTCGGAATAAGTTTGGTAATTGGTAACGGCAATCCCAACCAGATAAGTGGCTATCGGAAACCGGTGTGACCAATGAGCCGTGCGATTTTGTCCTGATATTTTATCCTCAACCAATTTCCCGTTACTGGCTGCCTTATATTGTTGCGGACAAGTGATGTAAACATCAATCGAATCGATTTTATCGGCCAAACTTTCCTTGCAAGGCCACCAATCCTTTGCTCCGTATGGTTCCGACAATGTCCAGATAATCGGATCAGTATTGTGCGTTGAAGTTACAAACGAACCCATCCCATTCTGAAGAGGCGCTCCGTGATAAAAAACCTCGACTGAGGCCAGCGTGTTTTTTCCGGGGAACGAAGTTAAAGCAATACTGATTTTGTTTACCAAATGATGAAAAGCAACCTTCTTTTGGTTAAGCTGAACGGAGTCAACCGTCATTCCATCGGTCAAATCAAACTGAACCTGGGAGATGTTGTCTTTCAGAAATTTTACAGTTGAAAAGACCGATCCCGAAATATAATTCACTGCCGGATCAACCGTAAAATTCAGTCGTTGATAAATCACATCTGTGGAAGTATAATCACCTGATTCAGTAAACCCAGCCGATTTCTGATAGACCAGGCGATCGTTAAAAGCGGCCTTATCATTAAAATCAGGATCGGGAGCCTGTGCCTGAACCATCTGCACCGCAAGAACCAAAATTAGGAAGAGGAATTTCTTCATCGTACAAAAATTGATACCAATCAACGAATGTACAAATTAACATTCAGGCATGAATCTCTGTCCAAATAAAAAACCGGGCAGTCTGAATTTCAGTCTGCCCGGCCAATGTTCTGTTTTCTGTACTTGTTATCGTTTCTGTTCTGCTGTATTTTCAGCAAAAATACCTCTGAAATCTGTGAAACGATGTCAAAAAGAAATAACAAAGTAAAAAGAATCTGAAATTTTGTTAATCAGGTTAAATTTGAATCCATTTTGGGAAATAGATGGCCTTGTGAATCCATGTTTCGGAAAATGTTTGCTACCTTACATGTCGATTTTAATACCCACAAAATGGCAAAGAATAAAAAACATAAAATAGATAAACTGGTTGAAACATTTAATAAGCCAAAGCTTAAAAATGCAATTCTAACCTTATTTTTAGATAATCCGGAACGAACATATAACTACAAACAAATAGCTGAGCTTCTTAAAATTAAAGATCAGGAAATTACCAAACTGGTTTTTGTGGTGCTGGAAGAACTGACTGAATCAAAGAACCTTCAAAGCGTTCAGCGTGGAAAATACAAACTGCAATCGCGCAGCGGAGCAGTCATTGGAAAGGTTGAAATACAACCTCAGGGATATGGCTACATTGTTTCTGAAGAGTTTGAAAATCCGATATTGGTATCGAGCCGAAACCTGAACCATGCCATGGAAGGCGACAAGGTTAAAGTGCAATTGTTCGCTATACGCAAAAAACAACAGGTAGAAGGCGAAGTCGTTGAAATTGTGGAACGCGCCAAATCAACTTTTGTCGGAACCATCTCCAAATCGAACAATTATGCCTTTTTTATTCCTTCCGGAAAAACCGGATTCGATTTATTTATCCCGAACGAAAAGCTGAATGGAGCCAAAGACGGGCAAAAAGCTATTGCAAAAATCACAGAATGGCCAGCCCGTGCCAAGAATCCGTTTGGAGAAATTATTGAGGTGCTGGGTAATGTTGGCGATAACAATACCGAAATGCACGCTATTCTGGCTGAATATGACTTGCCTTTACGATTCCCCGAAAACGTGCTGAAAGCAGCCGAAAAAATACCCGACGAGATTCCGCCTGAAGAAATACTTCGCCGCCGCGATATGCGCGGAGTAACCACTTTTACGATTGATCCGATGGATGCGAAGGACTTTGATGATGCCCTTTCGATACAAAAGCTCGAAAATGGATTCTGGGAAGTTGGTGTTCACATTGCCGATGTTTCGTATTATGTAACTCCCGGAACAATCCTCGATGACGAAGCATACGAGCGCGGTACCTCGGTATATTTGGTCGACCGGGTTGTACCAATGCTTCCTGAAAAACTATCGAATGGCGTTTGTTCTTTGCGCCCCAATGAAGATAAACTTTGCTTTTCGGCCATCTTTCAACTGAACGATGATGCCGAAATACAGAATCAATGGTTTGGACGGACGGTGATTCATTCGGACAAACGATTTGCCTACGAGGACGCACAAGCCATTATCGAAACTGGTGAAGGCGAGCTTAAAGACGAAGTGCTTACGATGAACCGTTTGGCAGTTAAACTGCGCGAGGCACGCTTCAAACATGGGTCGATTGCTTTTGAAAGGGTTGAGGTCAAATTTAATATCGACGAAAACGGGAAACCGCTTTCGGTGTATTTCAAAGAAGCCAAAGAAAGTAACCAATTGGTCGAGGAATTTATGCTTCTGGCCAATAAAAGGGTTGCCGAATTCATCGGTAAAACCGACGATAAAAAAACGGCCCGGACTTTTGTTTACCGCATTCACGACAAACCGGACCCCGACAAGCTGATGAATTTCAATCATTTCATCCATAAGTTTGGGTACATTTTACAACTGGGAACTCCCGGGCAGATATCCAAATCGATGAACCTGCTAATGACCAATGTGAAAGGTAAAAATGAGCAGAATGTGATTGAAACATTGGCTATCCGCACCATGGCCAAAGCCGTGTATTCGACCCGAAACATTGGGCACTACGGACTTTCATTCGAATATTACACGCATTTCACGTCACCCATCCGGCGTTATCCCGATGTGATGGTACACCGACTGCTCGAACGCTATCTGGATGGCGGAAAAACAGCCAATGCCCAGAAATACGAAGACATGTGCAAGCACTCGTCTGACATGGAAAACAAAGCAGCCAATGCCGAACGGTCGTCGATCAAGTACAAGCAGGTTGAGTTTATGCAGGATAAAATCGGGCAGGAATTTTCAGGAGTTATTTCAGGAGTTACCGACTGGGGAATTTATGTTGAGCTGGAAAACAAATGCGAAGGAATGGTTTCGGTAAGTACGCTCGACGACGACTTCTATATTTTCGATGAAAAGAACTATTGCCTGATTGGACGCCATGCCCACCGCAAGTTTCAGTTGGGCGATGTGGTGCAGGTTGAAATTGCCAAGGCTAATCTCGAAAAGAAACAGCTCGATTTCAGGTTGGTAAAAGAAAAAAACAGCGAAGTGAAGAGCCAGTTTTTTCGTCCGGAGAATAAAAAAAAGGGGCGAAGATTATAAAAATTAGAAAATGTAACTTTCTTTGTGATAACTTGAGTCATTTCTCTGTTTTGAAATAAACCTTATATTTGTTTACTGATTGAAATAATCCTTTAGTTATGGCGATGAACTTTGAAAGTGGGACAAACAAAAAAGATGCAAACCGCGAAAGCATTTTGAAAATTGCCCAGGAAATATTCAGCAAATACGGATACAAAAAAACAACACTCGACGATATCGCAAATGCTGTCCGTAAAGGGAAAAGCTCGCTCTACTACTATTTTACAAGTAAAGAAGATCTTTTTCAGGAAGTCATTCAAAAGGAGGTTGATATTTTGCGCAAAGAGCTCGAAATCGTCGTCAACCGAAATACTGATCCGGTTGATAAGCTGCGCGATTACATCCTTACCAAGTTAACCACATTCCGCGGAATGGCTAACTTTTACAATGCGCTCGAAAACGACGTAACTGCCATCGAGTTCATCGAAAACATCAAACACCGTCATCAGCAGGAAGAAATCAGGATGATTAAACGAATACTGATTGAAGGCGTTCGTAAAAACATTTTCGAAGTTTACGACCTGACACTTGCCGCTATTGGTATTACCACCGCCATAAAGGGATTGGAAATGCCGCTGGCTGCCGGCGATTACAGCAAAGTTAACCTCGAACAAAGTGTTGATAATATCGTGAAGATTCTGTGCTACGGAGTGATGAAGCGGTAATTTCCATCATCTTATACTGATTTATAGGGTTTAATCTTATGGATTAACCCTATTTTTTTCGTCCAATTTTTATACCTAAATTTATTTTATCAAAACCACTTACAACTTTAGTTGTTCTAATAGCGACGCTAATGGATGGAGCTAAACCTTCGTTCCTGTAACAATTTGAACTCACAACATGACGATAGAGTTCTGCGATAAACAAATTGGAAACACAATTAATTTAAATTACAGAAAATGAAAAATTTTAGAGCATTAACAGCGATTGTATTATGTGGTACAATTCTTTTGAGTAGCTGTTCAACAACCAAGAATTCGACAAAAGGCGGGGTTATTGGTGGAGCAGGTGGTGCACTCTTAGGTGCTGGAATTGGCGCTTTGGCTGGCCATGGGAAAGGTGCGGCTATCGGAGCAGCCATTGGAGGTGCCGTTGGTGCAGGTACAGGTGTTTTGATCGGCAAGAAAATGGACAAGCAAAAAGCTGAATTGGAGAAAATCGAAGGAGCAAAAGTTGAAACTGTAACTGACGCGAATAACCTACAGGCAATCAAAGTTACATTTGACAGTGGCATTTTATTCACCACCGGCAAAAGCGATTTAAATGCTTCGTCCAAATCGGCCTTATTAAAGTTTGCTGCCTCGTTAAAAGAAACTCCTGAAACGGATATTACCATTTATGGGCATACCGACAATAAAGGTTCGCGCGATATGAACCTCAAATTATCGAACGACCGTGCAGCTTCTGTTTCCAGTTTTCTGACAGCCAACGGAATTACGAAGGATCGTATGACCACCGAAGGAAAAGCCTTTGACGAACCAGTTGCCGATAACGCTACTGAAGCCGGCAGAACTCAAAACCGTCGTGTTGAGATTTACATTACTGCCAACAAGCAAATGATTGATCAGGCTCAACAAGGAACTCTGAAATAACCAAGTTGTGGTTAAAAAATGAGCAGAGGAGGGTCAATGGTTTGATCCTCCTCTGTTTTTTTAACGATTCCCAAATCGTCACCAGAAACTGCATTTTTTTGGCATTTCCCGTTTTTAATGTTTATAAGCTGCCTGAGCGGAAAGATGCCCACCGAAAACCACTGCTGCCGGCGGGTAGCTGAAGTTATGGGGTGTTATTTAATAAATCACCTAGTAAATTACCAATTTCGAGTTTGATTGTAACTGAACTATTATTACAATCAGTTTGAATCAGTTGGAATAATTGTCCATTTTCAAAAAAATCATCTTTGTTCCTCGTGAAGAAGTAAATCTTGCTATTTGATGGAACTACCTCTTTTGCTAATTCTAAACATGTTGACCATATATAACAATCTTTATATTCGCCTTTTCTTTGAGCTGGTGCCATATGATACGATACTCTAAAATGGGCAAACTTATTAAATGTTTTTTTTTCTGAGATAAAGGTGGTATTTGTAATTATTAAATTGAACAGGTTAGATAAATATTGTTTTAGATCTTTATCATGAAGCTTAAAATCCAGAATTTTTTCAGCAATAATTTTACTTCTTAATAAATAATCTTCATGTAGTTCAAAGTCACTTTGGAGCTTTTTAAGATATTTGTCGTATTCAATCTCTACACTGTGAAAATTATGGTTTATTTCTGCAATAGTTAATGCTGAAGCAACAGAAATAATATTACCATCTGTGATTTGTTTGCTAATTTGTTGATAATAATCTAAATAATTATCAGAGTTTGTTCTAAATGGCAAACGGATAATGTCAAGTAAACTACATGTGTCCCAAAATAGCACGACTGATTTTTGACTATTAATCTCAGTCGAAAGCTTGTTTAATGTTTTTTTAGTAACTTTTCCCAACATAATATCTCAATAAGTCAACACCATATTCAAAATCAATTACAATTCTCTCTGTTAAACTATTGTCTTCGTCAATTATCCAGTTTTTCTCTTCTGTCAACCATTGTTCTAAATCTCCAACAGTTAATTCTGAATCTGTATCAACAGCTGTTCTAATAAAATCAAACCAACGTTCTCTATCATTTGGATGAGTATTTCCAGTAGAAGGATTGCAGAGGGCTTCCCATTTTATTAGCTTTTCTGCAGTTTCAATGTTTGCTATTTCTTCTATTGAAACATCGCTTGAAGTTAAATTCACTGTAAAATCGTTTGGAATATATTTACTTACGAAATCATTATAAAAATCCGTTAAAATTATATTGTACAAATCCTTTCCTAAATAAGAAATTTTTCGAGATACAATATTTGAGATCCATAGTTTTGTCTCATTAATTGCTATCCAAATCGTTGCCTCGAAATATCTAGTAGAGTTGGCCTTGAAACATGCAACTCTATTTTCATCTAGTGAAATATTGGCTGCATAATCTTTAGACAATTTTTTTTCAAAACTCCACTTGTTCGTTTCAGAAGCTTTAAGTTTATCCAACAAGTGGATTAGACTTGTTTCATCAGAAATAATATCTAGATCAATAAATTTCTTCATAATATGATAATGTTTATTAGTGTCGCACTTATAATACCCCATAACTTTATAATATACGCAATACTCCTTCAAATTTATAAATATTATTAAATAACCAAATTATTGATTAGTATATTTTTCAAGTAATTGATTTTTAATTGAGTGTCTCTTTTAAAATTTAAGAATCTAATCCTGAATTCGTAGACGGGCAAACTGTTTTCGAAATTGCCTTTCCTGAATTCGCAGACCTGCAAATGGTTTTCGAAATAGTCTTCCTTGAATTCGCAGACATGCAAATGGTTTTCGAAATAGCCTTCCTTGAATTCGTAGACACGCAAACTGTTTCCGAAATAGCCTTCCATGAATTCGCAGATATGCAAACTGTTTTCGAAATTGCATCCGCTGAATTCGTAGACATGCAAACTGTTTTCTAAATGGCATTCGCTGAATTCGTAGACATGCAAACTGTTTTCTAAATGGCATTCGCTAAATTCGTAGACTGTCATTTAGAACATTTTTCATTGCCTTGGCCCGATTGCAAAGCTCTGTTAATCGCCCGATACTTTCATTCAGATAAATTAACAGCGCTTATTCTCTAATATTTTCAGGAATTCGTAAGTTTGTACGGAATATACAACTATGAAGCAAACTGGTTTTGACACAAACGATAATCTGCCACAGATTTCACCACATCCGACCCGAATGAGCTATTTCAAACTGAAAAGCATTGTTCCCGTTATCGTTGGCATCTCACTTTTTTACCTGATTTTTTATACTTCGTGTGCGAACATTGGTAGTCCGTCGGGTGGACCAAAAGACAGCATACCGCCGGTAGTGGTGAAAACAATTCCTGGCTTGCGCGGCACAAACTATAAGGGTAACGACATTCGCTTAACCTTCGATGAATTCATCAATTCGGATGAGATC
>Ga0302288_1002383_pt1 | contig 11112 bp, 13 predicted proteins | sample III_Fen_N1_1_FD_194549 | JGI IMG/M metagenome (GOLD analysis project Ga0302288, IMG submission 194549) | Peat permafrost microbial communities from Stordalen Mire near Abisko, Sweden - III_Fen_N1_1 | ecosystem: Environmental > Terrestrial > Soil > Wetlands > Permafrost | place: Sweden: Abisko...
CGGAATATTTACTGGCATTCGATTTGGTTTTTGTATCGATTTGTGTTTTACGGCATAAATTAAACGTTTTTAAACCAGATAGGTTTGTTTTTCTTAAGTTATTTTATCGTTTCCTTTACCTTAATTATCTGATATTTCAGATGTTTTATCCAACCTTGTGATTTTTTGTTTCCAGGACTAAGTTCAGTGATTTTTTGTCTGGTTTTATAAAACGTTTGAGATAGAAAGATAAGTGTTACTTTTACATTTCTGTAATTTAAAGTCAAAAAATCGAAATTAATAGATATGCTTGAACAGTTAAAGGAAGAAGTTTGCAAAGCCAATCTCGATTTGGTGAAACACGGATTGGTGATATTTACCTGGGGAAACGTGAGTGGCATCGACCGCGAAAGTGGGTTGGTGGTGATTAAACCAAGCGGCGTTTCATACGATACCATGGAACCATCAGATATGGTAGTTCTTGATCTGGAAGGAAAAGTAGTTGAAGGAAAGCTTAAACCATCGAGTGATGCACCAACTCATCTGGAGTTATACCGACAGTTTCAGAATATTGGTGGGGTTGTGCATACCCATTCCGAATGGGCAACCAGTTGGGCGCAGGCAGGACGCGGTATTCCGGCCGTAGGAACAACCCATGCAGATTATTTTTATGGAGAAATTCCATGTACACGCAAAATGACTGAAGCCGAGATAAAAGGCGAATATGAACTGGAAACAGGTAAAGTGATTGTTGAAACTTTCAAAGGTTTGGATCCGGATATGATTCCGGGAGTGTTGGTCAACAATCATGCTCCTTTTACCTGGGGAAAAAATGCCGATGATGCTGTTCACAACGCAGTAGTTATCGAGGAAGTTGCTAAAATGACCTTCCGGAGTTTACAACTAAATGCTGCAACTACCATGGATCAAGTTCTTCTGGATAAGCATTTCCTGCGGAAACACGGCAAGAATGCATATTACGGACAAAAATAAACACAAGTATCAAGAAGCAAGTATCAAGACTTTTTCATCCTGATACTTGATACCCGATACTTGAATCCTTTAAATAATTAAACGTTTAACAAAATTGATAAAATGAGTCAACCAAAATTTACCATCGGACTGGATTACGGTACCGATTCGGTTCGTTCACTGATTGTGAATGTAGAAAACGGAGAAGAAGTAGCCAGCGTAGTTTTCGATTATCCTCGCTGGAAAAAAGGCATGTATTGCGATGCCCCCAACAACCAGTTCCGCCAACACCCGAAAGATTATCTGGAAGGAATGGAATATACCATTGTTGAAGCATTGAAACTTGCTCCTAAAGGAGTTGCCGAAAATGTAGTTGGTATTTCTATCGACACCACCGGATCGACACCGATTGCTGTGGACGAAAAAGGAACACCGCTATCGTTAACCAAAGGTTTCGAAGAAAATCCGAATGCCATGTTTGTGCTTTGGAAAGATCATACCGGCGTTAAGGAAGCCGACGAAATTAACCAGTTGTCGAAAGAATGGAACATCGATTTCACCAAATTCGAAGGTGGAGTATATTCTTCGGAATGGTTTTGGGCCAAGTTGCTTCATGTAATCCGCGTTGATGCCGGTGTTTACCGTGCAGCTTATTCGTGGGTTGAGCATTGCGACTGGATTCCTGCTATTCTGACTGGTATTACCAATCCATTAACATTGAAACGTTCGCGTTGCGCGGCTGGTCACAAAGCCATGTGGCACGAAGCTTTTGGTGGATTGCCAACCGAAGAATACCTGGTAAAACTTGATCCATTGCTGAGTGGTTTGCGTGATCGTTTATTCAAAGAAACATTTACCTGCGACATTTCTGCCGGAACAATTAGTCCGGAATGGGCTGCAAAATTAGGATTGCCTGCCAATGTGAAAATTGGTGTGGGAGCATTCGATGCTCACCTTGGAGCAGTTGGCGCCGAAATTGAACCTTATTACCTGAGCAAAGTAATGGGAACTTCGACCTGCGATATGTTGATTGCCCCAATGGGAGAAGTTGGCGACAAACTTATTGCCGGTATTTGCGGACAGGTTGACGGCTCAATTGTTCCCGGAATGTTGGGAATGGAAGCAGGACAATCGGCTTTCGGCGATATTTATGCCTGGTTTAAAAACGTATTGGCTTGGCCAACTGAACAGATTATCGCCAGCAGTGCCCTGATTGATGAAGAAACTAAAGTGAAAATGATCAACGAAATTTCTTCAAAAATAATTCCTGAACTGACCAGAGCAGCCGAATTAATTCCGATTGAAGACAGCAGTATTGTGGCCCTCGACTGGATGAACGGTCGCCGTACTCCGGATGCCAACCAAAACCTGAAAGGTGTAATTTCAGGTCTGAATTTAGGTTCGGATGCGCCTCGTATTTTCCGTGCTTTGGTTGAAGCTACAGCCTTTGGCTCCAAAGCCATTGTCGACCGGTTTGTTCGCGAAGGAGTTCGCATCGACGGCGTAATTGCTTTGGGTGGGGTGGCTAAAAAATCGCCTTTCGTGATGCAAATTGTGTGCGATGTGCTGAATATGCCTATTAAAGTGGCCCGCTCTGAACAAGCCTGTGCATTGGGTACAGCCATGGCTGCTGCTGTGGTAGCTGGTGTTTATCCAAACATTTCGGAAGCTCAGAAGAAAATGGGTGGCGGTTTCGAAAAGACTTATACTCCCGATGCCCAAAACGCAGCTAAATATCAGGTTTTGTATGCAAAATACCTGAAGCTAGGCGAACTGATCGAGTTTGGAATGAAATAATATTTGACAGATAATAAATTGATTTCAGTCAGGGTTTCGCTCAAAGTGAGACCCTGACTTTTTTTATGAAGTCAGGATTGTAATATTTCAGCAGTTGTTGACTGGCTATTGTTCCGGAGTGGGGTGCACAGACGATAAAATAGATATGAAACTTGAAACAAATTCCCAGTTGTATAAACTGGCATTTCTCTCCAGTAATCGGAATCCGATGGAAGATAAGTTGTAAATATCATTAAAATGCTTAACCATCAGCGCTTTTACCTTTAGGTGCACGGATTCTGCAAAATCATAAATATTTGCTGATTGAGATAATTTTAAAGTAATTCGGGACATTGCATCCAGTTCTTCTTCCAATCTGTACAAAGGATAATTACGATCCTTATCAATCACTGATTCCGTCGAATTTAGAATTGCGACCGAATAGGCAAGCAGAAGATTATCTATCTCATCGACTGACACTGTTTCAGGATAATACTCCTGAATGATGTTATAAACCAATTCAGAAAATTCCTTTTTGAACGAATTATAAAAAGTGTCTGCTTTTTGAATTTCCTCCAAAATGAACTTCATATTCCCTTCGTCGTCAAATGATTTCATGTCTGACATATCATTGGTTTTTATGCAAATCTATAACAGTTATGTTGCAAAAAAGATTACTCATTTGACGATAAATCATCGGTATCATCCATTTTTCCTGAACTCTGTTTAAAAGCAAATCGTCTCAGATTTACACCTGATTCTGTTTGGCAATCAAAAGTTCCTTACTTTTAATACTCCATTCTTTGCATGCCAGAAATGTCTTTTCAGCAATCATTGGAATACTTTCAAAATCAGCTAATAGCCGGTCTTCAATTAAATCGTGAAGTTCACTTGCCTGTTGCCCGGCTTTATATTTCAGTTTATTCACTAATACTTCAAGTTCACTTATTCCTTTAGCATCCATATTCTTCGATTTTAGCATTTTCACCTGTTTAAATCAAAAACTTTGCCATTTTATCAAATTACTGATAATGAGTTTTAGCTAATTCGTTTAGCCTACATTATTGTATGTCAGCCTTTGTATAACTACCAAAATGTATGATTTCATAAGGCTTGGGTTTTTACCAGAAATACAAAAGCGACAATCTATAGAATGTTGTTTTGGGCTGACTTCTTTTAATTGTCTGAAATTGCTACGAAACGAAGAAATAATTCATCGTTTCAGAATATCAAAACCGAAACATTAATACCCATTTTGGGCTCAAGCCCCTGCTTTGGTGATGATTTCAATGTTCGTAGCCTGAAGGCTACGGCTAGTCAAATTGGATATTTATAATGTGTTTTGATTAGCATCGTCTTTTATGGCATTGATTTAATAATCGCCCCCGGACATGGCTTTAGCCGAAATATTTACCAATAATTTGGATAAAGCTTGTGCATGGGTAATAATTTCTATCACAGAAGTAGCGAAACCCGATTTTGTGGGCATTGGCAACATTTCATTTTTTACAAAGGTCCTGTTGCAAAACTAATTTCAACCGCATACTTTTTATCAGTTAGTTTCTCAATTCTGTCAACTGAAACAAAATTACGAATTTGGCTTCCACCAAAGTCAATTTCATCTCCAAGTTTTAAGTTTTTAAAATTGGTTGGTTGGTCACTTTCAATATGATTTTTGAGTTGATTTACTCCTTTTTTAATATCAATTGGAGCGTCAACTCCGTTAAAAATTTCAGACACCAGTCTGGTTGCTGTTTTAAACCAATATTTCAAGTCTGTCGTGTCTTGTTGAAAACGAGAAGTCTCAAAGCGAAAGGTCAAAACGTAATATTCACACCCCCAGTTTTTGATTGTCAATTTCTCTCCATTGTCAAAAATTACTGTCTCAATTCCTGAAAGACTGTCTGGCTGCAAAACAAAAGTAGTTTGGGGATAAGCTGTCTTATTGATAATAGATTTTGCTTTTCCACGAATGCAGTTCTTAATTTGGATTTGATTTGGAGTCTTGAATTTTTGTCTCTCGGTCAACGACAAACTATCGTCGGTAACTGATTTTTCCGGAACACTTTTGTTCTTGTTTATAACTGAATTACAAGCAAAAAGTCCAATTGTCAAAACTAAGATCAATCTGTTCATAATAGCTGTTTAAGTTGCCTGAAACGCTGTAGCCTAAATGCTAAGGTGGATTGCGGGCGATTTCCTGTCAAGCCGGTAAGCTGCGTCAGCGGAAAGATGCATACAGAATAATCCTTTAAGTATCGTGTAGCTATTGTAAGCCATTGTTCATTATCGTTTATGATTTTGTGTTTTCAATCTTCCAAAAAGACCCCTTTTGTTTCTCCCATTTAATCACCAAGCCATACTCTTTTTTTAGTAGTTCAATAGCCTTTTCTAAATCTTTTGCAGGAATTATGAAATCAAATTTTCTTTCGTCTGAATTTCTGGTTGTTAAAAGAATTGCGTAATTATTTTCAAGAAAATCTTTTAGATTTTCGAGTGATGCTCCTTTGCTCTCCCAATTATCGTATCGTATAGAAGTTCCAAGATACTGAACGTTAGATTTGTGAGCATTCAACAAGGAATCATTTTCTATTTGTATAACACCCACAATCGTGTCTTTTGAAAGCTCTTTTAATTTAAAGCCCATTTGTTCCGGCAACAAATACTTTAGCATTTCAACACAATTTGCTTGAGTTGTAATCTCTTTGTCAGCTTTTAATGTTAAATCATAATTTGTATTTAATAGCACGGAATCTTTGGTCAGAATCCTTGACTTATTTATGCCATAGAATACTTTAAGTATATTATCTAAATCTTGGTTAAAAACATTAATATCAAAAGGATTGAAATGGTAATATGACGACTGTCCCATTCCGAGATTATGTTTTTGAATTGAGAATGTGTAAGCAGAGTTTTCAGATGGAATTTCAATATCGTTCAAACTTATATTTTTCGCTTCAATAGTCTTATCAAGAACTTTATTCAAGATCTGTTTATTAAGCTGGAAAGGACTTCCCTGCCATTGAATTATTCCGTTTTTATCAATTAGAAAAGTTTCCGGGTAACGACTAACGCCAAATTCCTGAATTGTTTTTTTTGTAGGGTCAGAGCCAACCGGATAATACATTACCATTTTGTCTAAAAATTCATCGATTATATCCTCTGTGTCAAAGGTTACTGATAGAAAGACTATCTCGGGGAATTGTTTAGCCAGATGATTCAATTCGGGAATCGATGCGACGCAGGGTGCACATTTAGTGAACCAGAAATCAAGTACAATAACCTTTCCTGTTAAGTCTTTCGAAACTTTTTTATTTTGCCAGTCAGCGACTTGAATTTTAGGATAAACCCATTTATCAATGTCTATTCTTGGCGCTTTTTTACCAACTAGATTTTCTTGTGAAAATCCAGATATTGACAGAAAGATCAGTCCTAAAAATACAATTACATTCTTCATATTTTACTCTTTTTACAACCCATAACATTGGAAGATAAATTCAGCTGCTTATATTCTGGCGGTTTCCTGTCAAGCTAGTAAGCTGCCTGAGCGGAAAGATTCACACCGAAAACCACTGCCTCCACTTGTGCGAATAGCTTGCTGATGCAGGTGTTTCTTCTATTTTCTGTTCAAATTGGATTTTAAAATACTTTCAATTGATTCAACTCGTGCTCCAATAAACAAATCTAATACCTTGTTATCCTTGTCAAGTATAATGTGAGTTGGGAAAACCATTTTTAGTTCCCAAAGCTTATAAATGTCGTCATACGTCCCTAAGGTTGTATAATCAAAGTCGATATTATGCTTTGTTTTAAGATCACTGTGACTAAAAGCGTATGAGCCGATAATTGAAATGAAGTTAACCGAGTTCCCATACTTTTTAACTAATTCATTAAGTTTTGGCATTTCTGCAATACACGGCTTACAACTGAAAGCCCATAGATTAATTGCAACCAATTTGCCTTTTAATGACCTTAAATCAAATGTTTTACCCAATGAATCTCTAAATGTAATATTTGGCAATTCCTTTCTAATCATTTTTTTCCTGAGATTGTTATAATACGTATCAAGGTCATCTCCTGAATTAAAATTCTGGCTACTTGAATTATTAGGATAAAGCATTTGTCCGTAAACATTTATTGTCATTACGCTTAAAAAGCAAAGAAGTAAAAATAGTAATCTCATTGTACTCAATTTTTAAAGATGTTGACTGACACAAAATGCGGCTACCCTTCAGATACACGCAGAGTCGGATTGCGGGCGATTTCCTATCAAGCTTAAAATCAATGCGAGCGGAAAGATGCCCACTGAAAACCACCCCGAGTACTCGGGGCCGCGCTTGCCTATGAACATTGTTGAACTAAATCCGCCTACGCGGATAGCTGTTTTAAAATTACCCGATTCTTTCTATTCTCAGGAATTATTCACAACAAAAATTTCTGAATATGAGAAAGAAATCGGGTTTTACTATTGTTGAGCAGGCTATTGTGCTTGTTCCAGAGTTTGAAAGAGTTGTTCGCAAGTTGGAACAACAGGTTACATTACGCGGGCAAAGCCAGAGTACCTTACAGAATTACATCCGGCGAATCGCGTTGTTTGTGGTTCACTTCGGCAAGCTGCCCGAGCAGATCGACCCCGAAGAGATCAATGAATACCTGGCCGCTTTGGCCCGCGATCCCCGTTCACCATCGCGCAGCAGTTTTAAACATATGGTTTACGGATTGCGCTACTATTACCGTTTGTTGGGGATGAACAAAAATGCGATTGCCCTGCCTTCGCTTAAGAAAGACACCAAACTACCGGTCATCCTAAACCAACAGGAACTTAAAGAGCTTTTCATGGCCCCAACGCTTCTTAAACAACGAATTGTACTTACATTGATTTATTCGGCCGGTTTGCGTGGGCAGGAGGTAATCAACCTTAAGATCTCCGACATCGATTTGGAACGAAAAACCATTCACATCCGCCAAAGCAAATACAAGAAAGACCGCATTGTGCCGCTGGCCGAAAGTATGGCCGTAGGGTTGAAAAAGTACCTGAAAGCAGAAAATCCACACATTTGGTTATTTAACGGAAAGGAAGCTGATGGTCGATACAGCGTGCGGGGACTCTCGTGGGTGATGCGCGAAAACCTGAAAAAGACATCCATCACCAAAGAGGTTAACCTGCATTCGCTGCGTCATTCATACGCCACGCATCTTTTGGAACAGGGACTGAATATCGTCACCCTCAAAGAACTACTTGGCCATGCCGAAATTACCACTACCATGATTTATCTTCATGTGGCGCAATGCCCGCTCATAAAGCCCCATAGCCCGCTTGACAAGCTTTATAACTACAAAGGCAATGCGGACAAGGTTTGAACTTGCCGATGCGGTGCATTTGTTTGGTTCCGAACTGGTTGCCAACATAAAGCTTAGCCCACTGCAATTAACGGTATTGGGCAAAATAGCCGCTTGCCGTACAGCCGCCCTTGGCGGACACGAAGAAGCATGCGAAAACTGTGGTACGGTGCGCTACAGTTACAATAGTTGTGGCGACAGGCATTGTCCAAAATGCCAGGCGGCCAAACAGGCCTTCTGGATTGACGACCTGATGCATAACACCCTTCCGGTAAAGCACTACCACATTGTGTTTACAGTGCCACATGTGTTGAATGCCGTTTGCCTGCACAATCAAAGAAGGTATTACGACCTGCTTTTTGCTGCGGTCTGGAATACACTTCGGTCGTTTGGATACTCGCATTTTGGCACTGAAACCGGTGCGGTAGCGGTATTGCACTCCTGGGGGCAAAATCTATCGCTACATCCTCACATTCATTGCCTTGTTCCGGCAGCCGGATATACACTGGAGGGAAGGTGGAAAAACATCGGGTATTCCAGACGGTTTCTCTATCCGGTTCACCAGATAAGCGATACCTTTAAAGGGAAGTTCCTCGATAGTATCAAACGTGCTCTGCGCAAGGAAAACGAACTAACACTGTTCAACGATTCGGTGCAAAAAGCCTATAAAACCCAATGGGTGGTACACTGCGAAGCTTCGTTGGCAAGTGCCGGACATGTGGTCAAATACCTAGGGCAATACACACACCGGGTGGCCATTACCAATCAGCGAATCCTGAACATTGCCGATGGTAAAGTAACCTTCGTTGCCAAAGATTACCGCGACAGGGCCATTAAAAAACCGGTCACCATGGATGGTATTGAGTTCCTGCGCCGGTTTACCATGCACATTCTGCCAAAACGATTTGTCAAAATCCGAAGGTTTGGCATTTACAACCACACGGTAAAACGAAACCTTAATTTACAGTTTGTGCCGGAAGAAAAGCCCGGTATCGATGCAATAATAAGGCAACAAAAACCGCCCGAAACCAATGTTGAAAGGTTCGAAAGGCTAACAGGGATAAACCCTTGCCTTTGCCCGGCCTGCAAAACCGGGAGGATGGTTATCACCAGAGAACTGCCACGGATACGGTCCCCGGCATGGAACCCTTTGAAAAAACCATTAACACAATCATAACCAATTTCCAGATTTGCGCTCCTGGCGCTATTAGGAAAGGTATGCCCAAAAGCTAACAAAAAGAGCAAAATAGCAGTGCATAAACACCAACTTGTTTGTGCCAAGGACGTGAAAAAAGCACAAAAACCTGCAATACGTCAAAGAACTCCTATCTGTTTATTTCCTGAAAAATCAATAAATCGCCCGATAAGTACATAATAGTTGGCCCGGCGGGTGTTGTTCAACACCGACTCATCGCTGGGTCTTGCAGACCGCTCAGAGTCCTATTTATTGTAATCCGTTTTTATTCTTTTTTAAATTTATAGTTCTTCACGGTCATGATTAACTTTTCATTTTCTTCTCCTAGATCTAATAATAACATGATGATTTGGTGGTCGTCCAGAGAATAAGTTATCTTAATGTCAGATTCAATTTTTATGTTTAATTTTTTAATTTCTTTTTTAAATCTGTTTTTCCATTTCCCATAAACCTTCCTTTCGCCTGTTGATTCGATTATTTGTACTTCAGCAATAGAGTCATTAACCAATTGAATGAAATTAATTTTAGGATCTGTGTCATTTAATGACTTGTCTGCACTGACTTGGTTCCATTTTCCAATTAGTTCAGCATTCGTGTAATCTCCGTCGCGACTTTTTTTAGAGCTTTGATTTGTACAAAATGTCAATAGAAGTAATAAGACAATTGATACAATGTTTTTTAGAAGATTCATGGCTTTGAAATTTTATAAATAATGGGTCAATAATGTCAAATTTGGTTTAGTCTTCTGTCTTTTCACTCCACCGCTGCTTTGTTTAGCTTCTTTCCTGATTTGTCAATGTAATACCATTTGTCACTCACCCATGTTGAATATTCTCCGTCCGGCACTTTTGTACATTCCATGCTGACCTTCGCAACTCCGTTTCTAAAAGGCCAGGCACAGTCAAACTGTGGTTTTATAATAACTTTCCCGGTCAATGAGTTGGCAAACCCAATTTTAGAATTCTTAATTATCCTAAAAAGTTCGTCTGATGCTTTGTCTGGTCCATTGTCAATAGAAAAGACCTGATATAAAACGTTTTCTTGTCTGTCTATTGCTACAAAACCAGAATGTGGTTTTAAAACAAACGCATAAGTTTTAAATGTGTCGGTAAAGCAAATGCCATATTTACCCAGCGGAATAATTGTGTCTCCACTTAGGTTTTTATATCCATATTCGTCTTTTATGGAGTCAGCTATACGAACCAAATAGCCTTTACTATTGGGAGTCTGTCCGAATGCAATTTGTCCTACTATGATGAATAGAAGAAGTCCGATTGTTTGGATTTTTTTTGTCATTGCTAAAGTGTTTGTTTGTCATCCTAAAATGGCTTATACATATTAAATATCGTCAAGTACTTATTATTAATTGATTTTATATTCAAAACCAAATATAATCAATTTCTATGTTCAGCTAGCTTAAAAATTCAAAGATTTCCAATGGGTTACAAAAAGCGTCAGGGCTTCACACGAAGTGAAACCCTGACGCTTTAATAGAATATTTGAGAATGTTTTAATTTACATTATTGCCTTTTACACGGCTCCACATTTCGAGTACCCGATCGTTTTTGTCGAGGAAGTCGTGCAGCAGCACACAACGATCGACCACGGTGCTGTCGGGATATTGTATCGGGTTAATGTGCAACTTGCTGTTGCCCGGACCAAAAAAGTAGTTCAGGTTAACGGTTTCGGCTAGTGTTGAATCCGATTGCGCTTCGATAATTTCGGGAGTTGCAACAGCGCTGCAATAACCACTTACATCCATGTTGCGCAAAGCGATTTTAGCCTGGCAAATGTAGTTCAGGAAATAACTGGCGGCTTTTACATTGCGTGCATATTTCGGAATTACCCAA
>Ga0302288_1002384_pt1 | contig 11110 bp, 12 predicted proteins | sample III_Fen_N1_1_FD_194549 | JGI IMG/M metagenome (GOLD analysis project Ga0302288, IMG submission 194549) | Peat permafrost microbial communities from Stordalen Mire near Abisko, Sweden - III_Fen_N1_1 | ecosystem: Environmental > Terrestrial > Soil > Wetlands > Permafrost | place: Sweden: Abisko...
TTTCTTTCTGGTTTACGTTATGGTGAGAATGTCCGGCAGTATCAACGAAAATATAATCAAATTCTTTAAAATCTTGTAATGCCTGACCTACTTCTTCAACAGTATAGATTACCCTGAATGGAACTTCCAATATACTTGCATAAGTTCTTAGCTGTTCCGCAGCCGCAATTCGATAGGTATCTGCAGTAAGCAGTGCTATTTTTTTCTTCTCCACCCTGAATTTTGATGCAATTTTGGCGATAGTAGTTGTCTTTCCAACACCAGTAGGTCCAACAAAATATATCACTTTCGGGCCTTTTTCAGCTGGTGTAATGCACTGTGGTTTTTCAAATTTTAAAATCATTTTCTGATAAATATTGGATAATATATAATCTATGGTCATATTCGGTTTTAAAAGTTTTTCTATTTCATCAATAATCTGGTTTGCATAAAGTTCATTGATTTCATTTTCCAGCATAGTGTTATAAAGAAGTTTTAAAAAAGTAACCTGTTCACCATTTTCTTTAGCATCACTTTTATCCGGTTCTTTCTCTTTTTCTTTTTCTTCATCATTTTTCTGAAGCTGCTGTTCCAAAAAATTTTGAAGGCTGTCTAATTTATCCTCAATGGCTTTCCCATTATTTTCTGTTTTTTTCTCTTCTGAAATTTCTTTTATTATCTGTGAATTATAATTTCTGGGTGCTTCTGCATTGTTCATGGTTTCTGGAAATGAAGTAGGTGCAGATACAATAACAGGCTTTGTTTTGTTTTCAGTCCTTGCATTGCTCCGTTCGCTTTCTTCCTCCAGTGCTACGGTAACTTCAACAGCTTTTGAAGACAAAAACCTGAATAATCCCTTCTTTTTCAGAGGTTTCACATTCATGATAACAATATACTGTCCCAGTTCCTTCTTTGCGCTCTCTATTGCTTCCGCTTCTGTTTTTCCTTGAAATTTCTTGATTATCATTAAGCTGTCACCATCCCCACAGATTGTAATTCAACATTTGATTCAATTTCGTTATAAGATACAACAATCAAATCTTTCATATAGTCCTCGGTTAGTTTCTTAAAATACATTCGCACAATCGGAGATGTGATGATTATGGGGTTTTTTCCCAAATTTTCAAGTTTTGCTGTTTCTTTTTTCAGCGAAGCCACGATTGCTTTTGTTTTCTCGGGATCCAATGTAAGATAGGCTCCCTGCTCCGTTTGCTTAACACTTCCCATTATCTCCTGCTCTATTCTTGGATCTACAGTGATGACACTGCTTGTTTCATTACTTGGAAAATATTTACTGGATATTGCTCTTTTCAAATTCTGTCTCACATACTCTGTAAGAATATCACTGTCCCTTGTTGAGGCTGCAAAATCTGCAAGTGTTTCAAAAACCGAAAGCAAATCCCTAATAGAAATTCCCTCTTTTAGCAGATTCTGAAGTACTTTTTGTATTTCACCCAGACTAAGCAGTTTTGGAAATAATTCCTCTACAACTGAAGGATTGGTTTCTTTCAGATTTGTAATAAGATGAGAAACGTCCTGCCTTGTAAGTAGTTCCGCAATATGCTGCCTGATTATCTCCGTCAGGTGGGTTGCAATAATTGATGGTGGATCTACTACTGTGTAACCCATACTTTCAGCACGTTCTCTTTGTCCCTCTGTTATCCAGATAGCCGGTAGATGAAAGGAAGGTTCAAAGGTTGGAATTCCGGTGATTTCTTCTTCCACATACCCCGGATTCATGGCCATATAATGATCAAAAAGGATTTCACCTTCGCTTACCTGAATACCTTTTATTTTAATAATATACTGGTTAGGGTTCAGCTGTATATTATCCCTAAGACGGATAATAGGAACCACGGTACCAAGTTCCAGCGCCACCTGTCTTCTTATCATAACTACACGATCCAGCAAATCCCCACCCTGGTTTACATCTGCCAGCGGGATGATTCCATAACCAAATTCTAGTTCTATGGGGTCCACATGAAGCAGAGAAGTAACATTTTCCGGTTGCCTGATTTCCTGTGCGGCGGTTTCATTGGCATCCACTTCACTTTCAATTTTAGCAGTTTCAATAGTACCTGCAATCATTCTGCCTGAAACAATAAACGTTCCTCCTAATATAATGAAAAGAAAATTATTCAGTGGAGTTGCAACACCAAGTGCAATAATGGTTCCGCCTACCATATAAAGAACTTTTGGCATGCCAAAAAGTTGGCTTATAAGAACCGATCCAAAATCAGCATCTTTGGAACCTTTTGTTACCAGTATACCCGTGGATAATGATATCAGAAGTGATGGTATTGCACTAACAAGTCCATCTCCAATGGTTAAAATCGTGTAGGTGCTTAATGCGGTATTAATATCCATTCCCTGGCGTAGCATACCCATGGCAATCCCACCAATGATATTAATGGCAGTAATCAAGAGACCCGCGGTTGCATCTCCTTTTACATATTTTACAGCACCATCCATAGAACCAAAAAAGCTGGATTCCTGCTGAATTTTTGCTCTCAGTATCTTTGCTTCAGCATCTGTTATGGCGCCGGTATTTAAATCTGCGTCAATGGCCATCTGTTTACCAGGCATAGCATCCAGTGTAAATCTGGCTGTTACTTCAGCAACACGCTCGGAACCTTTATTAATAACCATAAACTGTACAATCAGCAGGATTACATAAACTATAATACCAACGATCAGATCGCTTCCACCAACATATTCCCCGAAGGTTTTTACAACATTTCCCGGATCACCCGTTGTAAGTATCAGACGTGTACATGATATATTTAACGATATTCTGAATATCGTTGTGAACAGCAACACAGTAGGGAAAAAAGACATTTCCAAAACTTCTCTTGCAAACATACAACGAAACATAACCGTAAATGCTGTGGCAATATTACATGCAATCAATATATCCAACAACCAGGTGGGAATAGGTACAATCATCATGATAAATGCCGAAAGTACATATAGTGCAACACCTAAATCCGCTTTTTTTAAGCTCATGACTGTATCTCCTCCTTTTTGTTATATTTTATACCTTACCCTGCATGCGATAAACCATTGCTAATATTTCTGCCACTGCCTGGTACAATTCAGGAGGAACCATTTCTCCAATTTCAACATTTGCATAAAGCATTCTGGCCAGTGGCTTATTTTCAACGATTTCCACATTGTTTTCTTTTGCCACTGCTTTTATTTTAAGTGCCAGATAATCCTCTCCCTTTGCTACGACCCGCGGTGCATCGCTTACATTAGGGTCATATTTGATTGCTACCGCAAAGTGCGTGGGGTTTGTTATTACTACATCGGCAGTAGGTACTGCTTTCATCATTCTTCGTCTGGAAGCTTCCCGCATCTTCTGACGAATTTTTCCTTTTATTTCCGGATTACCTTCTGAATTTTTAAACTCATCTTTTACTTCCTGCTTGGTCATCTTCATGTCATTTCCAAATTTCCATTTTTCATACATGTAATCCCCAAGAGAAAGAATAAGGTAAATGGCAGATATTTTAAATCCAAGACCAATCAGTATATTACCTATCAGCTGTATTCCCTGCATCAAAGACATATCATAAAGCAACAACAACGCATTTGCCTGGTCTTTTAACGTAGTGTAAACAATCGCACTAATCAATACAATTTTTACAACAGAACGAATTAATTCAACAACCGACTTTATGGAAAACATTCGCTTCAAACCCTTCATTGGGCTCATATTACTTAATTTGGGCCGAAGAGGTTTTGTTGTCGGTTTCCATTTTACCTGATATAAATCTCCAAAAAATGCAACCAACGAACCAATTATAAAAAAAGGGGCTACAATTTTTAAGATTTCAAGCATAGAATTACGAATTATATAAGAAACATTTACCACCGAAAAAGTACCGTTGTCTAAAACAATCATTTCCGGTATTTTTTCATAGATTGCCGGAAATGTATCCAGCAGTCCATTGCCAATGGTAGCAATGTATATTTTCAAAACTAAAAATAAGGCAAAAAGTCCTAACCCGTTTGACAGTTCTTTGCTTTTTACAACCTGACCGTCTTTTCTGGCATCTGTTAATTTTTTCTGGGATGCAGGTTCTGTTTTTTCACCGCCGGGTCCATCTTTTGCAAAAAACTGCAGATTATAAAGCAACATTACATCATCCCTTCAACAAACGATACCATCATGGTTTTCATCTGTATAAAAATAAAATTCGCAATGCCGGGAAGCATCACAGTGGTAAAGAAAAGCAATCCGAGCCCCACAAATACCTTAAGCTGCATACCTACGGAAAACATGTTCAGCTGGGGAGCTACCTTCGCCAATATTCCAAGTACAGCATTTAAAATCAGGCTGACAGCAAATATAGGAAGACAAATTCTGAAACCAATAGTTATATACGATGTCAGATAATTTAGGAATGCATTATAAAGCAATTCTTTGTGAAAAACAGCACCATTTAGCGGAATCAGCGTGAAAGTTTCCACCAGTGCTTTTAATATATACTGGTACATCCCTGTAATGATTAACATAAGCATAACCACATACTGATAATAGATTCCTGTTATGGTTGCCTGTTCTTTTGTTGTAGGATCCATCTGGTTAAGCATAGAAAAACCAATTTCCATATCTATAACTCTTCCTGCAAAAGATACAATGGAAAGACACATCTGGGCTGAAAAGCCAATGATAAGTCCTGTCACAGCTTCCCTCATAATGATAATGGCATATTGTAATAATGTGGAGTACTCAACATAAATATGAGGAGTCATTGTTTCGTATAAAAGGAATGACACGAAAAATCCCAAACCGATTTTTACTCGATTTGGAGTGTTTTCCATTCCGAAAAATGGAGCGATATAAATAAAGCAGGTGACCCTGGTCATAATTAAAAGAAAATATTCCAGTTCCTGCACCGGAAAGGATAAATCAATCATATTTTATCCTCTCTACCTGATGTATAGGCTAAAGTTACTCCACAGATCAACTATATAAGTTGTTATGGTATTAAGTATCCAGTGCCCTACTATCATAAGAACAATAAAAACACTTAATATTTTAGGAACAAATGTAAGTGTCTGTTCCTGTATGGATGTTATTGTCTGAAACATACTTATAATCAGACCTACAACCAAAGAAACCAGTAGCATAGGTGCGGAGCATTTGATTATGGCATAGAGCATGTCCTGAGAAATTGCAACTACAGTATCTATTGTCATTGATTTGCTCCTTTCTGTCTTCTTTTACTGTAGCTTTGCTAGTAGAAAGTCTTTACCAGACTTCCTATTATCAGATTCCATCCATCCGCCAGAACAAATAACAGTATCTTGAATGGCATGGAGATAGTTGTTGGTGGAAGCATCATCATACCCATACTCATCAGTGTAGATGCTACAACCATATCAATAATAATAAACGGAATATAAATCAAGAAGCCTATAATAAAAGCTGTTCTTAATTCACTTATAATAAAGCTGGGAATCAGTACTACAGAAGGGATATCTTCTAGTTTTCCTGTCCACGTATATCCACCAATATCCATAAACATATTTGCATCTTTTGTCTGGGTCTGTTTGTACATAAATTCCCGTAAAGGCGCCATTCCAATATCCAAAGCCTCTTGCTGGGTAATTTTTCCTGAGTCAAAAGGAATGACTGCATCATTATAAATAGTAGTCAGTGTCGGTGACATTATAAAAAAAGTAAGGAATAACGCCAAAGCAATCAGAACATTGTTGGGTGGCGATGTCTGGGTATTAAGTGCAGATCTTGTAAAATGTAGCACTACAATAATTCTGGTAAAAGATGTAAGCATAATCAGCATAATTGGAGCTAGTGAAATAGCAGTAAGAACTATTAATATCCTTAAAGATCCTGCGATTTCACCGTTCCCATTGTCATAGGTTATAGTAAGATTATTTGCTACATTCAAGTTAGACAGTTCATCCGGTGTTGTAGATGTGCCTGGCTGGTTTATTACCGTGCTTTTTTCTGTTGTACCCGTTGTTCCAGTATCTGCTGCTGCATATGTGTCAAATTTTAGGTTCATACACAATATGCCCACCATAAATAGTAGGCATAGCAGTCTTCCAATCTGTGCTCCGGAATTTTTTTTCATCATATCACTTTGTCAATCCTTTGATTTTAGGTTCTTTGCTTTTTCCAGAATATCTTTAAAATTAACTTTGACAGGATCTTTGCTCTCAGGTTTTTCAATCTGATCCTCTGTCAGTTCTGTCAGCATTGTTATTGTGTCTTTGCAGATAGCAAGTACAAGATATTTGTCTCCAACTTTTACAATCTGTATATATTTGTTGGCGGTAAGTTTAAATGCCTCAATAGACTCTACATTTCTGCCAAAAGACCGCCCTTTTTGGAAATCAGCAATCCATCTGGTAGTAAAATATGTAATGGCAAGTACAAATACGAATATCGCAATTACCGTTAAAAACTGAGTAATAGAGCTTAACATGTCTGTTCCCGTAAGAAACATCTTAACCAACTACTTTCTTCACTGCTTCCAAAACACGGTCTGCCTGAAATGGCTTTACAATGAAATCCTTGGCACCTGCCTGGATTGATTCGATAACCATAGCCTGCTGTCCCATTGCTGAGCACATAATAACCAGTGCAGAAGGATCGTTTTCTTTGATTTTCTTCAGTGCCTGAATTCCATCCATTTCTGGCATGGTAATATCCATAAGAACCAGGTCGGGTTTTGTTTCTGCATATTTTTCTACAGCACGAGCACCATTTTCAGCTTCTCCCGCAATATTGTAGCCATTTTTTGTTAAAATATCTTTAATCATCATACGCATAAATGCTGCATCGTCACATATTAATATATTCTTTGCCATGTTATACACTCCCTTATTAAAATTATTTGATAATTTCAGTTACACGAACACCAAAACTTTCTTCGATTACTACTACTTCACCTTTTGCAACAAATTTTCCGTTTACCAAGACATCGATTGGTTCTCCCGCTATCTTGTCTAATTCAATTATTGTTCCCGGTGCAAATTCTAAAATATCCGAAATCAATTTTGAGGTTCTTCCCAATTCTACTGTAACCTCGAGGGGCACATCCCTTATTAATCCTATATTCTCCTGGCTCTGCATCATAACCTGGTTTGTGGAAAAATTCTGGAACTGTGCTGGTTGTATATTCATATTCTGCATTTGTCCCATTCCCATTTGAGGCATCTGCATCTGAGGCATTTGCATTTGTCCCATTCCCATTTGGGGCATTTGCATTTGTGGCATCTGCATCTGGGGCATTCCCATTTGTGACATTTGCATCTGAGGCATCTGCATCTGTGGCATCTGCATCTGTCCCATTCCCATTTGGGGCATCTGCATTTGTGGCATCTGCATCTGTGGCATTTGCATCTGTCCCATTCCCATCTGCATATCCATTTGTGATGGAGCGGTGTATGCCGGCGCCGCTGGTTTTGGTTTTTCCTGTGGCATCTGTTGATTCATAAAAGTCGTGTAAAGCGATTTCGCAAAATCTATAGGATAAAGCTGCATAATTGAACTATCTACTAAATCTTCAATCTGCATTCTGAAAGAAATTTTAACAAAATCTCCTTTTAGGAAATCTGCTATATCTGCTCCAGCCTTAAAATCGTTTAAATCAATGAGGCTTGCCTCCGGCGGACTGATATCAATTTTTTTACCTAACATCGAAGAAAGTGAAGTTGCCGATGACCCCATCATCTGGTTCATTGCTTCGGATATTGCACTTAAATATAATTCTCCAAGTTCACCCGCCGTGTTAGTTCCGTCACCACCCATCATCAGGTCTGTAATGACTTTAACATCATGTTCTTTCATAACCAGTATGTTGGTTCCTGCTAAGCCTGTTGTATAACGTATCTGTATAAATACACATGGCTTTTCATATTGTCTTATCAGATTGTCCCAAGTTTCCATTGTAACAACCGGTGTTGTAATATTTACTTTACGGTTAACAAGTGAATATAATGTGGTGGCAGAAGTACCCATACTGATATTTGCCACTTCTCCTATTGCATCTTTTTCAACATCACTTAATGTTGCATTACCCGCTTCAGCGGCTGTATTAAGCGAACCTGACTGACTGTCATTTGAGCTGCTGTTCCCCAAATCCATGCCATTCAGTAACGCATTTATCTCATCTTGCGATAACATTCCATCCATGGGTCTATTTCTCCTCTCTAAATACCGTTGTCACTCTTACTGCATACTTATCTTTATTAGCCCCTGGAACAGCGGTAAATTTTTTAATATTCCCTACATAGATCTCAAGTTCACTGTCTAGACCGGAATCTAGTCTTATTATATCGCCAACCTGAAGATTCACCATATCATTAACTGAAACGCTGCTTTTTCCAAGAATGGCCTTAACTGGAACGTCTACTCTACGAATCAGAGTTTCAATAAAATCTTCAAAATTCTCATCCACACGTTCCTGCATATTTGAAAACCAGAATTTGGTATTAAGTTTGTCCATGATGCTTTCCAGTGTAAAATATGGCAGGCATATATTCATAAATCCTTCTACATCGCCTATTTTCATATTCAATGTAATAATTGCAATCATATCGTTAGGTGATATTACCTGTGCAAATTGTGGATTTGTTTCGATTCTTTCCATAATAGGATTTATCTCAATAACGTTCTTCCATGGTTCCCTTAAAAGTTGCATACAGATAATCATTATTCTCTGTATGATAGACATTTCTATCTCTGAAAAATCCCTGTTCTTTTCTAATGGATTTCCCTGCCCTCCAAGCATTCTATCTATCATGGCATATCCTAGATTGGAAGCCAGTTCCAAAATAATAGAACCGCCTAAGGGTTGAAAATTAACAATTCCCAAGATAACAGGATTGGATAAAGCATTGGTAAATTCCGAAAAAGTAACTGTTTCGGAGCTGGCTACACTGACTTGTATATTTTTTCTAAGATATACTGGAAGATTTGTGGATAAAAGCCTTCCGTAGTGCTCAAATATTATTTCCAAAGTTCTCAGATGCTCTTTTGAAAATTTGGCCGGTCGTTTGAAATCATAGTTTTTAACCTGTCTTTCATTCTTCCCACGCATCTCATCGGCATCCAGTTCACCGGTACTTAACGCCGCAAGTAAACTGTCTATTTCATTCTGAGACAAAACCTCTCCCAAGAGGCTCACCTCCTTTTTCCCGGTTATTTTGTATATCAGCTTAATGATACAAAATGTAATTTCTACATCTTATATTTAAGTAACTTACTGTACAATTGTGTCGCTAAAAATAACATCATATATAAACTTTGATGCAAACTTAGCCTGTATCCTTGCCAAAATATCTGCTCTTACTGTATCATAGTTGGACTGTGCCTTAATATCTTCCATAGTATACTGGCTGAAAGCATCATTGATAATTCCTTTTATAATACTGGCTTTCGTGGCAATGGCTTCTCCACCATAGGTGGCGTAATCAGCATCTTTCATATTCATGGATATTGATATAGAAAGAGATACGTAATGATCGGTTCCATCAGGACTCTGTTTTAAAGAAACAGTCATGGTATCTAAATCATAAACTTCGGTATCTGCCATGGAGACAACGGTATCTGTTGTGGCAGTAGTGCCACCCTCCAGTTCAATCTTAATAATTCCTGCAATATCGTCTACAATTGCTGCTGTCTTCTTATTCGTACTGGTAATGCTGAACATCATGACTGCCGTAAGAATTACATTCATAATCAAAAGTGCTAAAATCAATACGGAAAGCAGATTCTTTTTCATAACAACTCCTTCTGCATAATCTAATGCATATTCTTTTATATAATCAACCTACATCTGAATCTACGAGATGAAATAGTAGCTCTTTCATTCATAAACTGCAAAAAGATAGTGGATGAGGTGTCATTCATATTTTTCAACATATCAATAAGACCTTTTAAGGTATTACTTATACCTTACCCAGGTCCTATAGAGCCCAAGCTCTGAAAAAACCAATTTTTTCCTTATGCCGCATACTGTCCCTGCTGCATTCTGCCTCTTGAAAGTTGTTGCTGGAAGTTTGAATGGCAGACATCATTTTTGTAAGAGAGTCTATATTTAGTATATAATCAGTCCTGACTACCCAATGTAAAAGCCCTTGAAAAACCAGTGAAATGATTACATTTAATATAAAAAATGTCGATAAATCCACTAATCTCACCTATTTCTGCACTAATCTGCAAAAATATCCCTTCTATAAGATTTTACTAAATTTTTCAGGTCTTGTCTACTTTCTTTTACAATTATTTTTCTGCCTGTAGTTAGAGTTATAACCGTATCCGGTGTACATTCCACTGTCTCAATTAAATCAGCGTTTAACAGGATTTTTTCATTATTTATCTTGGTAACCTCTATCATTTCAGTCTTCCCCCACTTCTCAGAATACATATTTAAATACACATAAGGGAACTATTTTCATAGTTCCCTTGAAATATTTGTGATTTTTCCAGGTTTAAAAACATTAAAACCCAGGGCATAACGAATTTTTCCATTCAGCGTTTTTGCTAAATTTTGCGTTCTTTGCTTAGTCTTAGCGTTTTAACTTAATAAGAGGAAATTATCGTTTTAGATTAACAAGTTCTTCCAGCATAGTATCCGATACTGTGATAATTCTACTACAAGCCTGGAAACCTCTCTGTGTTGTTATCATTTCGGTAAATTCTGTTGATAAATCCACGTTACTCATTTCCAGAACGCCTGTTGACATATAATCTCCATTAGAAGAAATGTCTGTTCCAATTCCATCGAAGGTTCCAGAGTTCAGCGTTGCAGAATAAAGATTATCTCCTTCTTTTGCAAGACCTGAAGCATTTGCAAATGATGCAACCGCTATCTGTCCCAGAAGACGGCTTTGTCCACTATCATAAGAAGCATAAATCATACCATCATTCTGGATAGCAATTCCAGAAAGTGCTCCAAGTTTTCTACCTGCATTCAGTCCGTCAAGATCGCCGCTGGTAGCCCCGATAGTAGAGGTTCCATTGTTATTATAAAGAGTAGACTTGGTCATATTAACTGTAATATCGGAAAAATTTCCAAGGCTCTTTGTACCACTTGCCGAGGTATAAGAATCTTTAAAATCAAGTTTTATACTTTTTGTATCTCCATTT
>Ga0302288_1002385_pt1 | contig 11104 bp, 8 predicted proteins | sample III_Fen_N1_1_FD_194549 | JGI IMG/M metagenome (GOLD analysis project Ga0302288, IMG submission 194549) | Peat permafrost microbial communities from Stordalen Mire near Abisko, Sweden - III_Fen_N1_1 | ecosystem: Environmental > Terrestrial > Soil > Wetlands > Permafrost | place: Sweden: Abisko...
CATTAAACAATTGAAATCTGATCCTTGGGAAAATGTTGAAGAACGTTACGCTGTAGGAAGCAAACACTCAGCTAAAGTTCGTAACTTTACCAACTTTGGTGTATTTGTTGAAATCGAAGAAGGCGTTGATGGATTGATTCACATTTCCGACTTATCATGGACTAAGAAAGTTAAACACCCATCAGAATTTACTCAAATAGGTGCTGAAATTGATGTTCAGGTATTGGAAATTGACAAAGCAAACCGTCGTTTAAGTCTTGGACATAAACAATTGGAAGAAAACCCTTGGGATGTATTGGAAACAATGTTCACTGTCGACAGTATTCACGAAGGTACTATTGTTGAAATGTTGGATAAAGGTGCAGTAATTTCATTGCCATACGGCGTTGAAGGTTTTGCAACTCCAAAACATTTGGTAAAAGAAGACGGATCGCAGGCACATGTTGATGAAAAATTACCATTCAAGGTGATTGAATTCAATAAAGATGCTAAACGTATCATTCTTTCACACAGTCGTATTCATGAAGATGCTAAACGTGCTGAAAAAGCTGAAACAAGTACTGCTACAGGATCAACATCAACTATTGAAGCTCCTGCTAAGAAAGCTGCTCCGAAACGTGCCAAGAAAGAAGAAGCTCCTGTTTCATTAACACCTGCTGCTGAGAAAACAACATTGGGAGATATTCAATCTTTATCCGATTTGAAAGATAAAATGGATCTTGCTGCTGAAAAAGCTGCTAAAAAAGAAAAGAAAGCAAAAGCTGTTGAAGCAGTTGTTGAAACACCGGCTAAAGAAGCTGTTGTTGAAACACCTTCTATTGATGTTCCTGCTATCGATGCTCCTGCTGAAGTTCCTGCTATTGATGCACCTGCTGAAGTTCCTGCTATTGAAAAACCAGCTGAAACACCTGCTGAACAAGCTGCTGATGATGCAACCGAAAAAGCTGCTAAAGCATAATTCAGTTCTATCTGTTAAATTAAAATGGCTGTTCGATTTATCGGACAGCCATTTTTATATCAGTACCGGAACAATTGGTAGTTGGTAGTCGGTAGAAAAGATAAAGTAATAACCACTTAATTCTCATTATTGCCTTACCGGGTGAAAATCACACTAAGTTTACAGAGATTGTAGATTTATGAAAAAAAACCAAATGCCTCGCTACTACTGGTGAGTGCTTCACTTCTCAATTCTTGCCAATCGCCCACCAAGTGAAACCCTCACTAAGTTTGGGGTTAAATGATATATAATAAACGAGCGCATCGCAACATCGTGTGAGGGCTCTCCTTACTCCTTACTGTCAAATACTAATAAAGCTCTATCAACCATTTTGGTTAACAGAACTTTATTGTTTTATTGTTAAAAGTATATTTAAGCTATTCAGCTTTTAAGCGTTAATATACACCGAAACTACCCGTTTTATTCCTTCTTCCAATGTAATTGATGGTTTCCAGCCTAAACTTTTAAGTTTGGATACATCAAGAAGTTTACGTGGTGTACCATCCGGTTTACTGCTGTCCCAAATTACTTTACCTTCGTACCCGGTAGTCTTCCTGACAATTTCGGACAAATCTTTTATGGTAAGATCTTCTCCACAACCTGCATTCACATGTGATGGAGTTGTATCGGGTGCATCGTAATGTAATAACAGGAATACGCTTGAATCGGCCATGTCGTCAACGTGAAGGAACTCACGCATAGGTGAACCGGTACCCCATAAAGTAACTGATACTTCATTATTTGAACCGGATATTCCATATTTCTTTAGCACCTGCAGGATCACATCATCGCTGAATGAACCGTTCACTCCTTCAATTGGTCGATTGTTTAAATCGGCACGTAAAGCCGTCCAGTTACTTTCCATTAAGTATTTACCTAAAAACATTTTTCTGATCAACGCCGGCAATACATGGGATGTTTCGAGATTATAATTGTCGTTTTGCCCATACAGGTTTGTAGGCATTATTGAAATAAAATTACATCCGTATTGAGCATGATATGCTTCACACATTTTTATACCTGCAATTTTTGCTATGGCATAAGGTTCATTTGTCGTCTCCAGAAGTCCGGTAAGCAAAGCATCCTCATGCATGGGCTGATCAGCAAGCCTGGGATAAATACATGAAGAACCAAGAAACAACAGTTTCTTCACGCCATGTACATAACTTTGATGAATCACGTGATTCTGAATCATCAGGTTTTCATAAATAAACTGAGCCCGGTAAGTCATATTTGCAATAATACCACCCACTTTTGCAGCTGCAAGTACAACAACTTCGGGTTTTTCTTCATCAAAGAATTTTATTACCTCCTGTTCGTTGAGTAAATTAAGTTCATCAAAAGTCCGGGTAACAAAATTAGTAAACCCTTTTTCTTCAAGGTTCCTTTTAATAGCTGATCCAACCATCCCCAGATGACCGGCAATATATATTTTCGTATTTTTGTCCATGTTTAATTCAATGTCAAGATTATTCAAAATAATTTAGTACTCTAAAACCACCTTCTTTAAGATAGGTCTCTTTTTTCATAAGTTTTACATCTGAGCGCATCATATCTTCTACTAATGCTTTTAAATCATATTCGGGTATCCAATTAAGTTTGGTACGTGATTTAGTTGCATCACCAATCAATAATTCAACTTCTGTAGGCCTAAAATAATTAGCATCAACTTCAATAACCGGTCCTTCAATTGCACTTACAATGTCCAAAAATTCTGATCCAACCGACTCAGTAAATTTTGCTTCATCAATACTGTCAATAAACCCCTTTTCATCTTTCCCTTCACTTGTAAATGCAATATTGAGTCCTATTTCATCAAATGCCATTCGAACGAACTCACGAACTTCAGTAGTAATACCTGTGGCAATTACATAATCATCGGGTGTGTCCTGTTGTAATATCAGATACATGGCACGAACGTAATCTTTTGCATGTCCCCAGTCACGTTTTGAAGACAAATTACCAAGGAATAATTTGTTTTGCATACCCATGGCAATACGTGAGGCTGCGCGTGTGATTTTGCGTGTTACAAAGGTTTCTCCACGTAAAGGCGATTCATGATTAAACAGAATTCCATTGCTGGCATGAATTCCATAAGCTTCACGATAATTAACCGTAATCCAGTAGGCATACATTTTAGCTACTGCATAAGGTGACCTTGGATAAAAAGGAGTTGATTCTTTTTGAGGAACTTCCTGAACCAATCCATATAATTCTGAAGTCGAAGCCTGATATATTCTGGTTTTATGTGATAAGTTAAGTAAACGTACCGCTTCAAGTAAACGTAAAGTTCCAATACCATCTGCATTCGCTGTATATTCGGGAGTATCGAAACTTACTTTCACATGGCTCATAGCTGCCAAATTGTATATCTCATCAGGTTGTGTTTCCTGTATGATTCTTGTAAGATTCATTGAATCAGTCATGTCGCCGTAATGTAACATCAAATTACGATCATTCACATGTGGGTCCTGATATAAATGATCAATTCTTTCGGTATTAAACATAGATGAACGACGTTTCAGACCATGTACAATATAGCCTTTTTTTAATAGTAATTCAGCTAAATAGGCACCATCCTGACCTGTTATTCCCGTAATTAAAGCTACTTTTTTCATTCTAATAATTTAATTAATTGTTTAGATAATTGTTTTTGTTATTATTTATAATATTTTAAAAAGCGAATTAAATCTCAGTATCATCTTCATAATAATGGAAATACTTTTCAGCTTCGCCTTTTTTCTTCTTGAAATTTGATCCGTATCCATAACTATTTCCAATTAAATACGCATATTTGTAGAGCTTATAATTTGAATAACGGCTTCCATCATCAACCACATCATTTAAAATAGAGTACATATGCGGTAAATTATCTACTTTCAATTGAGTAGAAAGCTTCTTGAAGAACGTTTTATTTGTTTTATCACTACGGACAATAAATAAATTTACATCTGAAAGATGTGCTAATGAATATGCATCTGTAACCATACCAATTGGACTTGAATCCACAATAATGTAATCATATCTTTTACGTAATTCTTCAAACATAACGATCAATTTGTCCGATCTGATTAACTCACCCGGATTTGGGGGTATCGACCCTGCGGGTAAAATATCAAAATCTACTTTAGGAAGATGTAAAATAATTTCATCAAGAGTACATTGATTCACCAAATAGTTGGTTACACCTATTGGTTGTACAATATTAAATCGTTGATTTACACTAGGTTTACGGATGTCCATATCAACCAGAATCGTTTTCTTACTCGCCATTGCATATACTGCAGCTAAATTAATAGAAAAGTATGTCTTTCCATCGCCTGATTCTGTTGAAGTTGACAATATCATAATATTCGTTTTCCGTTTAACTATAAACTCTACCCTGGTTCTAATAACACGGAACATTTCAGTAAATGCAGATCGTGGATTCTTGGAAACCAGCAAGGGATCCGAACTTTTTGTATGTCGAACTGCACCTATTAAAGGGAAAGTAGAATTCTTTTCTATATCTTTACTTGAACGGATAGTATTGTTCAATAGTTCAATTATTACAACGATAATTGTGGGAATTAGTATACCAAAAAGTAAATATATCAAAATAGTTTTTGATCTTTTGCCTGAATTTGTAATTGAAATAATACGGGCTTTATCGAGAATATTGTTGTCAGGAGTGTTCGATGCCTTTAAAATTAAAGACTCTGCTCTTTTTTGAAGGAAAAAAGTGTAATAATTGTCGTCCATTTTATATTTTCGTTCAATGGCAATCATTTCCAGTTCTTTCTTTGGAAGTTCCTCAATCTCTTTATTTACAACACCTAATCGTTTGTAGAAATCAGCTTTCTCAATATTAAGAGATGCCCGCATGTTTTTAATCACTTCCAGAACGGTTAACTTTGCCCTTTCAATTTGTTTTGTGTATTTTGCATAATACGGATTTAATTCAGTTGTTTCACCTCGTTCAACATTAAGTTCATTGATCTGTTGCACAAAAGTCATTAACATAGGTTCGCTCAATCCCAGACTTGAGGGTGCTATGATGGCACCGTCAGCCAGATTTGTCTTCAGGTATTTGGATAAATAATCCAGATAAGTTTCACGTAGTTTTAGTTCTGCCTGTTGTGCATCGTATTTAGCCGATTTACCTAATAAGTCGCTGGTATGACTTGAAATGTCAACAATTTTATTCGATTGCCTGAAATTAGTCATGGAGCCCTCTGAAACCGCTAACGATTTTGAAACTTCACCTAACTGATCATCGATAAATTTAATTGTTTTATTAGCAGCATCATTCTTCCTGTCGAGATTTTCAGACAGAAAAGTTTCACATAATTTATTTATAAAATCGATATCTCTGTCGGGAGTCTCGCCAATTAATGATATTTTCAATACCGAAGAACCTTCAACATCATACCCAAAATTAAGACGGTTTTTAAAGTCTGAAATCAATGATTCACGGGATCTAAACTGGAAATATAATTCACTATTCTCCATGATTTTATCCACATTATGAACAGTGATGAAAAATAAATTATGTTGAACTGGTTTACCATATCTACCATCCAACTGGAAATCTTTAAAATGTTTATTGTTGTCTACTTTAATCGTGTAGGTTCCATTCGACCTTAATTTAATTTTAAAAAGTAAATTATATGCTTCGGGTGAAATATAATCGGATTGAATTACAATCGGCGAATTTCGATATAAATTACGGGTAATAAAAGGTCCTTTTGAAATATAATCTATTTTTAAAAAAGGGATACTATCAACCACTTTACAAACGAGATCATATGAACCAAACATTATTACCTGATTAATAGCATTTTTATATCCCGACTGGACTCCAAATCCTTGCATAAGAGCCTGGGAACTGTTTGACCCGTTGTGGTTTTCTTCAATCATTACTGTCCCTGCAGTTTGAACGCTAGGCAACCATGTTCTGTTATTTAGATACGCAGAACCCAGGGAAATAATTATTCCGATAACAAATAAATACCAGAAATGAAGGAAATGTAAAATCCACTCCATAATATCAAAACCGGATTCTTCCTCGTCATTAAATTGTTTTTCGAAATTATTTTGTTCCATTATGATGGTGCATTTTTAGTGAAAAGATGACATGGATTTATTTTGTATAGTTCAAGACACTGAACAATAATGATAAAGAAAAAGTAATGACTCCTAATAAGCCCGAATAACTATTCACTTTATAAAAACTTGAAAACTGACGTTGAACATAAATAATATCATTTGGGTAAATGTAATAATATTTAGAATCAATAATACTTCTTGGCCTAATATCAAATTCCAGTATCTCCGTTCCCTTCTTAGTGTCCCTAATAATCCGGACATGTTTTCTGTCACTTGTTTCATTAAAATCACCTGACATTGAAAGCGCCTGAAATATAGTTAATTTCTCTTTGTAAATCGGAAAAATACCAGAACCGGCATCCCCAAAGATTGTAAATGTTTTATTAGACAAACTTAATTTGACAATGGCATCCGGTATAAATTCTTTAAAACGATTTTCTACGACTTTAGAAGCTTCATTCAATGTGAGACCTGCTACCGGAATATGCGAAATAAATGGTAAATCAATGGTGCTGTCAGTATAAACTCGATAAGATGTCTGACTTGAAGGTGAGGATTGTGATGAAATCAGCTTGGAAAATGTCTCATCTGATGTAGAAGAGATTAACCGGTAAATTATTTCGTCATTTACCTGAATATGATAATCGATATATTCTGAATTCTCATATGTGGGGAGTGATTTGTTTTGATCTTGTAATAAACGCAAATTTTTATAACTGTAACACGATGATAGTGAAATCAGAGACAAAAACAATATGAATATATGAGTTTTATGTTTCATAAATATTTTAAAATTCAATCGTTTATAAAAGTTAGTCATTTCTTTGTACTTTTTGAATCGATTATTCTTATAAGCTCTTATAAATTAAAATTCCGAATGAAAAACTTGTTACTATGGTAGATACTGCCATCCAAAAAGTGGATACTCCAAAAAATTGTTCTTTCATTGGTTGAAGAAAAATAACGTCATCAGGCTCTAAATAATAAAATTCTGAATTTATTATATCGATACTGCGTGCATCAAATGTCTTAATTTGATTTACATTTCCTTTTACACGTAAAATTCTGATTTTACTTCTATCGGCGTAGAAGCCAAAATCTCCGGCCAATGCCAGTGCCTGATATATATTAACTTTTTCTCGTGGAAACGCGAAGCGGCCAGATTTTCCGGATCCGATAATACTGAATGTCCTGCCTACCATACGAACATCCACTGAGTTTATTTTTAGTATAGGTTTAATAGCATCTTCGATTATCACCTTTGATTCGCGTAAAGTTTTGCCTTTTAATGATACTTCGCCTATAATGGGTAATTCTATTTTGCCATTTGGTAATACAAGATAAGTATAAAGGTCGAGGTTCTCATTCGAACCTGAACCCGAACCCGACGTCATTTGTGATCCTGAATTTCCTGACCCATTAAAAAGTGCATTTGTTTTTTCATCCATAGAATATACCTGGATAAAAAGTCTGTCTCCCTCTTTTAACCTATAATCCTGATAAGAGAAAGTGTCTTTATAGGCGGGAATGAAATTTTTTGAAGGTTGAAGATAATTTATCTGGTGTGTTGTAATACATGAAGTTAACTGTAAGGTCAACACTGTTAATAACATCAGTTGAATTAACTGTTTTCGCATTTGTAAGTTGTTTAAAAAAAATTTGAAACAAAGATAGACAAAATATGTAAATTAATCTCAAAGAACCAAGAAAATACCAACTTAAAGAACTATTTCTATCGATATGTTAAATTCCAAAATATGATTTGCAAAGTCATGTAAATATAACCACAACTATCCAATAGTAAAGAAAGTTTTTTGAAATGATTCCATAAATAATAAATTTAATGATACTTATAAAAAAAAATAATTAAATTTGCAGAAAAATTGCAGGTTCAATAATTTCTATTTGTAAATAAACCCATTCATATGGTTTTTATCTTCCAAAAACCCTATTACTATAAATGATTTTATATCAGGTAGGTAAAACATTATTCAGTATTAAAAAAATGAAAAACATAAAAGGAGTATTTTTTTTCATGTTGGCTTTCACCTTCCTGATTTCATGTAATTCAAGACAAAACCTCGAAAAACAAGCAGATGTCCGGCTTAAACATATTGAACAGCTTATAAGTCATAATTCGTTGAATGAAGCTAAAATTGAAATTGATAGTTTCCATTTGCTCTTTCCGAGATTAGTCAACAAACGTCGTATTGCTGCAGCTTATGAAGATACTATAGTACGACGCGAAAGTTCAAGATCACTTGCATATTGTGATAGCATTTTACCTCTTAAACGCCATGAAGCCGATTCAATACAAAAAAACTTCAGATATGAAAAGGATAAAATATATCAGGAAACTGGCAACTTTATTTACAAAACTCAAAATACTGAAAATAATACAAACCGAATTTATTTAAAAGCTTATGTTGATGATAATGCCGAATTTTACCTGATCAGTAATTACTGTGGTTCTAAACTTGAACACACTTCAGTTGAAGTTTCAGCTAAAGATTTATTTGCTCATACCGACACAATTAATACATCTGATCCTGATTACCATAGTTTTACGAATGATGGCCTTCGTTGGGAAGTTGTTACTTTTAAAAATGAATCGGGTAAAACCGTCTCAGCATTTATTGCTCAATATAGTAATCTGCAAATAAAAGTGATATTACATGGGAAAAAGAATTATGTCTACTTTCTGGCTGATTCAGATAAAAAAGCAATCTCTGATACGTATCATTTGTGGATTGTGAAAAAGGATGTTTTAAAACTAAAAACAGAAATTAAAAAAGCGACTGCCAAAATTGAAAGAATCAAAACAGAAAGAACAACTAAAATTAAAAAATGAAGTTGAATTTATATGATATAGATTTAACGACAATATTTGTCATATGAATGAAGTATTCTCTCAAATAACGTTAAATCGACTAAAAGTAACAATCAAAAGAGTTCAAAAGTCGTTATGGATTTAAATTTATAATCATTAAAAAAAGAAAATGAAAAAGACATTTCAAATTATTATGGTTTGTTTCTTTATAAGTTCAACTGCCATTGCACAAAATACATCGAAAGTTGAAATTATTGATTTAAATCTCCAGAGTTTCAAACAAAAAGTATGGAATTTTGATAAAGAAAAAACTTTCAGCAGGATAGGAAATCTACCAATCATACTCGATTTTCATGCGTCATGGTGTGGCCCTTGTAAAATGTTGGCCCCTCATCTTCAGGCTCTCCAGAATAAATACAAGGGGAAACTTGTTGTTTATAAAATTGATGTTGATAAAGAACCTTTGCTGGCACAAAGATTTAATGTTGATGCCATGCCGACAATGATTTTTATAGGAAGCAAAACAAACTTTAAAACAGAGTTGGGTTATCAGGAATTTGATGCATTGGAAAAACTGGCTATTAAATATCTGTTTCAGAAATAATTTATTTTTATAAGCCAGTTTCAAGAAATAATTCCATTAATCTGGATACTGCATAGTGATCAATTTCATTCAATTGAACCTGAATTAATTGATTTAATATTTCGTTTTTTTCGTATACATTTATAAAAATGAACTGTGCAAAAATAACCCGGTGACTCAAAACATGTTTCACCGGGTTTGTTATTTTGTTAATTTCCACATTGATAAGCCCATTAAAAATGAATTTGAAATTTTCAGTATCTACCAATTCCTGAGCACTGAGTAAACGATCAGTCTCTATTAAAGGAAATTCATATAAATTTTGCCATACATCTTTTGCTACGCGTTTTTGTAAAAATGTATTATCCTCAAAACGAATAAACAGATAGTTAAAAAAACGGTTTGTTGATTTCTTTTTTTGTGATTTAACAGGAAGTGTCGATATCAGATTATTTTTAAAAGCAATACAAATTAATTTTAACGGACAAACATCACAATTGGGGGAAGCCGGAACGCATTGTAAAGCTCCGAATTCCATTAAAGCCTGATTGTGCATAGCCGGTAGTGTTTCTGAAAGTAAATTCTGTGCCAGTAAAGCATACTCTTTTTTACCTGCACTGCTGTTAATTGGAGTCTGAATATTAAATAACCTGGATAACACCCTGTATACATTTCCATCTACAACTGCAAAGTGTTTATTATATGCAAATGAACTTATGGCTGCAGCCGTATATTCACCAATTCCTGCAAGATTAATAATATCTTTATAACCTGTAGGAAAAATTCCATTAAATTGGTCTATGATCTGTTTAGACGCTTTATGTACGTTTCTGGCCCGTGTATAATACCCTAACCCCTGCCAGTATTTCAACACACTGTCTTCATCTGCTCCGGCCAGTATCGCCACTGTTGGGAAGCGTTCAATAAACCGGTTATAGTAACTCAATCCCTGATTAACCCTTGTCTGTTGAAGTATAATCTCTGAAATCCATATCCGATACGGATCAGTTATATCTCGCCAGGGTAAGTCACGTTTTTTGATATTATACCAGATTATTAATTCCGTTGAAATATAATCGTAAGAGCTTTTCGAATTCATGTCCCGATGTTGTTAAGCTTTCATTTAAGCTCTTTGAAATATAAAACTTATAGTTTGATATGAGATAATGCTTTTGATTGAATTTAATCTTTGTGATTTCTGAGATTCCGGATGTGTACCCTTTACATACAGGTGTCGTGAATAACAAAAATCACAAAGATATAAACAGATTAAACGACATTCATTCAGGTCCTTTAATTATTGTATAAAATAGTCTGCTAAAAGTATTGCCCAATGAAATTATTATTTGCACCTTTGTAGGCAAAGATAAGGTATAGTACCTAACCTTCAACATCAAAACATTTAAACATCAATAATTATATGAAAAAAATTGTATTGCTCTTATTAGTAGGACTTTGTATTTCTTCTTGTAAGAATTCAACTTTTACAATTCATGGTTCAGTTGATAATAAAGAGCTGAATGGAAAAACTATTTTAATCAGGGAACGAATTAATCGTGAATGGAAAACGATTGACAGCACAAGGATTGAAAACCAGAATTTTGCT
>Ga0302288_1002386_pt1 | contig 11104 bp, 12 predicted proteins | sample III_Fen_N1_1_FD_194549 | JGI IMG/M metagenome (GOLD analysis project Ga0302288, IMG submission 194549) | Peat permafrost microbial communities from Stordalen Mire near Abisko, Sweden - III_Fen_N1_1 | ecosystem: Environmental > Terrestrial > Soil > Wetlands > Permafrost | place: Sweden: Abisko...
TATTTTCTTTGGTAAATTTGAAGATCTTTTCGAACAAATACAGGGACGCGAAATTTCGTACAATAACTTGCTTGATATTGACGCAGCAGTAAATCTGATGAATGATTTTGACGATATTACTTTTGCCATTCTGAAACATAACAATGCTTGCGGAATTGCTTCTCGTCCAATCGTTGTCGATGCATGGAAAGCAGCTTTGGCAGGAGATCCGGTTTCAGCTTTTGGTGGTGTACTGATTACCAATGCTGCCATAGATAAAGAAACTGCTGAAGAAATGAACAAAATTTTCTTCGAAGTAGTTATCGCACCCGACTATGATTTGGATGCCCTTGAAATTCTGACTCAAAAAAAGAATCGCATTATTCTGATTATAAAAGAAGCAAAAGCTAAATCACGACAATTCCGTTCTGTTCTTAATGGCGTGTTGATGCAAGATAAAGATATGCATATTGAAACTGCTGACGATTTGAAAGTAGTGACAGAAAAAGCACCTACAGATGAGGAAATTGTAGATTTACTTTTTGCCAATATCATTGTAAAACACACCAAATCTAATGCTATTGTATTTGCCAAAAATAAACAAATGTTTGCAAGTGGTGTTGGTCAGACTTCGCGAGTTGATGCATTAAGACAAGCAATTGAAAAAGCAAATTCATTTGATTTTGACTTGAACGGTGCAGTGATGGCTTCTGATGCGTTTTTTCCATTTCCCGACTGTGTTGAAATAGCAGCAGAAGCAGGAATCACAGCAGTTATTCAACCAGGTGGATCAATCAACGACAAGCTTTCAATTGCTAAATGTGATGAAACAGGTTTGTCGATGGTGACAACCGGATTCCGTCATTTTAAACATTAAAAAACAGTTACAAGTATTTAATTACAAGTAACAGAAACAATAATTTATCGACAACTATCAATATTTGACCGTTGTTTTAAGACTAAATAATATGGGACTATTTTCATTTACACAAGAAATAGCTATTGACCTTGGAACCGCTAACACGATTATCATTTATAATGATAAAATTGTAGTGGATGAACCGTCAGTAGTAGCGTTGGACAAACGTACAGATAAGCTGATTGCCATTGGAGAAAAGGCACGCCAAATGCAAGGAAAAGAAAACGAAGGAATTCGTACAGTTCGACCTTTGCGCGATGGAGTTATAGCAGATTTCTATGCTGCAGAATTAATGATTCGTGGTATGATAAAAATGATTCCAACTAAAAATCGTCTCTTCTCTCCTACCCTCAAAATGGTTGTTTGTATTCCTTCGGGAAGTACTGAAGTTGAAATTCGTGCTGTTCGTGACTCTTCTGAACACGCCGGTGGACGCGAAGTGTATATGATATATGAACCAATGGCGGCGGCTATCGGAATTGGAATAGATGTGGAAGCACCGAATGGCTGTATGATTGTTGATATCGGTGGTGGAACTACTGAGATTGCGGTTATCTCATTGGGTGGTATTGTTTCCAACAAATCAATCCGTATTGCTGGTGACGATTTGACGCTTGATATTGTAGAATATATGGGACGTATGCACAACATCAAAGTGGGCGAACGAACTGCTGAAATGATAAAAATTAATGTTGGCGCAGCATTGACCGATTTGGAAGATGCTCCCGAAGATTATATTGTTCATGGACCAAACCGTATGACAGCTTTGCCAATGCAAGTTCCGGTTTCTTATCAAGAAATTGCTCATTGCCTTGAAAAATCAATTTCTAAAATAGAAGCCGCTATTCTGAGCGCATTAGAACAAACTCCTCCAGAATTATATGCCGATATCGTTCAGCGTGGTATTTATCTGGCAGGTGGTGGTGCTTTGCTTCGTGGACTAGATAAACGATTGACCGACAAACTAAATATTCAGTTCCATATTGCCGATGATCCATTGCGGGCAGTGGCTCGTGGAACTGGTATTGCATTGAAAAATGTGGATAAGTTCTCGTTCTTGATTCGATAAAACTAAGTTATATTTTCGACATACACTTATCTTATTGAGTGTTTGTCGAAAATTTTTGTTCTTATAAAAATCATTTTCTCCATGCAGTATTGCCCATCATGAAGAATCTAATCAATTTTTTGATTAATTATAGTGTTCTGTTTTTATTTCTATTTCTGGAAATAATCTCTTTCACTTTGATTGTAAAAAATCAGGACTATCAAAAAAATATTTTTCTCACTTCCAGCAATTCTATGGTCGCCGGAATGTATGAATGGAGCAATTCAGTAGTTGAATTTTTCAAACTCCGTTCCGCAAATGATAATTTATCTGAAGAAAATACAGCACTTAAAAATCAGATAATAAAGCTTCAAAATCAGATTTCTACTCTAAAACCTGAAACAATTGATTCAGTTCATTTCCGAATTCCCCCCGAGATGGAATATCAGTTTATTGCAGCTAAAGTAATAAATTGCTCCACAAATAAGCTTCTAAATTATATCACGCTGAATAAAGGAGCTAGAGACGGTATTTGCCCTGATATGGGAGTTATTAGCGATGAAGGCGTCGTGGGTATTGTGAAAACAGTAAATTCAAAAAATTCTGTCGTAATTCCAATTTTAAATCCAAAACTTGAAATCAGTTGTAAATTCAAACGAAGTAACTATAGTGGTGGATTACGTTGGGAGAGTGGTGAGGATTACCGTTATGCAAATCTGACCGATATTGCCAGACACGTAGAAATCTCATTGGGTGATACATTGGTTACAAGTGGGTTTACTTCCAATTTTCCAGCGGGAATTCCTGTAGGAAATATTGAAGATTTCAAAATTAAAGAAAGCGATGCTTACTATAAAATCAAAGTGAAACTTTCGGTTAATTTTCGAACACTATCACATGTGAAAGTGATTAATTCCCTGAATTATAAGGAACAAAAAGATCTTGAAAAGAAATCGGAAGAACCACAATAATTGACAATTTAGTCATTTACCAGTTACTATTTAATATTAGAAATGGTAAATGGTCAATAATCAAATAGTAAATAAAAGAGATGCCTGTAGTACTTCAAAACATATTCCGTTTTATCATTCTGGTGCTTGCTCAGGTACTGGTGCTAAATAATATTCAGTTTTTGGGATATATAAATCCGTATTTGTACATTTTATTTATTCTTGCTCTTCCCGTTCAAATGCCCCGTTGGATGACTCTTTTACTGGCTTTTGCGCTGGGTTTGACTATTGATATATTCTCTAATACCGGTGGAATGCATGCTTCGGCATCTGTTCTGGTGGCTTTTTCCCGAAACGGAATAATTAAACTGTTTACTTCCATTGAAGAAGGAAATAATCCTACTCCTTCGTTTTACACTTTCGGTGTAAGTGCTTATGTAAAATACGTAGTTTCGCTTGTTTTCATTCATCATACCACACTGTTTATCCTTGAAGCATTTTCATTCGCCAATTTTTGGATTACATTTGCCAAAATCATTCTTAGTTCATTAGTTACTGTATTAATGATATTGGGGATTCAATCGCTTAGTAAGAAATAATATATGATAAACGACGCACTTCAGGGCAGAAGATACGTGATTGCCGGAATCATGTCTGCAGTCATTCTTTTGTACATCTTGCGGCTGTTTACCATTCAGATTGTTGACCCAAAATATAAAAAGGGAGCCGATAGTAACGCTTTCCTGAAAAAAACGCAATTCCCTCCGCGTGGTTTAATTTACGACCGAAATCATACGTTGATGGTTTATAATAAACCGGCTTATGACATTGCACTAATTATGCGTGAAATCCACGATTTGGATACACTTGCATTTTGCAAAGCATTGAAAATTGATAAAGATTTTTTTTTAAACCAAATTGCTGATATAAAAGACCGACACAAAAATCCGGGTTATTCATCATATACCCCACAGCTATTTATGACTCAGCTTGGCATCGAAGACATTGCCACTATTCAGCAATCGATGTATAAGTTCCCGGGGTTTTATATACAAAGTCGTACATTACGCGAATATACTAACGCTTCGGCAGCTCATGTGCTAGGAAGTATCGGCGAAGTATCGCAAAAAAGGATTGAAAATGATGATTATTATAATCGTGGAGATTATGCCGGACGCGATGGATTAGAATATACTTACGAAGAACAGTTACGTGGTGAAAAAGGTGTGGAAATTCTTCTACGTGATGCCAAAGGAAGAATAAAAGGAAAATTCGAAAATGGTAAAGAAGATATAGCCTCCAAGGCAGGAGAAAACCTGACGTTAACTTTGGATGCAAAACTACAACTACTCGGAGAAAAATTAATGACAGGTAAAGTAGGAAGTATCGTAGCTATTGAACCTACCACAGGAGAAATACTGGCGATGGTTTCTAATCCCACCTTTGATCCTTCACTTTTAGTTGGCAGGCAGCGGTCGAACAATTATATGCAACTGCTTAATGACCCAACAATTCCACTGATAAATCGTGCTACACAAGCACAATATTCACCCGGTTCGGCTTTTAAAACATTGGAAGCTTTGGTGCTTCAACAAATGGGAGGAATAACCGAAAACACCATGTTTGCTTGCAACGGACCCGAATCCTCACCCATACAATGTACGCACCATCATGGTTCACCAGTAAGTTTATTAAGTGCGATTGAGCAAAGTTGTAATCCTTACTTTTGGAATGCATTCCGTGTAACACTTGAGAAGGACACTTATGGTAAAAGAAATGTTTTTTTCAGAAATAATTATGATGAGTGGGTTGACCGTGTAAAGAGTTTTGGTCTCGGTGAAAAATTTAAAGATAGTGATATCTATGAACAATCGCGAGGTAATATCCCAACTCAAAAATACTATAATAGAGTTTATAGAGCTGAAACCGGCTGGCGAGCTATTACCATCCGATCCAACTCTATCGGACAGGGCGAAGTATTGGCAACACCCCTTCAGATGGCTAACCTGATGGCTGCCATTGCCAACGAGGGACATTACATCACTCCTCACCTGAACAAATGTGATTCGATGTTGAAAAAAATTCATCAATGCAAAGTCGATAAACAATACTTTCCTGTCGTTTTTGAGGGCATGGCAAGAGTTTTTGAATCGGGGACTGCTCGTAGATCCAAAATTGAAGGATTGGATATGTGTGGAAAAACAGGTACGGCTGATAATAGTCATGGTAAACCACACTCGGTATTTGTTGGTTTTGCACCAAGGGTAAACCCAAAAATTGCCATTGCCGTGGTAGTGGAAAATGCCGGATTCGGTTCGGAATTTGCAGCACCAATATTCAGCTTGCTGATAGAGCAATACCTGAAAGGTAAAATTACCCGAACTGTATTAGAAGAAGAAGTGACTAAAACCGTAACCAATTACCATGTCCAAGAACGTTAGTATTCGATATTCATTAGACTGGACCACCGTATTTTTCTACGTTGTGCTGGTTCTTATGGGCTGGATAAGTATTTATGGTGCCAGTTACGACTTCGATCAGGCAAGCATTTTCGATGTCAGTCAGCGTGCTGGAAAGCAGTTTATCTGGATTCTTACTGCATTTGCCATTGGGGGAATATTGTTACTTATTGATTCGAAGCTGTATAGTATTTTCGCCTGGTTTATTTATATCGGTGCCATTTTATTACTTCTGTTTACACTTGTTTTTGCACACGATATTAAGGGTTCACGTTCATGGTTGGTACTGGGTCCGGTAAGTTTTCAACCAGCTGAATTAGCAAAGATGGCTACAGCTTTGGGACTAGCCAAATACATGAGCTCTTATAATTACAAGCTCAAAAACTGGAAAGATTTGATCCCGTTGGGGCTGATTATTTTCGTACCCTTTGCTATAATTATACTGCAAAATGAAACGGGAACTGCGTTGGTTTATGCAGCATTTCTGTTGATGCTTTATCGCGAAGGAATGAATGGTATTGTACTTCTTATTGGTTCGTTTACCATCCTACTATTCGTTATAATCATCAAATTTAGTATCGTCACCATTCAGGTAGATCACGGAACGCTGGGAATGGTACTGGGAATGGGTATGATTTTGCTGGTACAACTAGGCTATGCTGTTTTCTTTTGCCGAAACAATAAAGAAGCCCTCATCGTTTTAGCCGGAACAATAGTTATCGGAATTGTTGTCTATGTTCTGAACATCTGGTTTTACGTCAATTACAATTATGTTGCTATTTTCACCGTAGTTGCTTCTTGTATGTACTGGTCATTTGTAGAACTTTTCAACCGATATAAAAAGTATTGGTTTCTGGTACTTTTCTCCATCAGTTCCGTTTTATTTTGTTTTTCGGCCGATTATTTATTCGAAAGAGTACTCGAACCGCACCAACAAGTCCGTATCAAAGTGCTCTTAAACATGGACGATGCACCATTAGGAGCAGGTTACAACGTCAACCAATCGAAAATTGCCATTGGGTCTGGTGGTTTTCTTGGAAAAGGATTCCTGAACGGCACTCAAACCAAACTGAAATATGTACCCGAACAGGACACCGACTTTATCTTTTGCACCGTAGGCGAAGAACATGGTTTCTGGGGTTCCACGCTGGTACTTTTTGTGTACTGGCTACTGCTAATGCGCTTACTCCGCATTGCCGAACGACAGCGCGACCAGTTCAGCCGGGTGTATGGGTATTGTGTAGCGAGTATTTTCTTTTTCCACCTGATGATAAACATTGGTATGGTCCTTGGCATTATGCCCGTGATAGGCATTCCGCTGCCGTTTTTCAGCTACGGAGGTTCCTCGCTCTGGGGTTTTACCATTTTACTGTTTATATTGCTTAGACTGGACGCTGCGAGGCTGGAACAGATGAGGTAGGAAATTTAAATTCACAGCCATAAGCTCAGAGCCTAATTCATGCAACGCCGTTTCAATCTCTTTCAGGCGTTTTGGAGTTGGTTTCAATATACCACACTTGTATTTTGCCATCAGACTTTGGTTGATTCCAATCCGTTTAGCAATTGCTGAAAGGTTTATTTCGGGAAATGAATTAAATACCTGTGCAATTTCAGGGGCTGTTTCTTCCGGATGTTGGTTGAAAAAACCTTCGAAGCTCAGATCTTCATCCAACTGCTCCCAATGAATTCCAAATTTTCCAACTTCAAAGTTCTGAAGTTGTTCGGGTGTGGCATTTTGCAGTAAGCGAAAGCCGGCTATGGCTAAACTTCGGACTTGTCCTTGTTTGGTTTCGATATGGACACATTCATTGTCAACCCATACTCTTTTTATATCTATTATCATGACAATATAAGGAATTGGAATTCATTGTTTTTGAATTACGATGCAAAGATAAGGAATAAATTTATTCCTTATCTGTATAACTGCTATATTTTTTATAAATAAAAGAGCCTAACGCAAGCTCTGGAGATTCCTCTCTCTGGGGTTTTACTATTTTACTGTTTATCTTGCTTAGACTGGACGCTGCGAGACTGGAACAGATGAGGTAAAAAAAACAGCCGCTTACATTACTGCAACCGACTGTTTGTGTATTGTCTAATGGAAAAAACTACATTGTTACATCAAATGAGTTTTTTACACGAACATATTTTTTGTTTAGAATGGGCGAAGAAGAAAGCTGTTCTTGTTTATGTTCTATTTTTGGAAAATCCTTTTCAATAAACTCCAACTTAAAATTTTCGGGCAGTTTTTCCAGTTCTTCTTTATTATCTATCAGATAATTTACATAGTCGAAAGTCAATCCGATATTTCGTTCTACAGTTTCTTTATGTGTCATAGCAATTACTTTTTAATTTTTTTGATATATCTTTCTTTATACCACTCCCAACGGTCTTTCAAATCTTGTTCAGCATATTTTGATGCACTTTTCAATGAATCCATTTCAATTAATTGTTTCTTCTTATCTCCGTTAGGGAGCAAAACATCACGATGAAAAAAACCATGAGCACAATCGTAGCGAACTATTGCAGTCCATTTATCATTAATAAGTGATTCGAGTTGATACATCACGTCGGTCAGTTCACCATTTTCAGTAATTAATCTTACCCTAAGGCGATTCAGATCTTGATTATCTAATGATGATATGAATTCGATTTCCTTCACTTCGATATTTTTGTTTCACAAAGGTATATTATTTTTCAACAAAATACAAATTGAGCATAAACAAGGTCTTCTATATTTGCAAATTTTATACTCACTGTACGAGTTCGGAATCTCATTCGAAAAAATTTTTCAAATTGTTGAAAACTTTTTCACCCAAACTCTTTTTTATTTTAGGTAAATGTTTTATTTTTGTGCAAACAACTTGAACAGCAACTGTCTAAAGAGACAATATCATTAAGCAAACGCTTTATTGGTGGGGGTTTTACGAAATTTTGGAGTGAAAACGGGAGGTGTTTTTTAGCATTGTAGCCTACAGAATGGGAACCCAAGAGGTGTGTTGCCATTCTGTAGCTTACAAACCGAAAACCCAAGAGGTGTATTGCCATTCTGCAACCTACAAACCGAAAACCCAAGAGGTGTATTGTCGTTCTGTAGCCTACAGAATGAAAACCCAAGAGGTGTATTGCCATTCTGTAGGCTACAGAGTGAAAACCCGAAAACAGGGATTTAATTATTCTCTATTATAAACTTAAATTTTTTATTATTCCTATGATCAAAATTATTGCTGCACCACTTCCCGAATTACGGGACGAACAACATTTGTCGTTAATGACAGGCGTAAAGAAATTAATTAGTGAAGAAACTGCCGTTAAACTGATTCTGGTGGAAGAAGAGCCTCAGTTTTCGGATGCATTGGAAGCGGAAATAGTGGCCGAAAAGGTAGCCTCCGGAAGTGAAATTACAGATAGTATGGGCAAACTTTTTGCTTTACGGGCAAAATACTTTGCAGGGCTGGAACATGCCGTGGAAATGGGTTTGTGCCATTTCGACCTAACCATAGAAACTGCTGCTGCCAGTGTAAAAAAGCTGATGGATAACTACGGTAATATAAGCCGGAAAACAAATGCTGAAAAAACAGTATCGTTTCGCAACCTTACCGATGAACTGCTAAGCGCCGAAAACTTACCGAAAGTAACCCAAATTGGAGCAAAAGAATGGGCAGAGAAAGTGAAGGCTGAAAACGATGAGTACAGCACCCAGTCCGATTCGCGTACAAAAGAAATAAAGGGCCGTCCGAGTGGCAACGTACATGATGCCCGCGACGTGACCGACCGAATATACCACACTATTGTGAACCGTGTGAATGCAGCCGCAACACTCAACGGCGAAGCTAACTATGCCAGCTTTATCAATCAACTGAACGGTGCCATCGAAGCCCTGAAAGCCACCCTAAGCCAACAAAAAGCTGCACGCAACAAAAAAGATACACCTGAAAAACCGGAATAATTGAACTATCTTAAAAAGCAACAGAGGATATTCCGATGGGAATGTCCTCTGTTTGTTATGGGGTCTCGCGGTTTATAACCGCGGGAATTTAAGAACGCGGTTACAAACTGCGAGACCCGTTTTCTCTTCACAAAAACCAAAATTTTTAATCTTCAAGTTTCTTGCTTTGCTGATACAAAATCTCAGGATCTAAGTCAGCTTCATTTTCCCATTCAATACTATCGAAACTAATATGAACTGTATTAAATTTTTCAATTTCTCTAAGTTCTTTAAATACACCTGTATTTAAAAACGGATTCATATCAAACAACCGTTTTTCTCCATTTTGAAAGGTCAAAATGAGATTATAGTTTGGTATTGGCTGTACGGCTTTTATGGCTAAATACATGACAACTTATTTTAATGGTTCAATTGCAAATGGTTTCTCTCCATTCTGACATAATTTCCAATCGGCAATCAATTCATCCTGATGGATTTCAATCCATGCCAATACCAATCTGGTTTGTCGGGATGGCAATTCACCTTCAATTAACTCACAATTCAAAATGTCAACTATTGCTGTGTAATCTTGATAATAAACATGAATATGTGCCGGATTATGTTCTTTTGGAGCATAATACATTCGAATAATGATTCCGAAAAACATAGATATTGTTGGCATATTCTTATATTTTTGTATGGCAAAGATAGTAATTCAATTATTTGAATCCAAATTTATGTATCTGCTTAGAGATTTTATCCATTCAAACTATTGCCCACACCTCCAAAACCAACTGTTTTAAATATATTTCACCACCATATACACCGCCACCCCAAGCAAGAACACTGCATAAGCCTTTTTAAATACTGCGCCCGATAATTTAATCGCCATTTTGGTACCAAAAATCACGCCCACCACAATACCCAATGCCATCAGTCCAGCGTATACCCAGTTGAGATATCCGGCCTCGGCATATACAATTACACTAGGCAATCCAACGGGCAGTTGCAATGCAGCCAGCGAAGTAGCAGCGGCTGCCTTTGCATCGTATTTGAAGAATTTTATCAGCAAGGGTACAATAACAATTCCTCCGCCCTTGCCGAATAAGCCGGCAAAAACTCCTGCCGCTGCGCCCAACAGCACAAATTGCCAGAAAGCATACGTTATATCAACGGGTAGTTGTGTATTTACAATTGCCTGAGGGTTTTTCCGTCTTAGCAATTTCGGTATGTCAAGGTATCCCAACGCCACATACAGCAGAATACCTGCATAAAGTTTTGAAAGTATTTTCTGATCGAGCGAAACGGCTATTTCACCACCGAAAAACGACCCGGCAAATAACCCGACTGAAATCCAAAGTGCATTCCGTACGTTGATAAAACCTGCCTTGTAGTAAGCTATAACCCCAAAGATTCCTACCGGCAGCAGCATTGCTCCCAGCGAAGTGGCATTGGCATTGAGTATTCCCATTCCAAATATGGCAATAAGCGAAGGTACCATCACAATACCTCCACCAATACCGAATAAGCCGGACATAACACCCGCCACAATTCCTAATATGAGAATTCCTATTTCCATGGTTTATTTATCGCACAAATTTAATCCTTTTTATTCAATGGCAATCATTAGAAATGATACAAAAAAACGTCTGACAAAAATTACTCGGTCAGACGTTTTTCTATTTATTGAATTGCAATTCAAAGTTTTTCTAAAATCGCAAGCGTGTCCGAAGCAATCATAAATTCTTCATCGGTCGGTATTACGCATACTTTTACGGTCGATTCAGGCGTGCTCAACAACACTTCTTTTCCACGCGAACG
>Ga0302288_1002388_pt1 | contig 11095 bp, 9 predicted proteins | sample III_Fen_N1_1_FD_194549 | JGI IMG/M metagenome (GOLD analysis project Ga0302288, IMG submission 194549) | Peat permafrost microbial communities from Stordalen Mire near Abisko, Sweden - III_Fen_N1_1 | ecosystem: Environmental > Terrestrial > Soil > Wetlands > Permafrost | place: Sweden: Abisko...
CCCAAAACACATCTGAAAGAAATCTACTCAAGATATCTCAATGTCATCAAGTTGCGTTCGAAGTCTAAGAAGAAGATACATGAGTGCCTTGAATATCTGTTGACAATGTTGTATCGCAATATCCGTACCTGTCTTGACATCATCGGCAGCCACACTACAGAAGTATTTGAGTCTCTCAATCCACATGACCGGAAGCTGTTTGTAACGGTTCTCAAGATGTATCATCAGCAGAAGAAGATGTTCAAGTCGGAAATCCATCAATGTACTGACCGTATCGTCAGTATCTTCCAACCTCATGTCAGACCCATAGTAAGAGGCAAGGCACGTAACAAGACTGAGTTTGGAGCAAAGATCGGTGCCTGCATAGTAAATGGCTACACCTTTATTGATCACCATAGCCGGGATGCTTATCATGAGTGTGAAGACTTGATACCACACCTGAGAGCCTACAAGAAACGATTTGGCTGTCAGCCCAAGAAATTCGAAGCTGATAAAATCTATATGAACCGAAAGAATCGTCGCATTCTAAAGTTGTTGAAAATAGAAATAGCGGGAAAGCCCTTAGGACGTGCATCGAAGGATCAACTGACCGGGGAATATCAGGAGAAGATGGCTAAGAATGTTGGCGAGAGAAATGAAATAGAAGCAACTTTCGGAACCGGCAAGAGAATCTACAGGGCCAACAATATCAGAGCAAAGCTGCCTGATACGGGTGAGTCATGGACATGTGCGTGCTATTTCACTAAAAACGTGATGAAGTTCTTAAGAGAACTTCTTCATAACCTTATTGAAGTGCTGATTATCTTGAGAAATATCCAATCTGTGCTTGCAAAATTTGGGAATCAAAACAAATCGGTCGCAAGATATACGATTATCACGACCAGCTGAAATATATAATTCAGCAGACCCTATGTAGCCGCTGAACTCTTTGAGGAAATCCAAAGCAACACGGCGGGCACGGCTGCCATTATCATAGAGATAGTAAACCATTCTCTTGAGTTTGGCGAAGTATGCCCACAGGTATTTCTTCTTGTAAGTTCTGCCATTATCTTCGTCTATCCCCACCAGTTCGGTCGTCTCATCTACCATCAGATAGTTGGTACTCTGAACTTCCCTTTTGAAAATATCGCCCAGGAATTGCCTGATTCTGGACATCCCGTTCTGGATATATCTGTTCAGCGTGCCTTTACTGATGTGGACACCCTGGTTCTTTAGCATCTTCCTGATTCGGTTGGCTGACATGTGATAGACGTATTTCCAGCTGAGCACTTGGGCAAGGAGTTCCGGAGAGAAGATTCCTCCAAGTTTTGCCATCGGGTCATCCATTGTGTTCTCAAATTCCCCATTAGGCAGATGCACGCGGGCAACCTCATAAATGTGCTCAACATTTTGCGCCTTGATATACTCTATCACACGGTAATAGCTGATATTCCTTTCTCCGTCACGGGCCATATAGTAGGCACCTTCCGGGAGATTATAATAGTCCTCCACTTTGTGGACTACGGTCTTGTCCACCTTGCAGCTTTTCTTTGGAGCACGCTTCTTATCCTCCTTCTTGCGTGGATTCTTCTGCTGAGGTGCTTCGGCTTCATCCTTATGCCTGACACTGTCAGGAGTACCATCGTAATCAGCCTTATCCTGCCCAAGAATGTTCATGTCACGATTGTTGAGGAGGCGCTGCTGTTCTGCATTTCTGCCATACAAGTGCTTTCTTCCATTTTTTACATCATTCTTCAAGTTTTTATTCTCCCGGCTTAGATTTGCCAGGAGCTCATCCTTGCAGTTGATGATGTCGTTCAAGTGTGATACTAACTGATTGAGGTTTTCCATCTGCCTGTTGTTTTCTGAGAGGCGGTCAACCAATTCTCTGATGGTATCTTTAAGTTCTTCAGTGTCTTTATCAGATGAAGAGCGTAGCGCTTTCATCTCCGCAAGCAGGCTTTCCACTTGTTTGCGGAGACTTGCTCTTTCCTCGTTGGCAAAAGCCAACTGGCTCTGTAAAAGTTCAAATGCCCGTTCATCTATCATGTTGCAAAGGTACGGAAATTATCTGACATACTCAAATTTTCAAGTCGTTATTTATAACTTATTTCATTGACATTCAGACGTTTACATACGTACTATACTACTTTTGATATACTCATTCTATCGATTACAAGGCTCTCGGTGAGATAAGCCATGTCTGACCATCTTATTTGATAGCAGCGTGATAATTCATCGAATATGGGCTTTTTGAACTTTCCCATGACAGGGCGCTTTTCGTAAAGTACGTAGAATCCGCGCTCGTAATGGAGAATCTTGACAACCTTGCGGTTTTTGGCCATGAACATATACACGCTGGATGTATCGCCCGGATCCTTCTGCAACTCTGTGCGGATGAACTCGCAGAGTCGGAAGATTCCTTTTCTCAGATCAACGTTGCCGTTGAACAGATAATAATTCAGATTTGTACTTAGACCTAACATCTCATCCAATCAGTTTGTTGAGCATCAAGCTCAGGTCCAACACATTTGTATCCCTCAGGAAGATGCTTGCGCCACTGACCAGCTGAACCTTGATCCAGCGGATAGGCTCCGGCTTTTCCTGTTTCTTTTGTTCCATTTTGACGGTTGGTGATACGGTTGGGATGCCCACGATGTTGACCGGTGCGGCATCAGGCTGCTTGACTTCAACAGTCTTACCCAATTTCTCATTCCATAATTGGTGGCGTTGCCAGTTCATAAACTTTTCGTAGTTTACTCCGTACTCACTGCAGAACTCTTTCAAGTCCTTTGTCTCACTGCACAACTGATACAGGTCGTACACTTCCCCATAATTTACTTTTTCGTTTGGCATAACTCTTATATTTTAAAGTTGATGCCACAAAGGTAATATGATTATTGGCTCGTGTCAAGGCGGAATATAGAACGTTTACAATCTTTTCATAATATATATATTTGGTTAATTTATATTTCCATTACAAATATCAGAAATAAATATGAAATAATCAAATTATTATCAATCTTTTTTATTTCTATATTCAAAATACTTTCATAAATCAATTATAAATACTATTTAAAGACAAACTCAAATATTTTATATATATACTTTAACGATATTATAAATATATTTGTATACATACCATATTTCCTACAAGCTTTAACATCTTCTTTCGTTATAAGAATACGGTTATGAATATTTTTGGTACTTATTCCTCCGGTTCTCATTGTCACAAAATCCATCTTCAGATATTTTGCTTTTATTTTATATTTATAAAAGAAACGAACCATAATGTCATAATCGGAAGCAATCTTATAATCAAGAGAATATGCCCCATACTTCTCATAAACGTTACGACGAGCATAAAAGGAAGGATGAGCTGGCATAAAACCAAATCGCAATAGAAACGGACGGAAAATAGCAGAAGAATAATAGCGAGTACTTATATTGGGATTGTTATCGTTTATAAAGTGAACATCACCATAGACAGCATCTATTTTTTCGTCATTAAACTCAACTGAGATTTTTTCTAATACATCCGATGACGTAAAATAATCATCCGAATTTAAAATTCCAACAATGTCACCTGTTACAATATTTATACCTTTATTCATGGCATCATATATACCATTATCTTTCTCTGAGATCAAATGTAATTTTCCATTTGCCATCTCCATAAAAGAATTAACTATATCAATTGTTCCATCGGAGGAATTCCCGTCAATTATATAATATTCTATATTTTGGTATGTCTGTGACAGTACTGACAAAATAGTATCTTTTATTGTGGTAGTGCTGTTGTATGTTACCGTAATAATAGAAATTTTCATTATATCTTGATTTAATAAATTAGGTTAGAATAAAGAAATCGCTCTACGCAACAAATGACCAATAAGATACAGTCGATAATGTATCTTAAAAAATAAGGTTGTGCTATCTATCGTTCCGCCAGAGGATGCCGTATTTTCATGCCGACGATAATATACCAACTTGTCATTTATAATATTTACATTCTTAAAAGCCTGAGCAACAATAAATAACCAATTATCATGTGTACATAATGTATGATTCTTCGGAAAAGGAAGTGCTTTATCCAAAACCTCACGCTTAAAAGACAAACAGCAACCTAAGTAACTAAACTTAATAATATTTCCAATAAAAGTTCGTCTAATTTTCCTCATTTCATAATAGGAAGCATTTATCACCTCAAGATTGCTGTTTGTTACAAAGGCATCTGATACGACCATATCATACTCTTTTAAATATGAAATACATTTAGAGATCTTGTTTTCAGTCCAAACATCATCTTGATCAGACAGGAAAATATAATCTCCGCTAGACTTTCTTAGTGAATTTTCGAAATTGCTAGTATATCCTTTTATACCATCATTCAAATATATTTTTATCATTGAGGAATTCATATTTTTAATTACGTCTATGGTTCCATCCGTAGAATTATCATCCGAAATGATTATTTCATCTTCACTGGACAACTGGGAAATTATAGATTCGATTTGTCTCCTAATATATTTTTCGCCATTATATGTAGCTATACAAACAGAAATCATTTATTTAAAATTATGATTATAAATATTATTTCTCACTTCTGATAATACTTGGGGTGAATAATTTCTTTCATATAAATCTGCCGCAGAACTTGTCAATTTCTCTCTTAATTTCTCGTTCGTCATTATAGAGACAAGAGAATTTGCAAACTCATCTGGCTTATTAGAAATGATACAAGACTCATTATTTCTGAAAAGAAGTCCTTCAACTCCCACTCTCGTTGTTAGTATTGGTAGTCCTAAAGCTGCAGCTTCTAATATTTTCATTCTCATTCCACTACCAGACAATATAGGAACTATCATTATAGCACCACATGCAATCTTGGACAAATCTTCTACAAATCCCAAACAGCGAACATTTAAACCATTTACAATCCGATTATAGCTTTCAGGCCAACCAGATCCAACAATCAACAATTCTAAATCAGAGCAATTAGCCTGCGGTACCATTAAAACGACTTCTGATAAGAACCAATTTATGCCTTCCTCATTTGGTGTATGAGCAAACCCACCAACAAATATAAGTTTCTTTTCCCATTCTTTATATATAGATCTTTTTGTATTGACGCATGCAGGAGATACGAATAACTTCGGAGAAACATGTTCTTCTTCTAAGATTTGTTTATCCACATTCGTTAATGTTATAATTCTATCATATTTATTGAGAAATAAAAGCTCTTCTTTCTTAATCAATTCCATCTTTTTTTTGTCTCTTGGAGATATATCATACATTCTTAATAATCTTTCATTTCGTATATAACGAATTTCATGATGAACAAAAATCTTTAATCTATCTTTCGGTAAGTAATCAATAATAGCAAGATATTGATAAAATTCAACCTGAATAATATCAGTATGACTCTCTCTGATTTTCGTATTTACAAACGACACAAAATCTTTATTGATTGGATATCCATAGTTTTTAAGTATTCTACTTCGTTGAAAGGATTTATTATCTGGCGTGAAAATCAAACCAAAAGCCCTTCTTGCCTTGGATAGTAGAAATGGTACATATAACAATTGGTGAATATATTTATAAGAATAGAATTCTACCTCTGGCCAACGTTTCTGAAGTATTCGCATGGACTCTAGCTTATTTGTCTTATTTTCAGGAAATATTATTGTGAAATGGTGCTTACAACGCAACAAGTCAATCATATTATATTGAGCTTGAGCTCCACCTGAGTTTAGCGGAAACGGGAGAAGTATAGTTATTATCGTTATGTTCATTGTTTTCTACTAATTATTATTATCTGGTACTCTATTATGAATATATAACCGTTCCTGATAGGATTTAGCACCCCAAAGGACATTATCGTAATTTAACGTAACTAAACTAGTCATACCTATTATTTTCAGAATACAATATATTAAAAGGAATGCTATGTATAATTTTCTATTATTCTGTATTGAGAAACATTTTATTAAATCTAGCCATAAAATCCAATAACAGAAAGTGAACAAAATTGCTAATCGCATTCCAACCTCAACGATTTCACTAAAGAAAAAATACATAAAGAAATATCCTATAAATGCATTTATAAAAATTGTATTCTCCTGACGTAAAGAATGAAGTTTATCAAAATAACAAAAAATCAATATTCCTGTCAATAATCTTTCGATGTAACCAATAGAGATACGGAATCCAATATCGCCAAACTCGTCAGAATAAACTTTGATCATATATTGCAATTTATCTCCAGTATTACCAATCAGCAATGTCGATAACATGGAAAAAATATGAATATGCAAAAGGAAAACAAGATTTCCAAATACAAAAATAGCAAGAAAAAACCATTTGTTACATTTTTTATGAAAGAAGAAATATAAAGGAATGAATAACAATCCAGACAAATGGAATGAAATAGCCAATAAACATAGAAGAAAATATGGTAATGGCTTTCTATTCTCGATGAATTCCAAAGAATTTATAAAAATCAGTATAGAAATCGAATTTCTCATCAAATTTGTATGCAAAATGAATCCCCCCATACATAGGTAAACAACAAGTGCTAATGGAAAATTATCTACTCTTTTACTAAGAAACCGAAACAACAACAACGTATTAATTAAACTACATATAAAAACAAAAAATTGAAATTCACCACTTATAGTCTTACATATAAATAATAATGCCATGAAACCTGGCTCATATACTAGTTTATCACCAAAGACGTTCAATGTAATTTCATCAATACCACTCTTTTGAAATACGGGATAATAATTCATCCAATCATCACCAATAAGCCCTCGAAATGCAAAGAAAAGAATAAATATGGCGAAGCATACAATAACTATCTTTCTCTTTGCAGATATCTCCTCTAATGTTTGATAATACAATGAAAGAATACCAAACACGAGTATAAGTATAATATAAGGAACTGAATATAACACCTTATTAAGAATATACTACGTTGTTTTATTTTTTATTTTTATATATGATATTACAACATCTCTAAAATATAAAACCCACAATGAATCAATAACAAATCCAAAAGCTAAATAAAATAGAACAATCATTGATCTAGACATACTTGAAGATTTAATAGGAACAGATGCACCTTGGACAATTGTGAAAGCTGGAGTTTTCTCTTGTACCTTTGCCTTTGCCAATTGTAGCTGCTGAACGGCTTGATTATATATATTAAAACGTAATTGCATCTCATTTTCTAATTCTTCTTTTTTAGATTTAAAAGATTGTAACACTAAATCCTGATTAGCATCAGAATATGAAGCATATAGTTGTTGTGACTTAACATATTGTATTTTCGTATCATTGAATAAGCCTTGTGCATACTTCAAATCCGTCCTAGCTTTTTGCGTACGATAAATCGTTATATACTGTTGCAGCCTATTTTGTAAAGTATCAGCTATTGTTGCTGCAACCAACTTATCAAAATCTGTAACAGATATCGTTATAACATTCGTTTTCTTATCGACTTGGCAAGATATATTATTTCGTATCGTATTATAAACTCCATCTTGGTTTTTTGTCAATCTAAATGGATTGACGGCACAATTATTGGGATTTTCTTGTTTTTGAAACATTTTAACGAGAAGTAATCGAGGATATTCCCAAAATGGAATTGTAATATCGCCGGTGAGATGCTCATAATATGTTTTATCAACAGAATCATTATCTTGTCTGACCTTAACATTAAATAACTTCACAATAAAATCTGATGAAGCGAATACATCTGGATATATCTCAGGATAAATTGCATCCATTGAAGAACCTTTCGAATTTAAGTCAAATCCGACCATAGAAGCAATATCACCTAAACTTTCCGGCATCCCAATACCCCCAGAGATTTCAGGAGCTAATACAACTTGAGATGTATACATTTTAGGGGTATTCAAAGCCACGACTATACCGAATAATGCAAATATTATAATAAACTTAATTAATGTTCTCTTTTCTGCTAAAACTCTCTTTAGCAAACCAACAACATCAAATTCATTACTTCTTTTTATTTTTTCCATGATAATTTATTTAATCAAATTAGCTATCGTTGCTATCATAGTAGCATTACTTTTATTTTATTAATATATTTTCAATAATTATATATTATTACTCAAGTTAATGGTAAATCCCACTTACATCGGTAGTTTAAATTACTATTCCTCTTTTTTATTTCCACAGCAGGAACACCTCCCACTACCGAAAAATCATCTACATCCTTTGTTACAACCGCACCAGCACAAACAACGGCACCTTTTCCTATTGTAACACCTTGCAATATAGAACAATTAATACCAAGCCATGCGTAATCTTTTACGACTATTGGCTTGAACACTCCACAAAAATCCCAAGAATCAATTTCATGAGAGCCTGTCATAATAGAGACATTGTGTGATATAGATACACTATCTCCTATTGTTATAAAACCTCTTGCATCCAATATACATCCTCTATTAATATGACTATTAGAACCAAGACTTAACTGATTTGGATTAATAAAATAATTCTTTTTCATTATAAATGATCCATGTCCTATTTTTATTCCTAATATTTTTAAATAGAACTTTCTCAAAGTCCAAAAAGGAATGTGAGGTAAAATATCGTTGGTAATGTATTCCACGATAAACGCCCTTAAATACATATAAATTTTAGTTCTTTTAAAAACTGTTTTCAGAACGATTATTACAAAGAAAATAGCCTTTTTTATATTAAAACGATTTTGTGAAGTAATAATATAATTATACCATAAATTCCGAATAGGATTATTAGATATCCCTTCTTTTCTATATGCTTCTACATCGACATTAACTTTTTTAAAAATTAGATTGTTTTTATAAAGCCTAAAAATCAAATCCCAATCTAAAGCATATGTCAATTTGTTAGATTTGGAAATATCATAAAGAAACAATCTATGCACAGAGGTTTTAACCAATGACGATCCATGTCTATATATTGGACGAAAATTTAAAAGTTGTGGATTTTCAGGTGAGACTATTCTACGCTTAAATCCGTTGTTAACCTCTACACTATTGCCATAAACGACATCAACGTCCGTTAAATCTTCTGTAGTCACCATTTTTTCTAAAGAGCGAGTCGAAACGAAATAGTCTCCAGAATTTAATATATTAATCCAATTCCCTGTTGATCTCAATATACCTTTGTTCATAGCTTCATACATTCCTTGGTCTTTTTCTGAGCACCAATAGACTAAACGGCTTGAATATTCCTTTATTATCTCTACTGTTCCATCAGTACTACCACCATCAATAATAATATATTCCTTATCTTTCCACGTTTGAGAAAAGAAACTTTCTATTGTCGACCGTATATTTTTCACATCGTTATATACGACAGTTATGACACTTATTTTATTCTCCATTTCTCCTTACTTAGTTATTTTTTCCAAATCCCCTTTGCTTTTTGTGTAATAAGTAACCTACATTGGTATAGATGGATCATACTCATCAACCCATAACTGATTGCCATACTTGATATAATGCCGATAAAACCGAAATATTTGCCGAGTAGAATGATAACAATCAAGAAAAAAGCAGTAAATAGAAAAGATGTATATATTTGTACTCTAATTATATTAAGCCCATTTAGCAGAGATGTTGCACAATTGTTAAGATTGAACATACTTATATAGGCTAATACACTTGCAGAAACTCCAAATGGAATCACTACTGATTCTCCTATCCATAAATGATAGAAAACACCACTGATTGCCAGCATTATAAGCCCACCTACAACTGTTATTCCCCACATTTTTAATGCATGATTGAATGTATGAGAAATCCATTGTATTTCACCTTTGACATAGGCGTCTGTATAAGCATTCCACATTGGTGAAATTACTATGGTGTAAGCAATGGCTATGAGGTTGAAATATTTATAAGCGATGTTATATACGGTAACAGAAGAAGGACCGCAGAACTGGATGATAAAAAGATTTGAAGACCCATAAATAACAAGACAACTGGTTATCTGAATGAAAAAAAAGCCTAAACCTTTACCGACAATTTGATGACCAAGACTTTTATCAATACTTTTAATACTTGGTTTTAACTGTGGATATTTTATAAAGATCGGTATCGAGGCTAATAGAAAGACTATTACCGGAGTAATTGTAAAGGCCATTACAACATACATAAGATTACCTTCTGTGGTTTTTGTCAAAACATAAATGATGAACAATGATATTATGTTTCCTGAAACAAGTAGTAAGTCATTATATGCATATTTCTGTAGGGCTACGAAGACAAAACCGATGTTCTTTACCACAAATAATGCTAAGGTAAAAGTAACAGCAACAATCATTACATTACGAAGGGCATCTCCCGATATTTCATTAGTATTGAACACCTTGTTTAGATTTAACATAGACATTGGAACTATCGCAATTACGGCTATAATAATTGCTACTATGAAAAGCATAAATAGTGTTGTGCTGAGATATGAGCGTCCCAATTCATAGTTGCCGTTAGAGATAGCTTGGGTAAGATAATTGCGCATACCATTGCCTAAACCTATATCAAAAAAAGAAAACCAATATAATATTGATGACATCGTAAGCCATATTCCATATACTTCATTGTTTAGATAGTTAAGCGTTATGGGAACAATAAGTAAGGAACAGCTGAGCCCAATAATCTTGAGCACAGCTGAGAACATAATATTGTTGCGCAATATTCTGTTGCGCTTATCATTACTTTTGAATAGTTGTTTTATTCTTTTAAAAATCATTTTTTATGATACTTTGTTTCATGCCAGTGATACTACTTTATTAAATTAGCGATTGTTGCAATCATAGTAGCAATAGATGCTGTTGACGTACCAATGGTCAACATTTCGGGCAATGACATACCTGAACGTTTAGGCTTTGCCGGTACTACGATTTCACATCCTGGCTCGGGTTTGGAACCACGTCCTGCTTTTTCCACGGTACCGTTCATATAAATGATATAAGTATGATTTCTCTTTGCACTTGAACTATAGCCACCGGACTGATCCACATAATAAGCCGAATGCTTTCCCTGACGATATGCCACTGTGTTTGGATACATGACCTCGCCATTAACCTTCACTG